>Ga0208297_1000180_pt1 | contig 163648 bp, 139 predicted proteins | sample LMS_cellobiose_e_FD_187367 | JGI IMG/M metagenome (GOLD analysis project Ga0208297, IMG submission 187367) | Rumen-fistulated moose microbial communities from Alaska, USA - LMS_cellobiose_enrichment (SPAdes) (version 2) | ecosystem: Host-associated > Mammals > Digestive system > Stomach >... | reverse complement strand
AAATATATCATATAAAATATTATATAAAAAGGTGATTTTTTTCTTTGAGGTCAATAATTGCGCTCGAAAGCTTCTGTTGCATAACGCTTATAAATATACAACATCGCAGAAGCCTGTTTTAAGCCCCTGGGAGCTCTCATTTCACTTACTAGTACTAAACGGAGGGTTTACTAGTAGTAAGCCGCCCGTTTACTAGAACTAAGCGCCAGGCTTACTACCGGCTGTGTTTTTGGACATATTTATCGGTCGGCTGTATATACAGTATATTTTTGCAAACTGACATAACAACATAACAGCATAACAGCATAACATCTACTAAAGTTATGTGTGTAATTATTTTGCATCTTTACCTTTATATTTATATATATATTATATATATAATATATATATAAATATAAAATTTTGATTCACAAGTTTTGGTTACAATGAGAAATACCAAATGTTATGTTGTTATGCTGTTATGCTGTTATGCTATCGGATAGGGTCAGGTGAATAAAAACAACATATTTTTAATTTTCAAATATTATCTGATTATTTTCTCCACTTTTCTTTCCAGTATTAATTATATTTCTTACTTTTGCCCACGATATTTTTGCGGATAAAAAGAGGGCCTTGGACTTTTGATTTCCACCACTAGCAATTTTGGAAAATCCTCATGATCTAAAGGCTGAGAGCTCATGCTAATACGGCGTGGGCTTCAGTGTTTTACAATTGAGGTACACAAGCTAGTGGTGGTATTGTATTACTACTGTTGCCCACGCTTTTATCCACACCATGTAAAACCCATTAGAATTAATTTGTTCTAATACAATACCTTAAAGTTAGGAATATGGAAGAAGGAGGAGGTCTGTTCGAAACGCCAGAATACTACAAAGCTGCACTCGAGCAAGAGCAGCTAGATAATATTTCATTAAGAAAAATAATCTTTGAACAAGATAAGGAGCTCGGAAATAGTAGGATTGAGAAAAAATTTCTCCTAGATTTCAACACCAGTCAAACCGATCAAATCATTCAACTACAAAAGAGGGTTGATGACCTAACGGCCGAAAATGTTGTCTTGACTGACCAAAAGGCACAAAGTGACAACGAATTGGCTGCAAGAAAGGAAGTTGAGTTATTCTTTACAAATCAAATGCATTTGTGGATAACTCAACTTCCTGTTTTAACAGAGCTTACCGAACCCTTAACAACACCCTTAAAGAATGGTAGTACACCCCTTTGGTTTAGTTTGCTTATAAACATGTTTAATGGAATAATTCAGAAGATAAAGGTTTTGGAAGCAGCTTCCATGAAATCTGAAACCACTAACCATCATCATTATAACATTGATGGTGATTTCGTGATGAGAAAAGTAGATGATAAAGACAATAAATAATAACTAATTAAAAAGTAAGATGAACAAAGAAAATTTTCAACAAGCAATGGAGATTATGAGTAAAGCCAATATCCACATTGCGGGTGATTTTGTGATGGAGAAACATGTTGGCACTGAAGTTGCGAATGTTGAGTCCGGGGGTACTGTTAATTTTAATGGCCCTGTAGAAGGCGTAAAAACCCCAACTAGTACCAAACACGAAAACAAACCGACCGTGGAGAATAAAGAAGAGCTTTTCCGTTTTATTCACCCTTCTATATCAGAAGAACTGGAGTGGGAGATACATAATATCGTGAAACGACTGGTATCTCGTAACGGTATCCAGGAGATATGCCAGTATCTGAAAGAGCTGAAGAAGGAAAAGAAGATATTGCTGCCCCAAAGTCCATCCATCGCATACGCGGAATTAGTTAGGATGGGAATGCCCAAAGGCGGTGGCTTTAACGAAATAACCTTTAGAAAGTACTATAGAGATTAAAGACGTAAAGTTTTACCTCAAACAACAAGCATCAGGATCAATGGTTCTGATGCTTTTTTTTATGCCCTCTTGAGAACAAATCAGAACAAATTAGAACAAAACAGAACAATTTAGACCAAGTTAGAACAGCCACATTCAAAATCCATTATCCCCCCAAATTATCCCTTTACCTTTGCATTGTCGCAAGCGGGAAACCGCAGCCGGCAATCGCTCTATGACATGTTGCTACAAACGCTACCCCGAGAGGTCGGGGTGCAATAAACTATGCACCCCTAGAAGCAGGGGGCGCAAAAATACACATTATTTTTCACCCGTGTGCGCAAGCACACCATATTAAATTAATAACATTATGAATGAATTATCTTTAAGAAACCAGCGAATGACCTCGCTGGAAATAGCCGAGGTTACCGGCAAGCAACACAAGAATGTGATGCAAAGCATTAGAAACATGGAAGAATCCTGGGCAAAAGTTACTGGGCTGAAATTTCAGCTCAGTGAATATTCAGATGTAACGGGGAGGACATTACCCTGTTATCTGCTTAACAAAACAGAGTGTTTGTATATCGCCACCAAGTTTAACGACGAGGCACGAGCCAAACTCGTTCTGCGTTGGGAGCAATTGGAAAAGGAGCGAATCACACAGGGCGCCGTGCGCCACCTGTTGGTAACCGACTCCGACATCATGAACGAGGCAGAACGCATAGTTGGGCGCCAGCTCACCAGCTGCAACCAACACGCCGACGGCTGCCTCACTGCAACTGACATTGCCAAACTCATTGGCATTGACACAAAAGATCTGAACTCTTTTCTTTGCGATAAAGGAATTCAGAAATGGGGAAGAGGTCAGTTCCGCCTTACTCCAGAATATGAAGGAAGAGGCTTGGCACAAGACCGACTTTTCATCTATTACTCCAAAGAAGGAAAACAAAGAGAGCGTACATACCTGGTATGGACGCAAAAAGGCGCTGACTTCATCAGCAACCTTGTTAACTAATTATTAACCCGAGTCGGAAGATGAGCGAAGAAAGGTATCCGGATATAATTGAGCTCAAACTAAAACTTTGCTTTTCGGATGCTCATAAAAACGATTCGTAAAATGAAGAAGAATAAAAAAAGTATTGAGGCTGAGGGCTTGATGACCTTTGGCGAGTTAGAGAACGGTCTTAAGACCATGGACTTTACCAGTCTGAGTGATGTTAAGATGGAAGAATGCACGGCCAACTTCAAGGTACGTGCCATGCGTGACGGAAATGTCTATATGACACAGGTTCCCAGACGACCACGCAACCGTGCCCTGTTCAGGGATGACAATGCTTCCCTGTCGTTGGGAAGAAACGGAAGGTTCTATTTCGTGTTCACCTTGCCAGAAGAAATGATTGATGATCTGCCTACAGAACTGGTGCGCCAAGCTGGTGCAATAGCAAATAAGGTTAGTACAGACCTGAAACTGAGTGTTAAACGTATTAAGAAATAAAAACTTATGGAGAAGATTGTAACTATCGTTGCGGTAGGCGCATACGCTGAGCGCCAGTATCAGAAGCAGGACGGAACTACTGAGTATTTCAAGAGCCGTGGCTTAGTAATGAAACAAGGTGGCGACACCTTCTATGGTGAGATGACGGGCGATTTCGCCAGCAAGAACCGAGAAACGGTATTTGCCCAGCAGCAGCTTTATGTTGTGAGAGGCAGCTGGAAACACCGTACTTGGGGCGAGAACAACGACCGCCATGAGAATATGTTCTACATAACGGACATTCAACCTCTTTAATCATTAACATTGAAAAGAATAAGGGCGAAAAGATTAGAGGCTTTGCCTCTATCATACAAGCCCTTAAACTTTTCAATGGATAAAAAACATTAATATGTATAGTATTCAGAAAAACTTTTTCAACCCTACTACACTAGTAGATGAACAAATGTTCTATCAGGTAGTCAGAGACCCCAATAACAAAGCCCTGATTGATGGCTTCAGGCAGACAGGCGATGCCGAGAAGAAACGCAAACTACCAGCTTTTATCTTCCAAGCCACCTTTGACGAAACTACTTCAAAGAAAGGCAAGAAAGGTGCTTGGCGCAAGCAGGCTGCCACAAGGCTCACTGGTTTGGTTGTGCTTGACATAGATCACGTAGAAAACCCCTTGGAGCTTATCGAGAATTGGAAGAAAGATCAAGACTTCGATAAGTTAGGCATACTCCTTATCTATATTACGCCTTCTGGCAAGGGCATTAAGGTGGTTTTTAAGGCCAATACTGCTTGGGGCAACCTGGCCGACAACCAAAACGAGATGGCCAAGCTCTTAGGCGTGGAAGCCGATGAGAGCGGCAAAGATGCCAGCCGTATGGCTTTTGTCTGCAAAGAAGAAGATATCCAATTTATTAACCAAGAATTATTTACTTATGAAAACAAAGAATTTGCTGAGAAATACAATGATCAGTACCGCAATGGCAATAGTAACCCTACTCATCCTTCCCCTGTGGCCCATCAGGAAGATAGACCATTACCTCCAGCGAGTGGGACGCTGGCTCCTGAGCAAGTATCGGAGCTAACCTACCATGATGTGCCTTACAGCACCATCATCCAGGCATGGTTAGGTGAAGAGGAGATTAAGCAAGGTGACAGACACCGCACCTCATTGTTGTTGGCCGACCACTTGCGCTACATTACCGACAACGACCCTGTGCTAATCGAAGCCTTGCTGCGCCAAACACCTTTCGTGGATGAAATTGTGAAGGAACGCAATGAGAATGTGGCTGGTACTGTCCGCTATGCCATGAGCTACGACATGCTGAAGGGCCTGCCCAAACGATTGCATGCAGCCTTGGTCAAAACAGGTGCCGTGACTGGAGATATCCCCCTTGGCAAGGGGGAGTACGGCGAAGCCGGGAAGGAATCCTCAATCGACCAAAAGTTGTGGCTTTGGGGCAAAGAGTTTGAAGAACTTTCGCAGCATTTCCCCATTCTGAAAGATGTTACCAAAGGCTTGAAACCAAACCAGTTTACAGCAGCTTTCTTCGTGGCTGGTGCCTTGATGATGACCTTAATGACACGCTGCTGGTACAGGTTCTACCACCGTCCGGAGGAAAAGAGACGACTCAATGCCTCGGTAGTGATTGAGGGTGATCCAGCATCAGGTAAAAGCTTCGCTACCAGGCTTTACAAGATTCTGATGACACCTATCTTTGCTGCCGATAAGGTGGGCAAGGATGCCATCAACGCCTATCGAGAGTTGATGAAAACCAAAGGTGCCAACAAAGAAAAGCCCAACAAGCCCAAGGTGATAGTACGCAACCACCCAGCGCGAACCAGTAATGCCCAATTCATTCAGGATATGGTAAACTCGGTAGAGGTGGTGGATGGTGAAGAGATGCAGTTGCACATGATTACCTTTGATACCGAGTTGGATAACACCCTAAACATTCAAAAGGGTGGTAGCTGGATTGACAAATTGTCTTTGGAGTTGAAGGCTTTTCACAATGAAGAAGATGGTCAGGCCTACAGTAATGTAGATAGTGTGCTTCAAGATTTCATAGTGACCTGGAACTACATCTATACAGGTACGCCAATGGCCTTGAAGAAGAAAGTCAATGAGCGCAACTTTGGCTCTGGTTTGGCCACACGATTGACCTGCATCCCTCTACCCAGCACCAACTTCGAGATGCTGACACGCGAAGACCATGTAGATTACGAGAGCGATGAACGCCTAAGGGAGTGGGCCACCAAGCTCGACCGTATGAAAGGCGAATTGCCTATGTCGAAGATTGTGGATGCACTCTTTGATTGGACCGAACGCCGTATGGCCGATGCAGCTTACAATGAATCGAAAGCTGATGAGATGCTCTTGAAGCGTTGCGCTTATCATGGTGTGAACTTTGCTGCACCGTTCATCGTCATGCGCCACTGGGACCAACTGAAGAAAGACGGTGATTTCTGGTGTGGCGAGTTTGAGACGGATGAAATTGATTGGCGGTTGGTAGAGTTGATAGTCAACATCCAATATGCTTGTCAGAAACATTACTTTGGCGCAATGGCCGAAAAGTATTTCGATGACAAAACCAGGGATGCTGCTGTCAATCGTCAGCGACAGCAAAAGACTGTAGAGTCTTTTGGCCGACTGCCAGAAGAGTTTACCGTAGAAGATGTAATGCGATGCTTTGATTTAAATACTATTGCTGTTGCACGAGTTAAGGTAAACAGACTTGTTAAAGATGGATTAGCCAATAAAGTTGGTGAAGTTTTGAAAGAAGGTCACCATTTGGCTATTTACAATAAGACTGGCAATTTGATGTTTTACTAGCATAACAACATAACAACATAACAGCATAACATTTATAAAATTGATTATCATGTTAGACAGATCAAGACACCTCTCCGAGCATTTTTTGCTCGGAGAGTTAACCAAGACGAGTTTCAAGACTCCAGATAACAACGACCCACCGTTGGAGGCCGTTGAGAATATGATTGACCTCTGCGAGAACTGGTTAGAGGAACTGAGGTTCAATTACAACACCATTTATGTGTTAAACTCAATCGAGGACTATTACACCTCGAAGGAGGTAGAACCGCTTGTCATTAACCAGGGCTTCCGTTCCTATCAGGTGATGCTGGCAATGGAGAAAGCAGGGTTAAACCCCAGCAGAACCTCCAACCACATGAAAGGCTGTGCGGTAGATATCCGATGTGCAGGGGTGGAGCAAGCCCTTCGCTACATGACCATCCTCATAGACATAGCCGACCAGAAAAAGCAAGACTTTGATGAACTCTTTCTTGAAAAGCGAGGCTCCGTCTATTGGATCCATTTTGCCGCAAGGCCAAAGGATAACCGACGAAAAATTGGTTTTATCCTGCAATAAGGATTAATGGTAATTAACTAAAACGGAACAATCGTTCCGCTATGTTTAAAATTTGTTTTTAAATACGCATTTCTGGGATTAGTGATTGAGCCGTGCCGTCTGTGAAGATAGCACGGCTTTTTTTCTGCACGTTTCTCTCATCTTCAAAAAAAAACGTTATAAATCTATTGATTAATTCTTTGGAAACCTTTATATTTCGATAATATAGGCTGCGCCTTAACAAAGCCATAATAAAAGCAGGCTTTTATTTGCTTTTGTTTTCGGCTTGCACTATATTTGTAGTTTAATAGGTGCAATCTGGTACTAATATGAAAAACGCTAATCAATAAAATAACTAACAATTAATTTGAATAACAACTTATGAATTCAGAAAAGCAACAAGCGGCAGCAGCTGCCGAGTTCGCCAAAAAGTGGGCAGGCAAGGGAAATGAGAAAAGTCAGTCTCAGGTATTTTGGATGGAATTGCTCACTGAAGTGTACGGCGTAAACGACCCTTTTTCATTTATCCGATTTGAAGAAAAAGTGAAGGTGGATAAGGCCAACTTCATCGACGGACATATCCCATCAACCAAAGTTTTAATCGAACAAAAGTCCATTGACAAAGACCTTCGTTTGCCCATTCTTCAAAGTGATGGCTCTAAGCTTACGCCATTTCAACAGGCCAAACGTTATGTGGCGAATTTGCCTTTGAGTGCACATCCCCGTTGGGTGGTTACCTGCAACTTTGCAGAGTTCCTGGTATATGACATGGAACAGCCCAATTGCGAACCTCAACAGATTTTGTTGGAGAACTTAGGGAAAGAATACTATCGTTTGCAGTTTTTGGTAAACGAGAAAAGCGAACATATCAAGAAGGAAGAACAGGTCTCGATGCAGGCCGGTCAGATAGTGGGTCGTATCTATGACGCTTTGAAGGAACAATATGCTGATGATAGTCCAGAAGCTCAAAGATGGCTCAACATTCTGTGCGTAAGGTTGGTGTTCTGCCTGTATGCCGAGGATGCTGGCATCTTTACCCATGACCAGTTCTGTAATTATCTCTCCCATTATGAGGCTGATGATTTCCGCAATGCATTGATCCGACTATTTGATGCGTTGAGAACGCCAGAAGAAAAGCGTAGCAAGTATCTGAAAGATGACCTCAAAGCCTTCCCATACACCAATGGTGGTTTGTTTGAGGAAGAGATAGAGATACCTCAGTTTACCGAGCAGTTAAGAGATATCATCATCCACAATGCCAGTTTGGATTTCGACTGGAGCGAAATATCACCCACCATCTTTGGTGCCGTGTTTGAAAGTACATTGAACCCAGACACACGACGCAGTGGTGGTATGCACTATACCAGCATCGAAAACATTCATAAGGTTATTGACCCGCTATTCTTGAATGACCTGCGAAGAGAACTTGATACCATCTTGGAAGAAAAGGTAGAGAAGCAGCGTGTCCGTAAGTTGGAAGCCTATCAAGACAAACTGGCCAGTCTTACTTTCTTAGACCCTGCCTGCGGTAGTGGTAATTTCCTCACAGAAACCTACTTGAGCCTTCGTCGATTAGAGAATGAGGCCATTCGTGAGCGTTTTCATGGCCAGTCTTTCTTTGGCTTTGAGGAAGCTAATCCCATTAAGGTCAGCATTAACCAATTCTATGGCATAGAGATAAATGATTTCGCTGTCACTGTTGCAACTACGGCTCTTTGGATTTCGGAGTCACAAATGATGACAGAGACAGAGCGCATCATTCATAAAGACATAGATTTTCTTCCTTTAAAGAGCTATACCAATATTAAGGAAGGCAACGCTTTACGAGTGTCGTGGGATGAATGGGAAATTAATGATGATACACCTTCTATTATTACTAAACAGGCCAATGTTTATCCATTACAGGAAGTAGCATCTGCTAATGTCGGAGAACCCGTAGTTGCCTATGGTAAGGTGGATATCTATGCAGAACAAGCAGTAATGTATAATACACCTAAAGCGCCACAAACCCATAAGGTAACATTCGACTATATTATGGGTAATCCTCCTTTTGTGGGAGCTAGGTGGATGTCAAAGAAACAGAAAGAAGATGTTATAAGTGTATTCAGCAATAAATGGTCAGGGGTTGGTGATTTAGATTATGTGGCTTGTTGGTATAAGTTGGCAACTGATATTGCTTTTAATACTGGTACAAAAGTAGCATTTGTTTCTACTAATTCCATAACACAAGGTGGTTCTGTTACCAATCTATGGAAGCCTTTATTTGAAAAAGGTATAAAATTTAACTTTGCGTGGAGAACTTTCCGTTGGGATAATGAATCTTCCGAAAAGGCACATGTTCATTGTGTCATAATAGGTTTTTCTTTTTCAGATGAAAGGGAAAAGACCATTTATATTAATAATCAACAACTAATAAAGGTTGACAATATAAATGGCTATTTGCTTGATGCACCAAATATTTTTATAGAGAAACGCATGAAGCCTCTATGTGATGTTCCTATGATTTCGTTAGGTGGCCAGCCTATTGATGATGGTAATTTTATTCTTACAAGAGAAGAGAAAGAAGACTTCGTAAGGAAAGAGCCTTTTGCTATAGATTTTATTCGTCCCTTTATGATGGGTAAAGATTTTATAGATAGAAAACCGAGATATTGTCTGTGGCTTAAAGGGGCTAATCCTTCTATTCTTCGAAAGTGTCCTCTTGTTCTTGAAAGAGTAGCCAATGTTAAAGCATTTAGATTATCTAGTGAGAGGAGTAGCACCTTGAAAGCTGCGGAAGAACCAACATTATTTGGTGCTCCTTTTGAATGTAAATCTAATTACATTGCTATGCCTAAGGTGTCTTCAGAAAATAGAAAGTATATACCAATGGATTATCTTACACCAGATATAATACCTGGTGATAAACTGTTCTGTATGCAAGATGCTGCTTTGTTTCATTTTGGCATTTTAACCAGCAACGTCCACATGGCATGGATGAGAGCTGTTTGTGGCCGCTTGGAAATGCGTTATAGTTATTCCAATACAATTGTTTATAACAATTTTCCTTGGCCTAATGCAACAGAAGAGCAAAAAACTAAGATAGGGAAAACTGCTCAGGCTATATTGGATGCTCGAGCCTTGTATCCCAATAGCTCTTTGGCTGACTTGTACGATGATTTAGCTATGCCAGTAGAACTTCGCAAAGCGCACCAAGAAAATGACCGTGCTGTTATGGAGGCATACGGATGGAAAGCTAGCAGCCAGTTTACAGAAAGCATGTGTGTAGCTGAACTATTCAAATTATACCAAGAACTAACAAAAAAATGAACAAGTGAGACGATCAAAAATCGTTTGGATAGTTTTGTAAATCTCTAATCACTATAGCGATTAAACGATAATTGACAAATCTTTGTTAAAAATGGATAGTTATGAAAAAACGATATGAATCAATAGAGAAACCAGACAATTGTCCTAAATGTGGGGCACCTGTGTATAGGATACTGTATGGGTTGCCTGCGATGTCGGAAGAAGAGTATTTCAATACTTATCATGAGCATGTCATTTATGGAGGTTGCTGTATCTCTGAAGATGATCCTGAATGGCAGTGTAGCAAGTGTGGTGCGGAGATTTACAACGCAACGCATATCCCATACACTAAGAAAGATGCCTATGGTAAGTTAGATGCCTTGCTGAGCGAAGAAGATAAGAAAGAGATGACGAAGGGTGATTCTTGTGAATATCATTTCACACTGGGGATGTGGATTCGGAACAACTGGATATTCGAACAGGATGAGGAATATGTAAAGTTCCTGGCAGAAATGTTTGGTGATGATTCTCCTTTCTTTGAGCCTGATAATTTGTCAGACAAAATCATCAGCTCATACCAACGGCATCTTAGAGGAATGAGAAAAAAGATGCAGGGCTGAATAGTCCTGCATCTTTAATTGTTACCTAAACTTTATACTAGGATAGTAATATCTAAGGATTGGGCCATATCGTTTCATCTCTTGATTGTTCATATAGCGAGCTTCATCTGTCAATCTTTTGAAGGAGCCATCTTTTTGCTCCTCCCAGATTTGTACATGAACAGTGCCCGCAGGGAAATGACGTCCATCCTTTTTGTTGGTATGGGAATGGCTCCAGTCAAAGTCTAGATATAACTTTTGGCCTGCATAAACTCTGGCCTGGCATGGTCCGTTCGGTCCAGGGCGGAAGTACACTTCAGATGAATTTGCATAAAATGGTAGATTTGTATGCGTTTCTGAGTCTCCTTTACGCCTGATCAAATGTCCCTTTACTCCGTTGATTGTTACAGGGGGCTCTACAGATTCATATTCCGATTGCCTGCCCTTCTCGTCTCTTGAAAAAAAATCAGCACCGTTTCCCATTTTCAATTAAATCATAGTTTCGTCCATAATTAACAATTTTATAGTCCTTCTCGCGAAGCCATTGCCAGAGGGTGATGTCTCGGTCTAGGAATCCTTCATTCTTGAAGTTTACTGCCAGAGCTTCTGATAGATTCATAACATGAAGTTCTTCCGCTCCGTTTGTTCCAATACCGTGACCAATAACATATTCATCGTAATTCATACGAATGAGATAAATCTCATCGTCATTTTCGTACTCAGACACAAGCAAGTCGTTTAAGGCTGTCACCTCATATTCCTCCTTGTACTGCATGTTTCTAAAGAAGTTAGCCTCATTAGGGGTATGGCTTGCTTCTTTCATGGATGCAAACAGCTTGGCATCTGCACCCCATAGTTCATTTTTAGTTGTTTTCATATCTGAATCTTTTTGAAATAAAATCTTTTAAGAACTTGACTGGTGTATGAAGCCCCGGGATTTCTATTTCGGGGCCATAAATCAGTATAAGAGTTGGACACTTTTCTTCCTCCAAACGTCGAAGGCCATAACACCATATGTTGTAAGCAGCCGTATCCTTGCGGTTACTCAATCCGCAGACAGCAATAACACTTTGAGAGGGCAAACCTTCAAGACAATAGGCGAAAGATGATAGGCTCCCGAAACTGTATGTAGGAATTACCTTAAGTCCGTTAACCTGCCAATATGCCCCTACGAATCGCGTATAGAAGATATTCTGCCAGTTGTAGAACTCTGTGGGCAAATCACGCCACAAACTAAAGTCCGGAGTAAAGAAAAAGTCATAATGGAGGATTTTGAAAGTGGTTTGTTCTAGTTTTAACCACAAAGCCTCTCTAAACCTAAAATCATCTAAAAAGAACATAAGAGCCTGATTGTGCCCATCATGCTTGCGCCATTCAGAGAATGGTACTAACTCAAAATCAGTGGTGCCTGTATAGGCAGCCATCTGTGGGATACCTGACGGTGTGAAGGTGATGCCATCTATGAGATTCATGTTGTTGTAGATTACCTTCCGCTTTGTGAGCTCAGGCATCAAGGCTGTCCTGTAGGATTTGCCCTTTGGGGTGTGCTCCATTCTAAAGAACTCCTTCCTGTCGAAAATTAAATTATTTTCTTTCATACCTTAAAAAATTAAAATTAATACCTAGTATTAACGACAGGAATTTGCTGATTTAGGGTATTTGTCATACCTTTGCATCAACAATTCTGTCTGCCCGATGGGATTGTGTGAAGTCTCGATGCCCTAATAGAGACTTCATGTTGGCCCCGATTCATTGCCCAAATGTTCGGGGCTTTTTCTTACTATATCTCATCTTCATTATTCTTGTCTTTTATTTTGCCATTTCGTTGTTTCATCATATAAACCTCACCATTGAGTTCTGTGTCGAGAGAAATCTGTCTGATAAGATCAAACATAATACTCTTGCTTTTATAGTTGTACCCCAGCATATCGAACATCCTGGTAGTAGCAACATTGTAATAGCCGCTTGCTTCTTTAATTGGGAATGCATCCTCGTTTGGCTTATCAATAAGTATAAAATAGAGCGTTCCCGTTTCGTCGTCTTTAGCAAACTTTGCATATTTTCCAGCCTGTAAATTGAGATATTTTGCAGTTTCACCTGTAAATCCCAACTTGCCAGTATTCTGTATTGTCACTTTTAATTTTATTGCAAATTGCTTTGCGCTAATTAAAGTTATTTTCATAATTCTAAAATTTATTCATGTGCAAAGATAAATGTTTGTATTATAACAACCAAATAGTTCTTGAAAAAAAACAAAAAAAATTATTTTTATTTATTGTTATAGGTTCTGTGGCGAGCCTCGTTTTGCTTAAATATTTAATGAGTATTTTATAAAGAAATAATAAAGAGATAACAAAGAGAATAGAAAGAGAGTGCCGATGTATTGCTTTTAATGACACGATTCTTTTAAGTGATTTACTATACCAGTTTTTTTGTATAATGAACAAAACACACGAAAGAAATAAACACCATATCTAACAGGTTCACTAAAAGGCCATCTAACAAAAGGTAGGTCTTATGTAACACTCGCCATGCCCCCCTACTCTGCCTTTAAATGAGGACATTAAGGTTAAACTATGTTAATGTCATGCAATGTTTCTCGGTTCTTGCATTTAATAGGTAGAGAGTGTAATTATATTTGCGAAAGAAAGGTGGTAATCGTATGAAGACAAAGATTGTATTAGTTGGTTTGATGGGCATGCTCTGCATGGGGAGCTGCGGTGACAAGAATAATGTGGTGGAAGAACCGGATGTACCAGTACAGATAGAGCCGGGGCCTGAAGACCAACCGGCGACGACGCACAGCTATACGCCTGTGCAGCTGAACGAGACACAGAAGGCTATTAATGTGAAGCTGCAGGAGTTTTCATGGAAGCTGTTCAAGGAGGTGTATGCCAACCGTAATCCTGGCACCAACCTGATGATTTCTCCTATCAGCCTGGAGGTGGATCTGGGTATGTTTATCAACGGCCTCGAGGGGGAGACCTTGCAAGAGGTGCTCAAAACCATGGGATTGGAGAACTACACCAAGGAGCAGATCAACGATTTCTTCAAAACCATGATGGCGGGCATCGAGAAGGCGGACGAGGCTGCCATCTTCAAGAGCGCCAATGCTTTCTGGTATAACCAAAACAAGAAAGCTAATACCGACTACCTGAGTGTGATCAAAGAGATGTATGCCGCCAAGGCGGAGGCTGCGAACTTCAGCGACCCGGAAACGGTGAAAATAATCAATCAGTGGTGCGCCGAGCAGACCAAGAACCGCATTAATGAAATCATTGACAAGACCTCTGAAGCCGATATCTTTCATTTGATGAATGCCGTGTATTTCAAGGCCAGTTGGCTGAAACAGTTCAATAAAGACCTCACTACCAAGCAACCGTTCTACTATGCCAACGGCAAGACGGAAGAGGTAGATATGATGTATGAGCAAACCCCATCCGTCTATCATGAATCACCTAACCTGCAGATGACCGCCAAGGGTTTTGTTGATGGCTCATTCACCATGGTACTTATCCTGCCGAAGGAAGGGGCGAAAATGGAGGATGCTATAGAGGACGTGAAGAACTTTTTCATGTCGGACATGACCCCTACCGAGACGAATGTCACTTCCAAAGCGGCATTTATCAACCTGTATGTTCCTAAGTTTACGGCAGAATATACAGAGGGCAACTTGTTTAACTATTTAAAGAACATCAACCCCACCTTGCAGATGAGTTGGCAAGACCTCTGCATGTTTGAGAACAAGATAGAGATGGACTTCTTAGCGAAGCAGAAGACTTTCTTCAAGATGGACGAAGTGGGTGCCGAAGCTGCGGCTGTGACGGTGATTAGCGGGGTTACATCAGCAGGTCCTGGCCCTGATCCCATCGTTCTTCGCCTTGACCGTCCGTTCTTCTATGCCATTGTCGAATCGACTACCGAATGCCCGCTCTTCATAGGCTACTACGGCAACTGAGAGGTTACCAGCCGAGTTGACTGAGGCCTGCGTCTTTGTACCATGAGGTGGCATGGTAGGCCTTGTCCATGTCGTCAGAGATATCGTTGGTCTTGGGGATGTAATGGGTGATGCCATGGGCCGTCTCCATAGAGAACCAGCGACTGGCACTGGAGTAGTATTTGGGGGTGGTATGCCAAGCTACGAGGGCATGCTGATAGACATTGAGCCATGTGGCGTAAGCATCTTCTTTCATCAAGGACTTCATCAGATCGGCCATATCGAAATTATAATGCCTGTTGACGAAATTGCGACGGTCGTAGGGGAAGATGTTCGAGCGCAGAGCCACATTGTCGATACCAGTAACGCCTTTCAAGCCCTCGGCAGTAGCTTTGGCCAGCGCTTCGAGCACACCGCAATCTACCACACCGATGGTGACGCCTCCATGCCAACTGTTGTTGGTGGGGATGCCGTTGTTATCGCCATCATAGCGCTGGTTGTAATAGTCGAAGAAAGCTTGTCCCATACCCACCGGCACATTGTTGTCAGACAACATGGCAACCAACATGGTGTCGTAGGGCGCTCCAGGACCTGGGGTCTCTGTGGGCGAGGCAATAATATACTTGGTGCAGTTGCGCAGCTCATACGCCACCTCCATGGAAAGCATATAGCAGGCATCGAACATCACAAAGTCGAACTTCTGTCCCAAAGATGACAAGGCTTCTGCCAACCCGGATATAGTTGTCTTGCCACGAGCATCGCCCGATAGCGTACCATTCTGTTGGTCAATGCCGATATATTGCCAACCATCACCATGTGACCAATAGACAAAGCCATAGCTGTTGGCAGGGTAATTGGTAGTGGCAAAGCTGATGACCTCCTTGATTACTGCCGGGTCGGTAGATAACACATCGGTATCAAACTTCTTTACTTCCACGAGCATCGTCTTGCCATCGACCGACTTACCCAGTCGCCAAATGGTAGGCAGAAAATCATCATCGCTTTTATCAGCAAAGATCAATACGTGATTCTGATTCAGCAAATGGGCATCCAGCTGCGCAGCGCCAGCCAGCATCTCGGCAAAGTCGCCCGACTCGCCATTGGGCTTGAGCAAGAAACTTAACGAGTTGTCGCCCGCCATATAGAGGATGATGGTGCGAGGGAGCTTATTGACGACAGAGGGGGCTGGTATGGATATCTGAGGAGCGGCAGGAGCTGAGGCAGGAGCAGGTGTATTGGAAGGCTCAGTGGTAGCAGACGAACCTTTGTCTCCGCATGCACAACACACACAGAGAGACAACGACAGACATGCTATATGTAGCCACCATGACTTCATGACTTACCAACCCAACTGACTTAACCCAGCAGCCTTATACCACGATGTTTTTTGATACTCGGCATCTCTGGTTGCGGAGTAGCCACCTGCCGGAATGTAATGGGAAACACCATTGGTGCCTTCCATGGAGAACAGGCCCACTGACGCATTGGACGAATAGTTTTTCGGTGTAGTATTCCAATATGGCAACGCATCCTGAAAGGCTTTTTTCCACTCATCCACTCCTACAGGGTCAAGCACCTTCTCCATCAGTTGCACCATATCGTAGTAACCCACATGACCGCTACTTCGTTTGTCGTAATCGAATACTTCGCTGCGCAAGGTATTGAGGTTAGGAGTAGATGAAAGATGTGCCTTGGTCACATCAGCCAACTTATCCAGTTTCGTACAATCGATTACACCCATTGACACACCACCCGTCCAGTTGGCGTTGGTGTTCTTGACATTAGGATTGTACTTATCGTTGTAATATTTGAAATAAGTCTCCGCCATCTTTATCGCTGCTTGCGACGAGGTAAACATCGTGGGCACTATGTCAGTGTAAGGAGCACCAGGACCTGGGGTTTCCGTAGGAGAGGAAATAATATAGTCGGCACAGTCCTTCAACTCGTAAGCCGCTTCCAATGAAAGCATGAAGCAAGCATCGAACATGATGAAGTCGAACTTCTTAGGAGCTTGTTTCAGCACTTCTGCCATCTCGGGGATGCCCGACTTATAATCAGCTGATTTATTATTCCAATCAACGCCCATCCACCGTAGCGGAGAGGTAGAACGGATGGCCACATTCTCATACTTACCTGGCAGCCATCCTTCGCCATGCGACCAATACAAGAGGCCGTAGCTCTTGGCTGGGAACTCGGTAAAGGCCTTGTTCATCACCTCTTTCAAAATGGTGGGCTCGGTAAACGTAATCTCCTGGGGATACTCATAGATAAGTTCCTCCTCAGTAGTAATCACCAGCGTTTTGTTATCAGGGTCGGTATCTGACGCCTTCACCTCGCCTTTCTTTATCAGACGGTAAAGCTTAGGATGCACGGAGGCTGAATACTGGTCGTAGAAAACCAACAGGTTGTTATGGCTATAGAGACTGTTATTCAATGTCTTGATGGCTTCTGCCATCTCAGCCAAATCGTCGGCAGCAAAACCATCACGCCCCAGATTATTGTCGCCACCCATGTATAAGAGTACCGTACGGTCGGCCACAGAACCATGTGCCGGCGGATCAGGTACTACAAAAGGCTCAGGACCAGGATCGGGGTCATCTTCTTTACTACATGCCGTGATGAGCAACATGCAGGGAATACACCAAAGGCTTAGGAGTAAGTTTTTGATAGACATTTATACTAAAAGTTAAAGTTCTTCTGGCTTGGTGAACTTGAAATCATTCTCCTTAACCTCTATCAGTTTGATAGCATCTTTAGTGAGACGATTCTTCACCTTTGCCAGTCGCTTTTCCAGCTTGTTTTTCTTTGTGTTGAACAACATCATGCAGGTATAGTTTTGCCTGCCCTGTTCGGCCAGATAATCGCGTAACTGGAATGAATAGCCAGAACGGCGATGGAGGTAGCGCTTGCGGTCGAGCTCGGTATCATTCAGTTCCTGCATCTCGGTATAATAGGCCACAGAGTCGTTAAAAGACGCCGCTACACCTACCATATAAACGGTGGTCTTGTAAACTTTAGGGGCCTTAGGTTCCTTGGCCGATGCCTGTGTTACGACAAAGACCAACATAATTGCGAAAAATATTCTGATAAATTTCATAACATTCAATAGTAAGCATATTATACGGTGCGAAGGTACGAAAAAAAACCGGTATTCCTATAAAGGAGTACCGGTTTTTAATCTTTTTTGGAATTGATATGGCTATTTATCCCAAATAAGCCTTGAGCAACTTGCTGCGATTACTTTGTCTTAATCTTCTGATTGCCTTTTCCTTAATCTGACGAACACGCTCACGAGTGAGACCAAACTTGTCGCCGATTTCCTCTAATGTCATTTCCTGCTGACCGATGCCAAAGAACATCTGGATGATGTCCTTTTCGCGTTCGGTTAACGTAGAAAGCGCTCTATCAATTTCCTTCGCAAGAGACTCGTTCACCAATTCACGGTCGGCCATTGGAGAGTCGTCGTTAGGCAACACGTCCAGCAAGCTGTTGTCCTCTCCTTCTACGAAAGGAGCATCTACAGAGATGTGGCGACCTGACACCTTGAGGGTATCTGCCACCTTGTCAACTGGGACATCCAGCGTTTCTGCCAGTTCCTCTGCCGACGGACGACGCTCGTTCTCCTGCTCAAACTTAGACAGGGCCTTACTGATTTTGTTCAGTGAACCCACCTGGTTCAAAGGCAGACGCACGATGCGTGACTGTTCGGCAAGGGCTTGCAGAATGGACTGACGTATCCACCAAACGGCATAGCTGATGAACTTAAAACCACGCGTCTCATCAAACTTCTCGGCTGCCTTAATCAATCCGAGGTTACCCTCATTGATCAAGTCAGGCAAGCTAAGACCTTGATTCTGATACTGTTTTGCAACAGACACTACGAAACGCAGATTGGCACGTGTCAGCCTTTCCAAAGCTTCACGGTCACCCTTACGGATGCGCTGAGCCAAATCAACTTCTTCTTCTACAGTTATCAATCCCTCACGACCTATCTCCTGCAGATATTTGTCAAGTGACTGACTTTCGCGATTGGTGATACTTTTGGTAATCTTTAATTGTCTCATTCTTTCAAAAAACCGAATTTGGGTACAAAATTAGATAATATATTTATAATACCCAAAAAGAGTGCCGACTTTTTTTGTCGACACTCTCTCTATATTTAATGAGTCAACGGTATGCTTCGCATCAATTCTGTTGCGACTCGGCCAAATCGATGCAAGCATCTTTGGCACTCAATGCTTCAGAAAAACAACGTTCAACGGTCAACGGTCAACGGTCAACGTTTCACTCCTGACTCAGATCTACTGCAAAGTTGGCACGACGGCCGCTTGGGTAGATACCAGAGATGAACAATACCTGCTCAGGAGACTGGGTAGCCTGCTTCAGCACGTTCTGCAAATCCTCCTCTGAACGGATGGTCTCGTTGTTGGCACGCAGGATGATGAAGCCTTTTCGGATGCCTGCATCCTGCATCTTTCCCTTGTTCACGCCTGTTACTTCCAAGCCATAGCTCAAGTTGAGCTGCTTCTTGGTATCATCAGAGATGGCACGGAAAGCAGCGCCCAAAATATCCATATCAGCGCTCTTCACCACCTTGGTGTTACCTTGTGAATTTTTCAACGTAATATCGAATGTCTTCTCGCTCTTCTTACGCATCACCGTCACCTTCACCTTGTCACCTGGACGATGCTGAGCCAAAGCCTCTTGCAGGTCGCTGAACTTATGTACTTTCTTATTGTCAACGGCAGTAATCACATCATCTACCTGCAGCACTCCGGCAGCAGAGCCACCTTCTACAACTTCAGCCACATACACACCGTCTTTCACACCCAATTCGTCGATCTTCTTACGCATCTCTTCTGCCTGTGCCTCGCTCATGGTAAGGTCAGTACCCAAGGTATTACCCTTGACACCCAACAAAGCACGCTGTACGGTACCATATTGCTTCAGGTCAGCTACCACCTTGGTCATGATGCTGGTAGGAATGGCGAAGCCATAGCCGGAATATGCTCCTGTTGGAGAATACAGCATGGCGTTGATACCTACCAATTCGCCCTTGGCATTCACCAAGGCACCACCAGAGTTACCTGAGTTGATGGCAGCATCGGTCTGGATGAACGACTGAATGTTGGCAGCCTGTCCGTTAGAAGCGGTATTGCCCAATGAACGAGCCTTCGCACTAACAATACCAGCTGTTACTGTTGAGTTGAGGTTGAAGGGGTTACCCACAGCCAGTACCCACTCGCCTACCTTCAGCGCATCTGAATCGCCTACAGGCAATGTTGGGAAATCATTGCCCTCGATCTTTACCAAAGCCAAGTCGGTATCAGCATCGGTACCAATCAAGCGACCTTTCAGCTCACGCTCATCGTTGAGTTTTACCACAATCTCGTCAGCTCCTTCTACCACATGGTTGTTGGTAACGATGTAGCCATCCTTAGAGATGATAACGCCAGAACCGTAACCTACACGAGGCTGGGTCTGGATCTGACGCTGCTGACCGCGACCGTCGCCAAAGAAGAAGTCGAAGATGTCAGGCATATCCTGTACGGTCTGCGTGCGGCTCAACTGTGTAGAGCGGATATGCACTACAGCATGGATAGAAGCCTCAGCAGCAGCTGTCAAATCAACGGGCTGTGCATCGGTTCCATTGTATGAAGCCAATCGCATGTGATCATTCTGCTCGAATAAGTCTGTGAAAGTAGCTGTCGGCTGATTCTTTTCCATCAGTTTGTAGGTGGTAACACCTGCCACCCCTGCACTCAGCAATACAATTGCCACAATGCCTAAGAAAGTTTTTGTCTGTTTCATATTATCTATCTTAATTGTTAATATTTTTGTTTGATTTAATTTAACACCGCTAAGATAAGGGCAAAATTCATACACTTGTATCTTTTATCACTTTTTTTTGTCCTCTTTTAACTAAATACTTAAACAGCTTAACAGGGCTTAACGGCAGAGTCTGCCATTTTTACATTTAGTAAGGAACATGATAAGAAATTATGCCAATGTAACGCCTATACCTGGCTCGTCTGGCAGTGTAATCTTACCTTTTACCACTTCCATGCCCTTAAATCTGTCGTTCGAGATTAACAAGTTGCCATCCAGGTCGGCAAAGTCGACGGCAGGCGACAGCTGGGCAGCTGCACTCACGGCACAGGATGTTTCTGTCATGCAGCCCACCATCACCTTCATACCTAATGCCCGTGCAAAGTTCACCATCTTCCATGCCTCACGCATACCGGTACATTTCATCAATTTGATATTGATGCCATGAAACGCTCCCTGCAAGCCAGCCACATCTTTGAGACGCTGACATGACTCGTCGGCAAAGATGGGCAACGGACTTCGTTCTGTCACCCAGGCAGTATCATCTAACTGGTCAATGGGCATGGGTTGTTCCACCATCACGATGCCATGTTCTTTCAGCCAATGAATCATTTCAAGTGCATATTCCTTGTCCTTCCAACCTTGATTGGCATCCACGGCAATAGGCAAGTCAGTCACCTCACGGATGGTTTCAATCATTTCTTTGTCATGATCAGAACCCACCTTTACTTTTAGTATATTGAACAGGTCAGCACACTCTTTTGTCTTTTCACGCACCACCTCAGGTGTATCTATACCGATGGTAAATGTAGTGCTGGGAGCTAAGGACTTGTCCAAACCCCATATCTTGTACCACGGAGCGCCCAACAGTTTGCCTACCAGATCGTGCAAAGCAATATCTACTGCTGCCTTAGCAGCTGGGTCGGCATCGCTCAAGCCATCGATATAGGTCAGTATCTCGTCCAACTTAAACGGATCATCAAACTGTTCCAAGTTCACCTTACTTAGGAAATTGCTCACACTCTCTACCGTCTGTCCCAAATATTGAGGCATAGACGCCTCGCCATAGCCAGTGATGCCATCATATTCTATCTCTACCTGCACATCAGGAGTGGTGGTACGTGAATAAGAAGAGACGGTAAACACATGCCTCAGTTGCAGTTCGTAGGGGAAAAAGCGCAACTTCATACGGGCACCTGTACCATGATTGATATGGGGTGCAGCTATCGTGTCTGCCTTCCCTTTGCATCGGGCAATGGTCAAGCCAGCGGCTGAGCCCAATGCCACCCATCCGGCTGTTTTAAGGAAAGTTCTTCTGTCGGTCATAATTAATTATAGTATGGGTTCTTGTCTGTAGTATTCAATCCAGCCTCCTTATTAATATAAGGTAGAATACGAACCGCATAAAGCAAGCGGTTCAAATTCATCTCATCAAAAAGTTCGTCATCAGGCAACAAGCTACTCACATGCACATTGCCTTGCGAATGGATGAATCGACCATTACCCAGATACATTCCCACATGGGAAACGCCCTCTTTGCGTTCGGGGGTAGCCTTACGGCCAAAGAAAATCAGGTCGCCTGGCTCGATGTTGCTGTAATCGGGAGCAATGTCGATATGCTGTCCCACCTTCACCATCTGAGAGGCATCACGAGGGATAATCATATCGTGCATATAGTAGATATTACGGATGTAGCCGCTGCAATCCATGCCCTTGGAAGAAGTACCCGCCCATATATAGGGGAATCCCATCATGGTATAGGCAGTCTCGATGAGTGATGCAGCATCTTGCATCAGGCCTTTGCGCCACTCATCTATAGGCTGTGCTATATTTTCGGCAATGAATCCTTTGCGACCATCAGGGAACTCCACCTGATAGTATCTGCCTTGCTTCCCTAAAAGCTTGAGGCGGTCGCCTGCCACCACATCGGAAACCGTCTGCGACTGGTCGTTCGCCTCAGCATATACCGTACCAAAATGCTCGGTCACCGTCACCTTGTCGGCCTTGTTCCATGCATCATATTCAGCTTTGGTCATGCGCCAGATGCCTACAGGATGTACCCATCCAGTATAGTCGTCAGGTGTTTGAATCTCATACCATGTATCAAATGCCAGTACCTTGACGGGCATACCCATCAACGCCTGTGTACTCATTTCTGCAGTGAAATTCGGTGTTTGACGTAGATTACATACCGAAAGGTTGACCACAGCATAGTCTTTGCCATCGTGAATGGCTGTGTCTTTCTCCACCGCCTCAACAGCAGCTGCCGGCTTGGGCTCGTCTTTTAAGATAAATGGCAATGTAATCGCCAAAACAACCAATGCGGTGAGTAACGAGACACCACACATCATCAGTAGTAGTTTTTTCTTTGACATAACTTCATTAATTAGAGTTGTGCAAAGATACACATTATTTTAAAATAGACAATAAGATGAGGAAAACTTCACAACTTCTTGATAATCTCCTTTACCTGCGTCGTATTGCTGCGCGAAACAGGAAGATAGTCGTGACAATGCTTGATGAGTAGTTGCATGGTTCCCGACTTGGAAACGATCTGTTCCACTTGCTGAAGATTGACAATGAAGGCACGATGACATCGCACAATCATGGAATAGGCATGTAAATCATCCTCCATCTGCTTTGAGGTGGCACGTATCATGTCGGTACGCACCTTGCCATCATGCAAATGATAGACTTTTACATAATTGCCTACTGCCTCTATATACAGCAGATCGGATATCTGCAAACTGATACTATCGTTGGTAGTGCCCATGAGCTTGATGGTTGCAGGAAGCTGGGAAGCAAGCATGACAGTCTGCTTTCGTTCAGAGACACCAGCCTCATGGTACTCTCCTGGGGTAGCCTCATGGGTTTGCTGCATCTTTTGCAACTGCTCGTTCAAGGTATGCGTTTCTTCCAACTCAGCTGCCAAATAGCGGCTACGATACTTAAAGCGCCAATATAAGCCAATAGCGAATGAACAAAAAGCAACAATTAATAGGGTTTCTATGTAATTGCTAAAAGAAAACTGGTTGCTTTCCACCCTATTGCTTAACACGAAATGACGATACAGGCAAATCATGAGTGCTATAAGCGGTGTATTGATGAGCTGGAACCACAGGTTACGGCGGATAACATAATCCACCCCTTGATCTTTGGACATAGGCATCCTCACAACATATTTCAACACCAAATCAGTGAACAAACACATGATGATACCCATCACAAAGATATTAAGCAAATGCACATAGGCCTGCCATTGCCACATCTCAAGCCCGAACGGCTTAAAAGCAGCCAATGCCAGTATGACAAATGCGCAACTGACAACACGGACACGTAATATTTCCTGCCAACTATTGTTCATTTCGACGCCAAAGTTACGATATTTTTTTGTTACAACAAGCCATTCGTCACACCATTCGTCCCAGAAAGATGCCATTCGTCACAACAACCTGCCATATATCCCAAATATTTGGAGGGATAGACACCTCAACCTATCTTTGCAACAGAAAAGTGAGGCGGATATGATGCGTGCATCTTTTCAAACGAACATTACGTCTAATTGTATAAAAGTATAGTATTATGAAAACGAAATCTACTCTCAGAGGAATTATGGGTTTGATATTGGTGGTAGCAAGTATCATTAAATTGGCTACCATGTGGGGCATTATGCATTTGAGTTGGCTGGAAAATGCCACCCAAGAGCCTGGTGTATATTATTTCGCCATAGCCATATTGATTTTTGTTGGCCTTCACCTCATCGTAGAAGGATTTAAAGGCTATCTCCCCAACAGTTATATCGTTAAAAAGCTGAAGATTGTGGTGGGCATCGTCATGGTGGTGGGCTTTTCACTCAAACTGGCTGTTATGCTGGGCCTCGTCCACCTAAGTTGGTTGGAGAATACTTCATCCGATTCTTTGGAAATCTATTTGGCATTGTTCATTATCCTGTATTTAGGTGGCTGGCTGATTGTTGATGGCTTCAAGAACGATCGCGACCAATGGTTGCAACGTCCTTTACCACTAAACGAGGATGGAAAGCGTATCCTGTGCCAGGTAAGTTTTGGTGGCGACGAGTATATCTATCGTGGTGAGGCGTTCCATGGAGCACGTTTGGAAGCTACTTTCGGTGGTATCCGTCTGGATCTGCGCAATGCAGTCATCAGCGAAGATGAGGAGATTGACATCCGCACCTGCTTTGGAGGCGTAGAGCTATTTGTACCTACCAATATTAATATAGATATTAAGAGTCGTAGCTTCGTTGGCGGTGTGGGTAACGAGGGAGTGAAATGTGGAGACCCCAAGGCTCCTTGCCTGCATATAGTAGCCAGCAATATCTTTGGAGGGACAGCCATCAAAAACTAAGAGTTAACATTAAAGATTTTAAAACTTACATTATTTACTACAACAATGAAATATATAGGTAAAATGGCAGCATTAATGGCTGCACTGACGATGACTATTTCTGCTTCTGCCAAGACACACGACATTGGTGGAAAAATAACAGACGCACAAGGCAATCCTGTACCTTATGTAAATGTGGTACTGCTGTCACTGCCCGACTCGGCTTTCGTACAGGGTGCTGTAACTAACGACGAAGGTACATTCAAGATTGTGACCAACAAGAACGACGGACTACTGCAGGTGTCTTGCATAGGCTATCAGACACAATATCAACCCGCTGCCAACGGCCTTTCCATCGTATTAATGGAGGATGAGCTGATCTTAGGTGAGGTGGTGGTAAAGGCTCAGTTACCAAAAACCAAACTAACCGGTGAGGGTTTGCAGACCAATGTAAAGGGTTCTGTACTAGAAAATGTCGGATCAGCCGATGACGTATTGGCGAAGACACCTGGCCTCATCAAAGGTCCTAATGGCTTGGAGGTGATGGGAAAGGGTTCTCCATTAATCTATATCAACGGTCGAAAGGTGACGGACAACTCCGAACTGAATCGTTTGCAAAGTAATGAGATTCAGAGCGTGGAGGTCATCTCCAACCCAGGTGCACAGTATGATGCTACGGTACGTGCGGTTGTACGCATCCGTACCATCCGTCGTCAAGGTGAAGGCTTCGGTTTCAACCTCAATGCTCAAGATGGCCAGTCGCTGCAATGGAGCAAAGGTAACGATCCCAATGGCGCTTTCAATATGAATTATCGCACAGGTGGTGTGGATCTCTTTGCCGGCATCAACTACTACAGAGGCACCTCCCGTCAGTTGGCAGATATTGAAAAGAATACTTTTGCCAAGCACATGATTGAAGACAAAGGTCATTTATTCCAAGAGTATTTCGAACAGGGCATTTATGGTAACGTGGGTGTAAACTGGCAGATTGACGACAAACACTTTGTTGGTGGTAAGTTGGAATGGGGTAGGCGATTCACACAAGATTCCGATATGGGCATAGACGACACTGTATATGAAGATGGTGTATTGATTGACAAACTGACTACTACTTCAGAAGACCGTATAGGCGACAAGAAACCTTATAATTTGGGCGTGAATATGTATTATAACGGCACCATCGGCCAAAAGTTGGGTATTGACGTAAACTTGGATTACTATGGTAGCGCTAACTCTACTGAGTCCGTTTCAAAGGAAAAGAGTTCTATGACACATGATGCAGAGATACATAGTCAAAGCTACAACTCAGGACATCTGTATGCTGGCAAAGCCATCATTTCCTACCCTATCTGGAAAGGACAATTGCAGGTAGGAACAGAGGAATCTTTCTCTCGCCGTGAAGATAATTATACCATCACAGGCATCGAGATTCCTGCATCAAAGGCTAAAGTAAAGGAAGATATCTATGCTGGTTTTGCCAACTATGGCTTCTATTTGCAAAAAGTTGGACAGATCAGTGCAGGCATCCGCTATGAGAGGGTACACTATACCTTTAAGGACGCTCTGTCTCCTGAATACGACCTGACACGCAACTATAGCAACTGGTTCCCCACAGTATCCTTCGCAGGCAAGGTAGGCAACACGCAACTGATGATTAACTACAGTGCCAAGACCCGTCGTCCAAGTTACGCACAGCTTTCTAGCGCTATCAGCTACGATAACCGTTATCTGCTGCAAAGCGGTAACGCTCAGCTGCAGCCAGAACTAACGCATAACATCAGTGCCACTGCCGTTTGGAAGTTCCTGACCTTTATGGTGAACTATTCTCGTACGAACGATCCCATTATGGTATGGTCATCGCCCTACAATGACGAAGGAGTTGTATTGGTGAAACCTCGTAATATCGATACGCCTTTCCGTTTGTTGGTAGTATATAGCATGATCAACCACACCATTGGTCCGTGGACTATGAGCTATACATTGGGCATACAAAAGCAATGGCTTACCATCAATGCACCCGATCCACGCATGGCCTCAGGTGTACGTACCACCAAGTTCAATGACAAGCCTATTGGCGTGTTTCAGTTGAACAACACCTTCAGGTTCAAAGGTGGCTGGCAGCTGGAGCTGGGTGGTTTGATGCAAACGAAAGGTTATTCACAGAATATGTATATGAAAGATGTGTATTTCAACCTTTCTGCTGCCGTGCAGAAAACCCTCTTGAAAAACAACTCACTGGTGTTACGCTTGGAAGGAAGTGACCTTGCCCATACAGCAAAGACCAATGTATATAGTGATTTCGGTAATCACACCATCACACAGTATAACGTAATGGACTTCCAGAAAATAAAGTTCTCAGTCCGTTACACCTTTAATGCTGCCCAGAGTAAGTATCGCGGCACAGGTGCTGGTGGTGACCAGAAGGCAAGAATGTAAAAATAGGCGTGACATGGTTAGTTTAATTATTAAATATGTATCTTTGCTGATTGGATATTAAGACAGGATGATATGAAAAAGTTACTGATTATTCTGATGGCACTTGCCACCTTACAGCTGAATGCACAGGATATGGCACATTACAAGCGTATTGTAAAAGAACTGAGTTCCGCTAAATACCAAGGGCGTGGCTATGCACGCGATGGTGCCAATAAGGCTGGTAAGTATTTGCAGAAAGAGTTCATCAAGGCTGGAGTAGATGAAGTGGTGTGTCAACCATTCAAGTTGAACATCAACACCTTCCCAGGTAAGATGAAGTTGTCTGTCGATGGCAAGAAACAGATTCCTGGTGTGGATTTCACCATGCGTGAGTATTCACCAGGTGTCAAAGGCACTTTCCCACTCTATTACATCGATACCCTGCACTATGATGCCAACAAAATTTTCCAGGACTTGGAGAAGCCTGAATACAAAAATGCTTTTGTGGTAAGTAATTTCATGTTCTCCTACAAGCATCGCGAGGACTTCTCTCGCCTGCAGAAGAAAGACGGTGCCCCCAATGCTGGCATCCTCTTCACATGGGAAGAGCCGCTGAAGTTCTACAAGGCATACGGAGAGAAGGTGGTGGACAAACCCATTATGTGGGTGCCTTACCGCTTCCCTAAAGATGCCAAGAGCATCAGCGCTGACATTGAGAACAAGTTCTTGAAAGATTACGAATGCTTCAATGTCATTGCCAAGGTGGAAGGAGTTCGCCACGATAGCTGCTATGTATTTACGGCTCACTACGACCATTTGGGCAATATGGGTAAAAAGGTGTTTTATGCTGGCGCCAACGACAATGCATCTGGCACAGCCACTATTGTAACTTTAGCTGCTTATTATGCCCTGCATCGTCCTGTCTATGATATGTATTTCATAGCCTTCTCTGGTGAGGATGCTTATCTGAGGGGATCGTTATGGTATGTTGACCATCCTATGGTGCCATTAGAGCAGATTAAGTATCTCTTCAACATCGACATGATTGGCGATAACAACCCTGTGCAGTATTGCGAGGTGAGCGACGAGGGTATGCGTGGCTATGCCTTGTTTGAGCAGATTAACAATGAGAAGCATCACTTCCAGGCACTGAACCGTGGAACGTTGGCTGGCAATAGCGACCACTACCCCTTTGCCACCCACCATGTGCCTTGCATCTTCTTGGAAAACGAAGAAGGCGATTCCTTTAAGTATTACCACACCATCTACGACAATTGGCAAAATGCTGTATTCAATAGCTACGAGCCAGTTTTCCGTTTGATGCGTGATTTCATAGAACAGTATTAATAACCAAATACTATGAGAAAACATTGGATTGACAATTTACGTTGGATAACAGTACTATTGGTGCTGTTATACCATGTCTTTTATTTCTATAATAACAAAGGCGTGTTTGGCGGTATTGGCGGCTTCGGAACCTATCCAGAGTACCCACAATACCAAGATGTGGTGATGTACATCCTCTATCCGTGGTTTATGCCGTTGCTGTTTCTGTTGGCTGGCATCAGTGCCCGCTATGCTTTGCAGAAACATAGCGGTAAGGAATGGTTCAAGAGCCGTACACGCAAGCTCTTGGTACCAAGTACTATCGGTTTGTTTGTTTTCCACTGGATGGTGGGATATTTCAATACCGCTGTGGCAGCCAGGACAGGCGTATTAGAAGGTCTTCCGACAGTTGTGAAGTACTGCATCATGGCCATCTCTGGCACAGGGCCCCTTTGGTTCATCCAAACATTATGGTTGCTAAGTTTAGTTTTGCTGTTGGTGTTGGTATTTGACAAGAAAGACAAACTATGGAATTGGTTTGGAAAGGCTGGAATAGTAGTTATTGTACTTTTGGGAGTGTTCTTCTGGTTGGGAGAGCAAACATTGGTTCAACATCCTAAGGCGGATAGCCTTGATGGACTATGGAATCTCTATAAGCCGTTATTCTATCTTGTGCCATTCCTGTTGGGCTATTTTGTGTTCTCACACGACGAGGCACAGCAGAAGGTTACCAAATACTGGATTCCGTTGATGGTTGGTGCTGTGACCACTGGCATCCTTTTGATCGTTACCACGTTTGGTGAAGACAATACATCGCCCCAGTATTTGGGAAGTCCGCTCAACTGCCTCTACGGTTGGCTCATGTGCCTGGCCATGATGGGCTGGTTCAGCACATGCTTCGACAAGACTTCCGCTTTTGCCGGCTATATGACACGAAGCAGCTTTGGCATCTACGTGGTGCACTACTTAGTGATTGCTTCTCTGGGCTATATGATGAAGATGTACACTACCCTGCCACCTGTAGCTATCTATGTCATTTTAACGATTGCTGTATTCGTACTGTCGCCGCTGATTTATGAGATACTTCATCGCATACCTATCGTTCGCTGGTGTGTATTAGGAGAGAAAGGAAAGAAACAATGAATATCAGATTAGAACAACCAAAAGATTACCGTGAGGTAGAGAACCTTACGAGAGAGGCTTTCTGGAACGTCTATCGTCCGGGATGCACGGAGCATTATGTGCTCAATCAATATAGAAACAACCCCGACTTCATTCCAGAGTTGGACTTTGTGATGGAAGAGGATGGTATAATAATTGGCCATATCATGTTCTCTAAAGCAGAGTTGGTACTGGATGATGGTAACAGAATCGCTTCATGGACATTCGGTCCTATCAGTATCCATCCCGACTACAAAAGAAAGGGTTATGGATTAAAGTTGCTGAACTATGCCTTGGCACAAGCACGCCAAATGGGCGTAGGTTTCCTTTGCATGGAAGGCAACATCAACTTTTACAAGCACGCAGGTTTCGACCTTGCAAGCAAACTGAACATCCATTACCATGCAGAGCCAAAGGATGCAGAAGTGCCTTACTTCCTTGCTCAAGAGCTCATCCCTGGCTGGCTGCTATCAAATGGCGTTACTGAAGCAACTTACTGTCCGCCTAAAGGATATTTTGTAGCTGATGAGAACCCAGAGGCTTTCGACACCTACGAAGCAACCTTCCCACAGAAAGAAAAAGCATTGCAGGAAGGGCAACTACCTCAGTTCTGTCAGAGTTGCGGCATGCCATTGACTCGGATTGAAGATTGCGGAACCAATGCTGATGGCAGTACCAACTTTGACTATTGCCAGTACTGCTATCAAGATGGCAAGTTCTTGCAAGATGTTACAATGGAAGGTATGATTGAACATTGTGCCCAGTTTGTAGATGAAGTCAATAAGAACATGCCTCAACCGATGACCAAAGAGGAGTACAAACAGATGATGCGAGGTTTCTTCCCAATGCTAAAGAGATGGAAGCAATAACAAAGATAGCACTATGAAACAAGAGATTGATCCTAAAGATACGAATCGAAAAGAGGCGTTCGAGCACTGGATGAAGTCGCCCATGCCGATGGTGACGCTTACCAAGACTTTCGATGTAACTCGTCTATATAAATTGAGCAAGCAAAAGGGATGGAAGTTCAATATGCTCTTATGCTGGTGTATTGCCAAGACGGCATCCAAAATGGAAGAGTTCTACTTACTGCCTGAGAACGGTAAACTGTATAAATACGACCGCCTCGCCATCAATATGATTGTAAACAATATAAAAGGAGGACTAAGTTTCTGCGACATAGTCAGTAACGACAACCTAGAGCAGTTTAACACCAATTACCTGTACCTGACTAAGACCTCCTCTCAGACTTGTCAGGACATGCTCGACAGTGAAGCCGTCATTGTTGGCACATCAGCGTTGGTAGGAACAGAGCTCGATGCCATAGTCAACCAATACTCAGGCATCTACAACAACCCATTCCTGGCTTGGGGCAGATACCATAAAGGTTGGCTCAAAACTACCTTACCTATCTCTTTCCAGTTCCATCATGTGCAGATGGATGGTCAGCAGGCCACGCACTTCTTAGAAGAACTGCAAAAGACAATAAATGCATTATAAAACTATAAGAATCATGAAAAAAGCCATTAAGATTATACTGTTAGGGCTACTTGCCTTCATTATCATTTCCGTTGCCTATATGTGGTCACTCTTCGGCGACATCATACAGGGAGCTAATTCGGTAGAGAAACTCACTGATACCATGTATTACATGGAGTATAAAGGAGACGACGGCTTTAATGGATTAATGAAACAAGGTGGATGTGAGAACATCGAGCAGTTGGCAGCTTACACCACAGGGTTCCTGTCGAAAGGATATGTGAAAACAGCTGAGATCAATCCGCCCCTCATGGATGTGGGTTGCTCAACGCTTACCGTCAAGACTCCCCAGGGAGGTGTGATGATGGGGCGCAACTTCGACTATCCCTACGGCACGGCTATGATACTGCATACCATTCCTGATGAAGGCTATGAGTCCATCAGTACTTTCTCGTTGGAGTTCTTAGGCTTCGGCGACGATTACAAGCCCGAGGGTTTTCAGAACCAGTATATGGCATTGGCCAGCTTGTTTTTGGCCTTGGATGGTGTGAACGAGAAGGGCTTTGCCATCGCAGTACTTGAAGCAGGTGACGATGTAAAGACCGACCAGCTAACCAGCAAGCCTGACCTCACTACCACGAGTGCCATTCGCTATCTGTTACGAAAAGCGGCCAATGTGACTGAAGCCATCAACTTGCTCAACAGCATTGACATGCACTCTGATCCAGGAGCAGCTTATCACTTGGCCATGTCAGATGCATCAGGAAGGTCAGTTGTAGTTGAATACGTTGATAATCAAATGGTAGTTACCGAAACCCCTTCTATCACCAACCACTATCTTTGCGAGGCAAAGCACAACGTGGGCCTTGGTGAAAACGACCATCGCTACGATAGTTTGATGGAGCAATATGGTAAAGCCAATGGCGTGATGGACGCGCAGGGACTTACTGATGCCATTACCTCTGTTGCTCAACAGGGAAAGAATCCTGTCGTGGGTGGCACACAGTGGACGATGGTGATGGATCTGACCCATCCTTCTATCACTTATTATTCCCACAGGAACTTTGACAAGCCGTTCCACTTTGAATTGACAAAGTCAAAATAAAGCAACACATAAACGATATTAAAAAATAATGTGTAACTTTGGGGTCTTAACCGAATTCTAAATGGAAAGGAATAAAGAGATCTATAAGGTGACCCTGGTTGGTGGAGCAGTGAATGTGATTTTGCTGCTCTTCAAGTTTGTGGCAGGTATCTTGGGAAACAGTGCCGCTATGGTGGCCGATGCCGTTCACTCCTTGAGCGACTTCATCACTGATGTCATCGTCATTCTGTTCGTGCACATCAGTGGCAAACCCAAGGACAAATCTCACGACTATGGTCATGGCAAATACGAGACTTTGGCAATGACTATCATCGGTGTGGCGCTGTTAATTGTTGCCATAGGCATACTCTATAGTGGCATAACAAAGGTGGTGTCTTGGGCAAAAGGTGGCGAATTGGCAGCTCCTGGCACACTGGCATTATGGGCAGCCTTAGTATCAATCATATTGAAGGAAGCCGTTTATCACTATTCTATGGTCAAGGCCCACCAACTGAACTCACAGGCAATCGAGGCCAACGCCTGGCATCATCGCAGCGATGCCCTCTCCTCTATTGGCACTGCCATAGGTATTGGTGGCGCCATCTTCTTAGGACAACGGTGGACAGTACTCGATCCTGTGGCATCCATCATCGTGGGTGTGTTCATTGTGCACGTATCCCTCAGCCTGTTGCGCAATGGCATTGGCGATCTGATGGAACAATCATTGCCTGATGAGGTAGAGGAAGAGATACTACAACTGGCAGGCTCTGTAGAGGGAGTGGCAGAACCACACGATCTGCGTACTCGTCGCATCGGAAATCACTACGCCATCGAACTGCATATCCTGATGGATGGAAATAAACCCCTTAGAGAGGCACACGACAAAGCATCTGAAGTTGAAGACATACTGAGACTTAACTATGGAGAAGGCACCCATGTGGTGGTGCATGTCGAGCCAAAATAACTTTTTTTAGCATTCCATCTGCAACTTATTACCATTTTCGAACGTCTAACTCACAAAATAGCTAAAACTATGATTACGCTTAAAGACATCAACAAGACATACAACAATGGTACGCCCCTGCATGTATTAAAAGGCATCGACCTGCACATCGACAAGGGGGAGTTCGTTTCCATTATGGGCGCATCGGGCTCAGGTAAATCTACCTTATTAAATATATTGGGCATGCTTGACAACTACGATACGGGCGAGTATTACCTGAATGGTACGCTGATCAAAGGTCTGAGCGAAACGAAAGCTGCCGAATATCGTAACCGTATGATTGGTTTCATTTTCCAGTCGTTCAACCTGATTAACTTCAAAGATGCCGTGGAAAACGTGGCATTGCCGCTGTTCTATATGGGCATATCACGCAAGAAACGCAACGCTATGGCGCTGGAATACCTCGATAAATTAGGACTGAAAGACTGGGCGCACCACATGCCGAACGAGATGAGTGGTGGACAAAAGCAGCGTGTGGCCATAGCTCGTGCACTGATTACCAAACCGCAGATTATCTTAGCCGATGAGCCAACAGGTGCCTTGGACAGCAAGACCTCCATCGAGGTGATGGAAATCTTGAAGGACCTGCATCGCGAGGGAATGACCATCGTAGTGGTGACGCACGAAAGTGGTGTGGCCAACCAGACAGACAAGATTATCCATATCAAGGATGGCATCATCGAGAGCATTGAGGAGAATTTGCACCATGACGCTTCGCCATTTGGTGTTAATGGAGTTATGAAATGAGAGACTTTTTACAGGAAATAGGAACTTCATTGAGCAAGAACAAGCTGCGCACTTCGCTTACCGGTTTTGCGGTGGCGTGGGGCATCTTCATGCTGTTGGTGTTGCTGGGTGCAGGCAATGGCATCATCCATACCTTTCAAGCCAATATGAACACCAACGCACTGAATACGTTAACCATATATGGCAATACGACCACCACTGCCTACAAGGGCTATAAAGAAGGACGCTCTATCCGACTGGATAATCGTGACCTGAAGGCCACTGAAGAGGATTTCCCTGAGAATATCACAGATGCGGGCGCTTTGGTAAGTCAGAATAACGTGACAGTAAGCAACGGATCCGATTATTTAAATATCCGTCTGAATGGAGTGCATCCCAACTATGATCACATCGAAGCGCTAAAGATAGTAGAAGGCAGGTTCATCAACCCACTCGACATCCGTGAGCAGAGAAAGGTCATTGTGTTGCATAAGAAGACAGCTGATTTTTTATTCAAGCATAGCGAACCGATAGGTCAATATATCAAAGCTGGCAATGCATATTACCAGGTGGCAGGTATCTATAATAACCAAGGCAACGATCAAAACGCTCCGGCTTATATCCCATTCACCACCTTACAGCAGATTTTTAATAAGGGCAACAGGTTGGATTTGATTGTAGCTACTACTGAAGGACTGGATACTCAAGAGAAGTCTGATGCCTTTGAGACAGAATACCGAAAGGAATTGGCAGACATCCACGATTTCGCCCCTGATGACAAAGGCGCTCTTTACATCAGCAACCGCCTCACCCAATACCAGCAGGGCATGACGGCCATGGGCTTGCTGCAACTCAGTTTGTGGATCATAGGTATCTTCACTTTAGTAAGCGGTATCGTGGGTGTGAGCAACATCATGTTCATCACCGTCAAGGAACGCACGCACGAGTTTGGCATCCGCAAGGCATTAGGCGCCAAGCCCCGTGCCATCTATAAGCTCATTGTAGCAGAGAGTATCGCCATCACTACCCTATTTGGCTATATCGGTATGGTGTGTGGCGTGGCTGCAACAGAATGGATGAATAAGTCGTATGGCAGTACCAGTGTCGATTTAGGTAGCGAGAGTGTCACCATGTTCATCGATCCCACCGTTGATATCAGCATAGCCATCGGAGCCACCTTGTTGTTGATTATTGCCGGTACGCTGGCAGGACTTTTCCCAGCCAGGAAAGCAGCAAATGTAAGACCTATTGAAGCACTAAACGCAAGATGAGAATAGACAGAGATAATATTGAAGAGATACTGATTACCATCGGTAGAAACAAGACCAGGAGTATCCTCACCGCCTTTGGCGTGTTCTGGGGCATCTTCATGCTGGTGTTCATGCTGGGTGGCGGTCATGGTATGAAGACGATACTGGCCAGAGAACTATCAGGCGTTGCCAATAATTCCGGCTTTGTCTTCTCCAATCGTACCACAGTGCCCTACAAAGGCTTTCGCAAGGGACGCCGATGGGACATTGAGATGAAAGACCTGGAGGCCTTACAGAAAATACAGGAGCTGGAGGTGGTAGCCGCCAACAACTCACGATGGGGCAAGACCTTCATCTATGAGGAAAAGAAATATGCCGACGGTAGCCTGCGTGGCCTCAGTCCTTCGTTCGAGAAAATAGAAGACCAGCACATCAAATACGGGCGTTTTATCAACGAGGTGGATATGCGCGAGGAACGTAAGGTATGTGTGATAGGTAAGAAAGTTTATCAGAAGCTTTTTGAAGACGGGGAAGATCCATGCGGAAAATATGTGCAGGTGGATGGGGTATATTACAAGGTGATTGGGTTGTCAATGACCGACGGCAACTTCAACATCAACGGATACCCACCAGAAAGCATTGTCATTCCTATTACCACCATGCAGCGTTTGTATAATTATGGCAACAGGCTCGAACTTATTGCCTTCACCATGAAGCCTGGTGCACATGTGAAAGACGTTGAGCCAAAGATTGAGCAAATCATCAAGGAGAGGCATCTGATATCCCCTGAAGACACGCAGGCGGTACAATCCATCGATGCAGAAACCCTGTTCAAGATGATTGACGACCTGATGGGAGGCATCGAAGTACTGATATGGATGGTAGGCTTGGGCACCCTTTTAGCTGGCGCCATTGGTGTGAGCAACATCATGATGGTGACAGTAAAGGAGCGCACCACAGAGATAGGCATCCGCAGGGCCATTGGCGCAAAACCTCGCGACATCCTGCAGCAGATCATGTCGGAAAGTATCACCATCACCTGCGTGGCAGGAATGGCAGGCATCTGCTTCGGGGTAGGCTTGCTTGACCTAATGGAGAAAGCTACAGGAGAAACCGACCTACAAGTATCCTTCTGGTTGGCCATTGGCACCTGCTTCATCCTACTGACACTGAGCATTCTGGCAGGCTTGGCACCAGCATTCCGAGCCATGGCCATCAAGCCGATAGATGCTATTAGAGACGAATAATAAAAAGAACTAGATATGAAAAAGATTTTGAAGTATGTAATAATGGCCCTCATCGCCATTGTGTTTATCGGAACCTTCATGTTCCTGTATCAGAAGTCGTTGCCCAAGGTAACGGAGTATGAGATACTTACCCCAGAGCGTACTACTCTGGAAAAGACCACGATAGCTACAGGTAAGGTAGAGCCTCGCGATGAGGTACTCATCAAGCCGCAGATATCAGGCATCATCGCCGAAGTATATAAGGAAGCAGGCGAGATGGTGAAATCGGGCGAGGTGATTGCCAAGGTAAAGGTGATTCCTGAGTTAGGACAGCTCAATGCTGCAGAGAGCCGTTTGCGTCTGGCCGAGATGAACGCCAAGCAGGCAGAAAACGAATATGGTCGCAACGAACAGCTGTATAAAGACAAGCTCATCAGTCGCGAGGAATACGAGCGCGCTGAGGTAAGCGTGAAGCAGTCACGCGAGGAATTGCAAGCAGCCACCGACAACCTGCAGATCGTGAAGGAAGGCATCACCAAGAACAGTGCCTCTATCAGCTCCACCTTGATTCGCTCGACCATCGACGGTCTTATCCTCGATGTACCTATAAAGGTGGGTAACTCTGTGATTATGAGCAACACTTTCAACGATGGTACCACCATTGCCAGTGTAGCCAACATGAACGACCTGATATTCCGAGGTAAGATTGACGAGACAGAAGTAGGCAAGGTATATGAGGGCATGCCTATGAAGCTCACCATCGGAGCTTTGCAGGACCTTACCTTCGACGCTACCTTGGAATATGTTGCCCCAAAGGCTACTGAAGAAAATGGTGCCAACCAGTTTGAAATCAAGGCAGCTGTGCAGGCTCCTAATGGAATAACCATTCGCTCTGGCTATTCCGCTAACGCTGAGATTGTGCTCGAGCGTGCCGAAAACATATTGGCAGTGCCTGAGAGTGCCATTGAGTTCAGTGGCGACAGCACCTTTGTCTATCTGCTTACTAACTCAGGTTCACCTCAGCAATTCAAACGCCAACCCGTGGAAGTGGGCATGAGCGACGGCATCAAGATTGTCGTGAAGAGTGGCATCACTGAGAACGACAAGGTAAGAGGTTTGGAAATTAACGAAGACGAATAATACAATGAAAAAGACCTTACTACTATTAGCCATCACCATCCTGTGCATACAAGCTAAGGGCCAGGAAGGCTGGACATTGCGCCAATGCATCGACTATGCTACGGCACACAATGTGAATATCCTTCAAGCAGAAATATCTGTCAAGAAGAGCGAGGTGGAGGCCAACACCGCCAAGTGGGCACGACTGCCGAACCTCAATGCCAGTGGCAGTCAGAGCTTCAACTGGGGTCGTACGCAAACTGCCGTCAAGGATGCCGACACAGGCGACTATACCACCAAGTATGTAGATACCAGCAGTCATGGCACCAACATGAGCCTCAACGCCAGCATGCCTATCTTTACCGGTTTCGAGATACCCAGTCAGTACAATCTCTCGAAGCTGAACCTCAAGGCATCGATGGCCGACTTGCAAAAGGCGAAGGAAGACCTTGCCATCAACATTGCATCAGCCTACCTTCAGGCTTTGTTCAACAAAGAGCTGCACCAAGTGGCACAAGGGCAGGTAGCATTGAGCAAAGAGCAATACAACCGCATCGAGACGTTAGAGAAATTGGGCAAAGCTTCGTTGGCAGAACTGGCAGAGGCCAAGTCGCGTGTGGCACAAGACGAGTTGAAAGTGGTACAAACCCTCAACGACTACCGTTTGTCCATCCTTGACCTCACACAGCTGATAGAGTTAGAGACGCCCGAAGGCTTTAAGGTGGCTGACCCTGACGAGGCTTTTCAGCTCAATCCCCTCACCCCACCTGACGAGGTATATGCCAGTGCTATACTTAGCAAGCCAGCCATTCAAGCGGCACAGGCACGACTGGAAGGCAGTGAGCAGAGCATCAAGATAGCGCAGAGTGCCCTTTATCCCAGTATCAACCTCAATGGTAGCTTGGGTACCAGCTACTACTCTACCCTGAACCGCACCTTCAGTCAGCAGTTGGGCGACAACTTCAGCCGTTATGTAGGCATCAGCCTCAGCATACCTATCTTCAACCGCTTTGCCACTCGCAACCGTGTGCGTACTGCCAAGCTACAGCGTGATAACAATGCCTTGCAGTTGGAGAACACCAAGAAAACGCTCTATAAAGAGATTCAGCAAGCCTGGTATAATGCCACCGCTGCCGAGAGCAAGTATGCCAGCAGTGAAGCAGCTGCCGAAGCCAGTCAGGCCTCTTTCGAGCTTACCAGCAAGAAGTACGAGAATGGCACCGCCACCGCTGTTGCCTACAACGAGGCAAAACAAAATCTTCTGAAAGCCCAGAGCGACGAATTGCAAGCCAAGTACGAGTATATCTTCCGCTCTAAAATCCTTGATTTCTACAAAGGAATCGAGATACAATAAAATAGCTGTTTCATCTACTACGGGAGGACGGCCTTTCTACTACGGGAGGACCGAGTGCCTACTACGGGAGGAGCGGCCGTCTTCTACGGGCAGGACTAAAGCTTACTATGGGTAGAAGGAAAGCTCCCTACCACTGGTGGCAATAGCTGCCATCACCCGTCGCAGTATCTGCCATACCCCCATAGGAGATACTGCGATGACTCATAGGAGGCTTTGGAACGACCCGTAGAAGACACTGCGACAACCCGTAACAGATACTGGAATACATTACTAGTGTTTTGGCCATCACATTAGTAATGTCTCATCCTTCTTCCGCTCTTTCTTCCGCCATGATAGCACATATCCTTTATACATTCTCTCGATTTAGCGGAAGAAGCGGAAGTAAAATTTTCTCTCTATTACATTGCAATTATACAAAGAACAGACTATATTTGCAGCGGAGTTAAATAATTCAACCAAGTAATATGTGCCGTCACTATCTATACTTTTTTGCTTGCATAGTTGTGATTATGCTCGGGGGGTGTAATGATTCTGAGGAACCACTACAACAAGCGCACGACCTGTATGCACAGAGCAAACAATATAAGAAAGAAAAAGATGTAGAACGGCAAGTGACTACGTTGATGCAAGCCTATGACTTGCTGCCACAGATTGACGACCCAGCTCTTGCTTCACAAATATGCCAGGCATTAGGCAATGCCTATATGTATCGTGAAATCTACGATGAATCTTTAGCTTATAGCAGGGAAGCAGTTAATTATGCCCTACAAGAAGAGCCTCACGGCAAGCAACTTTCTTTGGCCTACTCACAATTAGGTAGGACATTTGCAGAATGTTATAAGGCAGATAGTGCACAAGTATATTTTGAGAAAGCACTTGATCAAGCAATGCTGCTGCAAGACACTACAGAGATAGCTGTTGGCTATGGACAGTTGAGTGTGGCTTATCGAGTAAGTAAAGATTATGCTAAGGCCCTAGAGTATGCTAAACATGAACTAGATATATATTTACAGCATGGAGATAGCAGTTACATCCCCCAAGCATATTATACTATTGGTGCCACCTATTATTATTTGGAACAGCTTGATTCCGCTAAAGTTTGTTTTGAAAAGGCTTTAAACACCCAAAACATATATACTATTCAAGGTTCTTATCAGGCACTTTATCATATCAACCGCAAGTTGGGTAATCTTGCGGAAGCCATTGAATACAACCAATTAAACAATACAATGAAAGATTCCATAGCCAATATGGCAAGAGATGAAATGTTGGCAGAAATGCAGGTTAAGTATGACAATGAAAAGCTATTGAGCGAACAAAGCCAACAAAAACTACACAACTCATATCTATTAATAGCTTTGATATTATTGGCTACTACATCTTTGGCTTTTATTGCTATCTACCAATATAGGCTTAAACGAAATGAGCATGAACTGCAAAATGCATTCTTAAAGTTACAAGATAATAATCAAACAATGAGGCATAATCGTCAGCAGATAAGTCAAATCACGCAAGAGTTAAAAGATTCCGAACAGATGGCAGCAACCCAAATCCAGGATTTGAATAATCACCTCGCTGACATTCAAAGTAGTAATGAACATTTGCAAGAATATAATCAGAAACTTGAAAAGATTATTAGCCAAAGAGAAAAGTATGCGGATCAAACAATTAATCGTATGATGGAACAGAACAAGCACCTGCAAAAGCAAAATGATTCTTTACTTCAATTCTTTGAGCAACATTTCCCAGAGCTGAAGGAGTTGCACAATAATCCTCACCCCATAAAAGATTGGCAGTCATTTTATACATTAACAGATACACTTTACAACTTATTTTATTCTCGTTTGAAACAAGATATGCCTGATATGCCTGAGTATTCATTGCAAATCTGTTGCTTAGTGAAACATAGTTTTTCAACACCACAAATAGCCCGTATAGTAGGCATAGCTGCAAATTCTTTGTCTAAACAGAAAGGTCGAATTCGTAATAGCATGGTAGAACATCGTCCAGACCTTTTTCAGGAGAAATTGACACTTGATGAGTTGCTTTCAAACTATTGATATAACAAATGTCCATCGATCACAAATCCTCGATAAAGCGTAAATATTTATAAAACACACACTTACGTCTATTTTACACAAATGACAATGTCCATCTAATAATTAGCATATCTCCTTTTTTATTTAGATTTTTGCAAAAATCATTTTTAATGGTTATTGCACCAACTATTGGTTCAATTAGTACAAAGTTGTATGCGAAGACAGAAGATGGAGATGATATCCCTATTCATGGTGATTGGCCAAATGGTGGTGAATCAAATAATGCTCAAGCATCACCAAATTGTGTGGTCGTGACATTATCAGGTAGCACCCTTTATATCACTGGTGCTGCTTGTGGTTCTCCTATTGCAGTATCCGTCAATGCCATCGGTTTTGTTTATCATGATGTTTTTGCTGATGCTATTGCCAATTACATTGTGATTGATTTGTCCTCCGCTCCATCAGGAGTTTATTCTCTCCACATCACCAATTTGCTTGGCGGTTATCTGGATGGATCATTTAATCTTTAACACAAAGTATAATCTTTAACACAAAGTAGTATGAAAACAAAATTGTTTATTATGACAAGTATGATGCTTATGCTGGCAGCATGCAGTAACTCGAAGGACGACCCTATTGAAATACAAAGTGAGCCCATTTCAGCAAGTCTTGGCACAAGACTCAATGAGAATCCATATTACTGGTATAAAAATGGTCTTGGTGAAAGTGAGAAAGTGTATCTTTCTTATGTTGAGGACAGATCATTTGTTATGTTCTATGAGAAAGACAAAGAAAGTATATTTTCAAACCTTTCAAAAAATAAAATTGATTGCTCAGGCATTAAAGTCAGTGAATATGATGCTAATACTAATTGGTTAGAAACAGGAAAGGCTATTGATGAAGCAAATGATTGCTACTGGATGGAGGTAGATGCTAATCCGCAAGTGTTATTGGAGATTATTCCCGAGGCATTTTATATCGTCCCATTGGTGATGAATGGAACGAACAAACCATTTTATCTTACTAACAGTCTTTATGTGTCCTATTCTGGATCAATGTCTTCATTAGAAGAAATATTAAAAGACTATAATGTAGGTATATTGGGACGAATCGAACTCTTGAATACCTATGTACTGTGGTGTACAAAGGACTCTAAAGGGAATGCTTTAGAAATAGCAAATATGTTGCATGATATAGATGTTTTTTTATATACTGAGCCATGTTTTGCTACTTTTGAAAACGCAGGTGCCTAATTATCTCATAATAAAAACCACATAAAAATGATAGATATGAAAAACGAGAAGTATAGATTAATCATATTATTAATTGCAGCAATAACAATGTATTCTTGTCAAGATGACATTAAGATGACTTTGGATGCAGATGTTGCTGCTACTCGAACAGAGCTAGATAACTCTGAAATGGTTGACTATTATTGGTATCAAGGTGAGAAAAAATTTATCAAACAAGTGCCCAATAAGTCTTTTATCATATTTAGAACAACTGACAAAGATAAAGTGTTAGCTTCTTTTGATAAGGAAAAGATACATTATAACCCTTCTTCAATCATAAAATATTATCATAGTGGTATTGATTTAACTGAGGGGGATGAGGAAAAAGCATTTTTAAATCATTTATGTGCTGAGGTGGATATTTCTCCAGATAGGGCATATGATATTCCAGAAGTGGTTTATGCTGCTCCTTTTTACTTTGCAAGCGATGAGAAACAAATCTTTCCGTTAACAAATTTGTTTTATGTTTTTCTAAAAGATTTAAAAGATTACAAGCTTTTAAAAAAAATTGCAGATGATAATAGATTAAATATCATAAGTCAATTTGAAAAATTACCAAGCATGTACGTCTTAGCTTGTGATAGAGAATCAAATGGAAATGCTCTTATAATGGCGAATAGCTTGTTTGAAACAGAATTATTTGAAGCTACGGAACCATCGTTCAAATCTCAATCATTAGCCACACCAAATGACACTTATTACAGCTCCCAATGGAACTTGCAATACCAAAATCAATATGGCAGCTATACACCAGATTATGACATTAATTACGACCAAGCAGCAAATAGTTATTTAATTCCTAATGCGAGCAATATCATTATAGCTGTAATTGATAAAGGAGTTGAGTTAACTCATTCAGATTTGACATTACATTCTTTTAGCTGGGATGGCGTAAGTTCATCCAGTCCAAGTGTTATTTATGGTTCTCATGGAACAAATGTAGCAGGTATTTTAGGCGCTATTACCAATAATTCCAGTGGAATAGCTGGAGTTGCATCGGGAGCCAAAATAATGTCATTTAGTCATGATTTGCTTAACGATTCAAATCTAGCTGGGGAGCTCGCTAATTTAATAATGAAAGCTTCAGATCAAGGAGCCCATGTAATAAACAATTCATGGGGAATACATACAGATTCATATGCTCTATCATATGCAATCAATTATGCTATTACATACGGACGTGGAGGTAAGGGTTGTGTATTAACTTTTAGTTCTCACAATGATAATTCTTCCACAATGCGTTTCCCTGCTCGTTACACACCAGAGAAAAGCGTAATAGCAGTTGGAGCTTCCTCATATAATGGATATAGAGCAAGCTTCAGCAATTACGGAGATAATCTTGACATAATTGCTCCAGGTGTTGATATTCCAACAACCACAACTGGCAATAGTTGGGTTACTAATTTTAGTGGAACCTCCGCATCTGCACCTCATGTTTCTGGAGTTGCTGCCTTAATGTTAGCTAAAAATCCTAATTTATTTTATGATGAGGTTGGATTTATCTTGCAAAACTCTGCTAACAAGTCACTTCCTGGCTATACTTTCAGCTCCACCACAAAAGTTGGTGGAACTTGGAATAATGAAGTAGGTCATGGTTTACTGGATATGTACTCTGCACTTCTCATGACTCAATCGATTAGTAGTTATTATTCTGGAGGGATGTCTCTTAATGGAGGCCAAACAACACTCAACTCTAATGGTACTGGTTATGTGGGTACTACTTTTACGGCATCACCTAATAACAGTAACTATAAATATTATTGGAGTGGCACATATACAGGTACTTGTGACAGGTGGTTTGTAACCCCCAATACCCCTTATAGTCCCATTGGTAATGTTAGTGTCTATTTAAATCCTGGTCAGTCTGGTGTTTTGACTGTTACATGCCGGGTGTATAGTAATACTGCCTTTATTGGCTCATCTACACAATATATTTATGTAAGCTATTAACCATGTAAATAAGTCATTCTTTCGACATATAATTCAAAACAGGCAGGGCGTGATGCTCTGCCTGTTTTATTAAAGGCAGTAAGAAAAGGCCGGCAAATGTTTGCGGATAAAAGAAATTGTTGTATCTTCGCAGCAGAATTCATTTCAATGAACGATTAATGTAAAGGAGGAACTAATATTATGATTAAGAAGTATCAAAAAAAGAGCGAGTTAGAGGCTGCTTTCAAAAAGTCAGTAAACTTGAGGTTTGTCTGGGAGGATGCTGTCGCCAAGAACATCAGCAAGGAAGAGATGAACCGCAGGGGCATTAAGTCTGTCTATATGGTTGACTGATGGAACTTTCCGCTCATTCTATTAATTCCAAGGCTCCTTATAAAGTATCTCAATCAACAAATCTTTCATTTACATTTACCACTGACAATGGTAATGTATATGAAGTAGGTTTTTTGTTGGATGAAATGCTGTTGCCTGATGGCGTTTACCAGTTCTTCATCATGGAGAACAGTGGTAATCCTATGACAAAAGATGATAAGATCATGATGACCATTGTGGCTATTATGGAAGAGTTTTTCCTTAATAGGGATGTCGTGTTGGACTATATCTGTGACACCAGTGATAGCAAGCAATCTCTACGATTTAGGTTGTTCAGAAAATGGTTTGCTAATTATCATAATAATACTATTTTTACCTTTCGACCTCTTAGCATTGAATATGATTCTATTTCGTATTATGGTGCTGTGATTCTGCGTAAAGACCACCCTATGTATGATCAATTTATGATTGAGCTGGAAGCGTTTGAGCATGAACTGGCCGATAAACTACGATAAGGCTCAAATGCCCATATACCCAAGTATGACAGGATGGATTTTGGGAAATCATTATTGCCTATTTTCTTGAAGATAGCGAGAAAAAACAACCATCTGCTGTAGATTTACGAAGAAAAGAAGTAATTTTGTCTCCCAAAAAGGTAGATTGTGATAGTAGCACATAAGCAGTATGTTTGAAGTGATGATAACCCTTTTTGCCATTGCCGTAGTAGGTTATGCGGCCGGCAAAATGAATTATATGGGAGGAGAATTCGACCGGAAATTATCCAGTTTGGTAATCAACTGGACTTGTCCGGCATTGATTCTCTCGTCGGCCATGACAGGCGAGTTGCCTGACCGTCGCTACATCCTTCCACTATTGGTTATCAGCGCTTTCACCTATGTAGTGTTGACAGTTGCGGCATGGGGACTGTCGCGACTGCTGACAAAGCAGGTGGAGAATCGTGGCATAGTGGCGTTTGCGCTGGTGTTTGGTAACGTAGGTTTCATGGGCTATCCTGTGGTAGATGCACTCTTCGGACACCAAGCCGTTTTTTATGCCGCTGTACTGAATGTGGTAAATACGTTTGCCGTCTTTACCATTGGCACGATGATGATTACGGGTGGCGATGGCCCTAATCGTAAGCATTTCAATAAGAAAGTGCTTTACAGCACGCCAATGCTCTCAGCCTATATCTCAATGCTGATTGTGGCCCTTGGCATAGACAATATCCCTGGCTATATCAGTCAACCACTCACAATGATTGGTAATATAACCGTGCCTGCTGCCCTGCTGATTATCGGTTCGTCGATGTCGCAACTGCCACTTCGTGCTTTGTTGGGTACTCCCGTTGTTTATGCTACCACCCTGCTTCGCCTGTGTTTGTTGCCTGTAGGTGTTCACTTCCTGTGCCTTGCCTTGGGTTTCGATCCTTACGTGACCTATATCAACACGGTGGTGATAGCGATGCCTGTGGCTACCTACGGCACCATCCTTTGCCTGAAATACAACCGTGATACAACACTGATAGCAGAGATGACGTTTATCACAACCCTGCTATCTATGCTGACCATACCACTGATGGTATTGTTATTGGGATAACTACCAATTCATCTTATCCTTATCTATTATGATTCTTATTTGATCGTTACCCATTGACTTCCACCGTCAGCACTATCCACTACGGCATGAATAAACTTCACACCGTTCACACCGTCAGATATTGTTGGGAAATCGAAGCAAGAATAGTCTTTGCCGTGTTTCTTTGCATCTACGGCATTGAGAAATTCCTTATGAATATTCGCAAAAGCTACGAATAGTCCCTCAGGATGTCCTGATGGGATGCGTGCGAAGGCACCGGCCTTCTCGTGTATGCCTGGTGTACCTCGGTGTATGAGACGCATGGCTTCACCCTTTGGAGTATAACGCACCACCTCGGGATCCTCCTGCATCCATTCCAGAGCACCCTGGTCACCATATACGCGAACGACAAAACCATTGCAGTGACCTTCGGCAATCTGACTGCACCAATAGGCTCCATGGGCTCCATTGTCGTATTCCACAATTATATTAGCATTCAGCTCTAGAGGCTGATTGTATTTATCACGAGTGGCAAGAAGCCGACGTATTTTAAGACCGGTGAGGTAGGAAACATAGTTTTCGATATGAGTGCCCAGATCACCTACGCAATTGGTAATACCCGAGATAACGGGATCAGTGCGCCATACAGCCAGGCTCATGTCATTCTTGCTATCAGGATCAAGTATGTCGAGCAGCCAGCCCTGTACATATTCAGCATTCACAGCTATGACATTACCTATCTTGCCTTCAGCAATCATTTCCTTCATCACCTTACTCATGGTGTAGCCTGTATAACTATATCCTACGCCAAAAAGAAGGCCAGTTGACTTGACAATAGCCTCCAACTCCTCGGCTTGTGCCACGGTGAAGCATAAAGGCTTCTCGCAGAAGACGTTGATGCCCGCCTCCAAGAAACATTTAGCTATCTCATAGTGTGTGATGTTGGGCGTAACTATGACCACGAAGTCGATGCCATCAGGGCGGGCTGCCTCGGCTTTGGCCATTGTCTTGTAGTCTGGATAGACACGGTCGGGATCCAAATCATAGGTTTTGCCTGTTTCTTGGTTCAAACTTTCACGGGTGCTGAAACATCCGGCAACCAAGGTTGAACGGGGGTCAAACTGAAGCGCTTTGCGGTGCACGTCACCTATGAAGGCTTTGTTATGACCGCCTACCATTCCGTAACGAATTTCTTTTGCCATAATCTTATCCTCTTATATTGTTAATTATTGGATATTGCTTTGTCAAACTTAACGGCTGATGGCTTGAAGTCAACACGCCGTACAAAGGCTGCAGCTTCGGTGGCTCCATCGATACGGTCCATGCCCGAATCCTCCCACTCCACAGACAGCGGCCCATCGTAGCCATAGGCATTGAGCACACGTATTATCTCTTCGAAATTCACGTCACCATGACCTAGTGAGCGGAAATTCCAACCTCGGCGCAAATCACCGAAATCGATATGACTGCCCAGAATACCAGAGCGTCCGTCAAGGGTGACCGCAGCATCCTTCATGTGGACATGATATACGCGATCGATAAAGTCATTGAGGAACAGATGGGGCTTCATGCCTTGCCAGATGAGGTGACTGGGGTCAAAATTCAGACCGAATTCTTTACGGTCGGCCATCTTCGCCAGCAAGCGTTGGGTGGAATAGTAATCGAATGCTATCTCGCCTGGATGTACCTCAAGTGCGAATTTGACATCACATTTCTTAAAGACGTCTAAAATGGGGCTCCATAGTTCTACGATTCGGTTAAAGCCTGCCTCAATCATCTCCTCAGTTGTCTGGGGGAAAGAATACATATACTTCCAGATGGGGGATCCTGTGAAACCAGTGACTACGTGGACGCCAAACTTTGCAGCGACGACTGGCACCTTCATCATGGTATCGATGGCCCACTGCCTGATGGCCTCCGGGTTATTGGCAAGGGCAGATGGTGCAAAATTATTCAAACGTGGGTCTGGGTCGTCGCCCACGCACTGGCCAATGATGTGAACAGCCAAGGCCGTCATGACCAGTCCGTTCTTTTTGAGGTTTTCCTTCATCCAGTTCACGTAACTCTCATCAGAGAGTGCTCGGTCAACATCGATGCCGTTGCCCCAACAAGCTACTTCTAATCCGTCGTAACCCATTTTCTTGGCAAGCGTGCATAACTCATCAAATGGTAAGTCTGCCCATTGGATGGTGCATAGTGTAACAAGGTGTTTTCCCATAATATTAGTATGTTTAAGTTTGATATGTTTATCAAATAATAAGGTTGAAAAAATCAATATTTTACAAACGCCTAATTAGCTTTTGCGCCTCTTCACTCTTCAGTAGCTCGGGGTTGATGGGCGATGACTTGATAAGGGTGGTGAGACGCTGGTGCCAAGCTACATCACGCCACATGCCGACGAACTGAGGGGAGCAGAAATTGCTGGTGGCTATGCCGACCCACTGACCAGTAGAGGCTGCTTCTTTCACTCCCATCTCGCAAAGCTCCTTTACCCAATCCCAGTTTAGCATAGGCCAGTCTTTGTAGTCGATAATGCCCCAACACTCGGTGGTGATAAGTGGTTTGCCGATGCCTCTTGCCGTTTCTGCCATCGCACCAATCTGCTTGACCAGCATGCCACTCCAGTAATCGGGCTTCTCACGATAAACGCGCTCGGCATTGGCCTGTACATTCTTATATGCCTGTGGGTCGAAGCGACCATTCTTATAATCAATGGCTTTGAGGAACTCTCCCTGGTTCTGGTTAGCCATCCAGATATGATGCTCTATCAGGTCGAAATAGCTCAGGTCGTTCTTGAAACGCCAAAGGTCTTGTGAGTCGGTAGAGAATACCAATGGCAGATCGGGATAGGCCTCACGCACCAAGGCAATGGCCTTCTGCATCCACTCCATCGACTCAGGTGCATCCCACTGTCCCCAATACACCTTGGGATATAGCGCGTTGAAGAAAGGTGCCCATATATTGCCTGGCCACTCGTTGCACAAATCTACATAGAGTATATTGTCGAGCAAGCCTGCCTCCTCTATCGTCTTGAGGGTGTTAATCCATCGCTCGGCCATGATCTCTGGGGTGGTGATGGTCATCTCCTGATGCGTAGTGTCTGTGCGATACCACGACGAGAGCCCTACCCTGATGTCACGCTCGCCACATTTGCGGATAAACTCATTGAGGGAGGGTTGCACCTGTACCTTGATACGGTCAGGGCTACCCCAGTCTTGCTGGTTCCACACCTCGTCGAGCACCCATTCTTTAGTGGGGTCTACACCTACCAGATGGGGGTATGCTTCTATGCGTACGGCATTGTAGCCACGCTCTGTCAGCTCGTCGAGCGCCACATCCCAGTCTTCAAAACCTGCCCCTGGCCAACGGCGTTCCAGCCAGGAGAAATCCCACATGGTGATGGCACGAGGATGAATCTGCTCTTGTTGGCTATTGGTGCAACAACAGAAACAAATGGCAATCAAAAGGTATAATAATTTCTTCATTTCACAAATTGAACATCACGCATGAAATGCACCATCTCGTCTATCCACAAATCAGATGATTTGCCTGTAGGAACAGCTCCGAAACCATGCTGGGAATCAGAATAATAATGCAGCTCTACTGGCACCTTGGCTTCTCTCCAGGCCATATAGACATCTTGGCTTTCCTCAGGAAAGAAAATGTCGTTAACAGGAGCGCAAAGGAACACAGGAGCAGCATCGGCTGGGGCTTTCACATCGTGTGTCCACCCACCATAAATGATGCCACCAAAATTGGGCTTGCCTGCTTCTGAGTGCTCCAACACCTGATGCATAGAAGTAATGGCTCCAGCCGAGAAGCCCACAATACCTATCTTATCAGGGTTGATGCCCCACTTTGCAGCGTTCTGACGAACCATAGAAACGGCACGGTCGGCATCTTGGAAAGCCAGATGGGTGTATTCCATACTCAGACAGGCACCCGTAGCACTCTCACGAGACAGCGCGCCCATCACCTTACTCGACTTGATCGTCAAGTCTTGTCCGTCAACTTTGTCGTCAGCATTTTCATCACCTATAGGATGAGTGCGGTATTTCAGTACAAAGGCGGCGATGCCACGCATGCATAGTTCCTCAGCTACCTTAGTGCCCTCGCTCACATAGGAAAGGATGTAAAAGCCTCCACCTGGGCACACCACCATAGCGGAACCTGTAGCAATAGATGGATCAGGCAGATAGACGGCAAGTGTAGGTGTCGATATATTGAAAAGGGTTTCTTTGGTCTCATCGGTAAAATCCTCCTCATTCGTCCAAGATTCAGAGCCTGGGGCCTTGCCCTCATACAAGTTCAACACTTCGGTAGGCTCCATCTTGGGAGCATTACCCAACCCTGCAGCGATCTTCATCTGTGCCTGTTGACCATCATCTGTATTGTTGGCCTGGTTGCCTTGGCCACAGCTGATCAACATAGCCATTGCCACCAACATTAAAAATTGCTTCATATCTCTATAGATTTCGTTATTTATATATGGGCAAAGATAATCATTTTCCTATAAACCTTTTGACAATATCGAGGGAAAATATAACTTTGTGAAGTAAAATAACCTATAGTACAATGAAAAACAGTTTTGTTGCCTTGGCTTTGTTGCTGATTTCTTTTTCAGCTTGCCAACAGAAGAACCCAAATGAGGATAATGCCTCGCTGAAGATGATTGAGGCGGTGGACTTCTCACACGTGAAAATAAACGATAGTTTCTGGTCGACCATCTTGCAGAAGCATGTGAGCGCCACCATTCCTGTATGCATTGACCAGATAGAAAACCAGACGGGACGCATTCAGAACTTTGAGAATGCTGCCAAGAAACAGGGCGAGCACTCTGGTATCTACTTCGACGATTCTGATGTGTATAAGGCGTTGGAGGGTATTGCCTATACGCTGGTGAACAACCCTGATCCTGCCTTAGAGCATAAGGCCGATGAGTGGATTGACAAGTTTGCTGCTGCTCAGGAACCTGATGGATACATCAATACCTTCTATACTTTGACGGGCCTTGATCAGCGATGGACCAACATGGTGAAGCACGAGATGTATTGTGCAGGGCATATGATGGAGGCGGCTGTGGCTTACTATAAGGCTACTGGCAAACGCAAGTTACTGGATGTGAGTGAAAGGATGGCTCAGCACATGATGACTCAGTTTGGTCCTGGCAAGCGTCACTGGGTTCCTGGTCATGAGGAGATAGAGCTGGCTCTGGTGAAGCTGTATCAAGTGACGGGCAAGCAGGAATACCTGGATTTCTCTGAATGGCTGTTGAACGAACGTGGTCATGGTTATGGCTCTACAGGTGGCAACGGCGACTGGAATGCTGAGTATTTCCAGGACAATATACCTGTGAAGGAAATGAGCAGCATTACTGGGCATGCCGTTCGTAGTATGTATCTGTATTGCGGTATGGCTGACGTAGCTGCATTGAAAGGTGATAATGAATACATCGCTGCTTTGCATCGCCTGTGGGACGATGTGGTGTTGCGCAATATGTATGTGACTGGAGGTATTGGTTCCAGTGCCGACAACGAAGGTTTCACCGAAGACTACGACTTGCCTAACTTGGAAGCTTATTGCGAGACTTGCGCTTCAGTGGGTATGGTGTTATGGAACTGGCGCATGAACCAGTTTACGGGCGATACCAAGTATATCGACGTACTGGAGCGTTCGCTCTATAACGGTGTGTTGTCTGGTATCTCTGCCGAGGGCGACAGGTTCTTCTATGTGAATCCGCTGGAGTCGAAGGGCGATCACCATCGTCAGGCTTGGTATGGATGTGCTTGCTGTCCCAGTCAGGTGTCACGCTTCATCCCTTCTATCGGCAACTATATCTATGGCGTTAGCAACAATGCTATTTGGGTAAACCTGTTTATTGGCAACGAGGCTGTATTGCCTACCCCACAGGGCGACATCCCTGTAAGTATTCAGACCAACATGCCTTGGAGCGGTGAGGTGAAATTGACGATGGGCAAGAACTACAAAGGCGAGATTCGTCTGCGTATTCCTGAGTGGGCAAACGAATATCAGTTGCAGGTAAATGGAGATGTTGTAGAGCCCACCATTGACAAGGGATATGCCGTAATCAAGCATGCTTGGAAAGCTGGTGATGAGATAAGCCTTAACATGCCAATAGAAACAAAGATGGTGGCTGCTGATCCACGTGTAAAGGCCGATGTGGGCAAGCGTGCCATCATGCGTGGCCCATTGGTGTTCTGCGCTGAAGAGGTGGACAACCCTCAGAGCTATGACCTGATGAAGTTGGACAACGCCACTCAGTTCACAGCTTCCTACAATGCCAACTTGCTAAATGGCATCGAGCAGATTCAGGTGAAGCAGGGCGACAATGCTTTCTCTCTGATTCCTTACTTCGCTTGGGATAACCGCGAAGCAGGACGCATGAAGGTTTGGATTGATTACAATTAATGTTAAGTGCTTTGTCAATCTCACAGAAAAGGATTATATTTGTAGCGTTAAAACAAAAGATTATGAGAAAAGTTTTTTACCTGATGGCGTTGGCTCTGATGGCTATGAACGCCAATGCACAATTCCAGCGTACTCCTACTCCTAATGATACGCTGAAGTCTGTAACCGTGAACGCTGACAAGAGCGTGACATTCCGCATCTATGCACCAGAGGCTAAGACTGTTACCTTAGGTGGAGACTTAGCTGGCTATGGCGATATCATTCCTGCTCCAAAGTTTGTGAAACAAGCCAATGGCGTGTGGGAGGCGAAAGCCAATACCGTGGACGCAAAAGGTGGTACCTTCCGCTATAATTTCGTGGTGGATGGTGTGCGTGTAAACGACCCTAAGGCAGCCACTACTGCCGACAATACAGCTATTGTGAATGTTGACCCTGAGGGCAATGGTTTCTGGGAGATGAAAGATGTGCCTCATGGCGCTGTGGCAGAAGTGTATTACAAGTCTTCTACCTTTAACACAACCCGTCGTTTTCATGTATGGACTCCAGCTGGCTATGAAAAGGGTAACCAGAAGTTGCCAGTGCTCTACCTGATTCATGGTGGTGGCGACAACGATTTTGCTTGGCCTGGTGTAGGCAAGGCTGGTTTTATCATGGACAACCTCTTGGCTGAGGGCAAGATTGTACCTATGGTGGTGGTGATGCCCAATGGTAGCGTAGATACTGACAAGTTTACCGATGATATGATGAAGGACCTGATCCCATATGTTGAGAGTCATTACAACGTCTATACCGACAAGGATCATCGTGCATTGGCAGGTTTGTCAATGGGTGGTTTGGAAACGCTGAACGTTTCTCTGCTCCACTATAATAGCTTCTCATACGTATTCCCGTTGAGTACTGGTTGGTTTACTACCAGCAAGGATCTCTACGACAAGTGGGAGCCTTACCTGAAGGAGCATGCAGCAGCAATGAACAAGAGCTTCAAACTTTATAAATTCTATATGGGTGGTGAGGAAGATATTGCCTACAAGAACTGTGTCGCTACTCGTGAGGCATTTACCAAAGCTGGTGTGAAGCACGAGTATTCTTCTATGCCTGGCGGACACACCTGGCACGTATGGCGCCACAACCTGCGTGACTTTGCACCGCTGCTGTTTAAATAACCTATCGGGGGTCGGAATGCCGACCCCTTTAATTTACCATACTATGAGAACAAACCTAACATCACAGATTACGTTGAACCATGTGAACGCCCGTTATTACAAGCCTAATAACGCTTTTGAGCAGGCGCAGTTGACGAGGCTGGAGAAGTTGCCTACCACTATCTTTGAAAATGCAGAGGAAGCATCCAAGCAGATAGCGCGGGAAATAGCCGACACCATTAAACAAAAGGAAGCAGCTTATAAACCTTGTGTGATGGTGCTTACGGGTGGTGCTACCCCTCATCATCTCTATGCTGAGCTGGTGCGCTTGCATCGTGAAGAAGGATTGAGTTTCCGCAACGTCATCGTATTCAACCTGTATGAGTTCTACCCTTTGGCAAAAGACACCTCGTTCAGTAACCTAAAGGCACTGAAAGATATGTTGCTCGACCATGTGGATATTGACCCCACTCGCATTTTCTCTCCATCAGGTACCCTCAGTCAGAACGATATCTTCAGTTTCTGCGAGGAATATGAGCGGAAGATTGCTGAGGCTGGCGGTATCGACATCTGTCTCTTGGGCATTGGTCGTTTGGGTAACATTGCGTTCAACGAGCCTGGTTCACGCATCAACTCCACTACCCGCCTCATCTTGTTGGATGCTGACTCGCGTGCTGAGGCTGCTCGTTCGTTTGGCAACAATCCGCCTCTGAGTTCTATCACGATGGGCATTCACACCATCTTGTCATCTCGCAAGATTTACTTGATGGCATGGGGCGAGGACAAGGCGAAGATGATCAAGGCCTGTGTGGAAGGTGCCATTACTGACAACATACCATCGTCGTTCCTGCAAATGCACAACAACGTGCAGGTGGTGGTGGATTTATCTGCTGCTACTTTCCTGACGCGCATTCATCATCCTTGGTTAGTGACTTCCTGCGAGTGGACCGACAAGCTGATTCGCAGTGCCATCGTGTGGCTCTGCCAGCAAACGGGTAAGCCCATCTTGAAACTTACCAACAAGGACTATAACGAAAACGGACTGGGTGAGTTGCTGGCTATCTATGGATCTGCCTACAACGTGAATATCAAGATCTTCAACGACTTGCAACATACCATCACTGGTTGGCCTGGTGGCAAGCCCAATGCTGACGATACTCATCGCCCTGAGCGAGCATTGCCTTACCCCAAGCGGGTACTGGTGTTCTCGCCTCATCCTGATGATGATGTCATCTCTATGGGGGGTACCATCAGAAGACTTGTCCAGCAGGGGCATGAGGTGTATATTGCTTATCAGACCAGTGGCAACATTGCCGTAGGCGATGAAGAGGTAACGCGCTTCTTGCATTTCATCAATGGTTTCAACCAGCTCTTCAATGCCGACCAAGACGAGGTAATCAAGAAGAAATACAAGGAGATTAAGGATTTCCTGAATAAGAAGAAAGATGGTGACTTGGATACCAAAGATATTCTGACCATCAAGGGACTGATTCGTCGTGGTGAAGCCCGTACGGCTTGTTCCTACAACAACATTCCTCTTGAAAGGGTGTATTTCCTGGATTTGCCTTTCTACGAGACAGGCAAGATTCAGAAGAAACCATTGGGGGAAAAAGATGTGCGTATCGTGCAGCAGCTCTTACAAGAAGTACAGCCTCATCAGATCTTCGTGGCTGGCGACTTAGCTGATCCGCATGGCACCCATCGTGTGTGTAGCAATGCTGTGTTGGCAGCCATCGACTTGGAGAAAGAAGCCAAAGCCGCTTGGCTCAACGATTGCCGCATCTGGATGTATCGTGGTGCTTGGGCAGAATGGGAGATTGAGGATATTGAGATGGCAGTACCTATCAGTCCGGAAGAGCTGAGGGCAAAGCGTAACTCTATTCTCCGTCACCAGAGTCAGATGGAATCGGCTCCGTTCCTTGGCAACGACGAACGCTTGTTCTGGCAACGCAGTGAAGACCGCAACCGCAACACCGCAAGCATCTATGACAAGCTAGGACTTGCTTGCTATGAGGCGATGGAGGCGTTTGTGGAGTATTTGCCTTTATAATTATATTAACTTTTCAGAGCTAAACGTAACATGAAAAGAAACCTTTTATTATTGACATTTTGCCTTTTAATTGGCAGCCTGTATGCCCAGGAGATGGCTAACACCCGCAGGGCTCGAATCATCTCACCAGAAGTGACTAAAGATAGCATTACCTTCCGCTTTCGTGCTGAGTATGCCACTACGGTTAGTCTTACAGGCTCTTGGCAAAATAGAGGCGAATCAGCCATCGCCATGAAGCGAGACAACAACCTAGTATGGAGTGTTACCATCCCTACCCTCCAGCCAGATTTATATTACTATACCTTCAATGTGGATGGCACCACCGTTTGTGACCCTGCCAACACATCTATTGATCGTGATGGTACCAGCTATCGTAGCATCTTCCTCGTTGATGGTGACCACTCTCGCCATTACAAAGATGCTTCTGTAAGGGGCAATGTATCTGCCGTATGGTATGATTCTCCTACCATTGGGGCAAAACGTAAAATGATGGTTTATACTCCTGCCGGATATGATGACAACAAAAAAACGAAATATCCCGTTCTGTACCTTCTGCATGGTGGTGGAGGAGACGAAGAAGCATGGCTTTCATTGGGACGTGCAGCTCAGATCCTTGACAATCTCATTGATGAGGGAAAAGCCGTACCTATGCTGATCGTGATGCCTAATGGTAATTCTAACCAAATTCAGTCCCACATCAACGACATTCCCGGGCAAGAGACTACCACTTTAGCACAAAATAATATACAATCTGACCTATATGTTACAAGTCTGATAAAGGATATCATCCCTTACATCGATAGCCACTATCGCACCATAGCCAAGAAAGAGGGACGAGCTATTTCCGGTCTGTCCATGGGTGGAGGCCATACACTCAGAACCAACTATCTTTTCCCAGGCAATTTCAACTACATTTGTCCACAGAGCACAGGCGCCCATCCTCATAATCAGAAGAACACAGCATATGCTTTCGATGAGAATACCTTGTCAAATTATCTCGAAGGTATTAAGAAAGCTGGTTATAAACTTTTCTGGTTGGGTTGCGGTGATGCAGATCCTTGGTTTGCAGAAGCACAGGAACTCGACAGACTTCTTACTGAGCATGGCATGCCACATGCTTTCTATGTTACAGGAGGTGGACATGAATGGAAGAACTGGCGCCACTACCTGGACACTTTTGCTCCCCTACTGTTCAAATAGGGTATTATAAAGCGGATTTGTTTACTTTTCGGACACCCCTGTTTATCCTTAAAGTACTATTTTTGCATCAAGAATAATAGTAACTTAACAATCAATGAAAAAAACAAAACTATTGAAGATTATGGCGGTTGCATCATTGACCGCATTTTGTGCTTGCACCACTAATGAGCAAGCTGACTTTAACCAAAATTGGCAATTCTGGAGCGACACCCAACCAAACAAGCAAGTGGTAAACCTACCACACGATGCCATGCAGACAGAAACTCGTTCTGCCGATGTGAAGGAAGGTCGTCATAACGGTTTTTATCCTGGCAATGTGTATCACTATGAAAAGACATTTACTGCAGACGCTTCGTTGCTGCAGAAACATGTCACTCTGGCTTTCGAAGGTGTATATCGTAACAGTAAGGTATTTGTAAATGGTCAGGAGGCAGGTGGCTACAAATATGGCTACATGCCTTTTGATGTATGTTTGGACGGCTTACTGGTAGCTGGCGAGAACACTATTCGTGTGGACGTAGACAACTCTCAGATGCCTAACAGCCGCTGGTATTCTGGTGCTGGCATCTATCGCCCTCTGCACCTTTTGGTTCAGGAAAAAGAATATATTGAACAGGTGAAAGTAAGTACACTTTCAATTGCCCCAGCCAAGGTGAAAGTAGAAACCTTGCATCAGGGTGGTGAGGTAAGTGTCAGCATCTACGACGGCAACAAACAGATTGTTTCTGCTGAAGGCGACAATGTGGAACTGAACATTGATAACGCCAAGTTGTGGAGTGCCGAATCTCCTTATTTATATAAAGCAGTGGTGGAACTCAAGCAAAATGGCAAAACCATAGAGAAGCAAGAGAAGCCCTTTGGCGTTCGCGAAATCACTTGGAGTACACAGGGTCTGAAAGTGAATGGCAAAGATGTGTTGCTGCAAGGCGGATGCATCCATCACGATAATGGCATCCTGGGTGCTGCAGAATACGAAGATGCAGCTTACCGCAAGGTAGCTTTGCTAAAAAAATATGGTTTCAATGCCATCCGTTCATCACACAACCCATTGTCAGAGGCCATGCTGAAAGCTTGCGATGAGTTGGGTATGTACGTGATGGATGAGTTGTGGGACATGTGGTATATCACCAAGACTGAGTTTGACTATTCAAAAGACTTCTATGATAACTACGTGGAGGACATTCGCCATTTCGTTAAGAAAGACTTCAACCATCCATCAGTCATCATGTATAGTATAGGTAACGAGGTGGGTGAACCTGCTGAAGAGAAGGGTGTAGCTTTGGCTAAGGAACTGATTAATCGCCTGCACCAAGCAGATAACTCACGTCCAGTTACTGCTGGCATCAACCTGATGATTATCGGTCTGACAAAGATGGGCGTGAACATCTTCCAGCAGTCTAACTCTGCTATGATGGGTGGCGGACAGCAGATTACCAGTGAGCAGTATAACATGATGATGACAAACTCCAGTGAGCAGATGTCAATGGCGACACTCCAACCCGCTTTCGACGAAGCTACGACTCCTGTGCTCGATGCATTAGACATTGCAGGCTACAACTATGCAAGTGTTCGCTATCCAATAGAAGGCACCGCACATCCAAACAGAGTAGTAGTCGGTTCAGAGACATATCCACAAGACTTGGCCAAGAACTGGGCTATGGTGAAAGAAATGCCTTATGTGGTGGGGGACTTCATGTGGACTGCATTAGATTATATTGGTGAGATTGGTTTAGGTGCTTGGTATTACTCCAACGATCCCGACTTTGCCAACAAGACTTACCCTTGGAAACTCTTTGGTGGTGGTGCCATCGACCTGATTGGCAACCCTACAGGAGAAGCTTTCTGGGCTAAGGCTATTTGGACAAAGCAAGTAGAACCTAACATTGCTGTTCGCCCTATCCACAAAGAGAACTTAGTGAAGTCTATGTGGCGAGGAACTAACAGCATTCCATCATGGAGTTGGCAAGGTTGCGAGGGCATGAATACTGTGGTAGAGGTTTATACTGCCGCTCCAGGCGTGAAACTATATGTGAACGACAAGCTGATTGGTGAAAAAGAGACAAGCGACTATGTAGCTTCATTCGAAAATGTAACTTACGAGCCTGGCACGCTAAAGGCTGTGGCCACCGATGCAAATGGCAAGCAATATGAGCAGACACTGACCTCCGCTACAGGTAAGATAGGTATCAGTATCGAGCCAGAGAAAGACAGCTACAAGAGTGGCGAGTTGGCCTTTGTCAACATCAACCTTGTAGGTGAAAACGGCATTGTTGAGTCAAAAGCCGACCGTACGCTGACCGTTACTGTCGAAGGTGGTGAACTTCTGGGATATGGCAGTCAGACGTTAATTACTGATGCTGCCTTTCTTGATGGCGTATATCCTACCTGCTATGGCCAGTCGCAAGCAGTGGTACGTGCATTGAAGCCAGGCAATGTAAAGATTACCGTCACAGGTGAAGGCGTAGAGCCAACGACCAAGACCATCCTGATGAAATGATATAATAATAGATGAAACAAAAAGTGGGGCTCTATCGAGTCCCACTTTTTTTGTCGCCTTTTAATCGACCCTATTTTATAGCATGCAACTTCTTCATGGCCTCTGCCAACTTCTTCATGGCAAAGCGAGGAGCTATGCGAGTAAGCAAATCCATTTGCTTGCAGTCTTTGCCTATGATGATTTTCCACTTGCCAGCTTCCATGCCACTCACGATAGTTTCAGCAGCTTCACTTGGCACAGTGATATTAGCATTAGCTTTCTTAAAATCATCTTCAGAATAGTCAGCCACACTTTTTGCATTTTTCACACCAGAGTGTACTTGAATATCTGTAGCCACAGCGCCAGGGAACACCTCGCTCACCTCCACATGGGTGTCCATCAACTCTGCCATCAGTCCTTCGGTCAAAGCTCTGACGGCAGCTTTGGATGCACCGTAGAAAGTCTGTCCAGGCACAGGAGCAAAGGCACCCATGCTTGACACATTAACGATATGTGCCTGCGGGCGAGTAAGTAGATGAGGCAAGAACGACTTCACCATATATAATGTTCCATAGAAGTTGATGTTCATCACACGCTCAATAGTGCGGTACTCCATCTCGTTTACTGACACAAAGTCTTGTATGATGCCAGCATTGTTGATGATGCCGTCAACGGCACCAAACAATTGAACTGCCTCCTCTGCCACTTGCTCTACAGCCTCTCTGTTGGTAATATCCAACTGCATCAGTTTCATGGCATCGCCGTTGTTACCAGCCAACTCCTGCGTTTTCTTCAAACCCTCCATATTAATGTCAAGTCCAATCACTTTTGCCCCCTTGCTCAGCAAGTTCAGGCTAATGGCTCTACCCATGCCGTTTCCAGCACCAGTAACCACAATTACTTTTCCTGCTACTTTCATTTTTATCTTTCTTTTGTTATTGATAGTGCAAAGGTAGTGATAACCATATCATTTATAAAGCTCAAAAAGTTACCAGTTTTGTCCTAAAGGGGATAAAGCACCTCATTCAAATGCTGCTATATTCTACTGCCTTTCTTTTTGTTGTTAATTTTTTTTGTATTATCTTCGCATCAAAACAATTGTAGTGGGAAAGGGAATCCCTGAATGAAGAGCTATGGAAAATGAATTGAAACTGACCGAGTTGAAGTTGGACATGCTGCCAAGTGGTGACAGGAAACTGGTACTTGAAAATTTTGTGCTTTTTGACGACAACCTTGACTCTACCGAAGACCTTGATTTAGACGGTCTTGTTCCTACACAACCATTTCCTATCAAGCTTACATTCCCACTTATCATGATTTGTGCAAATGGTGAGATGACACTTCGAATCAACTTAGAGGAGGTGAAAGTGCAGAAGAATGAAATACTGACGATGGTGCCAGGTACCATTGGCGAACATATCAGTATGTCGAAAGACTGTCGTGTAGCCATTATGGCAATACCCGAGGATGCCTTTCCACTGCTCATGAAGATGGAAAATTCGCTGAAGTTTCGCGAACACATGAAGCGCCCTTTGAAATTTCATTATACTGATGGCGAGATGGCACATCTCATCATGTTGTACAGAATGATGCGATCGGCCATAAAATTGCAATTACCATATACCAAGGAAATCTTGATGAACTATATGGAGGCCATGACCTATTTCTGCATTACCAAGTTTGAAAACCTTGCAAATGAAGACGCCAAATTAAGTCGAGGTGAGATGCTGTTCCATCAGTTCATGGACGAAGTGAGACGCAATTATACCAAAGAACGACAACTTAGCTTCTATGCTGACAAACTTTGCATTACCAGCAAATACCTCTCAAGGATTGTAAAACAATACAGTAACCGTCAGCCCAGCGAGTGGATACGCGACTATGTGGTTCTGGAGTCAAAGGCTTTGCTCCGCCAAAACGGCCTAACAGTACAGCAAATCAGTGATATGCTGAACTTCCCTAACCCTTCCTTCTTTGGCAAGTATTTCAAGGCAGTCGTGGGTTGCTCACCCCGTCAGTATCAGTTGCAGAAGAATGAAAACAGCTAAAGTCTCATAGGTTCTTGGTTTTCACCTCTACCCATTTCTTATCGGTAAAGAGCAATGATTTAGAACTCTTAAACACTTTAGCAGCTTTCTTGCTATGCTTGAACTGCCAATCAAGCCAAGCTACCCCAACCTGACCAAAAGACCCTCCGTTTTTCTCTCTGAAAGTGCCTCCGTGAGCATCGCCAGGAATCTCTCGAACGGCTAACACAACAGGCACATTGGTCTTAATGTTGCCATAATCCATAGTGGAGTTTGGGCGTGCAGGATCAGTGTCGCCCACAAAATAAGCTATAGGTATGCGCAAGTTGATGAGCATATCTTTCAATGCAGGACTTATCCCCATCAGACTACTGCGCGTTGGATCAGCATTATCGGCCATCGCTCCCAAACCACTATTCCAAAGACCTAACAAAGACACACGCGGGTCTCCCGACAACTTCAAAGCCTGTACGCCCCCACATGATTGACCAAACAAAGCTATATGCTTAGTGTCCACCTTTTGATAATACTTGCTACCTGGTCGTTCGTTCTCGCTGATAATCCAGTCCAAGCCTGCCTTCATGTCTTCCTCGGTAGTGGCTCCCATAGCAGCACGAACTCCGTCAGGCACTGGCTCACCAGTAGCTATCACCAGATAGCCGTGCGATGCTATCTCTGTCCAAAACGGGCGAAAAGAATCACCGTCATCGTCGCACCCAGGTCCTGACATCAGTACTACTGGCAGTTTGTCTTTCTTGGGGAAGACACTCAAGTCAACAGGATGATAGATGGTGTGACCTTCTAACGTCGGGTCCACCTCCATCACTACTGGGTATTTACCCGTTGGGTCCATCCATTTGTCTGGCTTGGGACGGTTATTGAAATATTCCTTTAACTGTTCCTGAGTAAATGTCTGTGCATTTCCCTGAGCCTTTACAGCTTGAGGAAATAGCATCCCTAAAGCTATCAATCCTACAGCTATTGAGTATGCTTTCATCTTGAAAAGACACATTGTTTTCATAGTCATCGTTTATTTATTCTTGCTACAAAGTTAAGAAAAAGCAATTAATTATTACCTTTGCAAAAGCAAAAAGGATACACTGATAATGGATAAACTATGGAATAGTAATTATAAGAAGGTGATGGTGGCGAACTTCACCATGTCGTTCGCCTTCTATCTGCTCACGCCACTTCTTCCCTTGTACCTGAGCGAAACATTCGGCTCAACAAAGGATATGATAGGTTTGGTGCTGAGTGGTTACACCATCACGGCTTTGTTGTTCCGTCCTTTCAGTGGCTATGTGGTAGATAGCTTCCCACGAAAGAAAGTGTTGTTGGTGTGCTTGTTCCTGTATTTCATCCTCTTCGGGGGCTACTTATTGGCAAGTACCCTGCTGATGTTTGCCATCTTGCGTACCCTGCACGGAGGCCCATTCGGTGCCTCTACGGTGGCTAACAACACCGTTGCCATCGATGTGGTGGCATCAAGTCGCAGAAACGAGGCCATAGGCTACTACGGACTGAGCAATAACCTGGCTATGGCCATTGCCCCCACTATTGGCGTCTTTGTGTATAAATATGTACACAACTTCGATGTGCTGTTCTGGTTGGCACTCGTCGTTGCCGGCATCGGCTTTGCCGTAGATTACACATTGAAGTTGCCAGAGAAACAATTGATGAAAGACAAAAAAGCCATTTCGCTCGACCGTTTCTTCCTCTTGAAAGGCTGGGTGATTGGTCTCAATATCTGTTTCTTCGGTTTCTGCTACGGCATATTGAGCAACTACTTAGCCATCTATGGCAAGGAGGTGATGGGCATCACTGGTGGCACAGGTGCCTACTTCATGTTGCTGAGCATCGGCCTCATCCTTTCTCGTTTGCAAGGGGCCAAGTCGCTTCGTGAAGGCAAGCTGACTCGCAATGCGGCACAAGGCATCATCCTTTCCACCATAGGCTACACCATGTTCATCGCAATGCCCAACATGGTGGGTTATTATGGTTCGGCCATCTTGATTGGCTTGGGCAACGGACACATGTGGCCTGCTTTGCAGAACATGATTATCAATGTGGCACAGAACAACGAGCGAGGCACTGCCAACTCTACCCTACTCACCTCGTGGGACTTAGGCGTGGGTATTGGCATCCTGTTGGGAGGTTCCATCGCCGAATATTTCAGCTATGCTACTGCCTTCTGGACAATGGCATGGGGGCATGTGGCAGGTCTGGCCTTGTTTTTTATGTTCACAAAGCAGTCGTTCCTGCGACGCAAAAGAACGGAATCGTTTAGCTAATACATCAAATATATTCTGATTATGAAAAAGATAATCCTTTTCACAGTAATGGCATTGGCAGCTACCTGCTTGACTAATGCACAGCTTATGAATCAAGCAAAAGACATGAGTCGTGGCTATGTAGATATGAGTGCCACCTATTTCTTTGCCGACAAACTCAGTCAGTTTGATAGCACTACTGGTGAAGGTAAGGTGCAATGGGCACGATACAGTTTGGAACCTCGACAGGCTTTCAATACCAACACAGTAGTTGCCGATAAGCTCCAGATGAAAGACTTTCCAGACACAGGCTATGAAAACGACCCAAACTTCTCCTTTAAGGTAGACTTCATATCCGACCGTACCGTTAGGGTGAGAATGCTCACTTCACTGGTGGCACCCAAAGAGGTGGAGGAAATCATGCTGAGCCAGCAATTCCTGAAAGACAATCCCCATGTTAACTGGAGTTGTACGGAAAACGAGAAAGAGATTACTTATACAAGCCCGAAAGGTTCGCTTACCATAGAGAAACATCCTTGGAGGATCATACTGAAAGATGCTAATGGCAAGATACTGACACAGACATGGACTAATGACGACAACTGGGTGAGTCAAGTGAAGCTATTGCCTTTTGGCTTTAAGAAAAGCGGTACTGATAACTCACGCATGCTCAACCCCGTTTTCAGTCTCAAGGCTGGCGAACGCATCTACGGATGTGGCGAATCGCCTACTGGTCTTAACAAGGCTGGGCAAAAGGTAAATCTGTTCGTTACCGACCCGCAAGGGCCTGAAACTGATGAGATGTACAAACCTGTGCCTTTTTATTTCTCCAACCGCGGCTATGGCCTGTTCATGCATACCTCGGCTCCTGTGACCTGTGACTTCGGTGCTACTTATGTGGGAGCCACCAAGCTATTCATGGCCGATGAAGCTGTTGATTTCTTCTTTTTCATAGGTAACCCAGCTGAAATCCTGAACGAATATACCAATCTTGTAGGCAAAACACCCATGCCTCCGCTTTGGAGTTTCGGCACTTGGATGAGCCGTATCACTTACCTGAGCGACAAAGATGCCTATAGCATAGCCAAGAACCTTCGCGACAACCGCATTCCTGCTGATGTGATACACCTCGACACTGGATGGTTTGGCGTTGATTGGCAATGTGACTACAAATTTGCAGAAGACCGTTTCGACAATCCTCAACAGATGGTGAAGGATTTACTGAATGATGGTTTCCACATCAGTCTGTGGCAATTGCCCTACTTCACTCAGCACAATGTTTTCTACAATGAACTGATAGAAAAGAACCTGGTGGTGCGTAATGCAGATGGGTCGATGCCTTACGAGGATGCTTGTCTGGATTTCACCAACCCAGAAGCCGTGAAGTGGTACCAGGGTCACTTGAGAAACCTGCTTGACATGGGTGTTGGAGCCATTAAGGTGGACTTTGGTGAGGGAGCACCTTATAACGGATTCTATCATAACGGAAGAGGTGGCTTGTATGAGCACAATCTCTATCCTGTACGCTACAATAAAGCGGTATGGGATGTTACGAAAGATGTTCAGAAAGATGGTGCTGTGATATGGGCACGTTCGGCATGGGCTGGTTCACAACGCTATCCTTTGCATTGGGGTGGCGATGCAGCTAACACCAATGAGGCCATGCTTTCTACCCTGCATGCTGGTATGAGCTTTGGTCTCTCAGGATTCCCCTTCTGGAGTCACGACATTGGCGGCTTTGTGCAATCAACACCTGAAGACCTTTATCGTCGCTGGTTGCCATTTGGTTTCTTGACCTCACACACACGCAGTCATGGGGCACCTCCAACTGAACCTTGGCTGTATAACCAAGAGTTTACCGACTATTACCGTGCCAATGCGGAGATGAAATATGCCTTGATGCCTTATATCGTTGAGCAGGCAAAAGTCTGCACAGAAACAGGCTTACCGATGGTAAGGGCAATGTTCATCGAGTATCCTGACGACCCAGTGGCTTGGATGGTAGAAGACCAGTATCTCTTTGGTAAAGATATCTTAGTAGCACCTATCTTCGATGCACCACAAGAGTTTGTTGATCCTGAAAACAACTACAACAACTCTGATCATCGCCCCACCACAGGCTTACGTCACTGGACCCGCAAGGTGTATCTGCCTGGAGGCTCTTGGGTGGACTACCAGACGGGCAAGACCTATCAAGCTGGTTGGAATAATATCACCACAGACAAGCTGGAGGCAGTGATATTGGTGCGCAAGGGTGCCGTGATTCCAACGGCAAAGGTAGCTCAAAGCACTAAGGACATTGATTGGAAAAACGTAAAGAATGTAAAGTATTAACATTGAATTATGGGAGCTTGGTTTAACAAGATAGTTGAGCATATCGACAAGGTGTGGGAGTGGCTGATCAAGTTTATTACCTTCGGCATCTGGCAAGACAGCGTGTATCAGCAATTATCACTGAAAAATGCGGTGGCCTATGTGACACGAGTGATTTACATTCTGGTAAACCGCTTCAATGCAGATAGTATTAGCAACAAGGCAGCTGCCCTGACCTATAGTACCTTGCTATCTATCGTGCCCATCCTTGCCATCTTGTTCGGCATCGCCCGTGGCTTTGGCTTTGACAACCTTCTCCGCCAACAGATTGAGCAAGGTTTGTTGGGTAACAACGAAGCCACCAAATATATCTTCCAGTTTGTTGATTCCTACCTCTCGCAAACAACAGGAGGGGTGTTCTTGGGCGTGGGTCTTATTGCCTTGCTGTGGACCTTCATCAGCTTGGTGAATAACATGGAGAGCATCTTCAACGACATCTGGTATGTGAAGAAAAGTCGCGCGGCCTATCGCAAGCTCACTGACTATTTCTCAATTCTGATTCTCATGCCTATCCTCATCATCGTCAGCGGAGGTTTGAGCATCTTCATGTCCACATTGGTCAGCAAGATTGAAGGCTATGCGCTCTTAGCCCCCATGATGAAGTTTGGCATCAGCCTCATTCCTTATGTGCTGAGCTGGCTCATGTTTACGGCTCTCTATGTCTTTATGCCCAACACCAGCGTAAAGTTGCTCTATGCCCTGATAGCCGGCCTCATAGCAGGTTCGTTGTTCCAAGCATTCCAGTTCCTGTATATCAGCGGACAGGTTTGGGTATCGAGATATAACGCCATCTATGGTAGCTTTGCCGCCTTGCCGTTGTTCCTGTTATGGTTACAAGTGTCGTGGACCATCTGCATCCTGGGTGCCCAGCTGACGCATATCATGCAGAATTTCAAGCGCTACGACAATTATAAAGAGGTGAACAACGCCTCCTACGAGTATCGCAATTATTTGGCTGTGGTACTGATGTCAATGATTTGCAAGCAATATGCCGAAGGCAACGATAAGCCCTATTCGGCTCGCCAGCTCTCGAACAAGTGCCACATCCCAATCCAGTTGACGCAGATGGTGCTGAACGAACTGATGGAGGCCGACCTCCTGATTATGAATGCTCCTGACAAGAGCCAGGAGGAGATATATCTGCCAGCATCGGGGTGTGTGGATATCACTTTGGCAGAGACCATCGACCGCCTCAGTACTAAGGGCTTTGGCTTTAAGGACTTTAAGGTAGATTGGCAGGAGCAGTTCCATCAGCACTATGAGCAGTTGGAGCAGGCTCGTTTGGCATTCCGTCAGACAGGCAGTACCAAAGTAAAAGATTTGTAGCATTTGGTAGTTTCCAGAAAAAGCACTAATTTTACACCCCCAAAATAAAAACAGTTGGTCGGCTTGCCGCGTGCATCTTCGGGATGCAGGAGGAAAGTCCGGGCAACACAGAGCATTCCACTTCTTAACGGGAAGCAGTCCGCGAGGGTTGAGTAAAGCAGAAGAAAACAACCGCCTCCTCGGAGGTAAGGGTGAGAAGGCGGGGTAAGAGCCCACCAGCCTTATGGTGACATAAGGGCTGTGTTTCTTGGAAGTTGAAAGGTCATGTAAACTGGCGCTATAAGGGCTGCTCGTCCAATGCCAGAGGGTGGACCGATAAAGCCTGTTGGTGACAGCAGGCTCAGATAAATGGCAGGCACCTTGCTTTAGTAAGGAACAGAACCCGGCTTACAGACCAACTGTTTTTTTATTTCTCACGAGAGATATTTTCCTCCCTCACGAGGGAGTAAAAAAGTTCCATAAAAAGAGCCTCAGTAATGAGGCTCCTTTTTTTATCGTTTAATCTGTTTTACAGGGAAGGTAAAATAGGTATCAGGGAAAGGCTCATCCACCAAGGTAAAATGCCACCATTCAGAATCAATTGGCTTGAACCCATGACGCAACATCGCTTGACGCAAAATCATGCGGTTCTTAAACTGCTCCTCAGTGATGGTCTTGCCAGAAGGACTACGATCATCGTTGGGATTATACACTCCCGTCTCAGGGTTACCACAGAAGTCAGGATGACTCTCCACACCAAACCAGTCGAACGTACCACCCATATCCACTTCCTTCTCGGTAGTCATATCAAACAAGGTCAAATCCACCGTAGAGCCACGCGTATGTCCGCTCTTGGCCATGATATAATCCTGCTCGAACAGCACACTCTTGTCCAAATCAGGGTAGAAATAAGTCTTCATCAGCGTGTCTGGTATATCCAGTGACCAACGCACGAAATGATCCACACCCTTCTGTGGGCGATAAGCATCATATATCTTCAGTCGGTAGCCCTGTGCCATCACATCGTCACTCACTGCTTTCAAGCTCTCAGCCGCTAAACGCGTGAGCAACGCCGTAGGCTCCTGGTAGCCATCAATGCGAGTGCCCACAAAGTTATAGGTACCATAATAGCGAATCTCCAATATGGCATCAGGCACAGCATCCGTCAACGTTACAAACTCGCTCCTGTCCTCAGTAGGCGGTACCTTTTCAGCAAAGGCGGTCCTCACGCAGGTTACCACACCACAGCACAATATCAAAATCAGCGTAGCAATCAACGCTGTTCTCCACGATTTATTCATAATCTTCTACTTGATTTGTATTATGGTACAAAGTTGCATATTTGCGATGAAACCGCCAAACTTTTAGCAGCTATTTTTCAATTAAATACATCGTGGAATCCTATTAATGCCACCCAGAGAACTGCAATAAGTTCATTTTTTTCAAAGAAATTAAAAACAACCTTCACCCTTCACCCACCCATAAAAGGTAATGAGTCTTAACAGTTATTGAGGTGAAGGTAGGGGTGAAGGGTGAAGGTACAACAAAATTACCATAAGTAGCCACTTATGTCATTGGATAAAGCCGCCAAACGTATTACTTTAAGTAAATGGGTCGTTTACTTTAACTAAACGGGTGCTTTACCTAAAGTAATCCAGTGGCCTTCCCGAAGTAAGCTTGAAGGAAGTCAGATGAGAGCCAGAAAAAAGCTAGTGCATCGTTTAAAGGAAGTAAACCCTCGGCTTACTAGTAGTAAACCCACCTTTTACTAGTAGCAAGCCCAAGAATTCTCCAGAGAATACTTAAGACGAGAACGGCTCTCAAAGGCCACGAGAACCGTTCTCGCTTTTTTGCGCCCTAACTAGGAAAATATTTTTCCCTAACTAGGCCGTAAAAAATTCCTAACTATGCAGCAAAAGTACAAACGGATTCCACCTTCACCCTTCACCTCACCATTCACCTTAATAAATCATCAATATCAATGTGTTTTAAGAAAAGGTGAAGGGTGAAGGCAGATTTGCAATTCTTTTTAAAAATTTAAATCGTGTAAAGCAATTGAGTGGTTTGCCGATTAGGAGGCGAAGAAGCCTCTTCGTAGGTAAAACTTTCGAAGCTAATGTCTTCGTCAAGATTTCTCCAATGTATTCCAATGGTGCTGAAGGTATATTGGTTTTTCTCATTATCAGTAGCTTCTTTTAGACGAGGATAGGAAAGGGTACACCTGCTCTACTTGTTTCAAAGAAATGGTTGGTGGCATTGGTTTTAAAGACATTGTTGAACATTGGGCGGTTCCTTAAATATCGCACCTTAATCATTTGTGTAGCAACCATGCTGATTTCTGTAGCATCCCCCTCAAAGTTCATGATTGCTTGATTATCCCTTGGGGTGTAAGAGATGTGCAAACCATCTTGAAGACTCTCTTGCATTTCATAATCGGGATATTTTTGTGCTAAAAATTTGCAATTCAGTAAATAATAAGTAACTTTGCTTCTGAAAAAGCAATTAAATTCGTGACCGCACTCCCGAATTTCATATAAATATTCGGAGTTTGCTCACCAAAAATGGAAGAATTATGTATAAGAGATTATTAGATATTGAGGGCAAGTTAGACGAAGGGATGTTCCTTTTTGGGGCTCGCCAAACGGGGAAATCCACGCTTTTGAAAGAGCGGTTCAAAGGTGCTATTTACTACGATTTGCTTAATCCGAGTGTAAGAAGAGCCTTTAAGTTGAATCCCAATTCCCTATGGGAGGCTCTGCAAGACAAGCCTGCGGGTACGCTTGTAATAGTAGATGAAATCCAGAAAGTTCCCGAACTGTTGGATGTGGTTCATTCACTGATGGTGGAAAGAGGTTTGTTTTTTATCCTCAGTGGTTCCAGTGCCAGAAAGCTCAAACGATCGGGAGCCAACACCCTTGGAGGTCGCGCCATACCCGAAACGCTTTATCCGCTTGTTTGGCCAGAAGTAACAGACTTTCAAATAGATCGTGCAGTACAGAATGGCATGATTCCCCGTCATTATATGGTAGAAGACGCCACCAAACGTCTTTCCGGCTATGTAAAAGTGTATCTGGATGAGGAGATTAGAGAAGAAGCAGAGGTGAGGCAGCTGGATGCCTTCGAACGATTCATGGAGGTTGCTGCCATTTCAGATGGAGAAATGCTGAATTATTCCAACATTGCCTCCGACTGTGGTGTTTCTGCCAAAACGGTTAAGTTTTATTTCCAGATTTTGTATGATACACTGATCGGTTATGAGATACCGGCTTTCCAGAAGGAAATCAAACGAAAAATCATACAGGCCCCCAGGTTTTACTATTTTGACGTGGGACTTGCCAACTACCTGATGGGCCATTACAACTTGAAAAGGGGAACCGATGATTACGGACATGCTTTCGAACACTTGGTAATGCAAGAAATCATCGCCTATAAAGGATATAATGATAAGCGAGACAGTATCTCTTATTGGCATACCTATGACAAGAAGGAAGTGGATGTTGTTATTGGTAACGCAAAAGTGGCTATCGAGATCAAGTCCACTGAGCATGTGGAAAGCAAACATAAAAAAGGCTTGAAAGCCTTTAATGAGGAGCATCCGGATTGCCGCCTTATCCTTGTGTCACTCGATCCGATTACCCGCAAGTCAGGAGATGCCGAGCTAATATACATACTTGACTTTTTGAAGATGCTATGGGAGGGTGATATCTTCTAAAATAAACGCTATAGGGGCAAATAAGCTACTAGCCCAGGGTGATATCCTGAGTTAGTAGCTTATTTAGTTAAACTTGCAAAACTTGATCGTCTCTTACTTTTACTCCATCAACCGTCTAATGTATTTGCCAATGAAGCCTGAGATATGATGCTTTCATTTCCTTCATTTGAACCAAAATGAACCAAATCTATTTTGATTCTTCACTATAAATGCTATATTTTAGTAACCAGAGTAATAAGATTTTGAACCGATGGTACAGACGAACATTTAGTGTCTTTCTTCTTCCAAACTGCCATTAACAGAATGAAGGGGGAATTGGAACAGAAGGCCAAGAACTCAAGGCCCATGTTCTTCTTCTAATTTGACTGAATTTCCTAAGCTTCTTATACCATTCTTACTTGTATTCCATCAAACGGCTGATGTATTTGCCAATGATGTCGAATTCGAGGTTGACAACAGTACCTACATGGATATTGTGGAAGTTGGTATTCTCGAAAGTATAAGGAATTATCGCAACCTGGAAAGTATCGTCGGTGGGGTTGCAGACCGTGAGGCTGACACCATTGACCGTTACGGAACCTTTATCCACAGTAAAATAGCCACGCTGAGCCATTTCTTTGTTGAAGGCATACTGGAAAGTGAAATAGTAGCTGCCATCAGCATCGTCAACAGCAATGCACTCAGCTGTCTGGTCAACATGACCTTGCACGATATGACCATCAAGGCGACCATTCATCAGCATGCTTCGTTCCACATTCACCTCATCGCCCACTTTGAGCAAGCCTAAGTTAGAACGGTCGAGGGTTTCTTTCATGGCCGTCACCACATAGGTATCAGCGGTTTTCTTGACTACCGTAAGACAAACGCCATTGTGCGAAACGCTTTGGTCAATGCCTAACTCACCTACAAACGAGCATGTTAGGGTGAAATGCACATTCTCTCTATCTTTTTCAATGGCTACTACTTTAGCACATTCTTCTACTATTCCGGAAAACATAACAATAATAATTAGTAACTTTAGATAAGTTACTCCGTCTCGGCATAAAAAATAAGCAAGCTTATTATGTTCTGCTCTCGACTTTTCGTAACTTTGCACAAAGTTAATCAAACTCCCGTAAATATCAAACAAAAAAGCGAGGAGCTTTTCACAAAGCCCCTCGTTTTCAGTTTTCAATAGGTATTAGTTTTTTAAGGTAAAAAGATTGTTTTCAGGATAACGATGCAAATTAAACCCTTTTATATTTATTATGCAAATAAAAAAATATGTCTTAAAACATGTTTTCGGCATTAATATTTCCACTTCCCAGAATTATTGATTACTTTTGTAGCAGTATTAACATCTAACACACCTATATATAATATGGTAGAGATTAAGAACGAAGAAGCAGGCGAGAAAAAGAGCCTGAATTTCATTGAACAGATAGTAGAGAAAGACCTGGCTGAGGGTAAGAATGGTGGTAGGATACAAACTCGTTTCCCGCCTGAGCCTAATGGTTATCTGCATATAGGACACGCTAAGGCCATTTGCTTGGACTTTGGCATTGCCGCTCGTTATGGCGGTGTTTGTAACTTGCGTTTTGACGATACCAATCCCACCAAGGAGGATATGGAGTATATCGATGCCATCAAAGAGGACATCAACTGGTTGGGCTTCCAGTGGGGCAATGAATATTATGCATCCGACTACTTCCAGCAGTTGTGGGACTTTGCCGTAATGCTGATCAAGGAGGGTAAGGCTTATATCGACGAGCAGACTTCTGAACAGATAGCTGAACAGAAAGGAACACCTACCCAACCAGGTACTAACAGTCCGTATCGCGACCGTCCTGTGGAAGAGAACCTGCGCTTGTTCGAACAAATGAACACGGGCGAAGTGGAGGAAGGCAAGATGGTGCTTCGTGCCAAGATTGATATGGCAAGTCCGAACATGCATTTCCGTGATCCTATCATCTATCGCGTGGTGAATCATCCGCATCCACATACAGGTACCAAGTGGAAGGCATATCCTATGTATGACTTCGCCCACGGACAGAGCGACTATTTCGAGGGGGTAACCCACTCGCTCTGTACGTTGGAGTTTGTGCCTCACCGTCCGTTGTACGACTTGTTTGTGGATTGGGTGAAAGATGGCAAGGACCTGAATGACAACCGTCCTCGTCAGTATGAGTTCAATAAGCTGAACCTGAACTATGTACTGCTGAGCAAGCGCAACTTGCTGGTACTGGTGAAGGAAGGATTGGTGGATGGATGGGATGACCCACGTATGCCGACCCTCTGTGGTTTCCGTCGTCGTGGCTACTCACCAGAAGGAATCCGTAAGTTTGTGGATAAGATTGGCTATACTACCTTTGACGCCCTCAATGACTTTGCGTTGTTGGAAAGCGCCATCCGCGAGGATCTGAACGTTCGCTCCACCCGTGTTTCTGCTGTGTTACACCCTGTGAAGCTGATTGTGACCAACTACCCAGAGGGCAAGGTGGAGGAGATGGAAGCCATCAACAACCCTGAAAACCTGGAGGAAGGAACGCATCAGATAGAGTTCAGCCGTGAATTGTGGATTGAGCAGGAAGACTTTATGGAGGACGCTCCGAAGAAATATTTCCGCATGACACCAGGTCAGGAGGTACGTTTGAAGAATGCCTATATCGTGAAGTGCACTGGCTGCAAGAAGAACGAAGCAGGCGAAGTGGTAGAGGTGTATTGCGAATACGACCCGGAGAGCAAGAGTGGCATGCCTGGTGCCAACCGTAAGGTGAAGGGCACCATTCACTGGCTGAGCTGCAACCACTGTCTGGAAGCTGAGGTTCGCCTATATGACAGATTGTGGAAGGTGGAGAATCCTCGTGATGTGATGCAGCAGATACGCGATGAGCAGAATTGCGACGCTTTGACTGCCATGAAGCAGATGATTAATCCAGACTCGCTGGAGATTCTGCCCAAGTGCTATATTGAAAAGTTCGTACAGGGCATGAAACCTCTGACATACTTGCAGTTCCAGCGCATTGGCTATTTCAGTGTGGACAAAGACTCTACTCCTGAAAAGATGGTGTTTAACCGAACCGTAAGTCTGAAGGATACTTGGGGAAAGATTAATAAATAGAAGTTAAATGGCAAAAAGGAATCCGTTGTCGGACAACGAGAAAAGGCTGAATAACCTGGCTCGTGAGTATGAAGAGTTGCGTGCCCAGGGGGAGTCGGTATATATGGAGCCAGATGACCTGGCCGACCTCAGCCTGTGGTATGACAGCAACCACTACCCGGAGAAATCGGATGAGGTAATGGAGTATGCCTTGAGCATGTATCCTAACTCTACGATGCTCCAGATAGAACAGGCCTACCGTTATCTTGACAAAGGAGATTTAGACTCGGCCGTGATATTATCCAACCAGATTGAAGATGATATGACGGGCGATTTGCAGTTGCTCAAGGCTCGACTATTAATAGAAAACGAAGAATACGAGAAAGCCGATGCTTTGCTCAACTCGTTCCCTCCAGAGGACCTTGACCCCATTATGGTGGCCAATATGTATATGGAGGCTCATTTCTCGGAAAAGGCCATCGACTGGCTAAGGCTGCACGGACAGGGTTTAGAGGAGGAAGAAGACTACCTGTCGATACTCATGAACGCCTATTGCTATATGGGCAAGTATGAGGAGTCTGTCGAGATATGCGAGAAACTGATAGACAAAGATCCGTTCTCGGCACACTACTGGCTTAGTCTTGGCAGATGCCTGTTGGCTCTTAGAGAATACAATAAAGCACTGGATGCCTGCGATTTCTCCATTACTAACGACGAAGATATGGGAGAGGCCTATCTGACCCGCTGTAATCTCTTTGCCTTGTTAGGCAACAAACAAAAGGCCAAGGAGAACCTAAAGCAAGCCATCAAATTGCATGCTGTTGCCCCAGGTGAGATGAACGAAATGGATCTGGCCTTGCTGCTGGATCAAGAATATGTGGAAGATGCCATCAAGCTGATGAACTTCTACCTCAAGCATATAGACTTTACGGAGGAGCAACGCACCAATACCTATTTCCGCTTGGGAGTGTGCTATGCGCACATGCGGTGGGACAAAAATGCCTTCGATTATTTCGACAAAGCATTGGCGCTCAGACCCAACGATGCGGAAGTGTTGACGCAGAAAGCCGTAGTATATATGAGTCAAAATGACTTTGATGCTGCTTTGGGGCAACTGCAACTAGCGGTGGATCATGAGCCTGAACGCAATTATCTGTATAGAACAATGGGTATCCTCTCGTTGCTGAAGAAGAGGTATGACGACTTCAGGAGATATAGCGCACTGAGCGATGAGCCACTGACAGAATATGAGATAAACGAGGCCATCTATATGGTGGAAAGTGGTGATGAAGTGTCTATCAGTTTCTTGAAGGAAAGCATGAGGAATAACTTAAGATACTAAAGACTGATCATGGAATCTGTAGCATTTATACAATGGTGTCTTGACCACCTGAACTACTGGACCATCACCCTGTTGATGGCAATAGAAAGCTCGTTCATCCCCTTCCCTTCGGAAGTGGTGGTGCCACCAGCTGCTTGGAAGTCAGCCAGCGACAGTAACATGAATGTCTTTTTGGTGGTGTTCTTTGCTACCTTTGGTGCGAACATTGGGGCACTCATTAACTACTACCTCTCTCGTTGGCTGGGCCGCCCCATTATATATAAGTTTGCCAATAGCCGCATCGGACACATGTGTCTGATTGACGAGGCAAAAGTGAAACGTGCCGAGGATTATTTCGCTGAGCATGGGGCATTATCCACTTTTATTGGTCGATTGATTCCAGCGGTGCGTCAGTTGATTTCCATCCCTGCGGGCTTGTCGAGAATGAAAATTAGCACATTCATTCTTTATACCACGTTGGGTGCAGGCATCTGGAACTCCATCTTAGCGGCCATAGGCTACTACTTGAGCACCGTACCTGGTATCGAAACAGAGGAACAGCTGTTGATGCAGGTAAACAAGTACAGTCACGAGATAGGTTATGGTTTCATTGCCTTAGGTGTGGCTATTGTGGGATACCTTGTTTACAAGGGAACGAAGAAAAATTGAAAATTGAGAATTAATAATAAGGATTATGGCATTGCACACATGGTTTGAATGTAAGATTCAATACGAGAAGACAATAGAGAACGGAATGACGAAGAAGGTGACAGAACCTTATCTGGTGGATGCCCTTAGCTTTACTGAAGCCGAGGCTCGTATCATTGAGGAGGTTAGTCCATTTATCACTGGCGAATTTACTGTAGCCAACATTAAGCGTGCTAACTATTCTGAGTTGTTCTATAGCGAGGATGCGTCGGCCGACCGTTGGTACAAGGCAAAGTTGGTATTTATCACCTTAGACGAGAAGACGGGCAAGGAAAAGAAAACCAGTTCGTTGATGCTGGTACAGGCCATCGACCTGCGTTCTGCCTTGAAGAACCTTGAAGAGGGCATGCGTGGCTCAATGATGGACTATGTGATTGCCAGCTTACAAGAGACTCCTCTGATGGATGTTTATGCTTTTCGAGCACCGAAGATGGAAGATCAATAAAGCTTGTCAACAATAATGACAATTAAAGAAGAAATAACGAAGATTACGGCTGAACTGACTTCGGGCGTCAAACTGATAGCCGTCTCGAAGTTTCATCCTGCTGAGGCAGTGATGGAAGCCTATGACGCTGGTCAGCGTTTGTTTGGCGAGAACAAAGTGCAAGAGATGGTGGCCAAGCAAGAGGTATTGCCGAAAGATATTGAGTGGCACTTCATTGGGCATCTTCAAACCAACAAAGTGAAGTATATCGCCCCTTTTGTGACCATGATTCATAGCATCGACAGCTTGCACTTGCTGACAGAGGTGAATCGACAGGCAGAGAAAGCCGGACGAGTGATTAATGTGTTGCTACAAATACACATTGCCCATGAGGAGACCAAGTTTGGCATGACCTTCGACGAATGCAGAGAACTATTAAACGAGGGGAGTTGGAAACAACTGAATCATGTTCGGATATGTGGACTGATGGGTATGGCAACTTTTACAGACGATATAGGGCAAGTGGAGCGTGAGTTCGCTGGTTTGCAGGCATTTTTTGAGGAGTTGAAAGGCAACTGGTTTGCTGGTGATGCAGCTTTCAAGGAACTCTCAATGGGCATGACTGATGACTACCCTATTGCTGTACGTCACGGAAGTACCTTCGTCCGTATCGGCACCCTTATTTTTGGTGAAAGAAATTATAATAAATAACATATATGACCATGAAAACATTAGAGACAACTTATGCTGGGTTAAAACTCAAGAACCCTATCATCGTGAGTAGCTCAAGCCTGACCGACAGTGCTGAGAAGAACAAAAAGCTCTGTGAGGCTGGTGCAGGTGCCATTGTGCTAAAGTCGCTCTTCGAAGAACAGATTCTTTTAGAAGTAGAGGATATGGAAGACTTCGATCCTTTTGTGGTGGGTGGTAACGATTTGTCGGAATATTTTCGCCATCAAAAGTTGGAGGAGTATTTCGAATTGATACGTGCTACCAAGAAGGTGGTGGACATCCCCGTGATTGCCAGCATCAATGCTTATGGAATGGGTAACTGGACCGAATTCGCCAAGAAGATTGAGAAAGCTGGTGCCGATGCTCTGGAAATCAACATCCTGGCTTTACAGACATCACTTGACTACCAATATGGAGAGTTTGAGAAGAAGCATATCAATATCCTGAAACTGATAAAGAAAGAAGTAAAGATTCCCGTTATCATGAAGCTGGGTGACAATTTCACCAATCCAGTGGCATTGATTCACCAACTACGAGCTCACGGAGCCGATGGCGTGGTACTGTTTAACCGTTTCTATCCTACCGATATCAATATTGATAAGGTAGAACAATGTTCGGGCAAGGCTTTCACTACTGAGGCTGACCTTAGCAAACCTTTGCGCTGGACAGGCATTGCTTCAGCAGCTATAAGTAACTATAGCTTTGCCGTATCGGGTGGCGTTCACAATGCCGCTGGCGTAGTGAAGAGCATCTTGGCAGGTGCCTCTGCGGTAGAGGTATGCAGTGCCATTTACCTGAAAGGAAACGGCATCATCAAAGAGATGACCGATGGTCTGATGGAGTGGATGGATAGCCACACCATGGACGATATCAGCATGTTTAAGGGTATGCTGAACATGCAATACCGCAACGAAGGCATCAACACCTTCGAACGTACCCAGTTCTTGAAATACTACGGACAGTTCAAGAAATAAGTTTATTTCACTGAATTTTCCATCTGACTATAGACCTTGGTGGCATCGACACTCTGAACGATGCCGCCACAACGGTCTATGGCTTGACAAGCTGCCAAAGCCGCACTTTGTCCAAGTACCATAAAAACAGGTTCCATGCGTATGCTTCCGTAGGCGATATGGGAAGCCGAAAGACATACAGGTACCAGTAAGTTGTTGCATTCTTCTTCTTTGGGTGTGAGCGAACGATAGGAAACACGATAAGGCTCTTTGATGCCAATCTCAACATTACCTTCATTTTTCACCATACCATTGATAACATAACGGCCACAATTATGCGAATCCATCGTATAAGCCGCCCATCCCACATAATCATCTACCTTTGTTTTACTTTCACAATCGGCCTGCGTCATTACATAACGTCCCAACATACGACGACTCTCACGTATATAAAGTTGTGGGGTAAAATGGTTAGAAGTAAGAAACTCGTCCTTGGGATATCCCCAACGCAACATCTCATCACGAACGGAAGCAGGAATGCGTTCATCGTGCCCTAAGAAATAGAGCAAACCCTTGGTATAGTCGAGGTGTTGTTGTACAATCTCTGCCCTACGTTCATAGGAAGCCTCTGGATAGTCCCAGCTCTCGCCAATCATATCGGTGGAGAAGCCACCACGATTGTTAAGGTCAGTCTTTCGTCCAGGCATCTCACTCCAGATAAAGATATCCGACAAGCCACGGTCGGAGAAAGGAGAACGCTCTTTCATGCGGATAAGCAGCTCGTACTTCTTAGGATCATAGTTGGCAGGTTCTTCTATGGGAATCATGTTGGAGGGCTCGTCTGTTAAGGTAATACGGAAGTTGTAAGCCTGAATGTGTTTGTCGCCCTCTCCAGGCAAAGGAGGTTCTCCTGACAGGATACCATAGAGCAGTCCGCTTTTAGAGTCACCTTTCACAACATAGGGGTCAATATAGTCGGGCAATTGATGATGAAGCGACCAGAAAGCACCGTTCCATGTCTCACCATAAACACTATTACCTTCACGACCAGTAGTATAGCTCACTCCTGCGCGAGCCATCAGATCGCCCTCGTAAGAACAGTCTATATATTCACGTGCCTCGACAGTGACATTAGTCTGAGATGAAGGATGGCGGCTATCTTCCACCACAATATGCCGGATAACGTTGCCTTCTTTCTCAACATTTACCAATCGATGGTTATAGAGGATATTTACCCCAGCCTCATCAATATATTGCTGATAGATGGCTAAAGCTACTTTAGGTTCGAAAGCAAACTTCATGGAGTTGGTACCATAGTGCTGCCCAATGCGACGATAGAAGTCGTAGGTGTAGCCTTTCATGATATAAGGATTACCAATATCGGTAGCCCCCAAGCCTCCTGTAGTCAGGCCTCCAATTCGGTCGGTTGGCTCTACCAGCAACACACTCTTCCCAGCTTTGCGAGCAGTATAAGCTGCCATCACACCTGATGACGTACCACCATATATACATATATCTACTACCTCGGCGGCATTGACGCCTATAAGAACTGAAAGCATCAACAAAAAACAAGCTATTCTTTTCTTCATTTCTTCTACTACTTTATAAATAATGTGTAACTTTGTTGCAAATATAATGAAACTCAGATGGACTATCAAGAAACTTTGACATATTTATATGAACAAGTACCCATGTTCCAACGGATAGGCGGTTCAGCCTATAAGGAAGGATTAGACAACACATGGGCATTGGATGCACATTTTGGTCATCCACATCGTAATTTCCGCACCATCCATGTAGCAGGAACCAACGGGAAAGGCTCTGTCAGTCATACATTAGCTGCCATATTGCAAAGTGCCGGTTACAAAACGGGTCTCTATACATCGCCCCATCTGGTGGATTTCCGTGAGCGCATACGCATTAATGGTGTGCCCATCGCAAAAGAATATGTAGTGGATTTCGTTGAACAAGAGCGCACCTTCTTTGAACCGTTGTGTCCATCGTTCTTTGAACTGGCAACTGCTATGGCATTCAAATATTTCTCTGATGAGAAGATAGATGTGGCCATCGTGGAAGTGGGCTTGGGTGGTAGGCTCGATTGTACCAATATTATTATGCCTGACCTGAGCATAATTACCAATATAAGCTTCGATCATGTGCAATTCTTAGGCAATACACTGGCAAAGATTGCCTCAGAGAAAGCAGGCATTATCAAGACTGGAATACCCGTAGTGATTGGTGAAACAACACCAGAGACTAAACCTGTATTTTTGACCAAGGCATCAGAGGTGGGTGCTCCTATTTATTTTGCCGAAGAGAACGACCGCGAGGATTACTCTGGTGTGGAGTATGAGTTAAAAGGTTTCTATCAGGAGAAAAACAGACGTACTTTGTTGACAGCCTTGCCTTTACTGAAAGAAGTTGGTTATAGAATTGACGAAGAATGTGTGCGAGAGGGTTTTGCGCATGTGGTGGAACTGACCGGCTTGATGGGACGTTGGCAAAAATTGCACGACCAACCTACCCTGGTTTGCGACACTGGTCATAATGTTGGGGGCATTACTTATGTTGTGGAGCAATTGCGTCAGCAAAAGTGCCATCAACTACGTATTATTATTGGTATGGTGAATGACAAAGACATCAGTGGTGTCTTGGCTTTATTGCCTAAGGAGGCTATCTACTACTTTACCCAAGCCAGTGTGAATAGAGCTTTACCTGCTAATCAGCTATACGAATTAGCCTCTGAAGCAGGCTTGCTTGGTAAAGCTTATCCTGATGTAAAGTCAGCTGTAGAAGCAGCTATAAAAGAAAGCCTCCCAGAAGATTTCATCTTCGTAGGAGGCAGTAACTTTATAGTAGCCGACTTACTAGAATCAAAAGTATTTCTCGATTAAAGCATCTACCTGAGGATCACCTAATTCCTTTGCCTTATTGAAGGCAGTACGGGCTTCCTTGTTCTTCTTCTGTTGGAGGAGAGCAAGGCCTTTCAGGCGATATAACTCAGCATAGGTGGCATCTTTGGCAATAGCCACATCCAGAATTTTCACGGCCTCTTCGTTCCTACCTACTCGCATATTCACCACTGCTAACTCAGCACGATAGGTAAGTTCATCGGGATTCAGCTGAATCGCCTCGACATAATCCTCCATAGCACGTTGAAAGGCCTTTGCCTTCATGGCACATTGGGCACGCAGATAATAGAACTGATCATTCACCTTGCCATTAACGGCTTTCAAATATTCGTCATAATCCACTAAAGCAGGACGATATTTCTCGGCATTTGAGTAGATGCGTGCCCGTTCTAACAAATAAGGAGCCGCCGCCTCTGTGTAGGGGGGTGTAAAAGTGCCTATACACTTTTGCATCAAAGCTATTACTTCATCACTTGGTGCATTCATAAGCTCTTTGCAGTGAGCGGCATTATACCAAGTAGCAGCAGACGCCAAAGCCGATGCATTTACTTTCTCAATAGCTTTATAAGCCTCGGCATAGTTCTGCATCGCAAACAGGATATCGGCCTCCAACTGATTATAAGCTGGGAGGTCGTTGATTGCCACTGCCTCACGAACCTCTTTTAAGGCTTTCTCATAGGTCCAGTCTTTATATATCTGTTCTGGATTAGTCAACTGATAGTTGTAAATCAAATTGCCACGTTCGTATAATGTTTCAGCCTTATCTGTTGACACCTCCAAGGCCTTGTCGAGATCAGCTTCGGCTTTTGCTAATGTAGCCTCATCAAGCGACAGACCTAATTCATAAGTGGCACGGCGCACATAACCGTCAGCATTGTTAGGGAACTTAGTAATAAAATCATTCAGCAACATGGCATAAGCCTCTTTATTCGCAGTAGACGCCATGAAGAGTGTTACCAATGCCTGCTCCTCACTATCTGGTAATGCTTTCTTGATGCCAATACTTGACAAAGAACCATCGTTCAATGAAAGTGCATTAATTTCCTGCGCCATGGCAAATCGGACATCCATTGCATAGCAAGTGCTTTTATCCGTGTCATCGGATGTCTGCTGAGCCAGAGCAAACACTTGACCATTGGCATCCATCAATGGACAGCTTACCATCTTATCCTGCAAAGCAAGTTCCAAAGTGTAATACTGGTAGGAGCCTGCCACTCGAGAACTTTCTTTTACTGTACCCTGTGTCGGAGCTGTATTTTTCTGAGTGGAATACGGCAACAGATATACACGACTGCCATTGGCTGGTGCATTGGCTGCTACCGTCAGTGCCGAAGACTTCTGACCATTCATATCCACCTTGAATTTCAGTACATCATACATCTCGTTGGCACCCATAATCTCCAACACCTGTAAGCGTTTGCCTTCGGCATTGATGATTTCCGCACGAGAGGCACCCTTGAACAAAGCATAGTCAGATAATGCCACACCGTCCTCGCCTATAAAGAATCCATTGCCTGTACCCAACATCTTACCGTCGGCACCATAAGTAACAATAGAGAACACCGCTTGTCTGGCCTTGTCGGCCCATTTGGTGTTTTGCCCAAAGGCCAGATTGAGGATTGCAGGTTGTAAATTGAAAACAATCAATAACAATACCAATTTTGAGATTATGCTCTTCATAACTATAAACTCTAAACTTTTAATTTCTAATTTTTAATAGCTCTTTCGCATTTTGAAGTGCTGCATCAGTGACAGACTCACCACTCAGCATCTTTGCTATTTCTTCTATTCTTTCTTCAGACGTGAGCCTGCGAATATGACTCACCGTTTCATGCTCATTGTCTTTCTTGTATACCTTATAATGGACAGCACCTTTAGCAGCTATTTGTGGCAAATGGGTTATGCTGATGACTTGCCTACCGGCTTGATGCGTCTCATTACTATTACCATTTGCCATATCCTGCATCATATCAGCCATACGCGAAGCTATTTCGCCAGAAACACCTGTATCAATCTCGTCAAAGATAATGGTTGAAAGTCGTGTTTCTCCTGCCAACAAGGCCTTTAGTGAAAGCATTACACGAGCAACCTCACCGCCCGATGCCACAGATGAGATATCCTGCAAAACGCCATTCTTGTTGGCACTAAACAGGAACCTCACGCTATCCATGCCATTCAGATCTGGCTCCTTGCGGGGATTCACTTCAATATGAAAATGCGCATTAGGCATACCCAATGCGACTAACCTGCTCTGCATCTTCGCTTCCACCTCCTTGGCGGCTTGCTTACGATTACTTGTCAGTACACTTGCTTCTTTTAATAACTCCTGTTGTTTTTGTTGGCAATGCAGGCGTAATGCATCGATTTGATCATCGGATGATGTAATACTATCCAAACGCTTTTGATAATCAGCCTCAATGGCCATTAGTTCGGCGATAGTATTCACATGGTGTTTTTTTTGCAATGTATAGATAGTGTTCAACCTTTCTGTCACCTCATCCAAACGAGAAGGGTTAAACTCAACTGATTCCTCCTGGGAAATCAGCTCTTCAGCAATATCCTTCAACTCAATGAAAGATGAGTTGAGTCTTTCAGCCAACACATCAGCTGATGGGAAAACCTTACTAATACTTGCTAAGGATGAGCGGCAATCCTTCAGGGATTGCAACAAACTTTGTTCATCTCCATCCAAGAGCTGGGCAGAATGATACAATGCAGACTTGATGTCTTCCGCGTGGCTCAGCATGTCTTGCTCCTGTTCTAACGACTCTTGTTCATCAGCTTGCAAACGTGCCTCCTGTAACTGGGTAAGTTGAAAACGCACATAGTCCTCATCTGCTTTGTTGCGTTCAGCCTCCTCCATCAACTTATTCAAAGCTTTCTTGTCATCCGTCCAAGATCTATAGATAGCCTTGTATTCATCAAGTTGTTTGTGGTGATGAGACAGGATGTCCAACACATCCAGTTGGAAACCTTCATCGTTAAGCATCAGGTTCTGATGCTGAGAGTGAATATCAATCAATTTATCACCCAACTCCTTCATCTGAGAAAGCTGAACGGGTGTATCATTGATAAAAGCTCTGCTCTTACCAGATGAGTACACCTCACGACGGAGGATGCAATCATCGTCATAATCCACGCCTATAGTTTGGAAAAAGAGTTGTAAATGGTAATCCTTTACATCAAAGTGTGCCTCTATCACACATTTGGAAGCTCCTTGGCGTATAGCCTTACTGTCAGCACGCTGTCCCAGCAACAGAGCCAGTGCGCCAAGTATAATAGACTTGCCCGCACCTGTTTCACCTGTGATGACTGAAAAACCATCCTCGAACGTGATATTGAGTGACTCAATGAGTGCGTAGTTTTGTATATAGAGCGTTCGAATCATTTATTCATCATTTCTCTCAAACGAATACGCGTGAGAGCAGCCTTTGTATTTAGTGTAAAGTCGCTATTGAGTATCCAGCTGTAATAACCAGGATCTTTTGCAAGTACATCTTTTACTAGTTGTCCTTTGTATTTTCCAAAATTGAACACCTCTGCACCATTATCATCATACACCATTCGTCCAGCAAAATCCACATTCTTAGTAAATGAAGAATAGTCCGAGAGGAACTTTATATCATTCTGCAAATCAGGATATTTATCAAGTTGAGCCTTTAACACTTCGTATGTGGCACGGGTGTCGGCTAAAGCTGTATGAGCATCTTCCAGATTCTTTCCACAATAGAACTGATAAGCAGCAGACAGAGTACGCTGTTCTTTCTTGTGGAAGATTACCTGAACATCAATAAAACGATGACGTGCCAGATCAATATCCACATCTGCGCGAAGGAACTCCTCTGCCAACAACGGAACATCGAAACGGTTGGAATTAAAGCCTGCGATGTCGGCACCCTCAAAAACTTTAGCTATATTCTTTGCCTCCTCCTTAAATTTAGGGCAATTTTTAACATCCTCATCATAAATACCATGAACCTTAGATGCCTCTTCTGGAATATGCATTTCAGGGTTAATGCGCATGTGTTTCTCTTCCTGATTCCCATTAGGCCACACCTTAAGATAGCATATCTCTACAATGCGGTCTTTATTGATGTCAGTACCCGTTGTCTCCAAATCAAAGAACACAACAGGATTTGTAAGATTCAGTTCCATAATTTCAGTCGTTCAGCATCATCGGCATCAGCAACATCAACAAGCTTTCTCCTTCCTCCTGTTCAGCAGGTTCTACCACACCTGCACGTGATGGGTCTGCCAATGCAATAGTTACTTCGTTAGATGAGATATTGTTGAAGATATCCAACAAGAATGTTGCCTTAAAACCAATATTCATGTCGGTACCCACATACTGGCAATCCACCACTTCTTGTGCTGAAGTAGAGAAATCGATGTCTTGTGCTGATAAAGTAAGTTTATTCTCGCTCAGTGAAAGTTTAACTAAACTGCTTGCCTGTGATGAGAAAATAGACACACGACGTACGGCACTCAACGCGCTCTGGCGATCAAGCGTCAATACGAATGGATTATTCTGAGGAATAACAGAAGCATAATTAGGATACTTACCTTCAATAAGTCGACATATCAGTTGATAATCACCTACAGAAATTACGGCATTACGATCGTTGAATGCAACAGTCACATCACCATCTTCCTTCCCCAACAGATTCTTTAGTAAGCCAGCAGGTTTCTTAGGCAAAATGAAGGCAGCCTGATTATTACCATGAGCAGCGTTAGTACGGAATCGAACCAGTTTGTGACCATCAGAAGCCACAAAGGTGATATCTTGTTCAGTAATATCAAAATAGACGCCGTTCATCACTGGACGCAACTCATCGTCTGCCGTAGCGAAAAGTGTAGAACTGATAGCCTTTTGCAGTACATTAGCAGCAATGAGCACTTGCGTACTGTTATCACCCAAGCCAAGAGGCAGAGGATAAACATCAGCGTTCTGTCCCATCAAGCTATAGTGACCATTCATGTAGCTTACCGTCACCTCCAATGTTTCCTCGTCAACCTCAAATGTAAGAGGTTGGTCTGAACCTTCACGCAGTGCATCAAGCAAAGTTTTAGCCGTGATGGCCACCTTGCCATCTTTCTCGCTTTCCATCACCTCCACCTGAGTAGTCATCGTAGTCTCTCCATCAGAGCCTGTTATAAACAATGTTCCATCACGAAGCTCAAATAAGAAGCTATCGAGAATAGGAAGAGTATTCTTTGAGTTGATAACACGGCTGATAGCCTGAAGATGACCAGATAAGTCTGCACTTGAAACGATAAACTTAATCATATTTTTACTGATTTTATATTGTTCTACATTATAACACGCAAAGATACACAAAAGAAATGAATCTTAAAAGATTCACATTGAAAATTTATATAAATTAAGAGGATGTGCCGACTAGGCACACCCTCTTAACTTTCTTTATTCCTATGATCGATTATTTACAAGCGCATCGAGGCTTGATTTGCTTGAAGAAATCGTTGCCCTTGTCATCTACCAAGATAAATGCGGGGAAGTCAACCACCTCTATCTTCCAAACTGCCTCCATACCCAATTCAGGATATTCTACACACTCTATGCTCTTGATATTATTCTGTGAAAGGACAGCAGCTGGACCACCGATAGAACCTAGGTAGAAACCACCATGTTTCTTGCAAGCCTCAGTTACCACATCGGTACGATTACCCTTGGCTATCATCACCATAGAGCCACCATGATCTTGGAACTCATCAACGTATGGGTCCATACGGTTGGCTGTGGTTGGGCCCATAGAGCCGCAAGGCATACCCTTAGGCGTCTTGGCAGGACCTGCATACAACACAGGATGATCTTTGAAATAAGCTGGCAAATCCTCGCCTGCATCTAAACGAGCTTTCAGCTTGGCATGAGCAATGTCGCGAGCCACGATGATAGTACCATTCAATGAAACACGGGTAGCTACAGGATACTTTGACAAAATCTTGCAAACCTCACTCATAGGCTGATTAAGGTCAATCTTCACCACATTACCCTCGCCTGCCTGACGTAATGCCTCAGGTATCAATTCACCTGGATTATCATCAAGCTTCTCAATCCAAATACCATCTTTATTGATCTTAGTCTTGATGTTACGGTCAGCCGAGCAAGATACGCCCATTCCTATAGGGCAAGAAGCGCCATGACGTGGCAGACGAACCACACGGATGTCGTGTGCCATATATTTGCCACCAAACTGGGCACCCAGGCCTATGTTATAAGCCTCTTCGAGTAACTGCTTCTCTAATTCCACGTCGCGGAACGCACGACCATATTCATTACCTGTGGTAGGCAACTCGTCATAGTAATGAGTAGATGCTAATTTCACCGTAAGCAGGTTCTTCTCAGCAGAGGTACCGCCAATCACAAACGCAATGTGATAAGGAGGACATGCTGCAGTGCCCAAGCTCTTCATCTTATCCACCAAGAAAGGAATCAGGGTACCTGGGTTCTGGATACGTGCTTTGGTTTCCTGATACAAGTAGGTCTTGTTAGCAGAACCGCCACCTTTCGTTACACAAAGGAAACGATATTCCATCCCCTCAGTAGCCTCAAGGTCAATCTGTGCAGGAAGGTTACATTTCGTGTTCACCTCATCATACATGTTCAAAGGAGCATTCTGTGAATAACGCAGATTCTCCTCTGTATAAGTCTTGTAAACGCCCAATGACAGAGCTTCCTCATCACAGTAGCCGGTCCACACCTGTTGGCCCTTTTCACCATGGATAATGGCCGTACCAGTATCTTGACAAGTAGGAAGTTGACCTTTGCATGCCACCTCTGAATTACGCAAGAATGATAAAGCCACATACTTGTCATTGTCACTAGCTTCTGGGTCAGAAAGAATCTTGGCCACCTGCTCGTTGTGTGAACGACGTAGCATGAAAGAAACATCACGGAAGGCAGCATTAGCCATAGCAGTCAAGCCTTCCTTCTCAATCTTAAGGATAGGTTTACCCTCAAACTCGCTTACCGACACATAGTCTTTAGTAAGCAAATAATACTCAGTCTTATCTACACCATGCTCAAACATGGGTTGATAGTGGAACGGAGGATTTGTTGCCATAATTACATTAGTTTTTATTTGGTTAAATTTTAATTATTCTGTTAGTGGTTTTAAGCGATCTATCAACTCATTACCCAAAGCAGTCTTTGTTTTGATATGATCAAGCACAGCTGTTACAAACGGATTGCTTTCAAAATCACCACGAACCTGTTCAAAGTCTTGTTCTTTCTCAAACTTAGTACCATCGGCACCAAATCCTGTCATAGACGACAACGAAAACTCTTTCTTAGCATCTTCATATACCATCTTATCCAAGCCAACCACAGCTTCCTTCCATCTTTCAACAATATGTATGATATCAGAAGCAGTAATCTTATCAGGATCCAAACCGTAGAACTCAAGCATACGATCATAAGCCCAAGTCCATTCGTAAGTGTAATAATTAGTATGCATACGCATAAAATCTGCGTTGATTTCTTTCAGCTTGTTCACTTTGCCGCTTTCAATATTGTCAAGCAACTGATCCACTTCACTCTTAGGTGCTATCAAACCAGAGATATCCACCCACTCACCCTTGCCAATAGTTGTATCTGGTTTGAGACGGGCACGGATCTCTTCATCGTTTTTGAAGTTAATCCCTTCCAAACGTTTGATGACTGAGTTACCCAAAAACTTCTTGATGCCAATTTCGTAGAACTTAATTCCGTTTACCAAAGATGAATTACGGATCTTGGCACTATGGAAAGAATATTCATCCGACAACTCACCTGAAGCAGCTTGCAATTGCTTCAGGATCTCACAGCCTTTAAACATCTTCTGGATGGTATAGGGGCTTAAAAGATTGTAGTTGATGCAGTCCAACTTGTTGGAGTCTGTTCGTTTATCACGCTTTGGCCATTTCTGTGCATCGCGGATTGTTCCGACACTACGCAGATTGACACCAGGCACGAGATAAGTAGTATCTTTCTTTTCTATCAGGTAGCTGAATGGCAGGTTCGACGTGTCGGAATGATTGACATGACGGCCCATGACCAGTGAGAAAGCGCCTACTCTGGATGGCCAAAGAATATAAGAGTCAGACGAAGTCTTGGCACCACGCTCTAAAATACCCTGATGAATAGGTCCCAATTTATACATGTGGTTACTCTGATTAGACCCAGAGCCTGCATTCATAAATGAGAACATACCTGCTATCAACAAGGTAGATTTATGGTGTGTCACTGTAAACGGGCCGGCAAAGATGGCACAAGCCTCACCGTTCTCCTCCTGGCAATTGCTAAAGAACAAAGAGTCGGAAGCAGAGTAACTATGTCCCATTGTACAAGCTTGCCCCACAAAGCAGCGTGTCAGCATGGCACCGTCGTCAAGGGTAGAGCCTGAAGAAATGATGAAATCATCGCAGATAACATTGTGGCCTATATGTACAGGAGCTTCCTGATTACTATTGATGGATCCATTGTTTAAACGGTTAGCGCCTATGATAGAAGCATTAGAGCCGATACGAACATTGATGACAGAGCCCACGTTCATGATGGTTACATGGTCGGCAATCTCACCCATCTCAGATGCATGTTTATTGGAATAGTAGTCGGCTATCTCGCGCAAGCGTATTGCCAGCTCTGGACGATGCCTGTACATCGCCATGATATAGGCTAACTGAGCAGAAAGCTTATCACTGATGGCCACCTCACGGCCTCCCGTTTCATTCAGCACAGACACCTCCACACCATTGCCAAAACGGGTTTTCCCATCCACTACGATATTGTCAACATTCTCAATGTATGTATTATCACCTATTGAATAATTGGCAATGTAATTGTGTACATTCTTTATATAGCATCCGTTACCGATGGTGACGTTATGAAGAGTCACATATCTCAAACCGGCATGCTTGGTGATGCCACCTTTCAAGGCAAACTCCCCATGTAAAGAGCCTAAGCGGATATCGCCCGAAAAATGGGTACCTACCACATACTGTGCATCGAAATCAGGTGCCACACACACGCGATTCCAATCTGTGGCCGTACAGCCCTGAAGTTCAAGCTGTGCCACTTCGTTTGTTCTTAGATTTCTGTAATTCATATTCATTGTTCTTCAGCTTGAGGATACAGGAAATCGTTATAAGGATATTTCTGCACATGCAGCTCTCTCACCCTCCTATACAATTCCTCCCTCAGGTTATCAATATTTGTCTTTTCCTTAGCAGAAATAAAAATGCAATCATCTTCTAACTTAGCCATCCAAGAATGCATCAATTCTTCCAACGACACGTTCTCCTTTGTCTTAGGTGTTAAATCGAATGGATCTTTCTCAACAAACTTATAAGCATCAATTTTATTAAAGATTACCATTGTCGGCTTACCACCTGCATCTATTTCAGCCAGTGTCTTGTTCACCACCTTGATCTGTTCCTCAAAATCAGGATGAGATATATCCACCACATGCATCAATAAATCGGCCTCACGCACTTCATCAAGAGTTGACTTAAAAGAGTCCACCAGGTCGGTAGGCAATTTGCGAATGAATCCTACTGTATCGCAAAGCAAAAAAGGCAAGTTATCTATCACCACCTTTCGCACGGTAGTATCAAGCGTGGCAAACAACTTGTTTTCAGCAAAAACCTCACTCTTGGCCATGAGGTTCATCATAGTTGATTTACCCACATTGGTATAACCAACCAATGCCACACGTATCATTCGACCTCTATTCTTGCGCTGAGTGGACATCTGCTTGTCGATATCTGCCAAACGTTGTTTGAGTAGTGACATACGGTTGAGGATAATACGGCGGTCCATCTCCAACTGGGTCTCACCAGGACCTCGTAAGCCCACCATACCCTTACCACCACCAGCGCCAGAGCCACCACCCTGACGTTCCAAGTGTGTCCACAAGCGTTGCAAGCGAGGAAGCATGTATTTATATTGTGCCAATTCCACCTGTGTTTTTGCGCTAGCGGTTTGGGCACGCATAGCAAAAATGTCAAGAATAAGCGATGTTCGGTCAAGGATCTTTACTTTCAGCACCTGCTCAATATTACGCAACTGTTTAGGTGATAATTCATCATCAAAAATTACCATACCCACTTCGCGCTCTGCATCCTCCTCATCCAAAATATATTGTTTAATCTCCTGAAGCTTACCCTCACCTACATACGTTACTGCATGAGCCTGTACCAGCTTTTGAGTAAAACGGCGTACCACCTTGGCACCAGCAGTTTCTGCTAGAAACTCCAGCTCATCAAGATATTCATTCGTTTTCTGCTCATCCTGCCTTTGAGTAATCAAACCCACCAGTACAGCAGTCTCGGTTTTAGCCTCGGATATTACAAATTCCTTCATCAAAAAAAAGATAGTCGATATTTTAACAAGGCAAAAATAGTAAAATCCTATTAAAAACCAAGCATCAAAGGCAAACTATTTAGAGAAAGAAAAGTGATGCACCGATTACACTGATAACAGCACCGACAATTTCAAGGGGTTTAACTTCTTGTTTGAACAGCAAATGCGCAGGCCATATAATCAAAACAGGAACAAGTGCCATCAGTGTAGAAGCGATACCTGCCTCAATATATTGTACTGCCATCAATGACAAAGAGACACCAATAAATGGTCCTGTTAGCGTTGCCCCGATAGCAGCTTTCATGCCTTTACTATCTTTCAAGGCAACAGGTAAGGTATAAAACTGTCTTTGCAAAGCCATCACACAAAGGAAACCCAAACTACCGGCTATAGCACGAATAAAGGTTGAGGCAAAGGGCAATAAGTCGTTCACGGCATCCATGCCCTCGGGCACACCAGCCTCATAATAGTTCATACCCACCTTGCTGAGCACAAGGCCTAAACCTTGTCCTACCCCAGCTCCAATACCAAATAGCACGCCTTTCACTGGCAACTTCAGCTCTACCCTATGATGGCTTTCCTGCTTGCCCTTGTTTAAGACCGACATACCAATGCCTACCAAAGTAATCGTCATACCCAGCCAAGCTTGCATGTGAAGATGTTCACCCAACATCATCCAACTGGCGAAAGCAGCCGTTGGAGGAGCCAATGTCATAAACAATTGTCCGAAACGAGAGCCAATTAGAATATATGAATTAAAAAGGCAGAAGTCACCAAAGACATACCCCACCAAACCAGACATAAGAAGCCAAATCCAAGCTTGTGTATTGGCATATAAAGGAAAAGGAGAACCTGTGAATACCCACATAGTGCAACCCAACAGAAGTAGTGAAAGCAACATGCGGATGACGTTTAGTTGTAAGGCTCCGAGCCGTTTACTGGCCACCTCAGAGCAGAGAGCCGTGATGGTCCATGAGAAGGCCACCACCAGAGAAATGGTTTCACCTAAATATAACATCGTGAAGGTGATATAAAATATCCCCGCCGTTTGGCGGGGATAAATGATAGTTTTATTTTACCTGAATAACCAGATACTTGCTAGCACTCCAGAATTGTGCCGGATTATTGATGTTTAAAGTCAACTCTCCTTTTTCATCCTTAACAAGTGAATAAGAGCTTGTAGGGTGATTGGAAAGCAGAGTAGCTGATTTTGAATACAGACGTATTTCTTTAGTAGTACGGATGTCGCACTCAGTGAAATAGTCCATGTTAGCCTCATCGCTTGCCAAAATCTTACCTTTAGAAAACAGTCCATCACCAGTAAGGATCTTCTGTTCCTTCAACTCTGTCTTGGTACCGAACACAAACCAAGCGGTATTCAATGCGCGATCTTGCTGCTCTACCACCTCTGTCTTAGCCATATTTTCAGATTTCAGTTCTTCGGTAACTGCTGTCAGTTCACTCACAGCCTCATCCAATTCACGAATGCGGATATTCTTAGCCATCAGTTCTTCCTGCAAAGAAGCAATCTCTGCGGTTTTTTCCTCCAACTGCTTGGTGAAAGTATCTACAGCTTTCTTCAACTGAGCGTTTTGGTTCTTGCTGGTAGCCAACTGAGCTGTCAGCTTCTCAATCTGATCACGATTTTCTTGCAAAGTCTTCTGAATGAACTCAATATCACTTACTATCTGCTGCTTAGCACTTGCAGAACCTTCTAAAACCGAACCGCGCTGCAAGTCAACACGGTTTTCTGCTGCATTAATCTGACGGAAACCTTCAGTAATTTGGTTGAAAGTACCCATCATATCATCTAATTCAGCATCACGTGCATTCAATTCCGCCATCAGGGAGTCATTCTTTGCCTGTAAACTTTTGCTGCCACCACCCAGTCCGTCGCAGGAAGCGAAGCATACAGCAGCAGCCATTAATGTAAACAATAACTTTTTCATACACTTAAACATTTAGTTTTTTCCAGCCACTACAATAACAAATTCACCGCGTGGCTCGGTTTCGGTGAAATGGTTAATTAATTCTCCTATCGTACCTCTAAGAGTTTCTTCATGAACTTTCGAAATCTCTCTTGAGACTGCCGCCTGTCGGTCGTTACCTAAAACCTCCCCCAATTGAGTGAGGGTCTTAAGCACCCTGTACGGCGACTCATAGAACACCATAGTGCGAGTTTCCTCGGCCAATGCATTGATGCGGGTCTGACGTCCTTTCTTTTGAGGTAAAAAGCCCTCAAAGCAAAACCTGTCACAGGGCAGTCCACTATCAACCAATGCAGGAATGCAAGCAGTAGCTCCTGGAAGGCATTGCACTTCTATGCCAGCTTTGGCACATTCCCTTGCCAGTAAAAAACCTGGATCGGAAATGCCTGGTGTCCCTGCGTCAGACATCAACGCCACCTGTTCACCTGCCTGCAAACGTTTCACCAACGGCTCCACCGTTTGGTGTTCATTAAACTTATGATGAGCAAGCAATGACCCATGCTGAATATCGAAATGTTTCAGCAAGATGCCAGAGGTACGTGTATCCTCAGCCAGAATGACATCTGCTTCTTTCAAGATACGAATGGCTCTTAGCGTCATATCCTCCATATTTCCTACTGGTGTAGGAACGATATACAGTATCCCCGTTTTCATGCTTATCATCAATTTTCGGTGGCAAAATTACGAATAATTGAGTGCAGAACAAAATAAGCAGCTTATTTTTTATGCTGAGATGAAGTAATTTATCAAAAGTTACGAATAAATCAATATAATGTATTACATTTGTGACTAAAATTAGTACTTTGTATGGAGGTTTATTCTGAAAATAACATGCAGGAAACCCGTCGTAGAGGCCGTATCGAAGTGATTTGCGGGTCTATGTTCTCTGGTAAAACAGAAGAATTGATACGCCGTTTGAAACGTGCCAAGTTTGCCAAGCAGAAAGTGGAGATTTTCAAGCCAGCCATCGACACCAGGTATTCTGAAGAGGAAGTGGTAACACACGAAGGACAGAGCATCGCTTCCACACCCCTTGACACATCTGCCAGTATTCTGCTACTATCTTCTGACATTGATGTGGTGGGCATTGACGAGGCACAATTCTTCGACGATGGTTTACCTGATGTATGCAATCAATTGGCCGATAATGGTGTACGTGTCATTGTGGCAGGACTGGACATGGACTTTCGTGGTATTCCTTTCGGACCGATGCCGCAACTGATGGCCATTGCCGACGAAGTAACCAAAGTACATGCCATCTGTGTACAGTGTGGCGACTTGGCCATGTATTCGCATCGCAAAGTAAGCGGCGAAAAGCAGGTGATGCTAGGAGAGACACAAGAATATGAACCTTTGTGTAGGGCTTGCTATAACAAGATTAAAAAATGAGCAGTATGTTGGACAAAAAAATTACATTCGACAGTTTTATACGTACCATAACAGCCATTTTGCTGGCAGTGGCCATCCTGATGATACTCAACCGACTGAGCAGTGTGTTGCTGCCGTTTTTCGTGGCATGGCTCATCGCCTACCTAATATTCCCTTTGGTGCAGTTTTTCCAACACAAATGCCGCTTGAAGTTTCGTGTAGTGGCCATAGCATGTGCCATCCTGGTAGTAACGATGGTAGGACTGGGTGTGTTTTACCTGATAATTCCTCCATTGGTGACAGAATCGTTGCGCATCAAGGACCTGTTAATAGAATATATAGAATCGTCTCCCCCCAACGGCATACCAGCTATTATCCACAATTTTTTAACAGAACATCTCAAATTAGAACATATTAAAGTTTTGTTCCAACGGGAAGATTTCCTCAACGCCTTGCGCGATGCCTTGCCCAAAGTATGGATGGTTGTAACCGAAAGCATCAACGTGGTGTTCAGCTTCTTCTCACTGATTATGATACTGCTTTATACTATTTTTATCCTTCTGGATTATGAAAGCATCTCAGAAGGATGGGTGAACCTGGTACCCAAGCGCTTTCGCCCAATGTGTGTAAGGCTGGTGGGAGACGTAAAAGACAGTATGAACAAGTATTTTCGTGGCCAAGCAATGGTAGCCACTTGTGTCGGCATCTTGTTCTCCATTGGTTTCCTCATCATCGACTTCCCATTGGCGATAGGTCTAGGTTTGTTCATTGGTTTACTAAACATGGTACCATACTTGCAACTCATCGGCTTTATTCCCACCATCATATTGGCCATTCTGAAAGCTACGGATACAGGGGGAAATTTCTGGCTTATCTTGCTCTCTGCCCTTGCAGTGTTTGCCGTGGTGCAGACCATTCAAGATACATTCCTCACGCCTAAGATCATGGGCAAGGTTACGGGACTTAGTCCTGCCATCATTCTGCTCTCGCTATCCATTTGGGGATCGTTGATGGGCATCATGGGTATGATCATTGCGTTACCAATCACCACTTTACTCATAGCCTACTATCAGAAATATGTGATTGATCGGGAACGCCACCCAAAACCTGAATAAAGAACAAAAAAGCACAATATATTTGCAGGAGAGTTTAATATTGAGTAAATTTGCAACTCTATTTGTTGAATACAGCTCAAAACGTCAGTTATGAGGGTTATTATTTTACAACATGATATAAAATGGTCTTGTCCTGCCGATAACCAGCAGCATTTGGAAACGATGCTGTTACAGCAACCTAAGGCCGACCTATACGTACTGGCAGAAATGTTCTCTACGGGTTTTGCCACCGAGCCTGAAGGTATAGCGGAAAACAATTGCTCTTCATTGCAATGGATGAAACGCATGGCCTCCCAGCTGGATGCCGCTATAGCAGGTAGTGTGGCTACTGAGGAGAATGGCAAATTCTACAATCGACTCTATTTCGTGCAGCCAGATGGCACTATGTCTTTTTACGATAAGCACCATCTTTTTACATATAGTGGTGAAGACAAACGTTTCACCCGTGGTGACAATCGGGTGGTAGTGGAGTATCGTGGCATAAGGTTCATGTTGCAAGTATGTTACGACCTGCGTTTCCCTGTGTTTAGCCGTAACAAAGGCGACTACGATGCAATGATATATGTAGCTAGTTGGCCTTCTTCACGAATTGAAGTCTGGAAAACCTTGCTTCGTGCCAGGGCCATAGAGAACCAATGCTATGTAATAGGTGTAAATCGTGTTGGCAATGATCCGAAATGCCAATACCAAGGTGGCTCTGCCATCATCAACCCTTACGGACAGACATTGGCGGCTCCTGCCGATTTCCAGGAGGCGGCAGTTTCTGCAGACATTAACTTAGACACATTGAATGCATTCCGTGAGAAATTTCCTGTATTAAATGATGCTGATGAATTTATAATTGAAAACTAAATATGGAAAAAAAATTATTGTTAGGTGATGAGGCGATTGCATTAGGTGCATTACATGCCGGACTGAGTGGTGTGTATGCATATCCAGGTACACCATCGACCGAAATCACAGAGTTTATACAAGGCTCTCCTTTAGCGAAGGAACGCAAAGTAAGAAGCCGTTGGTGTACTAATGAAAAGACGGCTATGGAGGCTGCATTGGGCATGTCCTATATGGGTAAGCGTGCCTTAGTGTGTATGAAACACGTAGGCTTGAACGTCTGTGCCGACCCGTTTGTGAATAGTGGCATGACGGGTGTCAATGGTGGCGTCATCGTGCTGGTGGCTGATGATCCATCAATGCACTCTTCACAAGACGAGCAAGATTCGCGTTTCTATGGTAAGTTTGCTATGATTCCCACTTTTGAGCCCTCTAATCAGCAAGAGGCCTACAATATGATGGAGGCAGCTTTCGAATATTCAGAGCAGCAGAATTTACCCGTTTTGATGCGCGTCACTACCCGCATGGCGCACAGTCGTGCTGTTGTGGAGGTAAAGAGTGAGGCACGTCAGCAGAACGAACTCAACTACAAAGCTATTGCTGCCAACTGGGTACTGCTTCCCGCCAATGCCCGTAAGCGTAACGACGCGGTGACCGCCCAACAGAAGCAGTTGGAAGAGGATGCCGTCAACTCTATCTATAATATTTATTGCGATGGTCAGGATAAGTCAATGGGCATCATCGCCAGCGGAATTGGGTATAATTACGTCAATGAGTGCTTCCCCAAAGGCAGTCCTTATCCTGTACTGAAGATTTCGCAATATCCGTTGCCCAAGAAGCTGGTGCGTCGCTTGTTAGACGAATGTAAAAAAGTACTTATCGTCGAGGAGGGTCAGCCTTTCATCGAAGATATCGTTCGTGGTGTCAGCGAGAGCCAGAACATTATGGGTAAGCTCGATGGGACCCTGCCACGTACGGGTGAGTTGAACCCTGACATCGTAAAGAAGGCATTCGGTATTGAAAGCGATCAGTGCTTCGACTCGTGTGCCGATGTGACGCCACGTCCACCTGCACTCTGTATGGGTTGTGGTCACCGCGATGTCTATACAGCTTTGAACGAGGTGCTTCGTGAGTACGATAACCCTCGCGTATTTGGTGATATCGGCTGTTATACGCTCGGCTTCCTTCCCCCCTTCCGCGCTATCCATTCGTGTGTAGATATGGGTGCTTCCATCACGATGGCGAAAGGTGCTGCTGATGCCGGTCAATGGCCTGCCGTTGCCATCATCGGCGACTCCACTTTCACCCATAGCGGCATGACGGGTCTGCTGGATGCCATAAACGAGAATGCCAATATTACGGTAATTATCAGCGACAACCTTACCACTGGCATGACGGGTGGTCAGGATTCAGCTGGTACCAATAAGTTTGAGGCCATTTGTCGTGGATTGGGACTGAGTGATGAACATTTGAAGGTAGTTGTTCCGATACCGAAGAATATGCCAGAAATTACGCAAATCATCCGTGACGAGATTAATTACAAGGGTACCAGCGTAATCATTCCTCGCCGTGAGTGCATGCAGACCTTACAACGTCATTTGAAACAAAAAAAAGAAGCAAAATGAAAACAGATATTATACTTTGTGGTGTAGGTGGACAAGGCATCCTCTCCATTGCCACCATCATTGGCGAAGCCGCCATGAACGAGAACCTATACATCAAGCAGGCTGAGGTGCACGGCATGAGCCAGCGTGGCGGTGATGTGCAGTCGAACTTGCGCATTTCAAGCGACCCCATCGCCAGCGATCTGATTGCCCGTGGCGGTGCCGATGTTATCATCTCAATGGAACCCATGGAGGCGCTGCGCTATCTGCCTTTCCTGTCAAAGGAGGGCTGGATTATCACCAGCAGTACACCGTTTAAGAACATTCCCAACTATCCCGATATGGACGTTATCAATGCTGACCTCGCCAAGTTGCCACATGTTATCACTCTCAACATCGAGCAGATGGCCAAGGACAATGGGGTGCCCCGTTCGGCCAATGTCATCCTGTTGGGTGCAGCCCAGAAAGCCCTCGGCATTGAGTACGAAAAACTGGAAGATGCCATCCGTCGTGTCTTCGGACGTAAGGGTGAAGCTATCGTAGAAGCCAATATCAAAGCACTGGCCATTGGCAAGGCCAATAGTTAATAATGAAGAGTTAATGATTAATTAAATGAAACCGACTCCAATAAAAAAAGAGATTGTTGACGGACTGATTGCCAAGTTGGGCATTCAGGACTTTGCCAAAGCCACCATCCGCGAAGTAAAGCAGGTGGCAGCCACTGCAGAGAAAGAGAGTGGCGTGGAGTATATCAAGATGGAGATGGGTATTCCCGGACTGCCTGCCGCCAAAGTAGGCGTCGAGGCCCAAATAAAAGCACTTCAAGACGGCATTGCTCACTCCTACCCCGATATTCAGGGTTACCCCGAGCTGAAAAAACAGGCTTCACGTTTTGTCAAGGCATTTATTGGCGTGGACATTGCTCCCGAAGGCTGCGTACCCGTCACGGGTAGTATGCAAGGCACGTTCGCTTCGTTCCTCACCTGCTCTCAGGCCACGAAGGGCAAGAACACAGTGCTTTTCATCGACCCAGGCTTCCCTGTGCAGAAGATGCAGTTGCAAGTACAGGGTGTTCCCTACGAGACCTTCGACGTTTACGACTATCGTGGTGATAAATTGGGAGCGAAGTTGGAATCATACCTGTCAACAGGAAGAATCTGTGCCATCGTCTATTCAAACCCTAACAACCCATCATGGGTATGTCTGACAGAGCAAGAGCTTGAGACAATCGGCACGCTGGCGACGAAATACGACTGTATCATCATGGAGGATCTGGCCTACTTCGCAATGGACTTCCGCCAGGATCTCTCCGTACCCTTCCAGCCGCCTTATCAGCCAACGGTGGCTCGCTACACCGACAACTACATGCTGCTTATCAGTGGCTCGAAGGCTTTCAGTTATGCTGGCGAGCGTATCGGTGTGGTATGCATCAGCGACAAGTTGTTCCATCGCCATTTCGATGACCTGGCAGCACGCTACGAAGGACTGCCCTTCGGACTGGTATTCTCGACACGAATGCTCTATGCCCTGTCATCAGGCACAAGTCATTCGGCGCAGTATGCGCTGGCAGCCATGTTCCGCGCTGCCTGCGATGGTGAGTACAATTTCCGCGACGAAGTAAAGATTTACGGAGAGCGTGCCCGCAAACTGAAAGATATATTTTGCAAGCACGGCTTCCACGTTGTCTATGACAAAGATCTCGACAAGCCTGTTGCCGACGGCTTTTATTTCACCATCGGCTATCATGGCATGACGAGCGGTCAGCTGGCCCGCGAACTGATGTACTATGGCGTTTCGGCCATCTGCCTTGTCACCACAGGCTCTCATCAAGAGGGTTTGCGTGTGTGCACCTCATTTATAGAAGACCACCAGTATCAGCAGCTCGACGAGCGCATGGCCATCTTTGAAGAGAATAATCAATAAGTGAAGAGTTAAGAATCACTCTCCCTTTATCACTAGAATACGGGCATCAACCGCTATGACGTCGTTTTCATCGGCGAGCAGAGGGTTGATGTCTATTTCTTTTATCTCTGTGGCGAAACGCAAGAGGGTACTCAGACGCACAATAATCTCGGCATACTTGCGCTCATTGATGCCTTTCATGCCTCGCGTTCCTTTCAGAATCTTATAGGCACGGAGGGAGTGAATCATGGAGTAAGCTTCTTCGTAGCTCAGAGGAGCAAGACCTGATGACACGTCACGCAGCACCTCGACAAAGATGCCACCCAGACCGCAAAGAACCACATGACCAAAGCGATCCTCATATTTGGCGCCAATAAACAACTCGGTACCTTTTATCATCTTCTGTACCATCACCGCCGTTGCCTCAGGAATCTGCATCATACGGTCGAACTCAGCTGCCAACACTTCCTTCGAACGGATGTTCAATGCTACGCCGCCAACGTCACTCTTATGAACAGGCCCCACGACCTTGGCCACCACAGGATAGCCCACTCGTTCAGCAAAGTCGGCCAATTCATCCTTTGAGGTAGAGACAAGTTCGGGAACAAGAGGAATACCAGCACAGGAGAGAATCTCACGCACCAGGTTAGGCGGCAAGTAGCCACTCTCATGGATACCGCCGATCAGCTTCATCAGACGGGTTATATCGGTGCCGTAAAGTTCTACTTCGGAACGTGCCGGCTCGGGGGTCTTCATAATCTGTGTCAATGCGGTGGCCAGTGTCACCTCGTCACTGAAGTTAATGTGTCCGCGCTTCAGGAATTCCTGTACCTCTGGACCCGCTGTGCTGATGCTGGGCAGAATGGGGAAAATCGGTTTCTTACATTCTTGTATTTTCTGGTGAAGCACGTCATAGACTTCGAAAATTTTCACCAGACCCGGAGTGCCGAAGATGACCATGATGGCATCAATATCGTCCATACGTTCACAGCAGTCGATGGCAATACCCAGGTGCTCTGCCGTTCCCGTAGCCAAGATATCAATGGGATTGGCCACACTGCTACCTGGCAATAACTTCGACTTCAACTCATCGGCCACAGGCCCCGTAAGCGGCGGTACTTGCATACCTCCTTTTGAGAGGGCATCAGTAAGCATCACACCAGGTCCGCCAGCATGGGTGACAATGGCAAAGTTCTTACCTGTGAAACGAGGCAACGTGAAAATGCAGCCCAATGTCGTCAGCTCTTCACGACCAAAGCAGCGCACGATGCCCGCCTTTCGGAATAGGGCCTCAACAGCAGAGTCGCTAGATGCGATAGCTCCTGTATGACTGCTGGCTGCCCTACTGCCGTTCTCCGACGAACCAGCCTTGATAGCAGCAATACGACAACCCTTTCGGATGAGTGATGTAGCGTGGTACAACAACTTGTCGGGATCGCTGATATTTTCTATATAGAGCAGTTTTATTAATGAATCGCGTTCAGGATCGAAGTGTACGTCCATATACTCCAGTACCGTCTCAATACCAATCTGTTTGCCGTTGCCCACTGACCAGACGCTATTAAAAGGCAAGCCCTTGGTAACAGCACTCTCAAGAATGAAGACTGCCGTAGCACCACTACTTGAGATGAAATCTACACCTTTGGGATTGAGGTGAGGAATGGGCTTGGTGAACACCGAATGATGCCAACGTGTAAGGAGACCGATACAGTTGGGACCTATCAGCGCGCAGCCGTATTTCTCACAGGTATCCAGAATGTGCTGTTCCAGCAGAGCACCCTCATGGGTCTCCTCACTGAAGCCCGCAGATATAATAATGAATGCACGCACATCTTTCTCAGCAGCCAGATAATCTACGTAGTCGGGACAGTACTTGGCAGCCACCACAAGAATCGCCAAATCTGTAGGAGGCAACTCCTTTATGTCATGGAAGACTTTGATACCCTGCACCTCATCTTCCTTAGGATTGAGAATGCGTAGCGTACCATTGTAGCCGCCGTCTAAAAGATTACGCACCACTGCGCCACCAGGCTTGTGCTTATTGTTGGAGCCACCGATGACAACGATGCTCTCAGGCTGTAAAAGCTGCTTATTAATCATTGCTATTTTGCATTATTTTAGTATGATAATGCAAAAATAATACATTTTGATGTCAATTGTAATTCTTTCGCTCTCATTTTTTTGCTTTCAAATGAAAAAAATGTACTTTTGTCTCCGTAAGAAAAGTACTAGTTATTTTTAATTACAGATAAATATGATTTGGAATCCCAACAAAGAATGTATGAGCCGCGACGAGATGAGCGCGCTCCAAGGTAAAAGGCTGCACAAGATTGTGAAGTATGTTTATCACAATGTTCCGTTCTACCGTAACAAATTGCAGGAACTGGACATCACTCCCGATGATATACGTACCATTGAAGATATAACCAAGTTGCCTTTTACTACCAAGAAAGACTTGCGCGACAACTATCCGTTTGGCTTACAAGCGGCTCCGCATAGTGAAATCATCCGCATCCACGCCTCCTCTGGCACCACAGGCAATCCTACCATCGTGGGCTATACCCGCAAGGATATCGGCGTATGGAGCGAATGTATGGCGCGTTGCCTCACGGCTTATGGTGTAACACGCGATGATATTTTCTCTGTGGCCTACGGCTACGGACTTTTCACAGGAGGTTTGGGTGCCCACAACGGTGTGGAGATGGTAGGTGCTTCTGTGGTTCCTGCTTCTACGGGTAACACTGAGAAGCACGTCCGTCTGATTCGCGACTTAGGTATCACAGGCATTGCCTGCACACCATCCTATGCCCTCTATCTAGCAGAAACCATGGACAAGATGGGTATTACGAAAGACCAGATCAAGTTGCGTGTAGGTGCCTTCGGTGCTGAGCCATGGACGGAAAAGATGCGCGAAGAGATTGAGGAGCGTTTAGGCTTGAAGGGCTTCAATATATACGGTTTAAGTGAGGTAATGGGACCCAGCGTGAGCTACGAGTGCCAAGCACAACATGGTTCACACATCAACGAAGACCATTTCTATCCAGAAATCATCAATCCAGTAACCTTAGAACCACTGCCTGTTGGACAACAAGGAGAGTTGGTATTTACCACCCTTACCAAAGAAGGTATGCCTGTGCTGCGTTATCGCACACGCGACCTCTGCTCATTATTGCCTGGTCAGTGCGATTGCGGGCGAACCAGCGTACGTATGTCGGCCATCCACGGACGCAGCGACGACATGCTCATCATTCGTGGTATCAATGTCTTCCCGTCACAGGTGGAGAGCGTGGTACTGAGTATGAAGGAGTTTGCGCCTCGCTACATGCTGATTGTGGATCGTGTGAACAACCTCGATACCTTGCAGGTACAGGTAGAGTTGCGTCAGGAATATTTCACCTCTACGTTCGATACACCAGCTGCTATTGACGAACTGGAAAAGAAACTGGCCAACAAGCTGAAGAGTGTACTGAGCATTGCTGCCAAAGTGAAGCTCAAAGCGCCTAACACCATCGAGCGCAGTCAGGGCAAGAGCGCCCATGTTATTGACAATAGAAATCTTAAATAATAACAATGAATTACTCTGATTATTTCAATCCCGAGGTAGAGACGATGTCTGAAGACAGACTGAAGGCGCTACAGTTGGAACGCCTGCAAAAGACGGTGCATCACTGCATGAACTCGCCTTTCTACCAGAAAAAATTCCAGGAACTGGGTATTACTCCCGAGGATATCAAAACATTAGACGACGTACAGAAACTTCCCTTCACCTCGAAGGAAGACCTGCGTGAGAACTATCCTTTCGGATTGGCTTGCGTGCCAATGAAAGACTGTGTGCGCCTGCACTCGTCCAGTGGCACTACGGGCAATCCGACGGTGGTGCTGCACACGCAGAAAGACCTTGATGAATGGGCCAATGCGGTGGCTCGTTGTCTCTGGATGGTGGGCAGCCGCCCTGAAGACGTGTTCCAGAACTCAGCCGGCTATGGTATGTTTACCGCTGGATTGGGATTCCAGTATGGTGCCGAGAAGGTAGGCATGCTTACCGTGCCCGCTGCCGCTGGCAACACCATCCGTCAGATCAAGTTCATCAAGGACTTTGGTACCACCGTGCTGCACGCCATTCCCAGTTATGCCTCCCGCATCTACGAAGTGATGAAGGAAGAGGGTATTGACCCACGGAAAGATACTAAGTTGCGCGTACTCTGCATCGGTGCAGAGCCTCATAGTGAGGAACAACGCCAACGCATCGAGCAGAACTTGGGCGTAAAGGCATATAACTCCTACGGCATCTCAGAGATGATGGGTCCTGGTGTGGCTTTCGAGTGCCAGGAACAAAACGGTCTGCACATCTGGGAAGACTATTTCATCGTTGAGATTATCGACCCTGTGACGCTGAAACCTGTGCCTGACGGACAGCTGGGTGAGCTGGTACTCACCACCATCAACCGCGAGGCCATGCCTTTGCTGCGCTATCGTACCCGAGACCTGACACGCATATTGCCTGGTGAGTGCCCCTGTGGCCGTCACCACAGACGTTTGGCTCGTTTGCAAGGCAGAAGCGACGATATGATGATCCTGAAGGGTGTGAATATCTTCCCCATCCAGATTGAAAAGATTTTGTTGGGCTTCAAGGAACTCAATACCGACTACCTCATCACATTGGAGACAGTTGACAGCAACGACATCATGACCATCGACGTGGAACTGAACCAGATGTTCACTGACGATTACAACCGTCTCAAGTCGTTGGAGCGTGAGATCACCCGTCAGCTCAAAGACGAGATTCTTATCACGCCTCGCGTGCGTCTCATACCTAAGGGCAGCTTAGTAGTATCAGACGAGAAGAAAGCAGTGAGAGTAAAAGATTTACGTAAACTTTTTTAAAACCCATACCATTATGACAATCAAACAACTATCCATTTTCTTGGAGAACAAGTCAGGCACCCTGGTCAAGGTTCTCGACCTCTTTAAGCAATCGCAGATACAGCTCATTGCCATGACGATTGCCGATACTGCTGAATATGGCATCTGCCGTATCATCTGCAGTGAGCCCACACATGCATGGGAAGTTTTGAAGGAAGCTGGCGTGGCAGTGGCATTGACCGATGTGTTTGCCATCGAACTTGACAACAAGCCTGGCAGTGGCGCCGATGCTATCAAAGTGTTTAGCGACGCAGGCATCAGCATTGCTTACTTGTACTCATTCTTAGTAGCAGGCAAAGGCATCTTGGTGTTCCGTACCGACAACAACGAACAGGCTCGTGAGGCCATCATCCTCAACCACCTCAAGTTCGTTACGGAGAAAGAGTTGAACAATTGGGTATAACTTAGGACAAAAAAACTATCAACCCATGAAAAAGACATTATTTACTTTGGCCATCTGGGCATGTGGCACGATGGCTTTTGCCCAGCAGGCACTTGGTCCTGGCACGGGCATTGTCTCTCCAGAAATCAACCCCGACAATACCGTAACATTCAGGTATGTCAATCCAAAGGCAGTAGTAGTGAAGGTTACGGGCGACATGCTGGCAGAACGCACCGCCGACATGAAAGAGGTAGATGGCGTGTGGACCTACACCACCGAGCCCCTCGAAGGCGAACTCTATAGCTATGCGTTCATGGTGGACGGCAAGCGCACCCTTGACCCATCTAACGTGTTCATGAACCGTGACGTGGCTACTTGGTCGAATATCTTTACCATCAGTACCAAAGAAGGTGACAAAGGTCATTATTACATCAACAACAACGTGCCTCACGGCACCGTCACCCGCATCTGGTACGACAGCGACCATGCCAAGATGGACCGCCGTCTCACCGTTTATCTGCCTCATGGCTATGAATCCAGCAAGGAGAAATATCCTGTGCTCTATCTGTTGCACGGCTCTGGTGGCGATGAGAATGCTTGGTCAGATTTAGGCCGTACGGTGCAGATTATGGACAACCTGATTGCTGAAGGCAAGGCAAAGCCAATGATTGTGGTGATGCCTAATGGTGTTGTAAGAAATCCTTCTGCTCCTGAAGCCAACGAGGTGAACATGTTCCAGCCCACGATGCTGAACAGCCGCGACCAGGATACTACTCCTATGGAAGATGAATTCCCTATCATCAAGAAGTTTGTGGAAAGCACCTTCCGTGTGAAGACAGGTCAGTATAACACTGCCATCGCAGGTTTGTCGATGGGCGGACGCCATTCGTTTGCTATCTCACGCCGCTATCCAGGCACCATCGGTTATGTAGGTATGTTCTCTGGTGCAGGCAGTGGTCCTGAAAACGAGGCACAACTGAAGGCCCTCTTCGCTGCTAAGCCAAAGCTCTACTGGATTGGCGTTGGCTCAGCTGATGGTGTGAAGGTAACTGCTTCTGCGTTGCGTGACTACTGTCAGGAAAAGGGTTACCCATGCGAGTACTACGAGTCAGATGGTGGTCATATCTGGCGCAACTGGCGTGTGTACCTCACCATCTTCGCTCAGAAACTGTTTAAGTAATAATCATCCAGATAAGGGGGCAATGGCTATATAGCTTTTGCCCCCTTTTTCACGAAATCATATTAGATGATGAAAAAATCTATGCTTTTCTTAGCTGGCCTCTTGGCTACCTCTATCTGCCAAGCACAAGGCCTGCGACTCAACAACCTCGATTATTTCGAACGTCAAGGTGTCAATGTATTGGTTTTCAGCAATAGTTTCAATGGCGGTTTCAACGACGAGAAAGACTCGGGCATTGAAATCATCCATCATGGGGTACGTACCGCACAAGGAGGTGCCATCCGCTTGAACAATACCCCAGAGCAATGGGACTTAGTACCTACCCTTATCGACCGCAAGGTTGATAAGGCCAACAACGCCATCGAGATTTCGTTGCGCTATGAGGATTACAACTTCGATAGCCGTGTAGTGGTAACTGGCAAGGGCAATGCAGTGGAAATCAGCGTCTATCTTGACAAACCTGTACCACAGGCCATCGCTGGCGAGGCAGGCTTCAACCTGGAGTTTCTGCCTTCTCAGTATTGGCTGAAGACCTATATGATGGATGGGCGCTTAAACCGTTTTCCACGCTACGCTGCCAGCGAGACAGTTACCCGTCCTAACAGCGAGAAAGCCCGTCAATTCAAGGGATTCAAGACCTACGACGACAGAGGTACCGACAGCTTTATCGACCCACTTCCACTTGAGAAAGGACACACTATCCTCATGGCAATGGACGATCCTGAGCGTATGGTAAAAGTAAACAGCGAAGCAGAACTGTTGCTCTACGATGGTCGTATCCTGGCTCAGAATGGTTGGTTCGTCCTACGTAGCCTCCTGCCAACCAACCAGACAGGCAAGGTACTTACCTGGACAGTAGAGCCTCATGCCATCCCTGGATGGATTCGTGAACCTAATATCGGCTTCTCACAGGTGGGCTATGTACCTGAGCAACCCAAGGTGGCTGTCATCGAGCTCGACAAGAAAGACACCCCGAAAACTACCGCCTCCATCTTCCGCATCCGTGAGGACGGCACTGTCAGCGAGGTGTTCAAAGGAAGCATCCAGACTTGGGGCGCTTACTTCAAGTACAACTATGTGAAGTTCGACTTCTCATCGGTGCGCGAGCCTGGTGTTTATTATATTCAATATGGAGACATCAAGACCAACAACTTCCTCATCGACAACAATGTGTACGACAAGATAACAGATGCCACCACCGACGTCTGGATTCCTATCCACATGAACCACATGACGGTGAACGAGGGCTATCGTGTATGGCACGGCGAACCTTTCAAGGAAGGCTACTTGCAAGCTCCTCCCAGCGACCACTTCGACATGCACCGCCAAGGAGAGACCACCGATACCAAGTACCAGCCTTACGAGCTGATTCCTGGCCTCAACGTGGGTGGCTATTTCGATGCTGGCGACTTTGATATTGAGACGGGTGCCAACATCGGTGTGGTGGAGAATCTGGTACGCACTTGGGAATTGTTTAAGTCACAGCGTGACGAGACCTTTGTAAGCGAGCAGCAACGTTATGTTGACCTGCACCGTCCTGATGGCATACCTGATATCTTGCAATACATCGAGCATGGCACGCTGAACCTGGTGGCGCAAGCCGAACAGATAGGACACATGGCCACTACCCTCTCCAACTCGGTGCTCGACAACTACCACCACTTGGGCGATGCCGCTTCTATTACCGATGGTTTGCACTACGACCGTAGTCTGAAGCCTTACGAGGTATCTGCCGATGGCAAGTCGAGTGGCACCCCTGACGATATGTGGGCCTTCACTACGCGCAATCCGTGGATGGATTTCCGTGCTGCCACAATGTTCGCCGCTGCCAGTCGTGCGCTCGAGGGCTATAATGACGACCTCTCACAACGTGCCCTCAAGCAGTCGAAGCGACTGATGGAGGAAGCCAATGCCTTGATGGCAGAGGGCAACAATGCCACTCGCTGTATGGGCAGCAATATGGCCACCAATCTGCAACTCTATGCGGCTACCCACGAGCAGAGCTATCTGGATAGTTTCAAACAACAGATATGGAAAGCGATGGATGACAATGCCATCAACAACATGCAGACAGCCTTGGATGCCATCCCATATATGGACGAGACCTATAAGCAGCGCCTGCGCCCATATATCCAGAAGTACCAGGAGTATATCACCGGCTTCGACAAGGACAATCCTTACGGCGTGCCCATCGGCTTGGGCAACTGGGCAGGTAGTGGCAATGTGGTCAGCTTCGGCACCACCATCTGCTTTGCCTACCTCTACTTCCCAGACATTATAAACAAGGACGATATCTACCGTGCCGGCAACTACCTCTTTGGATGCCACCCCTATCACAACTACTCATTGGTGGCTGCAGTGGGGGCAGCTCGCCCGAAGGCGGTGTTCTATGGTAACAACCGTGCCGACTTCTCGTTCATCCCAGGCAACGTAGCTCCTGGCTTGCTGTTCCGTCAGCCTGACCATTTCGAGAACTACGATGACTGGCCTTTCCTCTGGGGACAGAATGAAGGTACCGTTGGTGGTAACACGCAATATGTCATCTTTGGCTCCGCCTTCAAGAATGTACTGAAATGAAAAACAAGAACTGCTCCCGATGGGGAGCAGTTCTGTTATGTCATTAACCAATATACCTACATTGGCCTCTCGATTTCAAACCGGGGGGTGCGAGTACGCCATCTGGCACTGGTCCGTTAGACCCATTAACATCGGTAGGATAAGGAATAGGTTGCCAATTTACTGTAATACCATCGCCACCTGTTGCCATATCCAGTTCATCCTCACTGAGCTCTTGCTTCATTACCACCTTCTCATCACAGTTCTTGCCAGTGATGGATACTTTCTTTACATTATCGTCGAGTTCCACCCTCAACACCCGCTTTTCTTTGTTCTCTTCCATTGCCTATTATTTTGAATTTGCAGTAAAGAAACACCATTTTTATCAAATATCCAAAAATAATGTCGTTTATTCTCCTGTTATCACTATATTTGCAATAAAGATTATACAAATATGATTGAGAAGTATATTATGGCCTATGTACCTTCTTAATGTCACTTTTATTTAATATTATAATTTGATGAAGCGTTTTATTTATCACCTCGTTCTTCTATACGTGGCTTTGCTTGGCTCGCTATCTGCGTTGGCGCAAACCACGACACAGGAGTCCATCACGATTCTAACATACAACATCCGTCATGGTGCAGGAATGGATAATACAATGAACCTCGAACGACAGGCTGCCATCATTAAAGCCTGCGAAGCAGATGTTGTGGGCCTGCAGGAAGTGGATAGTGTGACTGATCGTTCGGGGATGATAGATGAGGCTGCCTACCTGGCTCAAGAGAACAATATGGTGGGTACCTTTGGACGTGCTATCGACTACGATGGCGGTAAATATGGCGTAGCCATACTGAGCAAGGAGAAGCCACTGAGTGTAAAGAACATTCCACTGCCGGGTGCTGAGCCACGCACCTTACTGGTGTGCGAGTTCGAGCAATTTGTCTTTGCCTGCACACACCTCGACCTTGAAGAACAGAATCGCCTGGCTTCTGTAGATATTATAGTGAATGAAGCAAAGAAGTGGGACAAGCAGTTCTTCCTGTGTGGCGACTGGAACGATGAGCCAGGCAGTGAACTCTTGGAAAGGATGAAAGAGTCATTTACCATTCTGAGCAACACCAACGGTGAATACAAATTATATCCAACGTATTTGTCATTTCCTGCTGATGAGCCCAACAGTTGCATTGACTATGTGGCCGGGTTCGGACAGAATGTCAAGAGGAGGAGCAGCGAAGTGCTGAACGAGCCAGCGGCATCAGACCATCGCCCTGTGCTTGTCAAGGTCTTTATGTCACTTGGTTCTTTTTGAGGGAAAGGAATGCCTCCTTTCCGCCCATTTTTAAAGGAATGCCTTCTATGGGTTGTCGCAGTATCTGCTACGAGTCGTTCCAAAGCCTCCTATGAGTCATCGCAGTATCTCCTATGGGGGTATGGCAGATACTGCGACGGGTGATAGCAGATACCGCGGCCAGTGGTAGGAATCTTTCCGTCACCAGATAGCAAGCTTTAGCGCCTACCTTAGCAAGTTTTCCGACGAAAGATAGCAGGCACTTCATTGTTGAGCAATAACTACAGCCCCTATAATCTCCGTTAAGCTCCTGCCCTAAAAAACTTTTTCGGAGGATTGTATTGTTATTTCAATAAAAGTCATTATCTTTGCAGCCGATTTCAATAATCAAGGTGTTAGATCCGCTAGCTCAGCAGGTAGAGCACAACACTTTTAATGTTGGGGTCTTGGGTTCGAGCCCCAAGCGGATCACTGAGAAAGAGAGGCCAAAAGCCTCTCTTTTTTTGTTGACAATACTCATAATGCCTTTCTTCTGAGTTTGCATCTTTTATTTATTATCCTTATCTTTGTTGCAACGAAAAAACTATATGCTATGAAAAAAAAAGAATGCTTGCTGCGCTGTTTTTGGGTTTGCTGTTGCCAGTGACAATGATGGCACAGACAAAGGTGACTGTGACGGTAGATAAGATTTGGGATGCGGGTACTCATGCCGCTTTTACCTCTTTAGTTAAATACAAAGGAGCTTACTATTGTACTTTCCGTGAGGGCTATAGCCATATCTTTGATGAGCGGGGCGAAGCCGAAGGCCAAGTTCGCATCTTGAAATCGGCTGATGGCAACACCTGGCAGTCGGTAGCCTGCTTTGGGGTAGAAGGTGTTGATTTGCGTGACCCTAAACTGTCTGAGATGCCTGACGGCAGGTTGATGGTGACTATTGGTGGGTCAGTATATCGTGAGAAGAAGCTGGTGAGAGCCACTCCTATGGTGAGCTTCAGCACTGACGGCCAGCATTTCACTGCCCCGCAACCTATAGAGATTGAGGAACAGGCGCGCAGTGCATTCGACTGGGTGTGGCGCGTTACTTGGCATAAGGGCGTGGGCTATGGTGTGAGCTATGCTGGATCGCAGAACCCTTACATCAACCTGCTACGGACAACCGATGGCATTCACTATTCGCTGGTGAAGAAGATAGAGCTCGATGGCTTTGCCAACGAGACCACCCTGCGATTCATGCCTGACGACCGCATGCTGATGATGGTGCGTCGTGACCAAGGTGACCAGCAAGGCTACTGGGCAGTGAGCAATGCGCCCTATACCGAGTGGGAGTTCCAGCCTATGGGCTTCCGTCTGGGAGGACAGGACTTTGTGGCTATTGATGAAGAACATCTGATTGTGGGCACTCGTACTTACTTCAATCTTCCTCATGCAAAAACAGCTCTCTATCGTGGTACCATACGCGGTGATTGGAACGAGGTGTATGTGCTGCCCAGCGATGGCGACACCAGCTATCCAGGTATCATTGTAGAGGGAAATGAGGTTTGGGTAAGCTACTACTCTTCTACCGGCATTCCCAATAAGGCTGCTATCTTTTTGGCTAAGTTGCCACTATCTCTGTTTTTGGAATAACTTCTTAAACACTCATCCATACCAGGAGGGTATAAATGAGATTGACGATACCTGCCAACATGAGGCAGATGTTATACTGAGCACCACTTGCTTTCAGTACTTTGTAGTACAGGAAGGAAGCTGGAATGAAAACAGCCATAGCCCAACTTACACCGAATGCCAGCCAAGCAAACAGTGGCATAAGGACCACAATGACGCCTAAAATAGCAAGAGCCGTCTTCTTACCCACTCGCACGGGAAGGGTGCGCTTACCCACTTGGCGGTCATCCTCCATGTCGCGGATATTATTGATAGCCAACACACACATCGATATCAATCCGCACACGGCACCTGCATAAACAGGCATGAGCTGACGGATGTCGAAAGCGAGTCCTTCTGCCTTGTATTGCAGCCACATAGTACCCCATGTGGCAATGACTCCATAATAGAGGAACACAAAAACATCGGCTATGCCTAAATAGGAAAGCGAATAAGGGGTAGCTGTATAAAGCCAGGCAAACAAGAGGGCAGTAACGCCAATCAAGCCTATTACCCATCCACCTACATAACACAGGAAAGCACCCAACACGATGGCGATGGTGAAAGTAACAAGACATGCTGTCAGCATCTCCTTTTCAGTCACGGTACCTTCTGCCAAAGCCCGTTTGAACCCCACTCTGCCTTGCTTGTCGGTGCCACGCTTGTAGTCGTAGTAATCGTTGATGAGATTGCTCAAGATTTGCAATGCAAGGGCGCACAATACAGTGATGAGTGCTGTTGTCGTCAATACCTGTCCGACATGGAAATGTGTCACCATGAGTCCCACTAATACCGGACACAGTGATGCGAACAAGGTCTGCGGACGAATAATACGTAACCAAAGGAAAAGTCGTTTCAGGGACATACTATCATATTTTAGTTGCTGTATAAATAGTTGTGATGGCAAAGGTAATAGGCTGATGCGCTACTTGGGAAAAGCCAGCATCAGCTATGCGTTCACACATCCGTGCGCCCCAAACGAAACCCTTTACGCTGCGATTGAGGTAGGTGTAAGCGGTTTTGTCCTTGCTCAGCCATCTACCTACTGCTGGCAGAATGTGGGTAAAATACAGGTCATACACCCATGCTATCAGTTTATTCTTCGGATAAGAGAACTCCAGTATCATGAGTTGTCCGCCGGGTTTAAGCACGCGCTGCATCTCAGCAAGGCCTTTGTCCAGATTAGAGAAATTACGCACACCGTATGCACAGGTCACCACATCAAAAGTGTTATCGTCGAATGGCATATCAAGCGCGCTTGCTTGCTGGAACAATATGCGGTCTTGCAAGCCAAGCTTTTTCACCTTCTCCTCTCCAATGCGCATCATCTCAGCCGAGAGGTCGATGCCAGTAATGTTGAAACTTGCATGTTGCTGGCTAAGCTGACGAGCCAGTTCTATGGCAAGGTCGGCTGTACCGATAGCCACATCCAAGCATCGACCATTCACTTTCTTGTCTTGCACGATACACTTGACCGCCTTTCTGCGCCACCACTTGTCGATGTTAAGCGAAAGCAGGTGATTGAGGAAGTCGTATTTTCCAGCAATACGGTCGAACAATGACCCTATGTTCTGTTTCTCATTCATTGCTTCTACAAAGATAGCTATATAATATGAAAGCTCAAACAAGAAGCAGGCCACTTTTCAGTGTCCTGCTTCTTTATTCTTATCCTTGCGTTAAGCAGCGTATTATTTCTGCTGGCTCAGGTAGAACTTCTCAAGGGTGCGATAAGCATTCTCCATAGCAGCATCAGCCTTCTCGCCACTCTCCACGTCGATATACATCACAGGAGCTACTTCCTGACCATTGATAGGTGTCCACTGAGGCAGACCCTCGCCGTTAGGATTACCATACTTGCAGAAGTTAGCATAGTAAGTGAGGAACAGCTTAGAGATAGCATAGTCCTCTGGCTGCCAATCGTAGAACTCGTTGGTGTCGAGGGTACCCATAGCGTACTCGATATCTGCTGAGTGAACAGCACCTGTTGGGAACTTAGGACGCTCAGCCATAGCCTTCTTCTCCTCTTCGGTCATCTCACGAACACCACCTGCCAAAGCACCTACACGGTTGCCCATCTTAGCAGAAACCTGTGGACGTGGGTGCATGTACTTGTAACGATAAACAGGCTGCTGAGAAGTCTTAGCATGATAATCAGCCCACTTCCAGGTGGGGAAACCAGTAAACAGGTCGCCTGCCAAGTTCAAGCTCTTGATGCTGAACAGGTCGGCATCGGTCAGCAAGCCGTATGCCTCGAAAATCTCATCGGTCATATCACCGAAGGTTGCAGTCATGGCCTTTTTGTAATTAGCCAATGTCTGTTCCTGACCACGCAGTGCAGAGGCAGGAGTACCCTCTTGTGAGTTCCAACCCACCAGCAGAGGCACCTGAGCCTGTTCGCCCTTCTTGAATACATCGTCAGCGCTCTCCTTCATAAAGTAACCATCAAGCACCACATTCGCCATACCCTGTGGAGGAATCAGCTTCTGCAGAGAGTCGGCAGACAGTGCACGAGCCTCGGCCAAAGAATTCAGACCCTTGCTCTCAAGCAGCTTCACACCAGCAGCATCAGCATCAACCTGTGCAACGGCACCGTAAGGCAGTACTTCAGCACCACTTGATCCCATCACACCTGCCAGGTTACCCTTTGACAGAGGTGAGCACATCAGCAGTGAAGTAGAGAATGAACCAGCTGATTCACCTACGATGTTGATGCGGTTAGGATCACCACCGAAAGCAGCAATGTTATCCTTTACCCATTGGATTGCAGCCACCTGATCCAGGAAACCATAGTTACCGCTTCCCTTGTATGATGCCTCGGCTGTCAGCTCAGGATGAGCGAAGAAACCGAATACACCCTCACGGTAGTTGGCAGTTACACCAATCACACCCAGCTGAGCAATGGCAGTACCGTCGTAGCGAGGCTCGCTACCGCTACCAGCCATCAAACCACCGCCATTGAAGTAAATCAGGATAGGCAGTGCCTCGTCGGTATAGTTAGCAGGTGTCCAGATGTTCAGGTAGAGACAATCCTCGCTGGTGGCAGCACCACGGAAATTCATGTCACCAAATACACGGGGCTGCATAGGGTCGTTACCGAAAGCCTTAGCCTCACGTACACCTTCCCAAGCCTCTACTGGCTGAGGAGCCTTCCAACGCAGGTCGCCCACAGGAGCAGCAGCAAAAGGAACACCCAAGAACTTCTTAATGCCGTCTTCAGCAATACCCTCAACCACACCGGCCTGGGTCTTTACCTGCAGGGTCACCTCAGTCTTCTGAGCGCAGGCAGTCATCATCATGGCAACCACAGCTGCCATGAGCATCTTCACTGATAAAAGCTTTTTCATAATTGATTATAATTTAATTATTGCTTCGTTTTTCATTTGCGCGACAAAAGTAGTGATAATTTCCGAGATTTGTCTTATAATCAAAGAAAAAAAAGGATTGCCAATTGGCAATCCTTCAAATCTTCTCGTGGGCGTTGACGGATTCGAACCGCCGACCCTCTGCTTGTAAGGCAGATGCTCTAAACCAGCTGAGCTAAACGCCCGAATGACTTTTCTATTTCGAAAGAGCTATGTAGATACCTTGCGGTGTTGTTTCCCTCATGGTAACCTCTTTTAGTGGGCGTTGACGGATTCGAACCGCCGACCCTCTGCTTGTAAGGCAGATGCTCTAAACCAGCTGAGCTAAACGCCCGAGGCTCTTTCTTTTTGGAAAAGCGATGCAAAGGTAGTGTTTATTTTCTTACTACCAAAATCTTTACGCAGTTTTTTTTGATTTAGCTATAAAAAAAGGAGGGATGAAGCTTCCACCTCATCCCCTCCTTATAAGAAACATTCACTATACTTAGAGCTCGTATTCCTGCCAGCTCTTAATCTTGATATCTTTCTCGTTTACCTGACAGATAGCCTCGATAAAGGCACTTGCCAAGCGTGCGTTGGTAATCAATGGGATGTTATGATCGACAGCCGCACGACGGATACGGTAGCCATTGGTTACCTCACGGGTCGTATGGTTCTTCTGCACATTGATGATGAGGTCGAACTGATGACCAGCAATCATGCGCATCACGTTGTTGGCAGCTTCTGGACGCTCATCTGGCCAGAACACAGGTACTGTAGTGACGCCGTGCGCATTGAGGAATGCTGACGTACCGGCTGTAGCGTAAATCTTGTAGCCTTTCTGGTGCATAGCGTGGCAGGCATCGAGCAAATCCACCTTCGACTTCATAGCACCAGATGATACCATCACGCCCACTTCAGGACGAGGCACCTTGTAGCCTACAGCTATCATAGCTTGCAACAGTGCTTCGTTCACATCGTCGCCCAAGCAACCCACCTCACCGGTAGATGCCATATCCACGCCCAATACCGGGTCGGCATTCTGCAAACGGGAGAACGAGAACTGAGGAGCTTTCACGCCAATCCAATCAATATCGAACTCGCTCTTATCAGGTTTGGTATAAGGAGCGTCAAGCATGATGCGGGTAGCCGTCTCGATGAAGTTACGCTTCAATACCTTGCTCACGAATGGGAAGCTACGGGAAGCACGCAGGTTGCACTCAATCACCTTCACCTCGTTCTTGCGAGCCAGGTACTGGATATTGAACGGACCAGAGATGTTCAGCTCCTTGGCAATCTGACGACTGATCTGCTTGATCTTGCGACCTGTAGCATAGTAGATCTTCTGTGCAGGGCAAACCAGCGTAGCATCACCAGAGTGAACACCTGCAAACTCGATATGTTCAGAGATAGCATATTCCACAATCTCGCCATTCTGTGCCACAGCATCAAACTCAATCTCCTTGGTGTTCTGCAAGAACTGTGATACCACCACAGGGTATTCCTTCGACACCTTGGCAGCAGCCTTGAGGTAGGTTTCCAGTTCGCTATCGTCATAGCAAACATTCATGGCTGCACCAGAGAGCACGTATGATGGACGCACCAATACAGGATAGCCCACACGCTTGATGAATTCTTTCACATCATCCAAGTTGGTGAGCTCCTGCCATGCCGGCTGATCGATACCCAACTGGTCGAGCATACGTGAGAACTTATCACGGTTCTCGGCACGGTCGATGCTGACAGGCGATGTACCCAGCACAGGCACTGACTGGCGATAGAGCTTCATCGCCAAGTTATTTGGAATCTGACCACCTACTGACACCACCACGCCACGAGGCTCTTCCAAGTCAATAATATCCATCACACGCTCGAAAGAGAGTTCATCGAAATACAGGCGGTCGCACATATCGTAGTCGGTAGATACCGTCTCAGGGTTGTAGTTAATCATGATGGACTTATAGCCCAACTTGCGAGCTGTCTGCGTAGCATTCACAGAACACCAGTCGAATTCAACAGACGATCCGATGCGGTAAGCACCAGAGCCCAGCACCACCACGGACTTTTCGTTATGATAGTAACGTACGTCGTAGCCATTGGTGCCGTATGTCAAATACAGATAGTTGGTCAGGTCAGGATGCTCAGAAGCTACCGTATTGATACGCTTCACAGCAGGCAGAATGCCCAATGCCTTACGGCGGGCACGTACCTCCAGGTTTTCCTTCTCATAGGTAGAACCTGTTGGATGTATGACGAAGCGTGCAATCTGAAAGTCAGAGAAGCCCAAGCGCTTTGCCTCACGCAACTCGTCAGCTGACAGGTCATCCAACTTGTTATAGCCTTCCAGCTTCTTCTTATAATCCACCACATTCTTCATGCGGCTCAGGAACCAAGGATCAATCTTTGTCAGTTCCTCTACACGCTCAACGGTATAACCCTGCTCAAACGCTACGGCGATAGCAAATATACGCAGGTCGGTAGGATGAGCCAACTCCTTGTCAAGGTCGTCAAACTGCACGTTGTTGCCCACGAAGCCGTGCATGCCCTGGCCAATCATACGCAAGCCTTTCTGGATAACCTCTTCAAAGCAGCGACCAATAGACATGATTTCACCTACTGACTTCATGCTACTGCCAATCTCACGGCTTACGGTAGCAAACTTGGTCAAGTCCCAACGAGGAATCTTGCAGATGAGGTAATCCAACTGTGGAGCCACGTATGCTGAGTTAGGTGTACCCATCTCGCCAATCTGATCGAGAGTGTAGCCCAGTGCAATTTTAGCTGCAACAAAAGCCAAAGGATAACCGGTAGCTTTTGAAGCCAACGCAGATGAACGGCTCAGGCGAGCATTCACCTCGATTACACGGTAGTCGTTGGTCTCAGCATTGAAAGCAAACTGAATGTTGCACTCGCCCACGATGTTCAAGTGACGAACGCACAACACTGAGAGGTCTTGCATCATCTTGGTCTGCTCATCTTTCAGTGAGCATATAGGAGCAACCACGATGCTCTCACCCGTATGGATACCCAGTGGGTCCACATTCTCCATAGTAGCTACGGTGAAGCAATGGTCGTTGGCATCACGAATCACCTCGAACTCAATTTCCTTCCAACCCTTCAGTGATTCCTCCACCAGAATCTGACTACTGAAAGTAAAGGCACTCTCTGCCAATGTCATGAACTCCTCCTCATTCTGGCAAATACCACTACCCTGTCCGCCTAAGGCATAGGCAGAACGGATCATGATGGGGAAACCAATCTCCTCGGCAGCCTTGAGGGCCTCGCGCATGTTGTTCACAGCGTGACTCTTTGGTGTCTTCATAGGAATCTTATCCAGTTCCTTCACAAACAAGTCACGGTCTTCCGTATTCATGATAGCTTCTACAGAAGTACCCAGTACCTGCACACCATATTTCTCCAGGATACCTTTCTTAAACAGGTCAGTACCGCAGTTCAGGGCCGTTTGACCACCAAAAGCCAAAAGAATGCCATCGGGACGTTCCTTCTCAATCACACGGGTTACAAATTCCGTCGTGATAGGCAGGAAGTAAACCTTGTCAGCAATACCTTCCGATGTCTGGATAGTAGCGATGTTAGGATTAATCAGCACGGAGCTGATACCTTCCTCACGCAGTGCTTTCAAAGCCTGAGAGCCAGAATAGTCAAACTCACCCGCCTGGCCTATCTTCAGTGCGCCAGATCCCAAAACCAATACCTTTTTTAAATTCTGTTTCATAATGCTATATCGTTTTTCTTTATTATCATTTAAAAAAAACGCTGCCTCCTACAACGGAAACAGCGTCATATCATTGGTTCATTATCACTCGTATGTTGTGAAACGTGTAACTGCATCTTTATATTATTTCAAAAACTGTGCAAAGTAACAAAAGATTTTTCAAACGTGCAAGTATATGGGGCAAAAACCCAACACAAAAAAGACACCTTATATATAATACACGCACGCGTGCAAGTTCGATGAAACGGATGGGCTGAGCCTGGTGAAAAGAAAAAGAGGTCGAAATGAAAAAAAAGGTAAAATAATTTGCACATTTGTTTAAAAAGATTTAAGTTTGTGAGGTGAAATTAGGTTAAAAGTGTGCAATTACGGTGGTAATTGTTAAATAAACCCCTGATTATAAGGGTGGTATGCGCCATTTTGGCGCCGTGTGATTAGTACATGCGAATGTGCGAAATCAGCTTGAATAAAGACAAGAAAGAGATAAAAGGAATTATTTATAAAGAAAAGTTTTACATTAACTTAAATTTTTTTTATTATGAATGACATTAAATTTTGGAAAAGGACCTTCCTTTGCGGAGCTTCCCTGCTCCTGATCGCCGCTGGCCAGGTAATGGCTGCTGGCGTGGACGCAATGTCAACTGAAGGTGTAGCTGCTGTTCAGCAGAATGGACGCACAGTTACAGTAACAGTTAACGATGCACAAGGTCCAGTCATCGGTGCCAACGTTCTCGTTAAAGGCACTACAATCGGTTCAATCACTGACATGGACGGTAACGCCGTTATCCAGGGCGTGCCTAACAATGCAGTGATGGTTGTTTCCTACATCGGTTACATCACTCAGGAAATCCAGCTCCAGAACGGACAGAATTCTCTGACCGTTACTCTGCGTGAAGACGCTGAGACTTTGGATGAAGTCGTGGTCGTTGGTTACGGTACACAGGCTAAGAAGGACATTACCGGTTCTGTGGCTGTGGTATCACGCGACGCTATCGCTGAACAGCCTGTGGCAACCTTCGCAGAAGCTCTGCAGGGTCGTGCTGCCGGTGTGTATGTAGCAGCTGGTGGTGCTCCTGGTGCTAGCACTACTATCCGTGTACGTGGTGTCGGTGGTGTGAACGGTTCTGACCCTCTGATCATCGTTGACGGTGTGCAGGGTGTTGACGTGAACTCAGTGAACCCTAACGATATCGATTCTTTCCAGGTGTTGAAGGATGCTGCTGCAACCGCCATCTACGGTGCGCGCGCTGCTAACGGTGTCATCATCATCACTACCAAGCAGGGTAGCAAGGAAGGCAAGGTACGCGTATCTTACTCAGGCTACGTTTCTGCTTCAACTATGGCTAACGACGGTTTCAAGACCCTCGGTGCATACGACTACATGATGGCCATTGGTCAGAGCCAGAAGAACCAGGTAGAGGTTCGTGGTGCTAAACCAGGTAAAGTTGGTCACCAGCAGTTCGGTTCAGCTTACGATGCAGCCGGCAACTATGTGGGCATGAGCATCGAGAACAACATGCCTTATACCATCGTTCCTGCTGGTAAGAGCAAGGCCGATATTATGGCTGAGTTCGGTAGCTACCAGGGCTTGGTTGACGCTTTCCAGCCAGATGGTGCTCACTCTTACGCACTGTCTTCTTACTACTATATCAAGGAAGTACTGGGCGGCTCTGAGGAAGCAGCTCGCGCTGGTACACAGTGGTACGACATGGTTACCCAGACCGGCTGGTCACAGAACCATGAGCTGTCTGTGATGGGTGGTGGCGAGAAAGGCCAGTACTCAATGTCTCTGGGCTACCAGGATCGTAACGGTACGATCAAGGGTTCAAGCTTCGAGCGCTACTCTTTGCGTATGAACACTACCTTCAATCCTACCAAGCACTTTACCATCGGCCAGAACACCAACGCAGCTGTGATGCTGATGCGCGGTGAGCGTGGTAACCAGGGTGACGGTAGCACATTCGGTCAGACCTACACCATGAACAAGTGGGTGCCTGCTTACAACGTAGGTGGCGGCTTCGCTGGTTCACAGGGTAATGGTGGTCGTAACACCTCTGCTCTCCAGAGCGTTATCAACGGTCAGGACAACTGGAACCGTAACTTCCGTATGCAGTCTTCTTTCTTCGCTGAGATCAAGGATCCTTGGATCAAGGGTCTGACCATCCGCTCTCAGTTCGCTGTTAACCTGAATGCAGGTTGGGGTCTGAGCATGAGCAGAAAGTCAATCGAATGGGATAAGGAAGGTTCTTCACGTAACGCTTTGTCTGAGAATGGTAACTGGAGCTTTGGCTGGCAGTGGACCAACACCGCTACTTATAAGTTCAACATCGCCGACAAGCATGACTTTACCGTGATGGCTGGTACCGAGGCCCTGAAGATGGGTATCGGCCGTAACATCAGCGGTACTATGTACGACTATATCTTCGAGAATGACACCAATACTTGGACACTCTCCAATGGTGGTCAGAGCCAGTACAGCGTAAGTGGTGGTATGGGTTCAAAGAACACCATGTTCGGTCTCTTCGCACGTGCTGACTACTCTTATCAGGGCAAGTACCTGGTAACAGCTACTATCCGTCGTGATGCTTCTTCTAAGTTCTCTTCTAATCACCGTTGGGGTACCTTCCCATCAGTATCTCTGGGTTGGCGTATCTCTGACGAGAAGTTCATGGAGAAGGCTCACGCAACCTGGTTGGACGACTTGAAGTTGCGTGCAGGTTACGGTACTACCGGTAACTCTAACATCGGTGCTTACAACTACGCATTCCAGTATGGTAACTCTACTACCTACGCTTATGGTATCGCTGGTGAGAACTCAGGTGTTAACACCGGTTTCGGTAACACCGCTCTGGGTGATAAGGAAGCTAAGTGGGAAACCATCAAGATGTTCAACGTCGGTTTCGATTTGACAGCTTTCAACAACAAGCTGACCTCAAGCTTCGACTTCTATATCAAGAAGACATCTGACATGTTGGTTCCAGCTTCTTGGACTGTGCTCTCTGGTGCTGGTTCTAAGCCTAACACCAACCAGGGTAACATCAAGAACACCGGTATCGACTTCTCTATCGGTTGGAGAGACAAGATCGGTCAGGTATCTTACAACATCAATGCCAACGCATCTTGGTATAAGAACAAGGTGACCAAGCTGGGTGCTTCTGACCTGTTCTACTCTTCACGTATTTCTCAGATGTCTATCACTACCGTTGGCCAGCCTGTAGGTATGTTCTACGGTTATGTGGATGACGGCATCTACACGAGCGAGGCTGACGTGCTGAGCTACGGCGCACTTCCTTACGGTGTGGCTTCTCAGGCTGACTTGGAGAAGTCTGCAGCTAACTACGTAGGCCACTACAAGTGGAAGGATGTCAACGGTGACGGTAAGGTGGACGCAAGCGACCGTACCATCATCGGTAATCCTCACCCAGATTTGACTGGTGGTTTCAACATCGGTCTGCAGTGGAAGAACTTCGACCTGAGCACTTATCTGTACTATACTATCGGCAACGACCTGTACAAGCACTATGAGTACTACACCCTGTGGGGTAACCTGGGTAACGTATATAGCTACGACCGCGTTGAGAAGGCTTGGAGCCCAAGCAATCCTAACGGTACCCTGCCTTTGTGGGTATATGGTGACACTCACGCTGAGAACACTATGTCACACTCTGACTACGTAGCCAACGGTTCTTACCTGCGTATGCAGACCTTGACCCTGGGTTACTCTCTGCCTAAGAAGCTGGTTAGCAAGCTGACCTTGAGCCGCATCCGCTTCTACTTCCAGATGTCTAACGTATTCACCATCACCGGCTACGAGGGTCTGGATCCTGAAGTAAACAGCTTCAGCATCAACGGCGACCAGTCTAAGGGTATCGACTACGGTGCTTACGGTGTACCTCGTCAGTATCTGTTCGGTGTGAACATTGACTTCTAATTTTTAATTGAAGATGAAAATTGAAAATTAAAAATTGAAAATTAATAATCAATTAAAACAACAAGAATAATATGAAAAAAGCAATATTATATTCAGCAATGGCTTTGGCTACCCTGAGCATGAGTAGCTGCGGTGACAGCTTCCTTGTGCTTGACCCTGCAGGCTCTGTGTCTGAAGGTACGCTGACCACTGAGAGTGGTATTGATATGGTGTTGACAGGTGCCTACGCTTCTCTGAACGGTATGCACCAGACCAGCTGGATGGGATACGGTGCTCTCTCTAACTACTGCTTCGGCGATGTGGCAGGTGCAGATGCCAACAAGGGTTCACAGTCTTCTGACCAGTCAGACTTCACCGCTATCGAGGTTTATCAGTTTGATGCATCTAACTCTTACATTTCTGGTAAGTGGGCAGGTTGCTACGAGGCTATCAAGCGTTGCAACAACGTACTTGACATGCTTACAAAAGCAGATATTTCAAATGCTGCAGTAGTTGAGGCTCAGGCCAAGTTCATCAAGGGCGTTTGGGAGTTCGAGTTGATCCGTATGTTCGGTGCCGCTATTCCTTACGTATCTCTGGAGGACTATCAGTCTTCTACCGACCCACAGGTAAGCAATGTGGATGAGAGTGGTAACTATGTATATATCTGGAATCTGGTTGAGCAGGACTTAAAGGATGCTGCAGCTGGTTTGCCAGAACAATGGGGTGCAGGCAACTATGGCCGTGCTACCAAGTGGATGGCTAAGGCTATGTTGGCTAAGCTGTACCTGTACTGGTCTTCTCCTTATAACGGCAAGAACGCAACTGCTGACCACTGGAACGACTGCAAGGCTCTGTTGGATGACATCATCGCTAACGGTGTTGACGCAAAGGGTCAGAAGTATAAACTGGCTGACACCTATGAAGAGCTGTTCAACGATGCAACTACTTCAGACTGGACTGGTGAGTCTGTATTCGACGTACAGCTCTCAATCTCTGGTACACAAACAGCTACCAACCAGCCTGTATATAGCCCTGCTATCGGTATGGCCGGTGCGCTGGGTCTTGGTGGTTGGGGTTTCTACCAGCCAACATACGAGTTCGTAAACAGCTACATGGTTGACGACAAGGGTCTGCCTTTGGCTGATTATACCAGCAAAGACGTTCTGACCAAATTGGTGGATGGCGATCCTGTAACCGATCTCGACACTCCAGTTGACCCACGTTTGGACTACTGCGCTGGTCGTTTCGGCGTTCCTTATCTGGACTATGGTATTCCTACTGAGTTGAACGGTTGGGTACGTGACTACACCAATGGTGGTCTGTACGTAAACAAGAAGTATCAGCACGCTAAGGCTGCCCGTGGTTCAACGGCTGTGGCTACTGCTGTAGGTTCAAATGCTGCTAACTACCACGTGATCCGTTTCGCAGACATCCTGCTGATGCGTGCTGAGGTTGCTATCCATGAGAATGACTTGGCAACTGCTCTGACCAACATCAACAAGGTTCGCGCTCGTGCAGCTAACAGCTTCGTTAAGAATGAGGCTGCTGGCAAGAAGATGAACGACTTGGTAAATGGCAAGACTGTTGACGGTGCTGCTGGTACCTACAAAATTGGCCTTTACGAAGGATTCGCAAGCCAGGCTGAAGCAACTACCGCTCTGAAGCGTGAGATGCGTGCTGAGTTCGGTATGGAAGGTCACCGCTGGTTCGACATCGCTCGTTGGGGTGAGGCTGCTAAGGTGCTGAACGATTACCGTGCATTCGAAGGTCAGTTCTTCCCAGGCAAGTTTGGTAACGTTTACAATGAGAACTGGGTAACATTCCCAATTCCTGTTACTACCATTCAAGCTGCTATGGGTCGTATCAAACAGACCGAGAACTGGAAGTAATACGCTAAACCTTAATAAAAGGATATTATTCCGGAGGGGGTGAGTCTTAGGGCTCACCCCCTATTTTTATCTATAATCTTAACATCGAAAGAAATAAAAACCGTCTGAGTTTTGGAAAAAAACTTAGCAGGTATTATTTTTGCAGACAAAAGAAACGACAGTAAATATGAAGTCAAAACTGCTCACATTGTCTGCTATCTTGGCAGTAATGGCTGTTGTAGGGTTCTATCTGCAACAGTCACAGGCAGCACTATTCCAATACAGGGAACAACAACAGATATTTCTGATAGATGCCGACTACATAGCCGGATTATTGAAACAAATAGGAGGCTTTGCTACCCTGGCAGCACAGTACCTCGTACAATTCTTTGCCAACACAGGGGCAGGAGCCGTTGTGTCCTCCCTCCTCATCACGCTCACAGGCTGCTTCTTGTGGCTCATTGTGCGACATATCAACACACAGATAATTTGGGTGCCCTTCGCCATCTTTCCTGCATGCCTCCAGATGGTTTACCTACTCGACATGGGTTACCACTATGAGGGACTCATTGCCTGGCTGTTATTTGCCATCTTCCTCTACCTCTATCAATGGATGGCAGATAAAGCAAGTCTTGTACTGAGAACACTCATAGGCATTGTCATTACTTTACTGCTGTTTGTTTATGTGGGCAGCATTGCCACACTGTTTGCCATCTGTGCCTTCATCTATGAGCTGCTTCGTAACCCACGAAAGAGTTGGATATCACTGGCATACCTGGCTGTATGCTTCATAGCAGCCGCTATAACAGTGACACAAGGCAAGGTGGTTGGCTTCGACTACGCTTTGTGGACAAGAGGATATTACGAATATCATATTGAGTTGGGATTATGGCAATCACTCGCATGGATAAATGTACCCATCATCATGGGAATAGCAGGTGTTGTCAAGCATATCGACCTGAAGCCAGTTCTGCAAGCTATGGTTTGCTTGGCATTGGTGTTGTTGGGTGGTTACTTTATCTGCTTTGAATCAGAACGGAACACCAACAAGGACTTCCGCACGTTGGCAGAGCTGATGAACGCCATCAACCATGAAGACTGGGATGAGATTATTACCTACCCCAGCTTGAATACAGGCAACTACTTACACCTCAACTGTCTGAACCTTGCCCTATCGCACAAGGGCAAGGCCATGACCGACCTTTTCCGTGTTCCCCAAAAGGGTGCACAAAGTTTGTTGGCAGGCTATCAAGCTTATAACGATGTCAATGTGCTATTCAGTCACATCTATTACCATACAGGCATTATCAGCGAGTCGTTATGCCTATCGTTCGGCACCATGATAGCCACCCCCAACGGCAACCCCAGTATGTTGAAGCTATTGGTAAAGGAGCGCCTCATCTTGGGCGATTATGATATAGCCGAAAAATACATCACCCGTTTGGAGCGCACCCATTCCTATCGTGATTGGGCCACCAATATGCGCCGTTTCCTGTATAACGATGCTGCCGTTGAGCAAGATCCTGAATTAGGCATGAAACGACGTGACCTGCCTATTGACGACCATCGGTTTGTGGTGGTGGATGGAGTGATGGCCGATTTGATGAAGGTTATCGGCACCAACGCCCAGCAGACCTCGGCATGGGAATATGCCTTGGGCATGCTGATGTTGGAGAAGAACATGGCTGGCATCAAGCAACTCGTTGAGCTGCCTGGCTTTAGTCCTGAGATTTGGAACGGCACCCTGCCCCCGTTAGTTCAGGAAGCGATTGTTACCTATGCTGAGAATGATGCCGATTATTGTACGGCACACGGTGTGACCCCAGAAACCATGCAACGCTTCCAGACCTTCCGCGACTTGGCATTAGATGCCCGTCGTAACAACAGAAACCAGCAAACGGCATTAGCCCAGTTCAGAGGTTCATTCTGGTACTTCTATATGTTCACTTAAACAAATCTACTATGCGTACCCTTCACACACTCTACACATTGGCCATCGGTCTGTTGGCTGCCGCATGTAGCCACAGCGTTGTCATTACCAGTAAGGTAGATACCCCCATCAGCATCTTCCCTGATTACGATGGTGTTACCGTGCCTGTGAACATAGCCCCCCTGAACTTCTCCGTCATGGATGCCACTGGCGATTATGCCCTTATCATCAAGGGAAACGGCACCGAAAAGACCATCCACGCCAAAGAGGGCTCATTCGATATCCCAATAAAAGAGTGGCACAGTATATTGGAAGCCAATAAAGACACTGATGTTACCTTAACGGTAGCCAAACGGGATAATGACGGATGGAGTGCATACCAAGACATCACCATTCATGTGTCGAGCGAAGCAATAGACCCGTACCTCACTTACCGCCTCATCCCTCCCTACGAGCAATGGAACCGCATGGGCATCTACCAGCGCAACCTGGAGAGTTTTGAGGAGAGTCCGATATTCGAGAACAAACAAACCGACTATGGTTGTGTGAATTGTCACACATTTAACAGTCGCAACCCTGAGAAAATAATCTTCCACAGTCGTGCCAAAGCAGCTGGTACCGCTTATATTAACAATGGTGTTGTTACCAAGCTCAACACCAAGACTCCAGAGACAGCAGGAAATATGCAGTATCCATTCTGGCACCCTGATGGCAAGTACATCGTGGCTTCGGTCAATGCAACTTGGCAAAGCTACTACTACCATTCACAAGACCGTGTAGAAGTTTATGATACCCAATCGGATGTGTTGGTCTATGATATGGACAAGCTGGAGGTCTTCACCAACGACCAGCTCTGCTCACCAGATGCTTGGGAGACCTTCCCCACCTTCTCGCCTGATGGCAAGAGTCTGTATTATTGCACAGCTGCGGCAATAGACAGTGTGGAGCATCATATCGACGAACTGAGATACAGTCTGTGCCGGGTAGATTTCGATGCCGCCAAAGGCCAGATAGGTACGAAGGTAGATACGCTCTTCAACGCCAATACTACCTGCATGAGTGTTTCCCATCCACGTATATCGCCCGATGGCCGATGGATGGTGGTTTGTCTGACGAAATACGGCAATTTCCCTATCAACCACAAGGATGCCGACCTTTATATCATCGACCTGCAAACAGGGAAGACAACCCCATTGGAAGGCACTAACAGCGAGCGTGCAGAGGGTTATCACACATGGGGCAGTAACTCACATTGGATGGTGTTTAGCAGTCGCAGGGTTGATGGCTATTATTCACGTCCCTACATTACCTACATTGATGAACAGGGCAGGGCCAGCAAGCCTTTCTTGCTGCCCCAGCGTCATCCATATAAATTCTACAAAGATCAGATGATGAGCTATAACTTACCCGAACTGGTATCATCAAAAGTCAAGGTGAACCAGCGTAAGGTGGCGCTGACCTTAAAGAACAGTGCGGGCGAAAACATGAAATATGTCAATCCATAGAGATCTCGCCCACTAACGAGTGCATCATTTCCTGACGAACCTCCTCCACCGACAGACCTTGTCCGAAGAGGAACATCAACTTGGTCAAGGCTGCTTCGGTGGTGATGTCATAACCGCTCAGCACCCCAGCCGATTTTAACTGATAGCCCGTTTCGTAGCGGTCCATATCTACCATACCCGATTTACACTGGGTAACATTCACAATCACTACTCCACGCTTGGAAGCTTCCGTCAGGCAATCCACCAACCAACCCTTGCGAGGTGCGTTACCACTTCCGTATGTTTCCAGTACCACGCCCTTCAAGCCTTCAATCGATAATACCGAGCGCACCACCATCTCCTGTATGCCAGGAAACAATTTCAATATCGCCACGTTGGTATTCATCTCGGTATATACCTTCAGCGGCATTACCTCACGGTCATAATGAATGGCATTCTGGTTATAGCGTATGTGGATGCCCACCGTTGCCAAGTCAGGATAGTTGTAGGAACGGAAAGCGTTGAAATCCTCTGCATTCAGTTTGGTCGTACGGTTGCCACGCATCAGCTTGTTCTCGAAATACACACACACCTCCTGCACCATCGGCTTGCCGTCAGGTCGGTGGGCCGCAGCAATCTCGAGGCTGGTCAGCAGGTTTTCCTTGCCGTCGGTACGGATAACACCTATCGGCAACTGCGAACCAGTAAGGATGACAGGCTTCGACAAACCATGCAGCATGAAGCTCAACGCCGAGGCAGTGAAAGCCATCGTGTCGGTGCCGTGCAGCACCACGAAGCCTGTATATTTGTCGTAGTTCTTCTGTATAATGTCCACCAACATACGCCATGCTTTGGCATCCATATCAGACGAGTCCATGGGATGGTCGAACTGACAGCTATCAATATTGAAACTAAACTTCTGTAACTCTGGCACATGCTTCTTGAGTTGCTCGAAGCTGAAATTCTCCAGTGCACCCGTCACGGGATTCTCTATCATGCCTATGGTACCACCGGTATAGACCAGCAAAATAGAAGTCGTATCAGTGTTAGTCTTCATAATTATCATCCTTTTGGCTGCGAATATACAAAAAAAATAGTAACTTTGCCACCATATTTAAACAATAAGCAGATGAAAGTATTAAAATTCGGTGGTTCATCCGTAGGAACCACGAAAGGCATCAGGAATGTAAAACAGATAGTTAGCAGCCAGAAAGGGCAAGTCATCGTGGTGGTATCAGCACTGGGTGGTGTGACCGACCAGCTGATCAAGACAGCCCAGATGGCTTCGGAGGGCAACAAGGCTTACGAAGACGAACTGGCTCAGCTGACCAACAGACATTACGACCTGATAAACGACAATATAGCCACAGGCAACAAACGCAACGAACTACTGACCAAGGTAGAGCAGCTGTTGGGCGAACTGCGCGACATCTTCCAGGGCATCTACCTCATTAAAGACCTGAGTAGAAAGACTAACGACACCATACTGAGCTACGGCGAACGCCTATCCAGTCTGATTGTGGCTGAGATAACTGGGGCCGTATGGAAAGACTCACGCGAATTTATCAAGACCGAGCGCAAGCAAGGCAAACATATCCTACATGCCGAACTGACCAACAAACTGGTGAAGGAGCAGTTTGCCAATCTCCCCCAGCTGACCCTGATTCCTGGCTTCATTTCCACCGATAAGAATACGGGGGAGGTAACCAATTTAGGTAGAGGCGGTAGCGACTATACCGCTGCTATCGTGGCCGCAGCATTGAATGCTGAGAGCCTGGAGATATGGACGGATGTTGACGGTTTCATGACGGCCGACCCACGTGTTATCCACAGCGCCTATACCATCAGCAGCCTGACCTACGTAGAAGCTACCGAATTGTGTAACTTCGGTGCCAAGGTAGTGTATCCCCCTACCATCTGGCCAGTCTATCACAAGAATATCCCTATCTTAATCAAGAATACGTTCAACCCCGAGGCACAAGGCACCGTGATCCGTCAAGGAACAGCTAACGGCTCGGGCAAGGCCATCAAGGGTATCAGCAGTATCGACGACACCTGCCTTATCACCGTACAAGGCTTGGGCATGGTGGGTGTGATTGGTGTGAACCGTCGCATCTTCAGTACGCTGGCCGAACACGGCATCAGTGTGTTTATGGTGAGTCAGGCATCCAGTGAGAACTCCACCTCTATCGGTGTACGTACAGCCGATGCTGTAACGGCTTGCGAGGTACTGGACAAGGAGTTCAGCAAGGAGATTGAGCTGGGTGAGATGTTCCCCATGAAGGCCGAATACGGCTTGGCTACCGTAGCTATCGTGGGTGAGAACATGAAGCATACCCCAGGTATCGCAGGTAAATTGTTTGGGGCATTGGGCCGTAGTGGTATCAGCGTCATCGCTTGTGCGCAAGGTGCCAGCGAGACCAACATCTCTTTCGTCGTCAACAAGAAACTGCTGCGTAAGTCACTGAACGTGATTCACGACTCCTTCTTCCTGTCGGAATACCAGGTACTGAACCTCTTCATCTGCGGCATCGGTACAGTAGGCCACAGTCTCATCACCCAGATAGAGAGTCAGCGTGAGAAGCTGATGCGTGAGAACGGCTTGCAGCTGAATGTGGTGGGTATTGCCAACAGTAAGAAGGGCTTGTTTACGCGCGAGGGTATCGAACTGAAGGACTACAAGAACGAGTTGCTTGAGAAGGGCAAGGACTGCGACCTGAAAATACTATTGGACGAGGTGACGGGCATGAATATCTTCAATGCCGTATTCGTGGATTGCACTGCCAACAGCGGCGTAGCCTCTATCTACGAGCAACTGTTGCAGCACAACATCTCAGTGGTGGCTGCCAATAAGATTGCGGCCTCATCACCCTACGAGAACTATATGAAACTGAAGCAAACGGCCCACCAGCGTGGTGTGAAATTCCTCTTCGAGACCAACGTAGGTGCAGGTTTGCCCATCATCAATACCATCAACGACCTTATCCATAGTGGCGACAAGATACTGAAGATTGAGGCTGTATTGAGTGGCACGCTCAACTATATTTTCAATGCCCTGAGTGCCGAGACCACCATGAGCAAGGCCATTGCTGAGGCAAAGCAGAAAGGTTTCTCTGAGCCTGACCCACGCATCGACCTCAGTGGCAAGGATGTTATCAGGAAGCTGGTCATCTTAGGCCGTGAGGCTGGTTACCGTCTCGAACAGGAGGATGTGGAGAAGCATCTGTTCATCCCCAACCAACTGATGGAAGGCTCGTTGGATGATTTCTGGAGGCTGATTCCTGAGTTGGATGCCGACTTCGAGGCACGTCGTCAGAAGTTAGCCGAGCAAGGCAAGCGTTGGCGTTTCGTAGCCCGCTTGTCGGAGGGCAAGGCTACGGTAGGCTTGGAGGAAGTGGCCAGCAACCATCCGTTCTACGGCTTGGAGAGCAGCAACAACATCATCCTGCTCACCACAGAGCGCTACCACGAATATCCTATGATGATTCAAGGCTATGGTGCTGGTGCCAGCGTAACGGCGGCTGGTGTGTTTGCCGACATCATGTCAATTGCTAACGTATAACCGTTGACCATTGAACGTTGAACGTTGAACTAAATGAAGCACATTATAATATTAGGTGACGGCATGGCTGACCACCCAGTAGAAAGACTGGGTGGTAAGACGCTGTTGCAGTATGCCCATACCCCTGTCATGGACCTCTTGGCGAAAGAAGGGCGGTGTGGCAGATTGCTCACCGTGCCAGAAGGTTTCAGTCCGGGTTCCGAGGTAGCCAATACCTGCATCCTGGGTTATGACCTGCACAAGGTATATGAAGGGCGTGGCCCTTTGGAGGCCGCCTCTATCGGCTACGACATGCAGCCTGACGACCTGGCACTACGTTGCAACATCATCACCTTGGCCGATGGCAAAATCAAGAACCATCATGGCGGACACCTCACTACCGAGCAAGGCGATGTGCTGATAAAATACCTCAACCACCACTTGGGCAACGAACGGATAAAGTTCATCACAGGCATCCAATACCGTCACTTGCTGATCATCAAGGGTGGCAACAAAGAAGTGGATTGCGCACCTCCGCACGACCATCCCAACGAAGCATGGAAACCATTATTGCCAAAAGGCGACAATGATACGGCTATTTTGCTTACCGACTTAATTCTCAAATCACAAGAATTGCTTGCCAATCATCCATTCAATATCGAGCGACAAAAGCAAGGCAAGGACCCCGCTAACTCCATCTGGCCTTGGAGCGGAGGCTACCGCCCCCAGATGCAGACACTCATGGAGCTTTATCCACAAATCAAGCGAGGCGATGTCATCTCTGCCGTTGACCTCATCAGGGGCATTGGCAAATATGCTGGTTTACGTAACATCATCGTCGAAGGGGCTACAGGTATGGCCAACACCAACTACGAAGGCAAGGCACAAGCCGCCATTGAGGCGTTGCAGCACGACGATTTTGTGTTCCTGCATGTAGAGGCCAGCGATGAGGCAGGACATGATGGCGACCTCGATTTGAAGTTGCAGACCATCGAGGACCTCGACCATCGCGTCGTGGGGCCCATCTACAAAGAAGTAAAGAATTGGGGCGAGCCTGTGTGCATCGCTGTGCTGCCCGATCACCCTACCCCTGTGGAGATCCGTACCCACTTAGCAGAGCCTGTGCCATTTCTCATTTGGCATCGTGGCATTGAAGCAGACGAAGTACAGAGCTTCGACGAAGTGAGCTGCGTCAGCGGTAGCTACGGCCTACTGAGATACCAAGAGTTTATGAATGAATTAATGAAGATATGAAATACTATAGCACCAACCACCAGACACCCGATGTTACCCTGCAAGAGGCTGTGGTAAAGGGACTTGCTGCCGATAAAGGCTTGTTCATGCCAGAGCGTATCAATGCTTTGCCAGCATCGTTCTTTGAGCAGATGTCAAACATGAGTCTGCAAGAAGTAGCTTACCAAGTAGCACAAGCTTTCTTTGGCGAAGACATCCCTGCCGACAAACTCAAGCAGATTGTCTATGACACCATGAGCTTCGACATCCCTCTGGTGAAGGTAAGCGACAACATCTATTCCTTAGAGCTGTTTCATGGCCCTACTCTCGCCTTCAAAGATGTCGGTGCCCGCTTCATGGCTCGCATGCTAGGACATTTTGTTTCAAACCCACAAGCGCAGGCACCTTTATCAGGTACAGCTCTCCCCCTTAGCAAGGGGGAGTACGGCGAAGCCGGGAAGGGGTGCGTCAACGTCCTTGTTGCCACCTCAGGCGACACAGGCAGCGCCGTTGCCAACGGCTTCTTGGGCGTAGAAGGCATCCATGTCTATGTGCTCTACCCCAAAGGCAAGGTCAGCCTCATCCAAGAGAAGCAGTTCACCACCCTGGGCAAAAACATCACGGCCTTGGAGGTGGATGGCACTTTCGACGATTGCCAACGTTTGGTGAAGTCAGCCTTTATGGATAAAGAACTGAATGCCCACATGCAGCTCACCAGTGCCAACTCCATCAATGTTGCCCGCTTCCTGCCCCAAGCCTTCTACTACTTCTGGGCAGTCGCACAAATGGCATCCTTAAAAGCTCTCCCTCTTAGCAAGGGGGAGTACAGCGAAGCCGGGAAGGGGTCTGTCAACGGAGCACGCTCCATCGTTTGTTGTGTCCCCAGCGGCAACTTCGGCAATATCACCGCAGGCCTCTTTGGCAAACGCATGGGCTTGCCTATCAGTCGTTTCATTGCAGCCAACAACCGCAACGACATCTTCTACAACTACCTTCAGACAGGACAATACAACCCTCGTCCCAGCATTGCCACCATTGCCAATGCGATGGATGTGGGAGACCCCAGCAACTTTGCCCGTGTGCTGGCACTCTACAATAACAGTCATTCTGCTATCTGTCAGGACATCAGCGGAGCCACCTATACCAACGAAGAGATTGCCGACGAGATACGCCGAGTGTATGAAACCAACGGCTACTTGCTCGACCCTCATGGCGCTTGTGGCCATCGTGCTTTGCGTGAAGGTCTTCGTCCAGGAGAGACAGGCTTCTTTATCGAAACCGCCCACCCTGCCAAGTTCAAGGATACGGTGGAGGGCATCATCGGGCAGCCGGTCAGCATCCCACAGCGTCTGCAAGACTTTATGAAGGGCACCAAGCAAAGCATCGAAATGACGTCCCAATTCGAGGACTTCAAAGCATACCTATTAGCAACTAAGTAAGGAAGCCTTCCTTCTACCCGTAGTAAGCTTTAGATCCTCCCGTAGCAGACGGCCAGTCCTCCCGTAGTAGACGGCCAGTCCTCCCGTAGTAGGCACTCGGTCCTTTTTCTTATATCTTCAAACATTTGCTGGCCTTTTCTAGCTACCCTTAATAAACCAGGCAGAGCATTACGCCCTGCCTGGTTCTATCTTCAGAAAAGACTATTACTAACCACTAATATTAGAAGAATGACTTACTTCGCCATCAGCTCTTTGGCGTATGCCTTTGCAGGTGATAATTAACGACGATACTCGTACCTGTAAAGAAAAGGGATAGAGGGGAAACTGCCCTTGCTTTGATGCAAAAAGGGAGTACAGGGAAATACGATAAGATGAATTACATGAATTAAGGCTTCCCTTCGGTAAGAGCTTGAGCTGTAGTCTCAAAATCCTCGATAATATTTTTGAGCAAGGGATTTCTATTCTCTACGATAATAGCAGCATAAAAGCCCTTGTTTTCAACAGTGGCATGTGCGGTACGAATCGTAAAGCGCTCTGGGTCTGCATTCTTTTGGAACCAATTCAAGAATAGGCGATGGCGGGATGCCTCTTTACCATCACTATCATCATAAATATAAAGGAGTACGTTAAGATTCTCAGCAAAAAACTCTTGGATGATTGTCAGGATAGTTGGCTCTACTTTTGGATCGTGAGGTAAACGTTTATCTGGTTTCTTTCGTTTGATAACAAACTGATAGGTTTCGCACCCACCAACATATTCCTCTGTCACAAAGCTAATAGTATATTTAACCCCATAATCTGTTATGAAGTCGAGTTCACCATAAGGGGAAAGTACAACATTATAGTTGGACTTTTGGTTTATAAAGTCAATGGAAAGCTGTATCATAACGAAGTGATTTGGCCCATATAACCTTCGCTTCGCCAATGTTCTTCAATGCGACGCTCTGCGTTACGCTTGTTCTCAAGCGAACGCTTAAAACGGGCCAATGCCTCTTCGTATGTCATTTTTTTTGTTTTGGTTTTCATAATTATTACAAAGATTAATTGTTGTTATTCGCTGCGAAGGTACAACATTTTCTTTTATCTACAAACTTTTTCTTGTCTTTTCTAGCAACCTTTAATAAAAACAGGCAGAGCATCGCGCTCTGCCTGTTTCTATGAAAAAGACTATTACTAACCAGAAACCAGCATATAATTGTTAGTTGCCGTAGTAGCCAATAAATAGCGGCATATTTGTACTGGTCTCTAAAATACCATAAATAAAAGGACGGTCAAGATGCATTTCAGCATATTTTGGCTTATCACTATGAGTATGAGAAGTAATATCTGTAATCGCAGCAGCCTCAGCTCCATCTTCGTCAATACTAAGATATGCTTTTTGTATAATTATGCTAATAGAAGCATCGTGGTCTATGAACATATTTGTGTCGGATGGGTTAAAGTCAAAGTCCTTATCAATACTCCGTAAGCAATCCATTACCTTATTTGTCCCATATTCAATTTCAAACTTGGGCAAGGTCAAATCAACAATTGCCTTTTCACCTCTCCTTAATTCATCAGGAGTAATAGAGGCAATGATATCGCTAACGTTATAACCCTCCTTGGGGAGTATCATAAAGAAATTAAAAGCACCGTATCTAAATGACAATTGTGCAATAGAGTATTTATCCATCTCACAATAAAGGGTACTAATGCCTGGATTGTGCATCATATCGACATCTACGACACTCCCATCTGCATTACGGAATGGAGCTTTTGATGTGTTTTGCTTTAAAAATGGCTTTGCCCATCCTCCCTTATAATGGATAGCATTTAGCATATGGAAATCCTGACTTGGCGAAGTAAATTCTATTATCTTCTTTATTTTGCCATTGGTATTTTCTTCGCACCAGCGATTTATTAATAATGTCGTTTCGGGTTTTGAGAAATCAACAGGCTGTAACTTCGCATTGTATAATGCCGAAAGCTTCTGTGAGAAAACCGATGAAACAGTTAAACCTTCATTATACCAGAATGAATTGGCGTTATGGAATGATATTTGATCATCAGCATTGTCAATACCTTCAGTCATTACTTTAAAGAACTCGTTTATATCTTCCACGGAGTAATCTTTAACACCCAGTAAACTCTTTAGATGCTCTAATGTTGCCCCTTTTAATCCGTTTTGTAGCATACTTAAATCTACCAGCAAACTGAAGGGAGATACTAATACGTTTTTGTGTCCATTATCTTCCGCCATATCCGCTCTCGCTTTATAGACTTGATCAAATAGCTTCCACGAAAATTCATTCAACTTGTCGGCCAGCTGTACCTGACTGTCATTTAGTTCAATAGGTATGGAGTAATTCCTTGAGACAGGCTTGTCGTCCTCAACAAACAGTCCAGGATGAACATTAATGTCATTATTGTCTTTACAGGAAGTAAGGACTAACAATCCTACCAAAATATAATACAATACTTTAGTTCCAATAACACCTAATACAGGCGTGAACATTAAACAAAATGCATTTTTTATAAAATCTTTCCTTTGCATGACTAATAATTATTAAATTAAACCAAATGCAAAGGTAGAGGGGGTAAATGTTAAATACAAAACAAAATATGGAATTCTTTGAGGCTTGAATTACAGCTTAAACGGATGTGTATCAGAATAAAATAACCTTGTAATACAAAGTGTCTTATGGATTTCTGCAGGCTCAGAACCCTTTTAGCATACTATCTAATTTCGATTTATCTGCAAAACGAACTGTTTCCTTACTCAGGAGTTTTCGCTTTATATCATTCTTCAGTTTTGTCATAGTATTGCTTTCAACATGTATCACATGGGCAATTACTCCAGTCTTATAACCAAGGCGAACAAGACAGCAAATGATTAACTCACGTTCTGAAAGATCTGGGTACGCCGTCTTCAGGCGTGAATAAAAACGCAACTGCATGGCATCTACGGCCTCAAAAAGCAGTTGTGGTTTAGGCATATGGTAAGGAGGATTACCAATATCTTTTAATATGGGATAATGGTTGTTGAAGAAATCCTGCATATAAACATTCTGCATTTCAAGAGCAGCATTACGAGCAGTAATCTGGTCAGGCATCTCCTTGATGGCTTGTTGAGCTTCCGTTAGTTTCTTTTGACTATTAAATATAATTTGTTCATTTTCCAACAACTTGCCAAAAGCATCTTGTAACTCGACATCTTTCCTATGGAGCTTGAATATGAATGCAGTTATAATTATCAGTGCTGCTACTAATATGAAAGCCATAAGCAGAAGGGTGCGCGATTGTTGTAACTCCAATGTCTTTTGCTGGTTCTGAAGTCTTTCATTGTCATACTTTGCTTGTATTTCAGCCACAGCTTCAGTTCTGTTATAATAATTTACAGAATCTGCGTAATCTCTAAACTTGTCATTATAGCGAATGGCGTCCTCTAATTTACCTTGCTTCTTAGATATCAAATAGAGTGCCTTATAGGATCCATGTATAGTGTATACGTTATTGGTGTTTAAAGCTTTCTCAAAGCAAGCCTTGGCGGAATCAAGTTGTCCCATGTAATAATAAGTAGAACCAACGCCATAATATGCTTGGGGGATGTAGCTGCTATCTCCATGCTGTAAATAGATATTCAATTCCCGTTTGTCAAATTCAAGCGCCTTAGCATAGTCTTTCAGCAAACGATGGACAACGCCAATCTGACCATAGCCAACAGCTATCTCAGTAGTATCTCTAAATAGAAGTGCTAGATTCAGTGCTTTATCAAAATATACTTGTGCACTATCTGGTACATTCATTTCAACAAATGTTCTGCCTAACTGAGAAAATGCTAATGACAATTGCTTGCTATGGGGTTCTTCCTGCAAGGCATAATTAATTGCTTCCCTGTTATAATGCAAGGATTCATCGTAAAGGTCGCGATACATATAGGCACTGCCTAATGCTTGACAAACTTGTGAAGCAAAGGCTGGGTCGTCAATCTGTGGTAGCAACTGATATGCTTGCATCAACGTAGTCACTTGCCGCTCTACATCTTTCTCTTTCTTATATTGTTTGCTCTGTTCAAACAGGTTACGCGCTTGCTGTAGTGGTTCCACAGAATCATTACAACCCACAAGCATAATCATGACTATGCAAGCTAAACAGTATAGGTAGTGACGGCACATGTTACTTCATAGAATAATCTGAACACTGCTGCAAATATAGTCTGTTCTTTGTATAATTGCAATGCAATAGAGAGAAAATTTTATTGTTCTACTGTTCGTTGTTCGGATTTCGCAACAGACTTGACCTTAAACAAGCTTCTTAAATATGTGCTATTTTATAATTCCTCGTGAGGGAAATAATAATTCCTCGTGGGAGATTAAAAAAGTACTCTGAATCACAAACGTTCAAAGTCTGGCGTATTATAATCTATTTTTCTTACGAATTACGAAAATATTGAGATAACACATTAGCAACATAAAGTATCTTATTCGTAAGAAATTCGTAAGTTCGTAAGAAAATTTCAAAATATAGGCAAAAAAGTGCTTTTTTCATGGTTTAAATACATCTGTTGGGAGAGAAACAGGTGTATTATTCATGTTTAAACAATGACAATTGTAGATACAACTTTCGTGTGTGAAGTATCAGGAAATGTCAATCATGTAACTGACTGGTTATCAGTAGTGCTTTAGTTCCACCAAGTTTCAAAGCGTGGAACTGGCAGTTCGCACGGTTGGAACTGGTAGTCCCTACCGTTGGAACTGGCAGTCCCAGACGTTGGAACCAATGGTGCCAAGCCTATGCACCAGTAGTGCTCTTAACTCGCACCAGTGGTGCCAAGTTCTAGAACTACTGGTTTTCAATATCTGAACCACCCATGCTACTTAATCGAATCATGTGTACAACACCGATGTGCAAGTAACAAATCACTTACTCACTCCTTCCGATGGTGTACGAAAGTATAGTCGGCATAGAGCTGCTCGGGGAAGACGAAAGTATCGTCAGGAAGGTTTCCGTATTGGAAATTGGTAATCTTGACGGTGGCGGTGATGATGAAAAGCTTGACGCGTAGGCTTTCGGGGTAGCCTGTTCCCTTATTAATAAAGCATTTGGCTTCCTTGATGCCTTTCACGCCTTTCTTGGCTTTCAAAGAGATGACATATTGTTCGTTTTCCTCCGTTGCTGAATAGTTGTAGTTATCGAGCTCGAATGAAAACTTGGAAGCATATCTGTCTCGGCTCTCGTCATTTATGCTGAAGACATCTACTTTGCGTTTGCTACGTTCAACACGGGTATAAGTAATGCCGTCGTTCCATGCGGTGTACTTGTCATCAACAAACTTGCTCTTGTCCTGCTTGAACCAGATGGTGCCTTCGGTCTTATAGAGGCCAATGATATTGACGGCATAATGAAGCGTACAACCTTCGTCGCCAAACACCATCTGGTACTTCTCCTCGAAAAGCTGGCGAGCCTCTTCTGCCGTAAAGGTTCGCTGACCAAAAGCTGAAAGCCCGGCCAACAAACAAAGTGCCCAACACATCAAAACATTCTTCATGTCAAACTATCTAAACTCAGCCCAATACGTTCTTGCGAATTTTAGTCAGGTATTGTTTGAATCCATCAGCATCCTTGTCGCCCAATATCTGGAGCAACTCCTTCAATTCACGACGGATATTCTCTACCTGAGGCATAGTGCGAGGGTTGAAGAGGATTTCCTGCAAAAGGTAATCGTCCTCGTTCATCACTCCTTGGGCAATGGCCATGTGCTTCTTGAAGGTGGTACCGGGAGCATTCTGATGTTTCATGACAGCGGCAAAGACGAAGGTGGAAACAAACGGGATACTCAAAGAGTAAGCCACTGTCTCGTCGTGCTCGTCAAAGGTATATTCAAAGATATTGAGGTGCAGGCTTTGGTAGAGGTCCTTGAAGAAGATACGGCCTAAGTGGTCGCCCTCCTTGATGATGATGGCATTCTCATTTCCCAAGTTGTTGAGGGAAGCGAAGGTAGGACCGAACATCGGGTGGGTGGAGACATAGCGGAAGCCACTCTTTTCATAGTATTCCTTCAAGCCTGTCTTGACAGAGGCGATGTCGCTGATGATGCAATCCTTCGACAAGGCTGGCAGCACCGTATTGAAGGCATCGATAGTATATTTCAGGGTGACAGCATTGATCACCAGTTCGGGATTGAACTGGCGAATCTCTTCAAGCGTAGTAAAACGATAAGTGTGATATACGAACCTAAGTTTCTGAGGGTCGGTATCGAACACAGCTGTCTCATGCTGGAAACTCAGCACATCGGTCAGGAAGGTGCCCATCTTGCCGGCACCAAGTATTAGTATTCTCATAGTTTACATATTAAGGATTTCCAATTGTTGGCGGACACTCTCTTCGTGGATGGCCTCGAAGATCTTGCGAACGCACATAGGACTGACACCACAAAGTGCGCCCTGTGAGCCTCGCTTGTCGAGAATCTCACTATAACGTCCTGTCTGCAAGACGGTCATATTGTGCTCTTTCTTAAACATACCAATCTCACGAGCCACTCGCATACGCTTCGAGAGTTCCTGGATAAGGTTGTCGTCGCACTCGTCAATCTGCTTACGCAGTTCGTTAAGACTCTCTGTGGTATAGATTTCCTTACGGATAACCAACAGGTTGAGGATATAATCGAGGATATCCGGCGTGACTTGCTGAGCAGCATCACTCCATGCCACATCAGGAGAGCAATGGGACTCGATGATGAGACCATCCATGCCTAAGTCCATCGCTTGCTGGCACAAAGGAGCCACCAATTCGCGCTTGCCACCAATATGACTGGGGTCACAGAACAATGGCAAGGTAGGGATGCGACGGCGCAATTCGATAGGGATGTGCCACTGAGGCATGTTACGATAGATCTTCTTGTCGGCACTGCTGAAACCACGGTGGATGGCACCCAGACGTTTGATACCAGCCTGGTTGAGGCGTTCCATACCACCAATCCACAACTCGATATCGGGGTTCACGGGATTCTTCACCAGCACAGGGATATCAACACCTTGCAAAGCATCGGCAATTTCCTGCATGGCAAACGGACTGGCAGTGGTGCGGGCACCAATCCACAATATGTCGATGCCATATTTCAATGCCAGCTCCACATGCTCGGCATTGGCCACCTCGGTAGTGACATACATGCCTGTTTCCTGCTTTACTCGCTGCAACCATGGCAGGGCTTTCTCACCATTGCCCTCAAAGCCACCTGGCTTGGTACGTGGTTTCCAAACACCAGCTCGGAATATCTTGATACCGTTGTTGGCCAACGCTTGGGCGGTAGTCATCACTTGTTCTTCGGTCTCGGCACTGCAAGGACCTGCTATTACAATGGGTCGTTCTTTCTTAACGCCCGCTAACTCGATAGGTAGTAAATCTAAATCCATATCTATATAATTTTTAATTTTCAATTCTCAATTTTCAATTTCTTCACTCGTTCTAAAGCTTCCTGAAGTTTGTTATCCTTGCAACAAAGGGAGATGCGGATATACCTACTGCCATTGCTGCCAAAGATAAAACCTGGGGTGATGAACACCCTTGCCTCGTGCAACACCTTTTCGGTGAGCTGCTCTACATCTGCGTAGCTATCAGGTATCTTTCCCCATAGGAACATGCCTACCTGACTCTCGTCATAGGTGCAACCCAGTTCGTGCATGATGGCTCCAGCCAAAGCACGACGGTTACGGTAGTTGCTGTTGTTCCCCTCATACCAGTCGGCTTCGGCATCCAAGGCAGTAGCAGCTGCCAACTGTACCGCACGGAACATACCACTATCGATGTTGCTCTTCACCTTAAGTATCCACTGTACGAAATCGGCATTTGAGGCCAGCATGCCCACACGCCAACCTGGCATATTGTGGCTCTTACTCATGGAATTGAACTCGATGCAGCAATCCTTGGCTCCTGGCACACTGAGTATGCTCTGTGGATGGTCGTTGAGGATAAAGCTGTAGGGGTTGTCGTTCACAATCACGATATCCTTACGTTTAGCCAGACTCACCAGCTTTTCATATAGCTCAGGAGTGGCGTTGGTGCCTGTCGGCATGTGAGGATAGTTGGTCCACATGAGCTTCACGCGACTCATATCCATCTTCTCCAAAGCATCGAAATCGGGCATCCACCCATTCTCCTCTTTCAAGTCGTAGTAGATGACCTCTGCACCTAATATCTTGCTCAGCGAGGTGTAGGTAGGATAGCCAGGGTTGGGTACCAACACTTGCTCGCCTGGGTTTACGAAAGCCAAGGTCACATGCAGGATACCCTCTTTGGAACCGATGAGTGGTTGTATCTCTTTATTGGCATCCAAATCAACGTTATACCATCGCTTATACCAACGAGCAAAGGCCTGACGCAGTTCTGGGATGCCCACATAAGGCTGGTAACCATGACCATTGGGGTCTTGAGCTGCTTCACACAACTTGCTTAATGTCTCAGACGATGGGGGCATATCCGGACTACCGATGCCCAAGCTGATAACATCCTTGCCCTCGGCATTCATCTGCGCCACTTCCTTCAGTTTGCGAGAGAAATAATACTCGCTCACGCTACTCAGTCGGTCTGCTGGGCGTATCTTAGATGCTTGATTTTCCTGCTTCATATTCTCCAAGTATTTTAAGTTCTTTGGTCAATGGTGTGATGGCGGCAATGGCCTGCTTGTAACGCAACATGTTGTCGTACATCACATCAATATAGAATTGGTATTCCCATTCACGCCCTATGATAGGCAATGACTGTATCTTCGTGAGGTTAATCTGATAGAACGACAGGATGGACAAAACGTTTGACAAACTACCTTCCTTGTGGGGTAAGGTAAACACCAAATTGGCCTTGTTGGGGCTCATGGACTTGGTGCGATTCAGCGCATCTACCTGCCAAGCATCAGCCACCACCAGGAAACGGGTAAAGTTGTGCTTGTTAGTCTCAATGCCTTCTTGCAATACCTTCATACCATACATTTCAGCTGCAAATTTCGAGCAGATGGCTGCATGACCATGCAACTGGTTCTTCTGGATGTTCTCGGCACTGAGGGCTGTATCTTCGGTCTCGACCACTTTCATCTTGGGGTGTTGCGAAAGGAATTCTCTGCATTGCATCAATGCTATTGGATGTGAGTTCACTTCCTTAATATCGTCCCAATTATCTTCGGGCAAACACACGAAACTATGTGTAATACGCAGTTTGTGTTCGCCTATGATCTGCACACCACTCTGTCGAAGCAGTTCGTTGTTGTGTAATAAGCTACCAGCAATGGTATTCTCTATGGCCAGCATTCCTAACACATGACTATCTTCATGGATGGCCTTGAACACATCTTCAAACGTGGCGCAACAAATCAGCTCTATCTCTTCGTTCTCGAAGAACTGATGGGCCGCTATGTCGTGGAATGACCCATATCCTCCTTGTATCGCTATTCTTTTCATAACTGGAATAATAAAAGTCCCGCCTCACACTGGGTGGAGCGGGACTTTATTTCTATTTACTTTCTCATCCTTGGTTCTTAAGCATCACTGTCACTTGATACATACAAACTCCCGCTCTACTTTATGGCTAAAGTAAAAGTAATAAAAGTAGTATGCAAAAGAAAACAGTGCCTTCATTTGTTATTTTCTTTAATTCGGATGCAAATGTAAGTATTTTATTTGAAAAACAAGCAAATTGTGAGAAAAATTTCATCAAAGATGCATAATATCTATCTCCTTAATGCTGGCTGCCGGGTCAACTACTTCGCTGGTCACCTCATCAGCGGCCTTGAGATTGACAGCAGCTGTGGCATCCTTAGCTGCACCTTCAGCATCGCCTAACAGCTTTCTGGCTTCTGCCCTCAAGGCATAGGCTTCTGCAAAGACGGGACTCATCTCGATGGCATCATCCATTGCACTGATGGCCTCGGCATATCGTTGCTGTTGACAATACAACTTACCCAGACTGATGAATGCCTGTTGGTTGAACGGGTCGATCTCCAGCACTTGATGATAAGCAGCATCAGCCTCATCAAGAAGGCCTTGCACCTCTTTGACGGCTCCTCGCAATAGCAAGCCACTTTCCACCTCATTCTCAGATGCTATTACCACCTCGGCATCTTGCAAGGCATCTTCCAATTGTCCCTGACTGAGATATACCTGTCCTCTAAGCAAAAGTGCCTCGGCGTAGTCAGCTTTCAAATCAATGGCCTTTGTCAGCAGGTCAAGGGATTCACCTTCAGCGCATAACGCATGTGCCGCCTTACCTTTCAAATAGTAAGCTTGCGGATTCTGGGGTTCCAGATGGATGGCAAGCTGGGCATTGTCGGCCATTTCATGATAGTCCTCCAACATAAAATAGACATTGGAAAGGGTGATGAAATTGGCTGCAATGGTGGGTTCTGCTTTGGCCATATGGAGCAAAGGTTGCAAGGCGCCTTGCAAATCGCCTCTCTCAACCAATAGCTGTGCCAAGTGGCCATAGGTCTCATAATCATCTTTCAACTTAATGGCCTCTTCGAAACACTTCTGTGCATAATCATACCGATGTAACCGATAAGCACGTATGCCATCATACTTTAGAATCTCAAACTCTTTCTGTAATTTCTTCTCTTGCTCTGCAACAGAGTCTTCTGTCTTAGGCTGGAACAATGATTTGAAAAATCCCATATCAATAGTATTTGTTTATTTCTTGTTACACACATCACATAAGCCACATTCATGACTATTCTCTTCACCAAAATAGTTAAGGAGAAGACGGCTACGGCAAGTAACCCCATCCTGCACATAGTTAATCATTGCATCTATTCGGTTCTTCATGCGGTCCTTTCTTTCTTCGTACACCGAAGCAGGAATGACAAGTCGTTCCTTTTCCACTCGCTCACGCGTATAAATAATATAAGGTGTGCTTTTGGCAGGGATGTAGCTGACAATATGCTGTTGCGAGAGATGACGGAAGATCTGGTACACCTGGTCGTGGGTAAGATAAGTACGCAAAGCCAACAGTTCTTCGTCTATATAGGCATAGTCTGAAAACAAGCCCGTATAGCAGCGTAATGTGGTTTGAATTAGTCGGTCGGCTTCATCACTAAGCTGGTGCAAACGATAAAGGTCGTCACGTTGTAAGGTAAACATCAGGCGTGAGCCCCGTTGTTGTTCATCAGTATAGGTGATATACCCTGCTTGGGTCAATATGCGAAGAGCACTATCTGCCTGCACGGGAAACAGCTTGAACTTCACACAAAAGTCGTCTATCTTGAACTCCTTTACGCAACCTAAGCCATCACCCATAGCCATCTGGTAGTAGAACTGCAGCTTTTCATACACTTCACGAATATAGTCCTTCTCAGGGAAACTCTCTGCCACACGGCGTCGCAGGGTGGTCAAGTCGGCTGCATTATACAGCATTACCGCATAGGACTTCTTGCCATCACGCCCGGCACGTCCTGCTTCCTGGAAATAGGCTTCGATGGAATCAGGGAGATCAATATGTATTACCAGACGCACATCAGGCTTGTCGATACCCATGCCAAAGGCATTGGTGGCAACAATTACCCTGCACTTGCCTTCTTGCCATTCACGCTGACGCATATCTCGTTGCACCTGCTCCAAACCAGCATGATAAAATGTAGCTGAAATCCGCTCATGCTGGAGCATTTCGGCCACCTCTCTGGTGCGTTTTCTATTACGTACATAGATGATGGCACTACCCGATACACTACGGAGGATATGTAGTAGTTCGCCTCGTTTATCGTCTATCTGACGCACTACATAAGCCAAGTTGGTACGCTCAAAGCTCATGCGGAAAACATTCTCCTTGCGGAAATGCAATTGCTTTTGAATATCTGTCACCACTTCGGGAGTTGCCGTAGCCGTAAGGGCCAAGATGGGCACTTCGGGCATGTAGTCTCTGATTTCAGCGATATGCAGATAGGAAGGACGGAAATCGTAGCCCCACTGCGAGATACAATGACTCTCATCAACCACTATCATACTGATATGCATCTGTTTGAGGCGTTGGCGGAACATTTCCGTTTCCAAGCGTTCTGGAGACACATACAGAAATTTGTAATCTCCGAAGATGGCGTTGTCGAATATCTGATTGATTTCGCTACGGGTCATGCCTGCATAGATGGTCAAGGCACGTATGTTCTGCTCTCTCAGATGTCTGACCTGGTCTTTCATCAAGGCTATGAGAGGAGTAATGACCAGACACATGCCGTCCATAGCCAAAGCAGGTACCTGGAAGGTGACGGACTTACCACCACCTGTAGGCATCAGGCCCAGGGTATCTTTCCCTGAGCCGATGCTTTCTATAATATCTTGCTGAATGCCACGGAATGAGTCGTAGCCCCAATATTGACGTAATATACTGAGATAATCAGTCATTAGTTTTCACACAGTCGTTTAATTGGGCTGTATGTCTTCAATCTGCAACTGCACATCACCTTTCTTGTGGGTGTTTTCCTCGATGGTGTAGCAGATATCGAACGAACGCTTGGTCTTGATGTACCTCACCTGGGAACTTTGTCCGAAAGCGATGCCGTTCATCACCTTGCTGGATTTGTTATCCACCAGCTCCAGTTTGATATGTTCTTGTTCCTTGCCCACCACCTTACTGGTTCCATAGTCAAACACATTATGTGTACAGAAGATAGGCTTCATATTGTCCGGACCAAAAGGGTTGAACTTCTTAAGGTCACTGCAGAACTTGCTGGTAATGTCCTTGAAATCTATTTCAGCATTAATGTCAATAACAGGAACCGTCTGTTCCTCCATGATATGCTTGTCAACATATTCCTCGAAACGGCGTCTGAACTCAGGCACATTCTCCACCTTCATCGACAAACCAGCAGCATAGGTATGACCACCGAAGTTCTCCAACAGATCACGGCAATTCTCTACAGCCTGATAGACATCAAATCCAGAGACAGAGCGAGCCGAGCCTGTCGCAAGATCATTGGTGCGAGTCAATACTACCGCAGGGCGGTAGAACACCTCGGTAAGTCGGGACGCCACAATACCTATTACACCTTTATGCCAATCGGGATTATAGAGTACAATCGCACGTTTATCATTCAGACCTTCTGCCTTTGATACAATCTCATTGGCCTCCTCGGTCATTTGCTTGTCTAAGTCCTTGCGTTGTTCATTGTACTCATTTATCTGACTTGCTTTCTTTAGTGCAACTTTAAAATCTTTCTCAGTAAGCAAGTCAACAGAATCCTTGCCATTCTGCATACGTCCGGAAGCATTCAAACGAGGGCCAATCTTAAAGACGATATCGCTCATGGTTATCTCTTTATCCGACAGCCCACAGATATCAATTATCGCTTTTAGACCGATGCTCGGATTGCTGTTAATCTGCTTTAATCCATGATAAGCCAAGATGCGGTTCTCGCCCATAATCGGTACGATATCAGAAGCAATACTCACAGCACACAGGTCAAGTAGTGGTATCAATCGATGAAACTCAATACCATTACTGATAGCAAATGCTTGCATGAACTTAAAGCCCACGCCACAACCACTTAAATGCTCATAAGGATAGGTATTGTCAAGACGCTTGGCATTCAAAATAGCCACAGCTGGAGGCAAAACATCATCAGGAACATGGTGGTCGCAAATGATGAAATCGACTCCTTTTTCTTTAGCATAGGCTATCTCCTCAACAGCCTTAATACCGCAATCCAACACGATGACCAGCTTAACACCAGTCTCTACAGCATAGTCCACTCCCTTGAACGAAACACCATATCCTTCTTCATATCGATCGGGGATATAGTAGTCGATATTGGAGTAATACTCCTGTATGAACTTATAAACCAACGACACGGCAGTTGTGCCATCCACATCGTAGTCCCCATAAACTAAGATGCGTTCTTTCTTACCTAGCGCTTTATTCAAGCGATCTACTGCCACATCCATGTCCTTCATCAAGAAAGGATCAATCAAATCAGGCAGTTGGGGGCGGAAGAACTTTTTGGCAGATGGGACATCTGTAATGCCTCGTTCTATCAGCAGTCTACCCAGGATCGGGCTGATACCCAGGTCCTGAGCCAGCTGACGGCTCGCCTCTGTCTGTTCGGTTGAAATGGGCAGATAATTCCATTTGTAAGTCATTATATATGTTTTTTTTATTTTTTATCATAGCCAGTGCGTTGGAAAGGATCAAATCAAAACGAATTTTCCAACAAGCCGTAAAGATAGGGAATTATCTGCAATTTCCCGCTAAAATAATCGAACAAAATAAGCGACGGATGTGTAATTTATGTTAAAAAGGGGATTAAGGATGATATTTCTTCTCTTTCCTTACATCTTTACCCTCGTATGCACAGATAGCTTCTATCCATTCCTGACGAAGAGGAATAGATTCAAGAGCCTTGAGGTCGTAGGTGACCATGACAGATGTTCCGACACATTTCACCTCATTGGTGCGCAAATCAATCACGCGTTGAGCCAAGGTAAAACTTTTGGTTCCGATAGCAGTAACGGCAGTTTGAACAGCGACTTCATCAGTACCACGAATCTGGGACAGGAAGTCGGCTGTGATATGCACAGCTACTATGCCGATGGCAGACCAATCGACATGAGGACAGACTGTTGCGAAATAGTCACTCTTCCCAAGATCATAGAATTGAAAATAAACCACGTTATTGACATGGCCAAACCTATCAAAGTCACCAAACCTCAGTTGAATGGGTAAAGTGTGACGGTAACTGATATTATCACTCGGATTTTTCATGAAATATTTTATTATCGCTGCAAAAACACTAAATTTGCAGGTGAAAAAGGTCAAGAAACTTGAAAGATTTACTCTTGACCAAGAAAAAAGAGACAATTATGACTATCAACGATGATATACGAAAGGCCTGCGAAGTGATGGAGAAGGGAGGCGTGATACTATACCCTACCGATACTATTTGGGGGATTGGATGCGATGCCACCAATGAAGAGGCAGTAAAACGCGTTTTTGAAATCAAGCATAGAGCCGACAGCAAAGCAATGTTAGTATTGATTGATACGGCAGCGAAACTCAATTATTACGTTAAAGAGATATGTGATGTTGCTTGGGATTTGATAGACATGGCCGAAAAGCCTATGACCATCATCTATGACGGAGCGCGCAACTTAGCTCCCAATCTACTTGCTGAAGATGGAAGCGTGGGCATACGTGTAACGAATGAGCCTTTTTCCAAACAGCTATGCCAAAGATTTCGAAAGGCTATTGTATCAACTTCAGCTAACATAAGCGGGACTCCATCTCCGGCAAATTTCAGCGACATCAGTGAAGATATAAAGCAAGCCGTTGATTATATTGTGGAGTGCAGGAGAGAAGAAAAGACGGAAGCTAAACCATCGAGTATTATTAAACTTGGCGCTAAGGGGGAAATAAAAATTATTAGAATGTGACTATGGAAAAGCCTGTTACAAAGAAAACCCGTTTAGAACGTTTCATACTGTGGCGCGAACAAAACATTAAAGAAAGGCAGTTCGTGTTAATACTAAGTTTTATCGTTGGTTTGTGCTGTGCTTTAGCTGCTCATGTACTAAAAATGCTCATAGCCTGGATACAATCCATCCTTACAGGCAGCTTCATCAGTTCAGAAGCCAATTTCCTCTATCTGGTTTATCCTGTTATTGGCATTTTCCTAACTGGATTGTTCATTAGGAAAATCGTGAGAGATGATATCAGTCATGGAGTTACGAAAATCCTGTATGCTATTTCCCGACGTGAAGGGCATATCAAAAGGCACAACACTTGGTCGAGCTTGATTGCCAGTTCTATTACTATCGGATTTGGGGGATCTGTAGGAGCAGAAGCGCCTATAGTACTTACAGGTTCTGCCATTGGATCACAATTGGGCAGTACGTTTAAAATGTCACAAAGCACATTGATGTTACTGGTTGGTTGTGGAGCGGCAGGGGCAGTTGCCGGCATTTTCAAAGCCCCTATAGCAGGTTTAGTCTTTACCATTGAGGTCATTATGATTGACCTGACCATGAGTTCGTTACTACCCTTGCTGATGGCATCGGTAACAGCTGCGACTGTAGCTTATTTGACATCCGGTCAAAGCGCTATGTTTGAGTTTCACTTAGACGAAGCGTTCCAACTGCACAGAATCCCTTATGTCATTCTTCTTGGCATCTTCTGCGGATTGGTATCACTTTATTTCACCAGGGCTATGAACGCTACAGAAAATATATTTGCCAAACTGAGTAAGAATTGGCAAAAGTTCATTCTGGGAGGCATCATACTTAGCATCCTGATTTTCTTGTTTCCACCTCTATACGGAGAAGGATATGACACCATCTCCCTACTGCTCAACGGAGCAACCGACCAAGACTGGGATGCCGTGATGAACAACTCAATGTTCTATGGTCACGACAATTGGCTGATAGTATTCCTTCTTTTGATACTCTTTACAAAAGTGTTTGCATCAAGCGCTACCAATGGAGGCGGAGGTTGCGGCGGTGTATTTGCTCCATCATTATTCTTAGGTTGTATAGCTGGATTTGTATTTGCGCATTATAGCAATACCATCGAGTTTTCCGGCTATCTGCCCGAAAAGAATTTTGCATTAATGGGGATGGCAGGCATCATGAGCGGTGTTATGCATGCTCCGCTTACAGGAGTATTCCTTATTGCAGAACTTACAGGAGGATATGATCTATTCCTGCCTTTATTAATTGTATCAGTCAGCTCATACCTTACCATTATTGTTTTTGAGCCTCATAGTATTTATTCCATGCGATTGGCGAAGAAAGGTGAGCTACTTACTCATCATAAAGACAAGGCGATATTGACACTGATGAAGACAGAAAACGTGGTGGAAAAAGACTTCAAGACAGTGCGTCCAGAAATGGATATGGTTGAGTTGATTGGCGTCATTGCTGCTTCTAAGCGGAATATATTCCCTGTAGTAGATGCTGAAGGGAAATTAATGGGATTAGTTTTGCTTGACAACATTCGTAATATTATGTTCAGGCAGGAACTATACCACAGATTTACAGTTGAAAGATTGATGGTATCACCACCAGGCAGGTTACTCTATAATGACAACATGGGACAAGTCATGCAAAAGTTTGATGAGACAAATGCATGGAATTTGCCTGTAGTAGATGAGGAGGGCAAATACATTGGCTTTGTGTCGAAGTCAAAGATATTTAATTCTTATCGAGGCATGCTATTAAATTTGACAGCAGAATGAACCTGCCATAAATTTGATAAAAGCAAAAGAAAAACAAGATGATGGATATTATTGCTCAAATATCTAAAGACAATCTTAGGATCGTTTATATGGGTACGCCAGAATTTGCCGTAGAGTCACTACGCTGTCTGGTGGAAGGAGGTTACAACGTAGTGGGAGTTATTACTATGCCCGATAAGCCCGCTGGTAGGGGACATAAAATACAGTTTTCACCAGTGAAACAATACGCATTAGAACATGACCTACCTTTATTGCAACCTGAAAAGCTAAAGGATGAAACTTTTATAGCAGCCTTAAAAGCTTGGCGAGCTGATTTGCAGATTGTAGTAGCTTTCAGAATGTTACCTGAAATAGTGTGGAGTATGCCGCGATATGGGACCTTCAACTTACATGCCTCTCTTTTGCCTCAATACCGCGGAGCAGCGCCTATCAACTGGGCAGTAATGAACGGAGATACAGAAACAGGCATCACCACTTTCTTCCTAAAGCATGAGATTGATACTGGCGAGGTGATTCAGCAGGTGAAAGTCCCTATCTCCGATACAGATGATGTGGGCATCGTACATGACAGATTGATGCTATTAGGGGGCACACTTGTAATTGAGACGGTGAATGCCATTATCAATGGTACTGTGAAGTCTATCCCTCAAGAAAAGATGGCAGTAGTAGGTGAATTACGCCCTGCTCCCAAAATCTTCAAAGACACTTGTCGTATTGATTGGAATAATTCTGTAAAGAAGATATATGATCATGTACGAGGGCTATCACCCTACCCCGCAGCTTGGACAGAATTATACCAACCTGATGCTGAATTGCTCTCACCCGTTAAAATTTACCAGACTGAGAAGATTGTCAAGGCGCACACTCGTCAGGCTGGCAGTATCGAGACCGACGGAAAGACATACCTGCATGTGGCTGTAGCAGATGGTTTTATTGATGTCAAGTCTTTGCAGCTTCCAGGCAAAAAACGATTATCAACAGAAGAACTATTACGCGGATTCAAGATAACGAACGATTGTTTATTTAAATAATGAATATATGAAACCTATCATCTCTCCTTCTATCCTTTCTGCCGATTTCGCTCATCTGGCTGAAGATATAGACATGCTGAACCAAAGTGAAGCTGATTGGATTCACTGCGATATCATGGATGGCGTGTTTGTACCGAACATCTCATTTGGCTTTCCTGTACTAAAACACGTGGTCAAGCTTTCTAATAAGCCACTTGATGTGCATCTGATGATTGTTCAACCAGAAAAGTTCATTCCTGAGGTGAAAGCATTAGGGGCATATATTATGAACGTACATTATGAAACTTGCCCTCATCTGCATCGTGTCATCCAACAGATACGTGATGCTGGAATGGAACCAGCCGTTACCTTGAACCCATCAACACCCGTATCATTACTAAAGGACATCATCAACGATGTTTATATGGTTCTTCTTATGGGTGTCAACCCAGGTTTCGGAGGACAGAAGTTTATAGAAAACACGGTGAAGAAAACCCGTGAACTACGCGACTTGATCAATGAATCAGGTTCACGTGCCTTGATTGAAATCGACGGAGGGGTGAACATCAATACAGGAGCCAGACTTATCGAAGCTGGAGCAGATGTTTTAGTTGCCGGGAATGCCGTATTCTCTGCAGCGGATCCTATAGCAGCCATTGAGGCTCTGAAGAATCTTTAATACTTATGTTGTCAACAGCTATCCAACGGCATCCATCAATAAGGCTTCTGTTGCCTTTGGCTGTTGGCATTGTAACAAGGTGGTATAGTCCCGTATCTTATGATGAATGGATATGGGCAGTTATACTCATATCGTTGTTTGTATCAGCCTTTGAGCATCTGATAAATAAAAAAAGTGATTGGCTATTCGGAGCATCTTTAAACATTTCATTATTCTGTTGTGGATATTTGCTTACATCGTTAAAACTAACAAAAACAGATTACCCTTTTTCTAATAAGTATGATAACTACATAACAGTAGTAAAAGAGCATCCACAAGAAAAGCCTCACACTTATTTACTATCATCAGACATTTATGAGCAAAACAACAAGTCACATCGTTTTCTTCTCTATGTGTCAAAGGACGAAGCTTCATCCTTAATAGCCAGAGGTGACACGATTCTACTGAACGCTAAGCTACAGGCTCCAAACAATGAAAATACAGGTGATTTTGACTATGTAAGCTATCTCAAACGAAAAGGAATTACTGGTACAGCATATATCGGAGCAGGGAGCTGGCAAATAATAGGACACAATGACCATACCAGCTGGATGCAACGTTTGCAGGATTTCCGCGAGATAGTCATCACTAAATATAAAAACCTTGGATTTAGCGACGATGCTTTAGCAATCTTGTCTGCATTAACCACAGGAGTCAAAGATGATTTGAGCGAGGAGATTCGTGAGACCTACTCCATAGCAGGAGTAAGTCATGTACTGGCACTATCTGGACTGCACATCGGACTAATTTATGGGTTTATGCTGTTGCTCTTAATGCCTTTGTGGAAACGAATGTCATATATTAAGCCTCTTTCCATTTGCTTTATTATTGCTACGCTATGGATATATGCTATCTTCACAGGGTTATCGACCTCTGTGACACGTTCGACTATTATGTTCAGCATTCATGCAATGGCTTTATTAAGAGAGGAGCGGCCAGCCACCATACACATCTTAATGCTAACTGCTTTTGGAATGCTTTTATATAATCCGTTATGGCTTTTTGATGTTAGTTTTCAATTATCTTTCGCAGCAGTAGCTTCCATCATCATCCTCCAGCCTAGATTATCGGCGATGCTGCCACAAACATCTATTAATTTAATAAAAAAACTAAAAGATGTATTTACTGTATCTTTAGCAGCTCAGATAGGGACGGCTCCATTAATCATTCTTTATTATCACCGTTTCTCAACTCATTTTTTACTTAGTAATATTATAGTATTGCCTCTTATTACCATCATCATGTATGGAGCTGTTATTATGCTGACATTAACCCCATTTGCGACTCTACAACAATGGGTAGCGGATGGCATTGATGATGGCATGATAAACTTTTTGAACGAGGTGTTACATCAACTGACACGTTTACCTCTGGCCTCCATAGACAATCTATGGACCAACGCTATGGAAGTCCTGCTCTTCTATTGTTGCATATACCTCTTTATCAGATATCTTAATCTGCGCACAGCCTCACGAGCCATTACCACATTAATAGCAACATGGCTAATGGTCGGGTGTCATTTACTAAACACCATAATTAGACTATAATATTGCTAAAACCAATCTTTTTCACTATTTTTGTCGCCAATCCATTAAAGAAGATATTATGCTAACTAAAATAATCGACCCTGAACACATTTCTGAATTTAAAGATTGGCTGAAAGAGTATAAGAGATTTGTTATCATCGCTCACACAAATCCTGATGGAGATGCAATAGGCTCTTCTCTGGCTTTATACCACTATCTAAGATATTTACGGAAAAATGTATGCGTGATTGTGCCTAACCAATTCCCTGAATTCTTGAAGTGGTTACCTGGAGCTGATAATATAATGATTTATGATTATCTGTTAAATGTTGCCAATATAAAAATCGCTGAGGCGGATGTTATATGCTGCTTGGATTTTAATAGACTGGATCGTATAGATGATATGGCTGAGAATGTACGTAATTCAAAAGCAAAAAAGATTTTAATTGACCACCATTTAGATCCTGAGCCATTTGCAGACATCACCATATCTCATCCCGACCAATCATCTACTTGTGAACTGCTTTACCGTCTTCTGTGTGATTTAGGTTACTTTTTTAAAATGAATACCGTTGTATCAACCTGTATTTATACAGGTATGATGACTGACACCGGAGGTTTTACATATAACTCCAATAATCCTGAATTATTTTATATTGTAAGTATGCTACTTCGCAAGCATGTAGATAAGGATTTGGTGTATCGAAAGGTTAATTATAACTTCTCAGCTAGCCGTTTGCTATTGCAAGGGCAGGTTCTTTCAGGAATGGAAGTGTTACCTGATTACCATACCGCCATACTGAAATTAACTAAAGACCAGCAACAAAGATTTCAATATGCAAAAGGAGATAGTGAAGGGTTTGTAAACATCCCTCTACAAATAAAGGACGTGATCTTTACTTGTTTTTTGAGAGAAGATACAGAAAAGGACCTAGTCAAAATCTCTTTACGCTCCATAGGGGAATTCCCTTGTAATGTAGTGGCAGAAGAATTTAATGGAGGTGGGCACAAGAATGCTTCTGGAGGAGAATTGCATAAAATGGATGCCGAGAAAGCTTTGCTAAAGTTTAAAGAGGTACTTGAAAAATATAAAGATTTGCTGGAGGAATGCTATAACCAACACCCGAAGTAACTAAATAAGGTTAAAAGTTATCAGCTTTCGCGTGCTTATTTCGTTCATTAGAATGAAAAGACCTATTTTTGCAAAGAAATAAGATGACAATTTAAAATGAAGAAACTTGTTATATGTTTTTTGGGCATTATTATTGCCTGTATAGCATTCAACGCTTGTTCTGACAGTGTTACATATGCTGAGCTGTTAGAAGATGAAAAAGAAGCTATCAACAATTTTATTTTTGACAACGACATTACCGTTATTACACAAAAAGAATTTCAAGATGCCGGGTGTGTGACAGATGTAAGCAAAAACGAATATGTACTTACCACCAGCGGCGTATATATGCAAATTATCGACAAAGGATCTGAAGTCTTAGGCGACACCATCCGAAATAACGATATGGTTATAGCACGATATGCAGAATATAGGTTAGAAAAAGACAGCGCTGCCACATTAGTAATGAGTAATCTTGGTGTTGCACAAATTGCAAACCCAGACATTTTCCGCTACCAAAAATCCGGCACCAGCGTCTCTGGTCTTTTTACCTCAGGCATGATGTATTATGTTTATAGCAGTCAGACGGTTCCACAAGGCTGGCTTATCCCATTCAACTATGTACGTGATGGAGCCCGTGTAAAACTTATCGTTCCTTCAAAAATGGGGCATGAAACTTCCATGAATGCTGTAAAAGCCTACTATTACGATATCCATAAATTTCAATTATACAGATAATATGACCTTAATTAAATCAATTTCTGGCATTCGAGGCACCATCGGTGGTGCTGCGACTAAAGGTCTGACACCTTTAGACATCGTGAAATTTACTTCTGCATATGCTACATTAATAAGAAGAACATGTACAGTTAAAAATAACAAAATTGTCGTTGGTCGTGATGCTCGCATTTCAGGCCCTATGGTACGCAACGTAGTTGTTGGTACTTTGATGGGTATGGGATGGGATGTTGTTGACATAGATCTCGCAACCACCCCAACAACAGAATTGGCTGTCACCATGGAAAAAGCCAGCGGTGGTATTATCCTTACAGCTTCTCACAATCCCAAACAGTGGAATGCATTGAAACTGCTAAACGAAAAAGGAGAATTCTTAAACAAGGAAGAAGGCAATGAAGTGTTGCGCATTGCTGAAGCAGAAGATTTTGATTATGCAGAAGTTGATAAATTGGGAACCTGTCGCGTAGATTTGTCATATAATCAAAAGCATATAGACGCAGTATTAGCACTACCATTAGTGGATGTAGAAGCAATACGTAAAGCCCATTTTCGTGTAGCCATAGATACTGTTAACTCGGTTGGTGGCGTTATTCTTCCCGAATTACTTAAGCAATTAGGAGTGGAAACGGTTACAGGACTTTATACAGAGCCAACAGGCGATTTCCAACACAACCCCGAACCTTTAGAAAAGAACTTGGGAGATATAATGCAACTTATGAAGAAAGGGGATTACGATGTAGCTTTCGTAGTAGATCCTGATGTTGACCGTTTAGCTATGATATGCGAAGACGGCAAAATGTATGGTGAAGAATATACACTGGTTACAGTTGCAGATTATATCTTGAAACACACACCTGGTAACACAGTATCTAATTTAAGTTCTACCCGTGCATTGCGAGATGTAACTCGGAAATATGGTATGAAGTATTATGCTTCTGCTGTTGGTGAGGTAAACGTTACAACAAAGATGAAAGAAGTTGGAGCTGTTATAGGAGGAGAAGGCAATGGTGGAGTAATTTATCCAGCTATCCATTATGGCAGAGATGCTTTGGTTGGTATTGCCTTACTTCTTAGTCATATCGCCCATGAGGGCAAAAAGCTAAGCGAATTACGTGCCACTTACCCTTCTTATTTCATGGCCAAGAACCGTATTGATTTAAAGCCGGATACTGATGTGCCTTCAATCTTAGCAAAAGTAAAAGAACTGTATAAGAATGAAGAGATAAATGATATTGACGGAGTAAAGATTGACTTCGCTGATGCATGGGTACATCTTCGCAGCAGTAACACCGAACCTATCATCCGCGTGTATAGCGAGGCAGCATCTCCTGAGAAGGCCGAAGTTATTGGTCAAAAAGTGATGTCGGTAGTAATGGAACTAATCTAATAGCTCTATCGTTTCTATTTGGTGTAGGCCTTATCAAGAATCTGGTCTAGTTCTTCAACAGCCTTGACCTTCTTAAAGAGGTCAGAAGCAAAGACAAACTCGTTGAGCTTTTGATTGGTAGATGAAACGACTTCGTTACTTGTACCTCGCCATTCCAGATTACCTTTGTGGATAAATATGATACTTTCACCAATACCCATCACTGAATTCATGTCATGGGTATTGATGATAGTAGTCATATTGTATTCATGAGTGATGCTTTGAATCAAATCATCTATCACAAGTGAAGTTTTAGGGTCAAGTCCGGAATTTGGTTCATCACAAAAAAGATACTGTGGATTGAGAGCTATTGCTCGGGCAATAGCTACGCGTTTTTGCATACCGCCACTAATCTCGCCTGGATATTTATCGTGTGCCTCACTCATCAGGTTTACACGTTCCAAACAAAAACGAGCACGACGAGTACGTTCGCGCAACGTATCGTTGCTAAACATATTCAGGGGGAACATAACATTTTCCAGTACAGTCAAAGAATCAAAGAGGGCAGCGCTTTGGAAAATCATTCCCATCTCGCGTCGCAACAGCTTCTTCTCATTCTTCCCCATACCCAAAAAGTTGCGCCCATCATATAATAGTTGTCCTCGATCAGGAGTAAGCAATCCCACAATACATTTCATCAATACAGTCTTGCCAGAACCACTTTGACCAATTACTAAATTAGTCTTTCCGTTTTCAAAAACGGCACTGATATCTGTCAACACATCTACCCCGTCAAAAGACTTATATATATCTCTTAATTCTATCATTTCTGTCTAATAAAAATGTTGATAGGTGTACCCTTGAAATTCCATTTCTCTCGCAGCTTATTTTCAAGGAATCGTTTGTATGGTTCTTTAATATACTGAGGCAAGTTAGCAAAAAACACAAAGGACGGTACTGCCATATTCGGTAGTTGAGTAATGTATTTTATCTTCAGCATCTTTCCCTTTGTCATAGGAGGAGGATATGCCTCAATCAGCGGAAGCATCTCTTCGTTTAATTTTGCTGTTGAAACGCGATTATTTCTATTCTTATACACCTGTCGTGCCTCTTCTAAAACTTTCAAGATACGTTGCTTAGTCAAGGCGGAAGCAAAAATAACGGGAAAGTCAACGAACGGAGCAAAACGATTATAAATAGCGTCAGTAAATGTCTTTATTACCTTATCGTTTTTCTCTTCTACTAGATCCCATTTATTAACAACCACCACCAAACCTTTAGAATTTTTCTGTATCAATGAAAAGATATTTAAATCTTGACTTTCTATACCACGCGTTGCATCCAGCATAAGAATGCAAACATCTGAGTTCTCAATGGCACGAATAGAGCGTACCACGGAATAATACTCCAACTCTTCTGTAACTTTTGTTCTCTTGCGAATGCCTGCAGTATCAACCAAGTAAAAGTCAAAGCCAAATTTGTTGTATCGAGTATATATGGAATCACGAGTGGTGCCAGCTATGTCAGTAACAATGTTACGGTCTTCACCTATCAATGCATTGATTAAAGATGACTTGCCTGCATTGGGACGACCAACAACGGCTATTCGCGGCAAGTTATCTTCCAATACTTCATCGTCTTTATTGAAATGGGAAACTACAGCGTCGAGCAAATCACCAGTACCACTACCCGTTAATGCTGATATACAAAAAGGATCACCAAGTCCTAAACTATAGAACTCTGAAGCGCCGTATGCTATCTCACTATTATCAGCTTTATTTGCTACTAAAATTACAGGTTTCTTCGTTTTTCGTAAAATAACAGCTACTTCCTGGTCAAGATCATTCAAACCATAAGCCACATCTACCACAAACAAAATGACATCAGCTTCCTCTACAGCCAATAGTACCTGCTTATGAATTTCTTCCTCAAAAACATCCTCTGAATTTACGACCCATCCACCTGTATCAATGACAGAGAACTCACGTCCTCCCCATTCTGACTTACCATATTGACGGTCACGGGTTGTACCAGCCTGCTCGGCAACAATAGCCCGACGGGTTTGTGTCAAGCGGTTGAAGATGGTGGACTTGCCTACATTAGGGCGTCCTACAATAGCAACAATATTTCCCATAATCTATATTATAAGTAGGCTATACAGCCGTAATTCGCAATTCAATCTTTCTGATCGTATCCAAAGTTGCGCAACTCCTTATCAGAATTACGCCAATCTTTTTCTACTTTAACAAAGGTTTCTAAATATATGGTCTTACCAAAGAATTTCTCAAGACTCTTGCGAGCTTCAGTGGAAACTCTTTTTAAAGCCTTCCCTTGGTGTCCAATAATAATACCTTTTTGAGACTCACGCTCTACATATATTATAGCATTGATACTTATCTTCTTCTCGGTCTCCTTAAATTGTTCAACTACCACCTCCACAGAATAAGGAATCTCTTTATCATAATACAGCAGTATCTTCTCACGTAGTATCTCTGAAACAAAAAAACGTGCCGGTTTGTCAGTCCATTGATCCTTATCAAAATATGGAGGAGAGTCGGGTATCAGTTCCTTTATCCTGCGCATTATGGCATCAACATTAAACTTACTTAAAGCCGAAATGGGAGCGATTTCTGCCTTTGGTAATAGAGAATGCCAGGTTTCCACTAAGGTCTCTAACTTTTGCTGGTCAGTTAAATCAATTTTATTGATCAATACAATAACAGGGACTTCAAGCTTAGCTACTTTCTCAATAAAGTCATTGTTCTTTTCTGGATTTTCAACCACGTCTGTCACATAAAGGAGAACGTCTGCATCAGTAAGGGCAGAATTAGAAAAATCCATCATGGATTCCTGTAACTTGTATGCTGGTTTGAGCACTCCTGGGGTATCTGAAAACACTATCTGCATGTCATCTGTATTATAAATGCCCATGATACGATGACGAGTGGTTTGTGCTTTGAAGGTGGCGATAGATATCCGTTCGCCCAACAAAGCATTCATCAATGTTGACTTACCCACATTAGGATTTCCTACAATATTAACAAAACCAGCCTTATGCATAACAATCAAGTATTAGGACAAAAAAGCGCATCGTATGTATGAATATGATGCGCTTCTTCCTATAATTAAAGAATTATTTCTTAATCACATTATTCATTGCCATATTAATACGTGATTGACCATCATAGCCCCATATCAAATAGATAGCTCCCCACGAATAACCTGCGCCAAATGTTGTAAGAATAATCTTGTCACCTTTCTTCAGAATAGGTTCGTAATCCTTCAGACATAATGGAACTGACACGGCACTGGTATTTCCATAACGTTCAATGTTAACCAACACCTTTTCTTTTGGTATCTGTAACATATGAGTTACAGATTCTATAATTCGCAAATTTGCCTGATGGGGTACTACCCACTTTATATCCTCTTTAGTCAATCCGTTATTCTCAATTACTTTATTACATGCCAAAGTCATATCGGTTACAGCATGTTTAAATACCGGTCGACCATCTTGATAGATATAATGCATTTGGTTATCTATCGTAAAATACGACGGAGGACAAACAGACCCACCTGCTTTCATATGTAAAGAAGGCAAACCTAATCCATCAGTACGTAAATATGAGTCAATTACACCTACTTCCTCTGTAGTTGGTTCTAAAAAACAAGCAGCTGCTCCATCTCCAAAAAGAGGGCATGTATTGCGATCATTATAGTTAACCATACAGGATAACTTTTCTGCAGCTACTATCAATACCTTCTTATAACGGCCTGAACGAATAAAATTTGCTCCTATCTCTAGTGCATACAAGAAACCACTACATGCAGCTTCCATATCAAAGGCAAACGCATTCTTCAAACCCAATTTCTCACATAGAATCGAAGCAGTTGAGGGGAAATGATAATCTGGGGTCGTGGTAGCAACCACCAACATATCTATATCATCGGGATTTGCCCCTGTTTCTCTTATCAGTTTCCTACAAGCCTTACGTGCCAAATAGCCACTTCCCAAACCTTCTTCTTTAAGAATATGGCGTTCCTTGATACCTACATGAGACATGATCCACTCGTCGTTGGTATCAACCATCTTAGACAACTCTTCGTTGGTCAAGATATAATCAGGAACATAGCCAGCAATTCCTGTAATAACTGCATTTATTTTCTCCATAGCCATTAGCTCTACATACAGAGTTAAAGAAGGTAAGTGAAAAGGCTTGCTCAAAATCGGGCAAACCTTTTCTGCTATACCTGTTAATTCTAAATAGAACCACCGATTAAACGGCAGCTTCTTTCTCAACTGCTAACTTACCACGGTAATATCCACAAGCTGGACATACAGTATGATAAACATGCCACTCACCACAATTTGGACAAATTGCCAAAGTAGGAGCAACTGCTACATCATGCGTTCTTCTCTTAGCAGTTCTAGTCTTAGACTGTCTTCTCTTAGGATGTGCCATTTTATTATATATTTAATTGTTATTTAATAATTTCTTTAAATCATTCCATCTTGGATCCATCTCATCATCTTTACCGGCAATGCCTTTCTCATCAAATAAAACCTTACCAGTATGCTCGCTTAGTATTTTCATCATCTCCTCATTACATTTGCCAGGCTCATGAGTATGTTGAATCGGTATAGACAATGCTATAATCTCATATAGGAACCATGCAACATTAATCTTTCCTTCATCTTCTGGAACGATGATAAGTTCATCACCTTCATCAAGGTATGAAGGTCCAAATTTTACATTCAAGATACTATCAGCTTCGACTGGTTGACACATGTCATCAAGACATCTATCACACTGTATAGTAACTTCCCCTTTAATGTGTAAATGAAGCTCAAAAGAAGCGGCTTTTTTTTTAACAAGCACTGTAGCTTCTACATGACCACCTGTAATGTCTTGTGCTTCAACATCTGTAAAGAAAGTGTCGTCAAGAGAATAGGAGAAATCAATATCATCCAATTCTATGGCTTTCAAGTTAATTTCAAAGTTCTCCAACATACCTTTTCCCTCACATTATTAATTCGAGTTGCAAAGTTACAAAATATTCTGTATATAAAATGCTTTTATGAGCAAAAATATTGAATAATAACCTAATAATATAAAAAAAAGCGGTCTTCAGGATAGACCTAAAGACCGCTTCATCAAAGACGGCGGCTACCTACTCTCCCACCTTGTGGGCAGTACCATCGGCGTGGTCGGGCTTAACTTCTCTGTTCGGGATGGGAAGAGGTGGAACCCCGGCGCTATAGCCACCT
>Ga0208297_1000179_pt1 | contig 163668 bp, 134 predicted proteins | sample LMS_cellobiose_e_FD_187367 | JGI IMG/M metagenome (GOLD analysis project Ga0208297, IMG submission 187367) | Rumen-fistulated moose microbial communities from Alaska, USA - LMS_cellobiose_enrichment (SPAdes) (version 2) | ecosystem: Host-associated > Mammals > Digestive system > Stomach >... | reverse complement strand
TTCATTATTATATGACGCACATCTTCATTTGTCAAGCACTATTTTTTCTTTTTTCAAAGTTTTTTTCGTGCTCACCTCACGAGGAGGGGTCGTTTTCTGAACGCTCCGTTAATATACCAAAAGCCCTTCTCGTTGTCAACACTATTTTGAACAAAAAAACGCGATTTTTTGAAAAACCGCGTTTTACTGAATTTTCAAGCGTTAAGGGCTTTATTCGTTGCATATATGCCGAACGTTCCTTTGCCATTTGCATCAGATCGTTCGGACAACATCCTGCATATGCAAAAGCGTCTCCGAATCTGCCGCAAAGGCACGTATGCTACAGCAGAGCGGCAGCCTTTTCGTCCAGGTATACTTCAACGAAGGGATGCAGCTGAAGGATAGAAGCGGGCACGTCGGTGGTCACCGGTCCCTGGATGAACTTCTTGACGATCTCAGCCTTGCTGCTTCCGATGGCCATCAGAATGATGCTCCTGGCGTTCATGATGGTCTTGATGCCCATGGTGACGGCGTGGGTGGGGACCTCGTCGATGGAATTGAAGAACCTGGAGTTCACATCTCTGGTGTTCTGCTCCAGCTCCACCACGTGGGTGACGCTGTCCCAGGGAGTTCCGGGCTCGTCAAAACCGATGTGGCCGTCCACACCGATGCCGAGAAGCTGCAGGTCGATACCGCCGGCCGCTTCGATCTCCTTGTCGTATTCGGCGGCGGCTGCGGTGTCGATGCCGCTGGGCACTCTGGTATTGTTGATATCGATGTCGATGTGCTCAAAGAGATTGTGGTTCATGAAATAGCGGTAGCTCTGATCGTGGCTGCCGTCCAGACCTACGTACTCATCGAGGTTGAATGTCCTTACGTCCTTAAAACTGATCTCGCCCGCTTTGCAGAGCCTCGCCAGCTCGGCATAGAGCCCCAGAGGAGTGGAGCCGGTGGCGCCGCCCAGGACCGCGTTGGGCTTGTTCTTAATAAGCTCTACATAGCGCTGGGCCGCCCTTTTGGCCAGATTCTCCTCGGTATCGATGATGATCTTCATTTGTCTTCTCCTGTTTTACTTTTTCTCAACTATATTGCTCGCGTCCTTGTAGATGGAATTCGCGGGTATGACCCCTCTCACGCTGGAGGTGGGATAGACGTTGGTATGGGGACCTATGACGGTGCCGGGGTTGAGGACGCTGTTGCAGCCGACCTCCACCCAATCTCCCAGCATGGCGCCGACCTTCTTGCGGCCGGTCTCGAGAGCTTCCTCCTCGGCCTTGACCACGACCAGGAGCCTGTCGCTCTTGACGTTGCTGGTGATGGAACCGGCGCCCATGTGGGCATGCCATCCGAGGACGGAGTCTCCTACATAATTATAATGGGGAGTCTCCACGTTGTCGAAGAGGATGACGTTCTTGAGCTCCACCGAGTTGCCTACGACGGTGCCCTTGCCTACGATGGCGCTCTCCCTGATGAAGGCGCAGTGGCGCACCTCGGCCTTGTGGTCAATGATGCAGGGAGCGCCCAGATAGGCGCTGGGATAGACCTTGGCGTCCTTTGCCACCCATACTCCGGGCTGGACCTGGTCGAACTCATCCTCGGGGAGGGTCTTGCCCAGCTCGTAGATGTAGTCCTTGATCAGGGGCAGGACCTCCCAGGGGTAGGTCTTGCCTTCGAAAAGATCCGCGGCGATGGTGTGGGAAAGGTCGAAAAGTTCCCCTATGGTATATACTTTTTCCGCTTTCATATTATTTAAACCTCACGAAAAGTCCCTGCTGCTTCATGGCGTCGATCATGTGATCCACCGCAGCCTCCGCGTCCCTGGGGTCGAAGGCCTCGGCCATGACCCTGAGCACGGGCTCGGTGCCGCTCTTTCTCAGGAGCACCCTGCCGGTGTCGCCCAGCTTCTCCGCGGCCTCGTCTCTCGCCTTGAGGACGGCAGCGTCGTTCATGGTGGCGTCCTTGTCGGTGACGACCACGTTCTTCAGCACCTGGGGATACATGGTGATGCCCTCGGTCAGCTTGGCCAGGGAGGTCTTCTGCTCCAGTATGCACTGCATGACCTTGATGGCGGTGATCAGGCCGTCTCCGGTGGTAGCCAGCTTTCTGAATATGATGTGGCCGGACTGCTCGCCTCCGATCAGGTGGTCGTTGGCAGCCATGTTCTCGTAGACGTACTTGTCGCCGACGGCGGTCTTCTCATAGCCGATGCCCAGCCCGTCAAGGGCCTTGTAGAGGCCGAAGTTGGACATGATGGTGGTGACGACCTTGGTATCGCCCAGGGTCCCCTTCTTCTGCATGTACTTGGCGCAGACGTACATGATCTCGTCGCCGTTGACGACCTTGCCGTTCTCGTCCACCGCGAGGCATCTGTCCGCGTCGCCGTCAAAGGCGAAGCCCACGTCCAGAAGCTCGTCCTTGACCAGCTGCTGCAGCCCCTCGATATGGGTGGATCCGCAGTTCTTGTTGACGTTGATGCCGTCGGGCTGGTTGTTGATCACGTAGGTCTTGGCGCCCAGGGCGTCGAATACGCTCTTGGCGATCTGCCAGGTGCTGCCGTTGGAGCAGTCCAGGCCGACCCTCATGCCCTTGTAGGAGGTGGTAGCGAGGGAGATCAGGTAGCCGACGTAGCGGTTCCTGCCCGCGGAATGGTCGATGACGCAGCCGATATCGGCGCCGGTGGCAAGGGGCACCTGCCAGGGGCCGTCAGAGGTCTCGCCTTCGGGGACGAAAAGACCGTCCAGATAGGCTTCGACGTCGTCGATGACCTCGTCCTCCATCTTCTCACCATTGCCGTTGATAAGCTTGATACCGTTGTCTCCGAACGGATTATGGCTGGCGGAGATCATGACTCCGCAGTCGAAGCCCTCGGTCCTCGCGACATAGGCGACACTGGGGGTAGTGGTTACATGAAGAAGATAGGCGTCCGCCCCGCCGGCAGCGATGCCTGCGGTGATGGCGTTCTCAAACATGTAGCTGGAGCGCCTGGTGTCCTTGCCTATCACGATCTTTGCCTTATAGTCGAGAGGATGCTTGAACCTCGGATTCCTTCCGTAATACCAGCCGAGAAAAAGACCGATCCTGAAGGCATGCTCCGCAGTAAGATCTACGTTGGCTTCGCCTCTGAAACCGTCGGTCCCGAAATATTTGCTCATATCTGATCCTCACTTTCTGTACGCAAAAAGCGCACTATTACAACGATTTATTATAACAATGCGCTTTCTGTCAGTAAAGTGATTTTGTAAAAACAGGAAAAATAACGGCGGGCTTTTTACTGCTTTTCAGGCTCGGTCTTGCCGCCTTCGGCAGGCTGGGTGCCCTCCGCGGGCTCCTGGGGAGGCTCCTCCTCTTCCATCACCGCGGTGACGGTCAGATATGAGGGCCTTATCCTGACGGTGACCTTGCTGTTCTTGTAAGCGGTCTGAAGCTCGATCCTGTTGTCTCCGGAGACCAGTCCGCTGAGATCGGCGTAGGGCTGAAGATCCTTCGCTTCTAAGGTCCTGATGGCGGACAGATCGCCCTTGGCGGTGACGGTCACCGCCGTGTCTTCGGGCAGGCTGTACTCAAGGCAGTCCTCGGGAACGTTGTTCATCACGATCTCACCCCTGCCGTAGGAGAAGGATATCTCGCCGGTGTGGATCAGGGTGAAGGTCGCCACGGGGTCCTCGGTGCCCTCAGCCAGGTATACGCCCTCGGGCAGATGGTATTTGACCGGGACGGTGGTGTCGTCGATGATCCCCTCGATGTTGATCGGGTCGGTGGGGATGGATCCCATGGCCCGGATCTGGCTGCTCTTTCCCTTCACGGAAAGGGTCTGGGGAAGCTCCACCTTGCTCAGCTGGGCGCCCAGTCCCGGCGCTCCCTCGTAACTGACGGAGAGGGGCACGTCGTGGATCTGGTAGATGGAGGATGTGACGTAGATCTGCTCATGGGAGAGCTTCACGTTGTTGATGACGTTGCCCTCGGAGTCCAGCGGGGTGCAGGTGAGGCGCTCGGTGGTCGAGGCGTCGACGGAAAGGGCGTTGACGTCCAGATCGACCCTGACCTCAGAGATCATGCTGACCAGGCTCTTGGCGCCGGTGACCAGGACCGAATCGGTCTCCTGGGCGGTGATGGTGACCTCGTAGTCCCCTTCGATATCGGCGTGGACGATATTTACGGGCTTCTGCTCCGTAACCAGCTCGTCCAGATAGACCTGTATCTTCTCGGACCTGATGTCCTCTACGGTTATGTTGGAGGGCGCGGTGACCCTGACGTTGACGTAGTTCTGCCCCGCCGAAAGGCCGGTGAGGTTGATGGACGCGCTGAGGTCGTCCGCCGTGACGCCGGAGACCTCCGAGCGGGAGGCCTTGACCGTGACGTCGCAGGTGTAGACCCCGTCCCCGGCGATGGTAAGCCTGGTCGCCTGGATGGATTCAAGGCCCAGCACCTGGACCGGGACGTCCCTGATGGTCACGCTCATGGGCGGATTCACCACGTTGATGACGTAGGCCCAGAGGCCTATGGCGATAAATATCGAAAAAAATATATCAAGTAATCTAACTCTGCTTCGTTCCATCGAGTCTTCTCCAAATCTCAGTCAAAAGATCGACGCTTGAGCTCTTGATGTCCTTGCGGTCGATGTAGTAATTGAGCAGCGTCTTCTGCACGGTCTTAAGGTCGAGGAAGCGGGAGAGCTTTCCGTCCATGGCCATGGAGATGATGCCCGTCTCTTCGGAAACTATGAGGACCAGGGCGTCCGAGGTCTCGGACACGCCTATGCCCGCCCTGTGGCGGGTCCCCAGATCCTTGCTCAGATTGGTGTTCTCGGTCAGCGGGAGCACGCAGCCTGCGGCCAGGATCCTGTCGTTCCTGATGATCGCGGCCCCGTCGTGGAGGGGCGATCCTTTATAAAATATGTTGTCTATCAGCTCCTGGGAGAGCCTGGCGTCGATTATGGTGCCGGTCTCCGCGATGTCGGAAAGAGCGGTCTCGCGCTCGAAAACGATGAGAGCGCCCTCTTTTCTCGCGGCGAAATAACCGATCGATGCCACCACCTGATCCGCGAACTCCTCCTTCTGGGCCCTGGACATGGAGATCTGGCCCTTGGCAAACTTGCCCCTTCCGATGTACTCCAGGGCGCGCCTGAGCTCAGGCTGGAAGATGACGACCAGGGATATCAGTCCGACGTTCAGGACCTGCCCCAGCACCCAGTTGAAGGCGTAAAGATGGGCGAGGCTGGAAAAAAAATACGCCAGGATCAGAAAGATTATGCCCTTGGCCAGGGACGCCGCCCTGCTGGTGCGCGCGTAATTGAGGATCACGAAGATCACGAAGCTGATGAGAAGTATATCTATGATATCGCTGAAACCGATGCCGGTCAGAAGCGAAGGCACGTTTATGTTCATGACATTCCCCCTTTTGCCCTTTAATTGTACTAAAACAGACGCTTATTTTCAATAAAAAACAGCGGGCCCGAAGGCCCGCCGGAATGTGAAGACCGAGTCTTAGTTTTCTATGTCAAGGAGACCGTAAGTCCCGTCGTTCCTCTTGTATACCACGCAGACGTTGTTCTTCTCGCCGTCCCTGTAGACGAAGAAGCTGTGCTCCAGAAGCTCCATCTGCATGATGGCCTCTTCTGCGCTCATCGGGCTGATGCGGAAGTGCTTGGTCTTGACCACGTTGACCTCTTCCACTGCATCTGCGGTATCAGGCAGCTCGTTTGCCAGCAGCACCTCTTTCTGATCGTGATGCTTTCTTACCAGCTTCTGCTTGAATCTGGACATCTGGGAGGCCAGCTTGTCGACGACCATGTCGAGGCAGTACATCAGGTCGTTGCCCCTCTCCTCCGCTCTGAAGATAAGGCCGCCCGCGAAAATGGTAGCCTCGAGCTTTACGCTGTTGTTCTTTTCATTGGTCAGGACAACGCCAGCCTCGGTGTCCTGCGAGAAATACTTGTCCAGTTTCCCGAGTTTTTTCTCAATCTGAAGCTTGGTCTTTTCGCTGGGGTTAAGGTTTTTACTTGTGATCTTTACTAACATATGTAAAACCTCCTTTCAGGTTGTATAGATATATACACCGCCAAGGAGGCTTTTCCTTTAATAATATGTGATGGTTTTGTGAAATAATTTTCATTCCCGCGGCGCCCGGCTGACCTGGTCTTTAGCCCCACACCTGCCTTTATCGGAGTTTCTCCGAGGACTTACATCTAAACTATGCTATGCTCACAGGAGCCTCCCGCCCCTGCTTACGTGGATCCCTTCGCCCATAGCTGGCCTGGATCTTCCTCCACAGACCCGGATACCGCGGAAACGATGATGGATTATACATCATTTTCCTCCTGCGTGTCCATAGCGGTGTATATCGGACTTACCGCAAAGCACAGGACGCTGACCCGCGAGGCCCCGGCCTGCTTCAAAAGCCTGGCGCAGCTGTCGGCAGTGGTGCCGGTGGTGACCACGTCGTCGACCAGGACCACGTGCCTTCCCAAGATCTTTGAGGAAGCGCCTTGGGCTAGGACTATGCTGTCGTCCAGGAGCATCCTTCTGGCGGAGCCCGAAGACGTCCTCATTGAGGCGGTCTTTCTGGTCTTTTCGAGAAGGCCGCCCTCGAAGGCTTCGCCGCTGATCCGAGAGATCTCCTCGGCCAGGAGACGAGACTGGTTGAAGCCCCGCTTTCTCTGCTTTTCGGGATGCATGGGGACCGGGACCAGGATCAGGTCCTTTTCGCCCGTCATGGCCAGTCTCTCAGCCATGAGCCTTCCCAAGGGGCGGCTGGCGTAGGGCCTTGCCCCCAGCTTGAAGCCCGCGATGATCCTTCTGGGATAGAAGCCGTAGCGGCAGCAGGGCCAGAGATCGTCGAAGGCGAAGATGTCCATGTCCCTGCGGTAGGGATTTTCGGTGTACCAGTCGATCTTTTGGGAGCAGCCGTCGCAGATCCCGTGGACGCGGGATCCCTCCATGGCGTCGCCGCAGCAGAGGCAGTAGATGTCCGGCGGGAACACCAGATCCATCATGAAGGAAGACGCATCAGAGGATCTCATCGCCGTATTCATAATCCCAGAGCCTTCTTAAGCGAAGTCCCAGGCCGCTGTTTCTCTCTTCCACCGAGTTGTTGTCCACCATGGCGTAGCAGATCCTGGAGCGGCCGACCAGAACGACGGCCTGCTTTGCCCTGGTGATGGCGGTATAGAAGAGATTTCTGGTGGTTAGGAAGGGCATGAACACCGACACGGGCATGACCACCACCGGGAATTCGCAGCCCTGGCTCTTGTGGACGGTCAGAGCATAGGCCATGTCCAGCTCGTCGGCGTTGGAGATATCGTAGCTCACCAGCCTCTCGTCGTCGAAGATCACGGTGAGCTTTCCCGTCTCCTTGTCAATGGAGCGGACGATCCCGATGTCGCCGTTGAAGACCCCCTGGCCGGTCTGCATGTCCTTCATGCTTATCCAGTCGAGGGAATAATCGTTCTTGGTCTGGATCACCTTGTCCCCCTCCCTGAAGGAGACGGCGCCGAAGGTGATCTCTTCCTTGGCGTCGGAGGGGGGATTCAGTACGGCCTGAAGCTCACGGTTGAGATTCCTGCTGCCCAGCAGTTCCTTTTTGGTCGGCGTCAGCACCTGGATGTCCGAGAAGGGATCCAGTTCGCTGTAGAACGCGGGGAGCCTCCTTGAGCAGAGCTCCTTTATCAATTCCAGGGCCTCTCTTTGGTCCGCCTTCTCCATGAAGAAGAAATCGCTGTTCTTCTCGTTGAAGACCGGATATTCGCCCCTGTTGACCGCGTGGGCGTTGGTTATGATCGCGCTCTCGCTGGCCTGACGGAAGATCTCGGTGAGCCTGATGGAGTGGATCGTATCGCTGCCGATAATGTCCTTAAGGACGCTTCCGGGCCCTACCGAAGGCAGCTGATCGGCGTCTCCCACCATGATCAGCCTGGTGCCCGGCTTTACCGCGGCCAGCATGGCGGAGAGGAGGACCAGGTCCACCATGGACATCTCGTCGACGATGAGGCAGCCGCAGTCCAGAGGATCGTCCTCGTCCTTCATGAAGTGCATCCTGTCCTCGCCTTCGATGTACGCGGCCTCCAGGAGCCGGTGGATGGTGGAGGCACTGTGGCCCGTTGCCTGGCTCATCCGCTTGGCCGCCCTTCCCGTGGGCGCCGCGAGAAGGGTCTTGATGCCGGTCCCCTCAAGGACCGCCAGGAGCATGTTGATGATGGTGGTCTTGCCCGTTCCGGGACCTCCGGTGATCACCGAGACCCCGTTCTGAAGGGACGAGACCACGGCCTGCTTCTGCCTTTCGGAAAGGCTGATCCCTGTCTCCTTCTCGCTCTTTTTGATGAGATAATCGGCGCTGCCGCTGATGTGGGGAAGGGGCGCGTGGGCGAGGGCGAAGAGCTTTCCCGCGGCCTGCTGCTCCAGCTCGTGGAGGTACCAGTGCATCAGTATGGCGGTGCCGCCCAGCTTCTCCTTGACGACCAGGCCGTCCATTATCAGGTCGAAGATGCCAGAGGACACGGCCTCCCGGCTCACGTCCAGCCTGGACGCCAGATCCTCGGTGAACTCGTCCTCCTTTGCGAAGGTGCTGCCGCTGTCGCTTAAAGAGTTAAGGGCGAAGATCACCGCGCTCCTGATCCTCTTGGGATCGTCCGGAGCCATGCCCATCTGCATTGCGATGGCGTCCGCCTTCTGGAACCCGAAGCCCTCGGCCTCCTCGGCCAGCCTGTAGGGATCCTGCCTTACGATCTCAGCGGCCTGGGCTCCGTATGTGCGAAAGAGCCTCATGCAGACCGAGGTGCTGATCCCGTAGGGCGACAGGGCCATGACAAGATCCGCGTAGTTCTTGTGCTCGCGGTAGCCTTCGGTTATGGCGGCTGCCTTCTTCTTTCCTATGCCCGGGACCTCGGTGAGCCTCTCCGGATGGGACATGATGACGTCCGCGGTGTCCTTTCCGAAATACCTGACGATGATCTCGGCAAGGGCGGGACCGACGCCTTTGATGACGCCGCTTCCCAGGAACGACGCCATGGAATCCGCGCTGTCCGGGGATATCTCCTTAAAGAACGTAAAGGCGAACTGCCTGCCGAACCGGGGATGGTCTCTGAACTCACCCTCCAGCTCGTAGCGCCTTCCCCTGGACGCCCCGGGCAGGACCCCCGCGGCGGTGATCCTGCCGGCGGAGCATGAGAAAGAGAAGACCGAATAACCGTTCTCCCCGTTCTGGAATATTATCTTTTCTACTGTACCTTCAAAGGCTTCCTTCATCGGCCGGTCTTTCCGCTATTTCTCGGAGAAGGTGGGCTTGTAGAGCATGCGGCCGTCCAGGGTGCGGACCCGCTCGGAGAACTCGCCGGGCTTTACCGAAGCCAGAGCGTCCTCGAAATCGAAGAGCTTGGCGTCGGTCATGTCCAGGTAATGGAGAAGCTCCGCCTCGGGGAAAAGAGGCTTCAGCGGACTTCCGAACTCGGGCTCGTAGTGGTGGGAGAGGATCATGTGCTCGAGCATGATCTTCTTTTCCTCGCTGACGCCCAGCTCGTCCGCCATCTTCTCCACTGCCTTGACGCCCTGGGCGATGTGGCCCAGCATCTTGCCCTCGAAGCTGTAGCCGGGGGAGACCCCAAGCTCGTTGGATTCCAGCTCGTTGAGCTTTTCCATGTCGTGGAGGATCACCCCGCAGACCACCCAGTCCTTCTTGAGGAAGGTATAGACGTCGCAGGCCTTTTCGCCCATCATCAGCATCCGCTTGATGTGGTAGAGGAGCCCCGCCAGCTCTGCGTGGTGGTTGCGCATGGCGGCGGGATAATACATGAGCTTCTGCTTGTTGTCCCGCAGGAACTTCACCGCCATGGACTTGAGCTCCTCGTCGCCGATGCTTATGGCCTTGGCCAGGATGTACTGGTACATGGCCTCGGGGGCCTCGGGGGCGGCCTTGATGTAGTCGTTCATGTCGTCCAGCTGGTCGGTCTGGGGATCGTACTTGCGCAGCTTACCGATTCTCAGCTGCTTGATCCCGTTCCACTCGGTGACCTGGCCCCTCACCTTGATCAGGTCGCCGTCGGCGATCCTGCTGAACTCGGCGGATTCGGCCTCGGAGACGTCCCACTTCTTGCCGTTGATCTCGCCGGTGCTGTCCCCCAGGGTCACGTCCAGGTAGAGCTTGCCGTTGCCTCCGGTCTTGAGGTTCAGGGCTTTGGCCATGAAGAATTCGGTGAGGTTGTCTCCGGTCTGAAGGTCTGATATGTAAAACTGTTTGCTCATCTTTAAGTTGGTTCTCCTGTGATAGTATCGTTTTCGGATAACTGATTATACACTGAGGACGGGCCGTTTGGAATGGTTTTGTGTCCTCAGGAGCAGGCAAAAGGCATGCGTCCGGATCCTTAGCGGGAGGTTTTTGCCCGCTTTCGTATTGCGGAAGGGCCGGTTTTGTGCTTTAATTTTTTGAGTAGTATCGAGCCCATGACGGAGGTGATGACAATGAGCGATACCGGTATCAAAGCTGCGGCGCTGAGCCCCAGACTGTTCCTGGCAAACCCGATCAGGAACGCGAATATCCAGGCAGAAGAGGCCCGCAAGGCCGCTGAAAAGGGCTGCAATCTTATCGTTTTCCCCGCGATGAGCCTTACCGGTTCCACCTGCGGAGACCTGATCCGCTCCCAGAGGCTCAAAAGAGCAGCGGCGGAGGCGGTGGAGCTTCTGGCAAGGGAGACGGCGGATCTGGACGCGGTCATAGTGACGGGCGTCTGCGATCCCGAGGCTGCCGGCCACAGGGCCCTGATCATCCACAAGGGAAAGGTCAGGACCGTCGAGGCTGGCCCCGTGGATACTCCCCTTCTTGACTTTATGGTATTTTTTGGCAATTGTCAAGTACCTGACACATATAAGATCTACGAAAAGGACGAGATCGTTCTGATGGACGCGTCGCCCATGAAGGCCGGAGACGGCAGGATGCTCCCCTTAAGGATGGCGGAGCTCAGCGAGAAGACCGGCTGCAGGGTAATCTACGCGGGCTCGGGCCCCTGGGAGAGCACCGCAGGCGCCATCTATGGCGGACAGTGCATCATCGCGGAGAACGGCAGGATCCTGGATTCATCCCCCGCCCTGGCAAGGGAAGGCGGCAGAGCCTTCGCGGCTCTCGGGACCGGCGCCGAAGGCGTCCTCCCGGCTGGAAAGCCCTTTGAATTCTCCGATAAGGATCCGTTCATGCCCATTGGAAAAGACGATGCCCGGGAATACTGCCTGGAGATCCTCGAGATGCAGGCTGCAGCCCTCGCCGAAAGGCTTCAGAGATCCTACTCTCAGAAGGCCATCGTGGGCGTCAGCGGCGGTTCCGACTCCACCCTCGCCCTTCTGGCTTCCGCAAGAGCCATGGAGCTTCTGGGAAGACCGTCCTCGGAAGTTCTTGCCGTGACCATGCCGGGCTTTGGCACCAGCTCCAGGACCAAGGGCAACGCCTACGCAATGATGGAGGCCCTGGGCTGCGAGATCAGGGAGATCCCCATCGGGCCGGCGGTCCTTCAGCACTTTAAGGACATAGGCCAGGATCCGGACCTTCACGACGTCACCTACGAGAACGCCCAGGCAAGGGAGAGGACCCAGATCCTGATGGATCTGGCCAACAGGGACGGAGGCCTGGTGGTGGGAACCGGAGACATGTCCGAGGCGGCCCTCGGCTGGTGCACCTACAACGGCGACCACATGGCCATGTACTCGGTCAACTGCAGCCTGACCAAGGGCCTGGTCAAGGGGACCATAAGGGCGGCGGCGGAAGCCCTCCTTGACGGGACGTCGCGCTTCAGCCTTGATAAGGACGCGAAGAAGCTGGCGGCCTGTCTTCTGGACGTGCTGGACACTCCGGTCTCGCCGGAGCTCCTCCCCACCGACGAGAAGGGCCAGATCGCCCAGATCACCGAAGACAAAGTAGGCCCCTACGAGCTCCACGACCTCTTCCTCTTCCATACCTTAAGGGGCGAGGACCCGGACGAGATCCTGGACCTGGCGGAAAAGGTCTTCGCGGGCTCCTACGACAGGGAGACCGTCGCCAAGTGGCTCAAAACCTTCATGCGCCGCTTCTTCAGCCAGCAGTTCAAGAGGAACTGCTCCCCCGAGGGCCCGAACCTTACGGGGCTCAGCCTCTCCCCCAGAGGGGACTGGGACATGCCCAGCGACGCCGACGGCAGCCTCTGGCAGGAGCTCAGGGCATAACCGGGACCGCAGAGCATCATGATATCAAAACGGCAGGACAAGGCGCATAGCCTCATCCTGCCGTTTTTTCATGCTTTATTATCTTTCCAGGCCCTGCGAAGGCTAGACCACTACCCTGTTCCTGCCTTCTCCCGCGGCCTTGAAATAATCCGCCAGAGCAAAGGGGGAATATATGCCCAGATCGGTCACGACTCCGGTGACCAGCTCCGGGGGAGTTATATCGAAGGCGGGATAATAGCCCCTGACCCCTTCCGCCGCGGTCCTTACACCCATGGCCATCAGGCTCTCCTCGGGGTCTCTCATCTCGATGGTGACCGTATCCACCGTCGGATGTCCCGGATCGGGAGCCCCGGTGACGTAATAGGGGATCCCCAGATATTTGGCGCTTATGGCGTTCTGGAAGGTCCCGACCTTGTTGACCACGTGGCCGTCGCAGCAGATGGCGTCCGCGGCCGTAGTGAACACGTCCACCTTCTCCTTCTGCATGACGAAGGCCGCCATGTTGTCCGTGATGACGGTGACGTCAAAGCCCATGTCCCTGCAGCAGGTGGCGGTGAGGCGGGCGCCCTGAAAGAAGGGCCTGGTCTCCGGGCAGAATAGCCGGACGGCCTTGCCCTGCCTTCTGCATTCCCTGAGCATCATGCCGATGATGGTCTCAGCGAAGCAGTGGGTCATGACGGTGCCGCCGTCCGGGAATTTTCCGGCCAGATGGACCCCGATCCTTGCGATCTGGGCATAACGCTCGTTGTTCATATCGACGACCCTGTCCCTCACGGCAAGGGAAGCGTCCCGGCCTTCCGATATGGCCTTTTTCGCCGCCTTCAGAGCCTCGCCGCAGACGATCTCCATGCGCTTTGCGGTGGTGGGCCTCGCGTGGGCGATGGTATCCGCGGCCTTTTCAAGATATGCGGCCTGCTCCGCTTCCTTCATATCCCGGCATTCCCAGGCGGCAAGGGCCATGCCCATGGGCGCGGCGGTATAGGGCCCGGCGCTCTGGGTGACCATGTCCTTGATCGCCTTAGCGACCTCCTGATGGGTCCTGCAGGTCACGAACTCGGTCTTCGCCGGATATATGCGGCGGTCCAGGATCCTGACCGCGCCGTCCTCGTACCAGGCGACGTTCTCGTATCTGAGCATGAAGGCAAGGCCTTCGTCCTGTCTTTCCATCCTGTCTTAGATCTCCTCGAGCCTGTAGATATCGGTCCTGCGCTGCTTTAGCAGAGGGATCTGCTCCCTGGCCGCGTCGACGGAGCTCATGTCCAGCTCGGTGATCTGGACGCCCTCTTTTTCGTCCATCTGGGCGATGGTCATGCCCCAGGGATCCACGACGATGCTGTGGCCCCAGGCGTGATACGAGCTCTCCATATTGAGGCAGGGCGAGGTGGCGACCATGAAGACCTGGCTGAACATGGCCTGGGCGCGGTGGCAGAGCTCCCAGTGCCTGGGCCCGGTGGTGGTGTTGAACGCCGCGGGGCAGAGGATGACCCTTGCGCCCTTAAGGCTCATGAGCCTGACCAGCTCAGGGAACCTGATGTCGTAGCAGATGCAGAGGCCCATCTTTCCGAACTCGGTATCGAAAACCGTGACCTCGCTGCCTGCGGTCAGGGTGTCGGATTCCTTGAACCTCTGGCCGCCCTTGACGTCGATGTCGAAGAGGTGCATCTTGCGGTGCTTGGCCAGGCGTTCGCCCTTCCTGCCGAAGACGTAGGCGGTGTTGTAGACCCTGCCCTCTTCGTCGGATTCGGGGACGGACCCGGCGGAGATGTAGATGCCGTACTTCGCGGCAAGCTCGGAGGCCTTCTTCACCATCTCCCCGCCGTCGGGCTGGGCGTATACCGGGAAGTTGGAGGTCTCATAGGGACAGCAGAACATCTCGGGAAGGCAGAGCATGTCCGCCCCGGCGTCCACCGCCTGCCTGCAGTAGTCTTCGACCTGCTCGAAGGCGGGACCGAACTCGGTGATGACCTTGAGCTGGGCCTGGAATATCTTAAGATCTTTCATATCGTTCTCCTTTCGGCGCCTGCCCCTGCCCTTCGGGGACCGGTCCCCGGGCGCGTCAGGACGGCGCGAGTACATTTTAGCAGAAAAAGGCAGGCTTGAAAACGGAGGACATGACAAAACATATCCTGAGATAGCATCATTCTTTGCTAAGTTCATCCCGGCTCGCACCGCGGGACAGCCTTCGGCCGGCATGATCCCCCCTGTAACACTATCTTAACTTTACTTTGGGCTCCCGCGTGGTATCATATTATCTGCACCATGGCGGTGCATCCTCATGGGGGCGTAAAGGTTTCGACGGGGGTGCTGAAGCCGGGTAAGCGAGCCGCAGTCGGTCTTAGCTGCGTTAAAATGAGACCCGTTTAAAAAGAAACGACAGAAACAATAACAGACTCGCATTCGCTGCTTAGTCAGCCCTGCGCGTCGGCCGGAGTTCGCCTGCAGGCTCCGTCACCGGCGTCGACCATGCAGGAAAACCCGCAGGGATCTCCCGGTACCTGCGAGAGCTACGGGATAGAGGCTCCCTCAGTCTGCTGACGGACGGCCGGAGCATCGAAATATAAACCATCAGCTGCGCTCGGAGAAAGCCTTGTGGACGTGCTTTCGGACGTGAGTTCGACTCTCACCGCCTTCACCACTTCAAGAAGCCTGCAACTTCAACGGTTGCGGGCTTTTTCGTTGGAATTTCAACGTTTTCAGGCTCCTTTCCCTTTCAGCTTTGCGCAGGTCTTTTCAGTTCTTTTTAGGCCTTTTTGAGCAAATGCAAGATGAAATGCAACACGAAAAGCTGTTTTCCTTCCGCAAGGGTTTCTTGACTTTTGGGGCCGATCTGCGGTGTGCAGTCAATTGTTTTCAGGCTCCGCCAGGGCTTTTCATTCTTGAGTCCATCCGGACCGGCGATCAGATCATCAAAAGCTGCGTAAGGTATAACAATATTGGGATCAAAGCTATAAGAATGTGCGACCTCACGGCCGTTTCCCGCTCTCGTCTCAGTATCGGGAGGATCATTGGCGGAAAAAGCTTGCCAAAAGCGAGAAATATCGCGATCTTGTCAAGAAAGGCCTGCGAAAGCATTGATCCGCGCCCTGATCGAAGAGAGCGCCCGCGATGATCACGCATCATCGGTCGTGATCCCGAAAAAAAGCGGCAGGCCGTCGGCACAGGGGCCGTAAGGACATCGACCTTTCCGCTGTTTTGCTGCATTTCACAGTCAGGACATCCTGTCCAAAGGCTTCCCGCGGCCAAACCTGGCTGCGGCCGGTCTCCCGGTCATATTTCTTCTCCCGCCCTTACACCTGCGCCGCTGTCACCCGGTCCCATCCTGTGCTATAATTTGAAAAAGGAGGTCGCGAGATGGCAACGCTGAGATATAAGACGAGGGGCGGTTCCAGCCCCCAGGGAAAACCCAGGGCATTCTTTTTCGGAAAGCAGGAAGACCTGGACCTTTACTTCGAAGAGATATCCGAAGACATCCTGGACGAGATCAACTGCGCGGTCTACTACCCTTCCTGGATAGACGAAGGGAGCGAAGCCCAGAAGATCGGCGAGTTCGACATCGCGCAGATGAACGTGATCGTCGTCCCGGTCAGCAGAAGGCTCCTTTCCACGGAGGACGCGGAGCTGGACGGCTGGCTCGACGCCGCGCGGAAAAACAACGTCCCCATCCTGCCCCTCATGCAGGAGAGCGGCCTGGACGCCCTGTTTGAGAAAAAGTTCGGATCCCTCCAGTATCTGGACAAGAACAAGGTCGACAGCACCGCGATCCCCTACGAAGAAAAGCTCCGAAGCTTCCTCTCGGCGGTCATGCTGGGCGACGAGCTTTCGGAGAAGATCAGGAGCGCTTTTGACGCGTATATCTTCCTGAGCTACCGGAAAAAGGACCGGGAGTACGCCCAAAAGCTCATGAAGCTCATCCACGAGAACGATTTCGCCAGAGACGTCGCCATCTGGTACGACGAGTTCCTCACTCCCGGCGAAGACTTCAACGAGCTCATATCCCGGGCTCTGGAGAAGAGCTCCCTCTTCGTCCTCACCGTCACCCCCAACGTCGTCAACGAGATCAACTACATAATGAACATCGAGTACCCGATGGCGGTGGAGCGTGGAAAGCCCGTCGCCCCGGTGGAGATGGTAAAGACCGACGAGAGCGAGCTCAGGCGCCTTTACAGCGGCATCCCCAGCGCCGTCCCGGCGGAAGACGCCGGCAGCCTGGCGGAGCTTTTGAGATCCAAGCTCTCCGGGATCCTCGAAGGCGGGACCAGGGACCCGAAGCACCGCTTCTTCATGGGCCTCGCCTATCTTTCGGGCATCGACGTCGAAAGGGACGCCCAAAGGGGCATGTCCCTGCTTAAAGAGGCAGCGGATGAGGGGCTTGAAGAGGCCTTTGAGAAGATATCCGACGCCTATTACTACGGCGACGGCGTAGAACAGGACTGCGAAGAGGCCCTGAAATGGAGGCGCAGGCTCGACGACATGTACGGCGAGAAGGCCGATAAGAGCCGGGACGACGACGACCTTTACGAGCTCATAAAGCGCCGCATGCGCTACGGAGAGCTGGCCTACGAGGCGGGCGTCTACGACAAGGCACTGTGGGCCTTCGACGTGACCTCGGAGGGCGCAAGGCAGCTGGCCGTTGGGTCGGTCAAGACCAATCCTTTCAAGAAGATCCTTGGCATCGCGTCCAAGATCACCGGCCGGGGCAAATACTATTCCGAAGGCATGTACATGATGATCCGCTGCCTGAGGTACATGGCGGATATCTACCACGCCATGGGGCAGACGGACAAGGCCGCGGAGTGCGGGGCAAAGGCCGCGAAGATCGGGGCGGGGCTCGGGGAGATCTCCGACGGCGGCCGCATTTACGGCGAACTCTTCATGATATACAGCCGCATGGGCAGGATGTGCCTTGAGAGCGGCAACACCGAGGGAGCGGGCTACTGGTTCGGAGAGATGAGCAAGGTCTTCATCAAGGCTCCCGAGGTCCAGACCGGGCTCAACGAAGCCGAGCTTTACATCGGATACTGCCTGTACTATCAGGCCCGGGGAGACCTGGATCAGGCCGCCAAGGACGGCGAGTCCGCCTATTCCAGGCTCAGGCCCCTCTACGACGAAAAGTGCAGCAGATATCTTCTTCAGAAGATGCTTGCCCTGCTGCTCAGGCTCAGCGATATATACGAGGCTCTCGGGCTGTACGGCGACGCCGCTGCCTGCCTTGACGACGCCAAGGAGCGGGCGGACAAGGCGATGGAGACCGGCCGGGACTCGGATCTGCTGAGAAGATACGTCAGCGCGGTCTACATCCACAGAGGAAGCGTCCTCATGAGCCGCGGGACAGGCGATCCTCTTTCCCAGCTTGAGCGGGGCATAGACGAGTTCGAAAGGATGTCCCAGGAGGACGCCGACGCCGAAGCCGCCGGGATGGTGGTCTACGCCTTCAGCCAGATGGCCCGCTGGTGCCGTACCTCCGGGGACGACGTCAAGGCCATGGAATGGTACGAGAAGGCCGCCGTCTTCATGGACGATACGGTGTCCTTCACCAGGTCCATAGGCGATATAAAAAGAACGGCCGAGGTCTACAGCCAGATGCTGGGCTCCTGCCTTCGCACAAACAACGGCGCTCTGGCGAAAAAGTATTACGAGCTGGCGGAGTTCATGCTCACCGCCGCGGCAAAGAGCACCGGGAGCAAGGCCGACGCAGGAGCGCTGGAGGATCTTAAAAAGACCCTTCCCGCCGTGCAGAAGGCTCCTTCGACTCCCGTTCCCAAGGGGGACCTCCTCACCTGGATCGCAAGAGGCGACAAGACCCTGGAAGAGGACCATCCGCAGTACATGAAGGATATGGAGGACGGTCTGGGGGCCATCTGCAAAGACTTCTGGAAGACCCACAGGGATTTCGCGGGTAGGCGTCCCGTCTCGGATCTGGGGCAGCTGCTGCGCCTCGACCCCGCCGTATACCAAAGGATGAGCGAAAAGGAAAGGGAAAATGAAAAGCGCAGCCTCTGCGGAAAAGTGACCCGGGTCATGCTCGAGAACTACCGCCCCTTCCTCAAATACGAAGAGGAGGCCAACCTACTTCTGGCCTTTTGCGGCCTTTACGAGCTCGCGGAGAGCAGGTTCGTCATCAGCAAGGGCGGAAAGGAGCAGGCCTACAAAGACTACGGCAGGTTCTACTACGCGATCCCCTTCTGGTACTATCCGGTGGAAAGGATAAAGCACCCCGAGCTCTGGCGCATCCTCTTCCACTGGGCGTCTCCATTTCTGAAATGACCGGTGTTGGACATTTGTTGGACAGATGTTTGCATAATCAAAATAAAAAATAGAAGATCTTTGAACACAGGAGCAGGACCGTGGCGCCACCGAGAACATACGCAGAAAACAACCCCGCAATGATACCCGGATTTGAGAAGGTCCAGGCCTGATAAGGGAGGACAATAAATGAAGGTCAACGACAGATACGTCTCTTTCTACTACGAAAACGACAACGACTACGGCCCCATCGACATAGATCCGGCGAAGACCGCCCTTCTCATCGTCGACATGCAGCACGTCTTTGTGACCAGGCCCGTCTACGCGGACACCCCAGAGGCTCAGGCCGAAAAGGCCCGCTGGGAGCAGTTCTACCGGGCAATCGATGAGACGGTCATTCCCAATAATATCAGGCTCCTGGAGTACTTCAGAAAGCGGGGCCTGGACGTCTTCTTCGCGAAGATCCAGGGCAGAAGAAAGGACGGAAGGGACCGCTCCCTGGACCAGAAGGCCACCGGCTACAACGAGCTGCTGCTCCCCCCGGGAGATCCCAGCGCCGAGATCCTGCCACAGCTCTCCCCCAAGGAAGACGAGATCGTCGTGGTCAAGACCACCGACAGCGCCCTGACCGGGACAAACCTTCGCCTCACCCTCTACAACATGGGGATCGACACCGTCGTGGTGACCGGAGTCCTGACCGACCAGTGCGTCTCCGGGACCGTCAGGAGCCTGGCCGACGAGAGCTTCAAGGTCTGGCTCATCGAGGACGCCTGCAGGGCAGCCACCGAAGAGATCCAGAAAAACGAGCTAACCATACTAAACAACATCTACTGCCACGTCATAACGACGGACGAATGCATCGAAGCGATGGACAAGCGATAGGTCCCCGCAACAGACTTTTCCCAGCCGGGTCCGCCCGGCTTTTTTGTTCCTTTATGTGATATACTCTTGCCATGAAACTTGTAATAGCGGAAAAACCGATGCTCGCCCGGGCCATAGAGCAGGCCCTGGACGGGACCACCGTCCGAAAGGACGGATATACCGAAAAAGGGGAGTACACCATAGTCTCCGCCTTCGGACACCTGCTGACCCTGAAGGATCCCGAGGATTACGATCCTAAGTTCGCCAAATGGGACCTTGAGAGCCTTCCCATATTCTTTGAGAACTGGGGAAAGAAGCCCGGAGCGGGCAAGGAAGAGCGCCTCGCCCTGATCGGCAGGCTCCTTAAGGACGCCCAGTGCGTGATCCACGCCGGAGACCCCGACGACGAAGGCCAGTACCTGATCGACGAGATCCTGGACTGGTTCGCTTACAAGGGGCCGGTCCTGCGCCTTTCCACCGGAGACACCACCGAAGGCGCCCTCCGAAGGGCCCTGACCGAGATGAAGGACAACGCGGACTTCCGCGGTGCGGGCCTGTCTGCCCACGCCAGGGCAGTGGCGGACATCATGACTGGCTACAATTTCAGCCGGTATTTCACCCTGAAGAACCCTCACATCAAGATGCTGACGGTAGGAAGGGTCCAGACCCCCGCCCTGGGACTGGTCGTCGCGAGGGACCTGGCCATCGAGGGCCACACCAAGCTAACCTACCAGGTGATACGGGTCCCGGTGAAGGTGGAAGGAAAGACCGTGACCGCCGTCTACGAGCCCGCCAAGGACGATCCCGCCCTTGAGGACGGAAGGATCACCGACAGGGAATACGCAGAGGATCTGGCGGACAGCCTTTCGGACAGGGACCTGGATGAGATCAGGATCGCCGAGAAGGACATCACAGATCAGCCTCCCCTTCCCTTCAATCTGGTGAAGCTCCAGACCTACGCGTCGGGAAAGTTCGGCTACGATCCCTCGAAGGTCCTTGAGATCACCCAGGACTTAAGGGACAGGCACAACGCCATCACCTACAACCGTTCCGACTGCCAGTACCTTTCCGAGGAGCAGTTCGCCGAATCCCCCCAGACCGTGAGGACGGTCTTGGAGAATCTTTCGGGGGACCCTGCCGGGAAGATCTTTGAAAGACTGCCCCTGGACACGAAGCTCCACAGTAAGGCCTTCAACGACAAGAACATCACCGCCCACACGGCGATCATCCCCCAGAGAAGGCGGTTCGACGTCTCAAAGCTCACCGAAGAAGAGAGGAACATATACCTGGCCATAGTGAAATACTACATGGCCCAGTTCCTGCCGCCGGCTAAGAAGGTCAGGACCTCTCTGGAAGCCCCCGCGGAGGGCGGGCTGCTCAAGGCGTCTTCGACGAAGATCATTTCTCCGGGATACATGCAGCTGATAAAGCCCGAAAAGGACGACGAAGAGGACAGGGAGAGCGAGCTCAGCGCCATCCCAGAGGGAGAATACGCCGGAAGGACCGGCAAGGCCGAGGCCGAGGAAAAGGAGACCAAGGCACCGCCCAGATATACCAAGGCATCCCTCAACGAGGACATGACCCGCATCGCGAAATACGTGACCGATCCCAGAGCCAAGGCCCTGCTCCTGGCAAAGGACAAGGACAAGAAGGGCGAAAACGGCAGCATCGGCACCTCCGCGACCCGTTCAGGCATCATCGACACCCTCGAGGAACGGGGCTACATCGAGACCAGGGGGAAGCAGATCCAGTCGACCCAGCTGGGAAGAGAGCTCTGCAGGATCCTTCCCGACCAGCTGAAGAAGCCCGACATGACCGGCCTATGGTGGGCAGTCCAGGAGGAGATCCGGGACGGCGAGGTGCCCTGGACCGCCCTGACGGACAGCGTCCTGGATATGATCAGGTCCGTCATAAAGACCGAATATCCTAAGGTCGACGCCTACCACGTGCCCGAGTCCATGCGCAGGGGAAGGCTCCTTCTGGGGACCTGTCCCCGCTGCGGAAAGGACGTGATCGAGGGGAAGAACGGTTTCGGCTGCAGCGGCTTTAAGGACGGCTGCAGGTTCATCATCTGGAAGAGCGCCAAGACCGGGATGATGAGCAGGACTGAAGTCACCGCGGACATGGTCCACACCTGGCTGGCCTCCGGCTGGGAGGACGAGATGAGGCCTGACGACAGCGGGGTCCCCGTCCCCACCGGAAGGAAGCGTTCAAAGGATGCGGTCCTCTGCAAAAAACTGTGGTCCGAGGCGAAGAAGATCTCCTATTCCGGCCGCGTCTACCTTACGGATGAGGGCGCGGAGTCGGAGAGAGGAGCCGGCTTCGGGATAGAGTCCATCGAGCACGAGCCGCCCAAGTCCCTGGGCAAATGCCCCCGCTGCGGCAAGGACGTGATCGAAGGCCGGGACGGCTACGGCTGCTCGGGCTACAGGGACGGATGCAGGTTCATCATCTGGAAGAAGGCAAAGAGCGGGATGATGAGCAAGGCGGTCATCACCAAGACCATGGTAAAGACCCTGCTCTCAAGCCCCTGGGAGGACGAGATCCGCACCGGCAGGGACGGACAGCAGGCTCCCACCGGGAAAAAGCGCACCCAGAAGACCGTCCACATCAAGAAACTGTATTCCCAGGCGAGGGACAAGACCTACACCGGAGACGTTTACCTGACAGACGAAGGCCCCTCTTCTCAGTACGGGGCGGGCTTCGGCCTTGAGCGGGTCACCGACGACGGTCCCGAGGTGCTGGGCAGATGTCCCCGCTGCGGCAAAGACGTGGTCGAGACCGCCAACGGCTACGGCTGCACGGGCTTTTCCGACGGCTGCCGCTTCATGATCTGGAAGAAGCAGAAGCAGAAGATGCTCTCGAAGATCGAGTTCACCAAGACCGACGCCAAGCGGTTCCTCGCGGGAAAGCCCACGAGAAAGAACCATCTGATCGATAAAAAGGGCGCAGAATTCAAGGCCGATCTGATCATGGAGGAGACCCCCGACAACCCCTACGGTCCCGTCTTCAGAGCAGTCGAAGGCACCATCGAGGTCAAGGACGGCGATCCGTCATCCATAAAGATCGAGACGGTAAAGGCGGATGATGCAAAGGAATAATGATCAAATGCGCAGTGTGCAGCTGATGTCAGGTGCATAATGATCAAGACAGCGCCGGGACCCCATACCCGGCGCTGCCTTTATACTTAGAGGAGAAAAAATGAATTGTTTAGATCTTGAATACAGCGGATGCAAGCAGAAGCGCTCTGGTCTTTGCAGAATCGATCTGTACATATTCATCGAGAGTGTGCTCTCCACCGCCATAAGGACCAAGGGAACACACTGTCGGAACTCCCGCTTGTACAGAATATGCGGAATCACTTCCTCCACCCTTGGTGATGGCCTTAGGAGACTCTATCCCAAGCTCTTCTGCGGTCTTTTTAAGAACATCGAACAGGGCAAGATTGTCTTCTGTCCGATTCATGGCCGGTCTTACATGGACTATCTCGACCTCGCATGACGTACCATCCACGAAGACCTTTTCTGCGACCATAGTCAATATTTCCTTCGCAGCATCTAACAAATTATCCCTGAAAAATCGAATATCCACATCGATCTCGCATTCATCCGGTACTATGTTGGATTTCTTTCCACCCCTTATCACACCACAGTTGAAGAGCATCTCATCCTTCACGCTGTGTTTTTCGAGTTCTATGATCTTATATGCAGCTTCTCTTATGGCGCTGGCACCGCCAAAATAGTCGTTTCCTGCATGGGTCGCTTTGCCCTTGATCTTCAGAAGAGCATGCATCACGCCGCTTCTTCCTACTGTCATGAGATCCTTTTTTCCGGACTCACAGTTGAGCGCAGCCGCGCAGCCCCTGGTGCCTTCTCTCAAAAAATCCTCAGCCTTGACTCCTGCCCACGCCCCACTCTCTTCATCGGAATTAAGGAGCAGCCTCATCGGCCTGTGAGGCTTTTCACTCTTCATAACTGCTTCCATTGCCATAAGAGCGGTGATTATACCTCCCTTACAGTCATATACCCCGGGGCCGCGAAGTAATCTATCTTCTTCCTTAGGAATGGGGAAACCAAACGAACCGACCGGGTGGACGGTATCCATATGAGCAAGGAATGCAACAGCAGCAGTCCCTTCATCTCCATACGCTTCTATGCTGACAAGATCTCCTGCTTTTTCACAGGGGATCCTTATGACCTTAAAGCCTCTTCTGGTCACAAAATCCTCAAGCAGGTCCGCCACCCTATTAACCCCATCCTTACAATCAGAAGGAGACTCTGCAGCGGCGATGTCCCTCCACAGCTTGAGATACGCAGGGAAGGACTCTTCTATGATTTTTTTTATTTTCATATGACCTCCTATACCTTGTGGCAGGCGCAGAAATGGCCGTCCCCAATATCTCTGAACTCCGGATCAACAGAGCTGCATTTCTCATCAGCCAGAGGACATCTAGCCGCGAATCTGCATCCGGGCTTCGGATTGATCGGACTTGTGATCTCCCCTTTTATAACGCTGATCTCCTTGTAGCGCATAGAAACTTTAGGTTCCGGAATAGCTGAGAGCAACGCCTTAGTATAAGGATGCCTGGGGGATCTGAACAGTTCCCTTGAGGGAGCCTGCTCGACGCATTTGCCAAGATACATTACAGCGATCTCATCGGATATATGTTTTACAACGGAAAGGTCGTGGGTTATGAACATGTAGCTCAACCCCATGTTATCCTGAAGATCCATCAGAAGGTTCAGGATCTGCGCCTGTATAGAAACATCAAGGGCTGATACAGGCTCATCGCATACTATGAACTTTGGATTCATCGAAAGCGCCCTTGCGATGCCTATACGCTGACGCCTTCCCCCGTCGAGCTCATGAGGATAAGCCATGGCGAGTCTTTTCGCAAGGCCGACCGTGTCCATCAGCTCCGTTGTACGCTCATAGATTTCTTCTTTCGTATCATAGATCCTGTTGACGATCATGTTTTCTGCGATTATATCGAATACTGTCATTCTCGGATCTATGCTGGAATAAGGATCCTGGAAGATGATCTGCATATTGCGTCTCATCTTCCTTAGTTCCTCGCCCTTGAGTCCGATGATGCTCTTGCCATCATACAGTACATCCCCTGAAGTGGGCTTGATAAGCTGGAGGATGGTCCTTCCGAGAGTGGATTTTCCGCATCCGGACTCCCCGACTACTCCAAGAGTCTTGCCTGCATAGATCTTGAGATCTATATCATCGACGGCGTGGAGGAAACCGTTCCTGACTTTAAAATAGTGCTTGAGAGACCTTGTCTCAACCAGAGGCTTATCGTTCATCACAGCACCCCCTTATCGAAAAGATGACAGCGTATCATGTGAGTACCCTGCATGTGCTTTCCAGGCTCTGTAGTCCTGCAGGCCTCGCTGGTGTGCGGGCACCTCGGCCAAAACTTGCAGCCCTTAGGAAGATCAGTTGGGTCAGGCATAAGACCATCTATGGGCTTGAGCCTATCACTCTCATCATCGAGATTCGGGATAGAGCCGAACAACCCCACAGTGTAGGGATGATGATCCGTCCCTTCGAATATATCTTCAAGGGTGCCCATCTCGATTATCTCACCTGCGTACATCACCGCAACATTGTCGCAGACTTGTGCAACGACGCCCAGATCATGAGTGATCAATATCATCGATGTCCCAAGTCTTTCCTTCAGATTCTTCATCATCAGAAGCACCTGAGCCTGTATGGTCACGTCAAGAGCAGTCGTCGGCTCGTCGGCGATGAGAAGATCCGGTTCACATGCGAGAGCGATGGCAATGACTACCCTCTGCTTCATCCCGCCTGAGAACTGATGGGGATAATCATTCCGTCTTGCCGGCTCGATACCCACCATCTTAAGGACTTCATCTACCCTCTCAAGAAGCTGGTCCTTGGTCTTCCCGTCTCTGTTGTGCAGCTGAAGCGACTCCAGTATCTGCTTCCCGATGGGGATAGCAGGATTGAGAGACGTCATGGGGTCCTGAAAGATCATCGAGATCTTGTCCCCTCTGATATCTCTCATCTCTCTTTCTGAAGCCTTAAGGATATCGCGTCCTTCAAACAATATCTCACCAGAGGTAATTTTTCCGACCCTTCCGGGCAGGAGCCTGAGCAGCGAAAGCGCTGTAGTAGTCTTACCCGCACCGGTCTCTCCGACAATTCCAAGGGTCTCTCCTCTACCTACGGAAAAGCTTATATCATTGACGGCGTAAACAGTCTCAAGATCTGTCTTGTATATGATGCTCAGATCCTTTACGTCCAGCAGTTTATTATCCATGACAGACCTCCTAAGACTTGAGCTTTGGATCCATGGCGTCACGCAGACCATCGCCCAGCAGATTGATCGCCATGGAGATCATCACGAGAAATACGCCGGGGAATATGATCAGATATGGTTCAGACCTAATAAATCCCTTTGCATCGCTTATCATCGCGCCCCATTCCGGAGTTGGAGGCACTATTCCCAGTCCAAGGAAACTCATTGACGCAGTCTGAAGGATCATCAGAGAAACATTCATCGTGGTCTGTACGATTATCGGGCCGATGCAGTTGGGTATGATATGCTTGAGCATTATGTGTACGTTGCTCTGTCCTCCCGCTCTTGCAGCTTCCACATACTCCTGATCAGCGATGGTGAGCGCAGAGGATCTTACGATCCTCGTAAAACCCGGGACCCTGGAGATCGCAAGGGCGATGATCAGGTTGATCATGCTTGATCCAAGAGCCGATATGATCGCAAGCGCCAGCATTATGGTCGGTATAGCAGAGAAGATATCCATGATCCTCATAATGATATCATCGGTCCTGCCTCCGAAATAACCAGAGACCGCTCCAAATACGCTCCCAACGAGCATCGACGCTATCGACGTAGTAAGGCCAATGATCAAAGAGTATCTCCCGCCATGCATTATCCTGAGAAAGACATCTCTTCCGTACTGGTCAGTGCCGAAGATATGCTTAGAGGACGGGAACTGCAGCTTTTCCATAACGTTCAGCGAGATAGCAGCCTTATACGTGCCGAACAGAGGAGCGCAGCAGATCAGGACAAAGAGGATCAGGAAGAGTATAAGACCGAACATGGCCGCTCTGTTCTTTTTGAAACGGCGCCAGATCTCCTTGATCTGACTCTGCCTTTTCATCTCACCGTCTTTTCTTTCCATGCTATTTCCCTCCTTTCGTATATCTCGCCTTGATCCTCGGGTCTACGAAAGCGTAGAGAAGATCAACGATGAGCATGACGAATGAGAACATTATGGCAAGAAGGATGGTCCCTCCCATGACAACTGGAAGGTCTTTCTGTTTTATCCCATTAACTATGTATGACCCGAGTCCCGGGATGGTGAACAGGGTCTCGGTGACAACTGCTCCTCCCAGGAGCGCACCGAAATTAACGCCTATAATGGTGATGACCGGCATAAGAGCATTCTTCATTGCATGGAGCCAAATTATAGTGGACTCCTTCTGCCCCTTTGCCCTTGCCGTCCTGATATAATCCTGGCGAATGGTCTCAAGCATGCTAGACCTGGTAAAACGCATCTGCTGGGCGGCATAAGGGATCCCGAGGGTGAACATTGGAAGTATGTACCCCTTCCACGTCTCGATCCCACTGGTGGGGAAGAGATGCATTTTGACAGCAAATACGAGTATTAGCATGAGCCCCAGCCAGAAAGCGGGGACCGATGCAAACAGGATCGATATGGACGTAGGTATCGTATCAAGCAGCGAGTACTGCCTTACTGCGGACAAGACTCCGATGGGGATCCCGAGTATAGCGGCGCAGGCAATGGCATTGAATGCCACCCTAAGCGATATGGGCGCTTTTGAAAGAACGGTCGAAGCTATAGGCTGCTTAGTCATATACGAGATCCCGAAATCGAGCCGGAAAAATGCATCGTATATATACTTAAAGTACCTGTAAAAGAATGGCCGGTCATATCCGAGCTCATGATTCAGCGCATCGATCTCGCTCTGAAGAGCGCCAGAGCCGAGGATCGTCGACGCCGGATCTCCAGGAGTGAAGGATAGGATCGTAAATATTATGAACGATACTCCCAATACTATAGGTATCATCAGGAGCAGTCTTTTCAGGACAAACCGAATCATTTCAGCTCCTTTCAAAGATAAATAAAGGCGTGCGGGCCAGCGGATGACCCGCACACTTTAAGATTTGACTTGTGATCAGTCTGTTACTGACTTACTTCCAGGACCAATCATAGATATCGGGGAAGTTAGGTACATTTACAGGCTGCAGATTCTTGTTCCATACGAACAGGTTGGACTTGTAGAACAGGGGCAGCAAACAGCATGTCTTCATTACTTCGTCGTTGAGTTCCTTGGTGATCTCGAGACGCTTGTTGAGATCAAGCTCTACGAGCTGGTCGGCGAAGAGCTGGTTGAAATGCTTATAATCAAACTTGTTGCCTTCGAACTTGACGAAGTATGCTCCAACGCTGTCGCTGTGTACTCTCTGACGGAAAGAATCATAATCTCCGGTCGAAGTATACCCCAATACGCCCAGATCGTAATCCTGAGCGCGAAGAGCTGCGATGCATGCAGCGTTCTCCATAACGTTCATCTCAGAATGGATCCCTACCTCTTCCAGATTTGCCTGGATGACGACTGCGACGTCGGGGAAGTAATTGGAGGCAGTGACGGTGATCTTTCCAATATCGCATCCGTTGGGATATCCAGCTTCAGCAAGCAGAGCCTTTGCCTTTTCAGGATCATGGTTATAAACTATGTCTCCCTTTGGCGCAGCTACGTTATACTCAGGATTCTCCATGTAATCGGCGACCTTGGCATATCCGCCGTATGCCGCGACGTTTATGGCATCCTTGTCGATCGCATACGCTATCGCTTCACGAACTTTATCATTCTCAAGGACCGGATTGGCGCTGTAGTTTATGCAGGCATAAGTGATATGGTTTGCAGCAACAGCAGCGGTCTCAAACTGATCCATGCCCTGATAGGAACCAAAGCTGGCTACGGGGACTGTATAGTAATCCAGTTCGCCCGCTTCAAGTGCAAGAGCACCGGTAGTCGCTTCAGCGATCTGCTTGTAGTTGACGGTCTTGATCGATGCTTCACCTCTGTAATAATCGGGGAAAGCCTTCAAAGTGACGTTGGTCTCGGAGAAGCTGTCGATGTAATAAGGACCGGTACCAGCTTTGCAAGCTTTGGTACCAAAGGTCTCGCCACCTTCGGTGACTTCCTTCTCGCTCTCGATCCAGATCTGGCTCACGTTGTTCATGGCCGCTGCGGAGACAGTCTTGAAGTGGACGGCTACGGTATAGTCATCCAAAGCCTCTGCATAGTCGATGTTGCTGTAGAAGGTGCTCCAGGTCGGGGAACCCTTGATATGGTCGTAGGAGAATACCACATCGGAAGCCTTCATCTCTTCTCCATTGTGGAATTTGACACCTTTACGCAGAGTAAAAGTGTAAACGAGTCCGTCATCACTGATCTTATATTCCGTGGCAAGTCTGGGCTCATATTCCAGGGTCAGCTCGTTCATATGGAACAGGGGCTCATAGATCTGCTCACGCCATGTAAGCTCAGAAACTGCACGGTTTCCATGAGCATCAGTGGACTGGAATGCAGACGTGATAGCCAGATTGATATCGTCCCTTGACGGCGCAGCAGGTGTCGACGGGGCTGCAGGTGTTGATGGTGCGCTCGGGGTACTTGGCGTACTTGGAGTGCTCGGGGTCGATGGAGCCGACGGCTGAGCCGCGGGCTCTTCCTTGCTTCCGCATGCGGCGAATGCCATAAGCACCATACATGCGGCAAGAAGCAGTGCAATGTATCTCCTCATGGTTCTTTCCTTTCTTTTGACTGACGATATAACTAATTTGATTAGAGAATTACTACTCCGATGCCATCGGAGCGGATAACGATCTTTGTCCCGAAGGGTTCTGACAGCTTCTTGAGCCTCTCGAGTATGTTCAGATCCGGTCCGGGTTCGGGGAGTCCCATCTGCCAGTACTCCTTCTCGAATCCCAGAGAAATGGGCATCAGTTCTATCTTCGTGACCTTGTCATTCTCGATCTCGACATAAGGTATGAAGGCTTCCAGGACCCGGTGGTCGCAGAGAAGACCGCGGGTATGGTTCTTTGTCCTTATATCGTACATCTCGTACATCGGCGTATCGGAGGTCAGACCGTATTTCTCGTATTGATCCTCTGCCGCGTAATCTGCAAGCTCCTCCTGGAAGATAAAATTCCCGAGACTGTAGAAGATCGGGCATCCCTTGTATACCTCGATCCCGCGTATGATATGAGGGCCGTGGCCTATGACCGCCGACGCTCCTGCATCGATGCAATAGTGGGCGAATTCCTGGAAAAAGTCTCCCTGATTCTCCTTGATCCCACCCTTGCTCTCATGGGAATGCATACTGACGAGAACGTAGTCGCAATGGGTCCTTGCATCTTTTATGGACTTTATGATACGTTCCATGTCGACCTTGTTGGGGTGGGTCACATACTTTGTATCAGTTCCTCTCTCAATACGCATGTTCTGGATACTGGTCGTCCCTTCGGGAAGGGGCGGGGTAAAGCCCTCAGCCCTAGAAATGTCGAGGAAACTGTTCACGTGACTGGTATCAATGATGTTCTGAAGGAAGTCAAACTGTTCCGGCGTCACTTCGATATGTTCGTCTACCCTCAGTCCGTTGACCCCGGGCCTTCCGGGAACTCTTCTCGACTGCCTGCCTGCTATAGCAGCCACATTCATCATAGTGGAGACAACACCGATGACGCCTATACTGCCATTTGGAGTATCAAGATAGGCGGCTGCAGCAGCCTCATCAAGATTCTGTCCCACGCCCGCATTGACAAACCCGTCGTCTCTGAGGATCTGCAGGGTCCTGAGAAGACCCCTGTAGGAAAAATCCATGGTGTGATTGTTAGCAAAGGACAGCATGTTGAAACCATATCTTTTGATATCGCTCAACACGTGTGGGTCCGATTTTACATAGGCTCCTCCATAGAATTGATTCCCGAAGCATTCATCATCCGGAAATGTTGCTTCGAGATTGCAGAACCTGGCATCGCCCCTGCAAATAAAATCGCTCACTTCCCGAAAACCCGCGTAGTTTTCCGGAACACGGCGATTCGCAAGATAGTCACCGACTGCGGTGAAGCTTAGTTTAGGTCTCAATAGAATCACCTCGCATTTCTTTGGATTTGAGCTCGATATTATTATATCATCTATAAAAGCCATTTCGCATATATAGAATCCCTATATCAAAATGGATGTTCAATTTATATCATTAGACATATATTTGCACAATACAAGCTATACACCTATCAATAATTTTAGGATGCTGCGCTAAAGAAATGGCCATATGTCAGTCATTCATGATCATGCATATCGCTCTCATATGAGACTGCAGTTCTACATAGCAGTAAGGGAGTAAAAAGGACAGTTAATAATCTGCGACAGTGGACAAAGATAAATAATTAGTAAAGACATTCGAGCCGGTAAATGAGCAATAAAAAGCGAGGCTTCACATGTCTGATCTATCCACACCGGCATTTGGGATCCGCCTGTAGAAATGATCAAAAGAGTACTATATAAGTTTGCATAAAAATGATCTGACCGCAATTGTAAAAAACAACATTATAGTCGTGAAGGCTGCATCGGAAAGCCCCTTCCGGTGAGATCTCAGGGATTCCGAATGATTTTGGATCATTCCACAAATCAATTCGATAAAAACATGGATCGGCTGATCAAGGCTGGAGTAATAAAAGGTTGTGATCCGGGCTTCACAAAGATCGCCCTGCTCTGATCTAACGATTTCTCAAAGATCCTCTGACCTTACACTATACTGCGGTCCTGCAGAAACATCTTTAGATCGATGTGCATACGAGGTCGATGAACTCTCTGGCAAGCGGCGTCAGGACCGCATCTTTGCTGCAGATCCACCCGAAATCAACGTTATACTTGCAGTCCTTTATATTGAACTGTTTCAGATCCTCATCATAAGGAAAGACCCTGTAATGATCCTCGTTCCATGTGACGATGGCAAAAGCATCGGTATTGATAAGTATCTCATGAAGAGCCTTGCGGCTGTCAACGACGATCTCGCCCCTATCCGTCTTTATGCCAAGCAGCTTCGCTCTGTCGGAATAATGATAAGCATCCATCTCATCGTAATAAAGCATCGGAAAGTGACTGAGCATGTTAATATCTATCTCTCCGTCATAGCTGAACAAGGGATTATTGGGACCGAGCAATACTGTTATCCTGTCTGTTGAAAGCTTGGTAAAGCGCAGGCTGCGGCTTTCGATCTGCTTCATAACGTTGCGCGAATAATATTCAAGCATGTTGATAAAGCCTATCTCGGATCTGCCGCTCTCAACGGCCTGTATGACTCCGTCCCTCGACAACTCATGTATGATCATGCGGATAGGAGGATCCTGATGGGAATTGAAAAATGAAGCCGCAAGGAGATTTACGAAGCGGAAGTTGGCATTAGCTACGGACAAACATTCGAACGAATTATCCCGATCCGATATTCCTAACGACTGCAAATGATCGAACTGATCTATGATCGAAGAGGCGTATTCCACGAAATCTTCGCCCTGTTTTGTCAGCTGAACTCCCCGGTTGGTGCGCACAATGAGCGAGCAGCCGAGTTCATCCTCAAGGTTCCTGATCGAGGTCGAAAGATTCGGTTGGGAAAGATAGAGATTTTCTGCAGCTTTTTTTATCGACTTGGTCTTTGCTACCTCTACAACATAGCGCAGCTGTTCCATCTTCATATCGTCCACCTCCTTTGTTGTGCATATTATTTATAAGTATACCATCCGACACACATATAAACAATGATCAACATGCAGTAGAAAATGTTGAACTTTGCGATCTGTCATCGGTATAAGTGAAATATATATATGATCCACGGCAGGCGTGATAAAATCATTATATCAACTGAATGAAAGGAGACCTGCCATGTATAAGGAATGCGAGCTTGGAAGCAATAAGACCTATAAAGAAGTCATAGACAGTTTTCTTCCCAACCTGGAGGGATTCTACAAAAGCCCTTCCGCATACCGGGTAGAACCGTTCCGGATCTTCGGGAACCTATATTATGTCGGGGACAAGAAGGTCTGCAGCCACCTGATCGATACCGGAGACGGTCTGATACTCTTTGATACAGGATACCGCAATGCCTGCCACCTTCTTCTCCAGTCCATCTATGATCTGGGATTCGACCCTCACGATATCAAATTGATAATAAACTCCCATGGACACTTCGATCACTTCGGGGCAGGCAACGAGTTCAGGAGCCTCTATGGAGCGAAGATCGCCATGAGCAAGGTCGACACCGCTCTTCTCAGAGAAGATCCGAGAAGAGCATTGATGCACCTTTCTCCTGCGCCTAACGATGATATATGCTGGCCCGACATCGAGATCGAAGACGGAGACATACTGACGGTCGGAAACACCTCCATACGCTGCGTCCTTGCTCCCGGCCACACCATGGGCACAATGGCGTTCTTCTTTGATGCGGTGGATGGTAAGGAAACTAAAAAGGTCGGCTATCTCGGAGGCGTAGGCTTCCTGAGCGTTTACAAGGACTACTGCAGAGAGTACGGTCTTCCGCTGAACAAGACGGAGCTCCTTAAGGATTCCATCGAAAAGATAAGACCGGAAAAGGTAGACATTTTCCTGGGCAATCATCCCTACCATAACTGCACTTTGGAGAAAAGACAGTGGATGATCGATCATCCGGGAGAGAATCCGTTCATCAATCCGAACGGCTGGGATATATTTCTGAACGCTCTTGAAGCGAGAAGGCAGGATTTTGAAAGGCTCGGCTACTGAGCTTTAGCATCCCGTCATACCCATATAAACAAAAGATCTCCGGCAGGAATTGTCCATGCCGGAGATCTTTTATTATTCAGTATTATGTTCGCGGGCTTTCTCCGCCTTGGCGGATATGCGCCGCGGCGTAAGATCTAATGCGCTCTTCTGCGCCTTATGAGCTCTGCGCCGATGGCGGCTGCAGCCGCCGCGGACAGGGCCATCAGGGCGAGCCAAAGGTCCAGATCGTCGCCGGTCTTCGGGGTCTGAGGCTCCTGAGGCTTCGCGGGCTCTTCGGGCACAGGAGGCGCGGGCGGTTCGTCCGGTTCGCCGGGCTTGGGAGGCTCCACGGGCACAGGAGGCTCGTCAGGTTTTCCGGGCTCCTGAGGCTTGGGGGGCTCCACAGGCTTATCGGGCTTTCCAGGCTCATCCGGGTCTTCAGGCTCAGGCTCCTCCGGCTTTCCGGGCTTGGGAGGCTCATCGGGCTTCCTGGTGTTGATGATATCAAAGCCTTCCACCGAAGTTTTATAGCCCTCCACGGGCTCCTCCGCCACGGTGTATTTTATCTCGGACTTGTCTTCTCCGAATTTGGGAAGGTCTTCGAAGGAGCAGGTCCAGCCGTCTTCGGCGGTCACGGTCTTTCGCGCCGCTTCCTTTCCGCCGGCCAGCAGGATCACGGTTATGCGGTCGGGGCGGACGTCGTCCCGGTCGTCATTGTCCTCCCAGATCTTCTTAACGTCGATCCTGACGGTCTCGGGCGGGGTCGGAGGAGCCGGCTTCTTCGCATCCTTTACGACGATCAGGGTCGTCCCGTCCTCAGCCGTCTTTACTTCCGCTTCGGTGTTGACGCTTCCGTCGGACGCTATGGTGAAGGTCACGTCATCCGCGGTCTCGTAGCCCTCGGGCGCTTCGGTCTCGGTGATGGTATACTCCGCGCCGGCGCGAAGTCCCGTTATGATGCGGGGCTCGCTGCCGGAGGTCCACTCCCCTGCGGTATTGCCGTCCTTGTCCAGCAGCCTGAAGACCGCGCCCTCGAGGGCCGTCTCAGACTCCGCGTCAACTTTGGCGATACCGACGCGGGTCAAAGGATCCTCGACCATGATCACGTCATTACCGTCCGCGTCTTTGGCGACCCTGGCGCCCGCGGTGATCTTTCCGTCCTTATCGACGGAGAAGGTAATCTTCGAGACCAGAGCGTAGCCGCAGGGCGCAGCGGTCTCGACCAGGGCGTACTCCGCGCCTACGTCAAGATCGCCGGTCACATGAGGCTCCTTGCCGGATATCCACATTTCGACCACGTTGCCGTCCTTGTCAAGGATCTGCATTGCCGCGCCTTCAAGCTCCTCCTGAGAGGTCAGGCTGACCTTGCTGATCCTTACGGGCAGCTTCTTGGGATCGGTGTAGTTGGTGAAGACGGGGATCCCGGAGCCGGCCTCCTCTCCGCCCTCGTATATGACCTGAGCGGTCATGGTGCCGTCGCCGTTGTCGCTGACGGTCACGGAGACCCTCTCCTTATGCTCATCGTACTCGATCTCGGGATCGTCTCCCTTGATCTCTTCGATATAGTAGACAAAGCGTCCGCCGTCGTCTTCAAGGCTGTAGTGGAGGGGCGAGAAGGTTACCGTCCCGTCGGGCTGAGCGAATACCGTCTCGATCTCGCTGCCGTCCGAAGCGGTGAGCCTGAAGCTGAACTGCTCCTCTCCGATGACGCCGTTGGTGAAGACCTTGCGGGCCTCGATGACGGCGCCTCCCTCGGCAGGCTTGGTCCTGCTGGTATAGGCATTGGTGAACAAGGCCTCGGCGGTCTCTCCGGCCTTTATGACGCCTTCGTCGCCCTCTTTGGCGACCAGTTCGAATCCCTTGGACGGGACCTCGGTCACGATGTATTTCCCGTTGTGGGGCAGGCCGGTGACGGTGAAGCTCTCGCCTCCCTTTATGGACACCGCTCCCCCGCTCTTCACGGTCGTCTTCGCTCCGGTGGAGAGGGTGACGGGGTATTCATCCCTGATCTCGGTCTCCGAGCTGTCGAAGAAGTACAGGGTGAAGGTGAATTCGGTCTCCGAGGCCTGAGGAGTGGCGTTGACGATGGTCTTTGAGACCTTGAGGTCTCCGCTGCTCATGTCGTTGCGGAAGGCCGCCCCGCTCCTGTCGTAGATGACGTTTGCGGCGAGCCTGCCGTTTCCTCTGTCCTTTACGACTACGACGACCTCTTCTTCGTGAGCGTCGTATTTGATGGCGGCGTCGCTTCCCCTGACCTCTCTGATCCTGTAGCGGTATACGCCCTGCTTTTCGTAGCGGATGGTCTCAAAGTGGACCGGAGCTTTGCCCAGGTTCGGGTTGCTTATGACGCTGCCGTCCTCGTCAAAGGTCTGCTCCGCCATGTCGACGGGATCGTTGGCCGCGGTCCGGATCACCTGGCCCTTCTCATCGAGGAGCTGGAAGGTGAACTGACCGGTCCTTATGGTCTCGCCTGGCAGGGACTTGTAGGCCGTGATGTCGGCATATCCGTAAGCGGAGTAGGAGTTGTCCGCGGTGACGGTGACTCTTTCCGCGCTGAGGATCGTTCCGGAAGCGTTGTCGATCCCGGTCAGGGTCCAGCCTGCGGGAAGATCGGTCTCGGTTATCTCGTAGCGCGTCCCCGCGGGAAGATCCGGGAAGATTATGGTCTCTCCGGCCTTGCAGAAGACGGTGTATTCGCCGCCCGTCGCCTCGGCCTGCTGCCCCTCGTCCAGACTGAACCACTGGGCATAGAGCCTGACCTCTTCGCCGTTCCCTCCGATGGAGTTGACGCTCTGGCCGTCGCCGTAGGCGGTGCCGCTGCCGTCCGCTTCTGTATTCCAGCCGACGAAGATGGCGTCCTCTTTGGTAAAGCGGTTCACGGGAAGCTTGGCCGCGACGCCGCCGGTCATGGGCTTGTCGGCCATGGTCCCATCTCCGCCGTTGGGATCGAAGACCAGCTTGTATTGGGTCCTGTCGTAGTACCAGCGCACGGTGACGCCGCCCTTGACGACGGTGACCTCGGTGCCCTCGTCCTGGAGGACGCCGGTGGTCGCGGACCCTGCCAGCACCCGGAACTGCTCAGGGGCGATGAAGCCCTTGTATTCCTTTTTCTCGGGGAGCACCGACGCGCCAAGATCGAAGGCGCCCAGGTGGTCGGTATCCATGAGGACGTAGCCCGAAAGATCTGCCTTCTGCTGGTAGTGCTCTACCGTGACCTTGGCCCTCTGGGAGGGATCCATGTACTGGGCGTAGAGCTTTACGGTCGATCCGGGTTCGGCACTGAAGGCTGAGCCTGCGGCATTCCCGCTGAAGCGGTCTCCGCTGCCGTCCCGGCCGGTGGTCCAGTAGAGGAACTCGTAACCGTTCGGATGGGTCGGGACAGGCATCTCGACGGCGTCGTCGGGCCCGTTGACCCGCTGCCACTGGATCCTGGAATAGCCTCCGTTGGCGTCATAATTGAGCAGGAAGCTGTCCTCGCTCATCCAGACCGCGTAGAGGGTGACGGTCTGCCCGTTTATCGCGGCGCCCGTAAACAACGCGCCGTCCCCATACTCTGGGACGACCGCATCACGATCGGTGGACCAGCCCGCGAACAGAAGATCGCTCTGGAAGGTGCATATCGGAAGCTGGGGCCTCGACATCATGCTTGCGGTAATGGTATCCATGGTTCCCGTGGCTCCGTTCGGGTCGAACGCAATCCTGAAATTGGGATCATAATTGCCCTTGACCCATGTTCCTTCAAGGGCCTTCCCGCTAAGATTTGCGATGGAATTCATCACAACTCCGGTGTCCAAATTTTTCCACGGTCCTCCCGGGATCTTGCTCGTATCAAAATAATCAGGCCCGAAGACGACCATTTTCAATGAATTCCTGTATTCCAGAAACAATGTGAACTGACTGGAATTGCTCTTCATTTTCTGGGTAAATGCGAAATTCTTCAGATTCAGATACTCGATCCCATTTATATTGCCGAACATACCTTCAGCTCGGATCGTTGAAGGGGTTGTGTACAGCCCACTCATATCCGCATATTTTAAATTTGTCGCATTGTTGAACATATCAGTCGTCCCATTTGTGACATCAACATGCGACTCGACTTTTACAGATCTGATCTGAGTCCTGAAACTGTACCACGGCCAATACGTCTGTCCGTTATACTGTGTTGCGCTCGAACCCGCGAAGGAACCGTATGAGCCATCTTTAGGTTCTATTACAAGGGTCCCATCGGAATAGAAGGTCCATTTGACAGTATCGCTCAGCTCCCCGCTTCTTGAAACAGTTGCATTCGGAGCTGCCTTAAATGCCGGCGCGGCCAGTCTGCTCCTGACCATGGACATGCTCCTGCCGGGGGCGGCGGTGAGCTTCGGTCCGGCCTGCTGAGGAGCGGGCTCGGAGTCTTCAGGCCGGGCGGGATCCTCGGGCAGGGCTTCGATCTCGGGCTTTTCAGCGCTCTTTTCCGAATACCAGAGGGTCGGACCGCCCGCTATGGGCATCCCGGCGTCGTTGGTCAGCTTGACCTTGAAGGTGAATTCTGCGTCCTTGTTGGCTTCGGTAAGCCCGCTTCCCACCTTAACGATCTGAAGGGAGCCAGGATTGGTGGAGTTGTTGAACTGTGGCGCCTCGCCGTCGTCATAGGTCACGGCGGCGTTGAGGTTCTCGTTTCCGTCGATGACGGTCTTGGTCACGACGACGGTCACCCCGCAGGAGCTCTCGTCAAAGGTGATCCTGCGCAGCTCGTCCTCGTCCGTGCTGTAGGTGATGGTCCCGTCCGCCGCGACGGACTCAGCGATGCCCTGGACCTCACGGATCAGGTAGTGATAGGTGCCCTCCGAGGTATATTTCTGATCGAAGAGCACGTAGCCGCTGGCGTGGGTGCACAGGGTCTCCAGAGCCTGTCCGCGGGTGGGAGAGCCTTCGTTGTCGTCGATCAGTTCAAAGGCGAACTTTCCTGCCGGAGGCACGGTACCGTCCAGCCTCTTTGTAGCGATGAACGTTGCAACGGCCGTCCCGGGCTCGTATGTATTGGTATAGGTCGCGGCGATGGAAGCCTTGGGAGCCACGGTATCCGCGACGTTTTCAAATTCAAGGGTCCAGCCGGTGGGGATGGTCTCCCGGAACTGGTAGGCGATCCCTGCGGGAAGATCCTTCGCGGTGAAGGTCTGACCTGCTTTGAGGGTGAATTCATAGACGCCGGTCTTCATTGCCGCTCCGTCAGGGCTTGTGATCTGAATATCCACGGTCTTCTCAGCCTTCTCAGCATCGGTGAGCGGAGCCGGGGTGCTGCCGGTATAAGGCTTCTGGCGGGAGTCTCCGTCGGTAAAGGCCACGGTGATCTGCTCCGGCAGGTCTTCGCCCACCAGAGAAAGGGTGAAGGGGAAGGATATATTGCCGTCGGGCTCCTTCTCGCTCCATTTGGTCAGCTTGGTCACCGATACGCTGCCGGGCTCAAGGGTATTGACGAAGACGGGAAGTTCAGAGGTCTCCGAGACCTTTTCGTAGGTCTCTTTCCCATCTATTTCGGTCTTCTGCACCGTCACGTTGGTCTGGGTCACCGCCAGGGTCCCGTCGCCGTTGTCCGCGACGGAGAGCTCCACCCCTTTGAAGGAATCGTCATAGACGACCCTGGCGTCGGAACCGGCCTTTTCCCTTATGACATAGAGATAGCTTCCTCCCACGTCAGACTCGTCGAAGGAGAGCTCGTCAAAGGAGATGGTCCCTGCCTCATTGCACTCCTTAGTCTGAAGCACGACGAAGCTGCCCTCGGCGTTTTTGCCGAGAAGCTCGAACTGGAAGGGACCGTAGTCGCCGAGCTCGCCGCCCCTGACCTGCTTCCAGGCCTTGAGCCCGATGGAGCCCGTGGCATGATACTCGTTGCGGAATACGACTCCGTTCTCTTTGTCTTCCGGATCTTCGACCTTGGTCCCGTCAGCCTTGAAGTATTCGGGGACGCAGGTCATGGTCCCGTCGCCGTTGTCGGTCACGGTGACCTTAACAGTGTAGGTGTCCTTATCGTAGGTGTAGCCGGGCTTTTCCCTGTCCACCTCTCTTATCTGATATGTGAAGGTCCTGCCGTGGTCCTTCTGATCGTAGGTCAGGCGGCTGAACCTGGCGCTGCCGTCAGCCTCCGACGAAGTGTTGCGGACCACCTCTCCATAGGTGTCCGAACCGTCCGTCATGTCCACCAGCTCGAAGCGGAACTGGTAGCGGGTCATCTTTCGGCCTTCGAGGGTCTTATAGAGGGAAACGGTCTGGCTCCCCTCGGCCTCGTAGCGGTTGGTGAAGCCGGCAGCGACGGCCTTTTCGTCGATGGCGCCGGCCCTGATGGTCCCGGAGGCGGAGGTGCTGGAGACCATGGTGAAGCCCGGGGTCTCGGATTCGGCGACCTCGTAGCGGGTCTCGGAGGGGATACGGACGATGGCGATATGCTCTCCCCCCTTCAGGGTGAAGGTGTCGCCGTTGCCGATCAGGAGGGTCTCTATGACCTCTCCGTCCCGGCCGTATCTCAAGGCCTCGTACTTCTCGGTAACGTCCTCACCGTCGGGATCCTTGAGCACCAGGGTGAAGGTGAATTCCTTGTCCTGGGAGTTCTCCGTGGTGCCTTCCGTGGTCTTGGCGACCACCAGGTCGCCGAAGGGCCAGTACCGGTTGGTGATGGTGATGTCGCCGGTGGAGGGATCCTTCTGGTAGGTATCGAGGTACCTGTAGACAGGCTCCTCCTCGACGGTGTACTCGATCTCGTGCTCCCTGCCGCTGAGGCCTTCGGGGTTGGTATACTTGGGAAGGCCGCTGAAGCTCCCTGCCCAGTTCCCATTGCGGTCGGGCTTTACGGTCACGGTCTTTCCGGTGAACACGCCGTCCGCCTTGAGGCGCACCGTGACGGAATCTGGCCTGTATGCCTTGTCCTCGTCGGCGTCGTCCCCCTCCCAGGCCTTCTTGAACTTCAGCGAGGTCTTCTCGGGCACGTGGGTATTGGTGATGGTGACCTCCTCGCCCTTGCGGTCGGTGGTCTGGGTATAGCCCTCCAGGCTGAAGGCCGGATTGGGGTCGGCGGACTCCTCTTCGAAGGTATAGTTTATCCAGTTCCCGTCGTCATCGTAGCGGATCACATGGGAGAAGACCCCTGTCCAGTCGTTCTCGCTGCTGAGGGTCAGGGTCCGGTCGGGATCCATGGGACTTCCGTTGGCGAGCAGACGGACGGTGACCGCGTTGGGACGCCTGCCGTCGGTGTTCCCCGCGTCATCCCAGACCTTTTTCACCTTGAACTCAAAGGGCAGGATGCCAACGCGGGTATAGTTGTAGTTCATTATGCCGTAGGTCTCCTGGAGCACCGGATCCACGTTGGTGCAGCCCATGTAGACGTTGTTGTAGGCATAGTCGTTGTTCTCGGGGGACTTGCGGAGCTCCTCGTCCGCGTTGAAAGGATCGGTATCCTCCCCGCTGGTCTCGTAGATCCCCGCCCTCATGCGCACGGTGAAGTAGCAGCTCTCCTGGGGCTTGAGCTCGAATTCGCTGCCGTCGGCCTTGTGGCGAAGGTCCACCGCGATGGCCCTGACTGTCGAAGGATCTTCCGGCGCTTCGGTGGTCCAGCCGCCGCTCTGAAGGAACCTGTAGACGTGATCGGGGTCGGGAAGCAAATGCATCCCGGAGCCCTGGTCTCCGCCCTTGAGGACGGAAAGATCTACCGGCGAGGTGTTGTAGTAGACTACCGGATCTGCACCCAGGGCCTTGGCGTCGCTGACGTCAACGGAATCGAAGGTCCCCTGCCAGCGGCCGCGGCCGAAGTCCTCAGGAGACTCTTCCCCCGGAACGTAGGACTCAAAGGCGTCCAGGATGATCATGTTCTTGGTCGTCGTGAGCCTGTCCGAGGCGGTGTAGAGCATATATGTATAGTAATCGCCCTCGTAGACGGTGGTCTGGACGGCGCCTTCCTTGCCGGTGGTCCAGATCCCGAGACCGTCTCTGGTGACGTACTTGCGAAGCTCGGTGGAAGCCTGGAAGTCTATCTCCTCGCGCTTGAGGACGGAACCCGAGTAGACGAAGGCGGTGTGATCGTCAGTCCTTTCCGGATCGAGGCCGGTCATGAGCTCCAGATCGTCGCCCACGGCATTCCTGGCCCTCTGGTTGTTGTTCCTGTCTGGATCGTCAGGCTCTCCCGACCATCCCTTGATGTTTCCCAGGGCCTTTTCGTCGGCCTCGTAGGCGGCGACGTTCCTGACGTTGGTTCCCACGCCGTAGAGCCTTGCCTCGTCCCAGGAGTAGTAGGCGTCGAACTCCAGGGTATGAACGTCCTTGTAGCCTTCCTTGGGATAGGTTATATCGTTCGGATAGGGGTTGTAGTCGCTCCTGCTGGTGTAGCTCACATGGGGCTTCACGTCGGTCTTCACGACCAACATCACGCGGCCGCTTCCCTTGTAATTCTCGATGGTGTAGACGTCGGTGATCTTGTCCTCCCCGCCGGAGAGCTTCACCGAATCCACGTCGGGCATGATGCCTATGGGGAGAAGGTCGTACCAGGTGCCGCTGGCGGTGCTGGGGATCAGGCCTTCCTTTCTTGCTTCGTCGTATTCGCTCCTTTCGAGGATGTTGGACTGCTGGGTCATGGTGACCTTGGTGCGGATCAGCAGCTCCCTTCTGATGAGGTCATTCTCGATGAGCTCAAAGGACTTCTCCTGCCTTACCGCGGACCTGTGGTTGCGGCCGTGGAGCCAGACCCTGGAGGAATCGTCCAGGGATATGGCAAGGTCCCCCTCCTGCTCGAAGGCGTTCATGGCTGCATAGTTGTCCAGGGTACACATAGCGTAATCGCTGGCGTCGAACAGGGCCGCAAGGCGGTCCTGGATGGTCTGAGAGCTTCCCAGCAGGCGGACGCCTATGTTGTACTGCATCCTCGCTCCGTCGATCCTGCGGGAAAGATCCGCGGCGTCCTTAAGGCCGGGGATGAGCATGGTGGTCTTGACCTTCCAGACTCCCGCCGGGAGGTCGATGCGGGTCCTGCTCCCGCTGTTGGACGCTCCGTTCTCGGTGGTCACCGAGATCTTTCCGTCCGCGGTCAGGGACATGACGGCGAACCTTACCCACTCGCCGTCCTGAAGGCCCCAGAGCTCCTCAGAAGGCCTGTCGTAGTCTCCGAAATCGTCCGCGGTCATGGAGCGGAAGGTCCAGGCGCTGTATTTATCGGGCTGATAGTACTGCAGATAAGTCGGAGCCTGCATCTGGACGTAGGCGACCTCGATATCGTCCGGAGTCAGCCTGATCGAAGAATCGAAGAGGAAGGTGTTGTTCTTGGTATCCTTGAGGGTGTCCTCTCCGTAGTTGTCCTCCAGCTCGAGCTTTACGTCCTTAAAGCCGAAATCGGTGATGGAAAGGCCGGGGACATCCACGTTCTTGGTGAGCTCGATGATATATCCGTAGCCGTAGACGTTGTAGCCCACGATCACGTCCTCGCCGCGCCTGAGGATGTTGAGGGCGCGGTCGGAGGTATCCATCAGGTTGTTCCTGTTGTAGCCATTGTTGGTCTTGCTGATGCCCACTTCGAGCTTCTGCTCTTTGAAGGGGACCAGGTGCCTTACTACGTGCTCTTCGCAATATTTGTTGTATTTGATCCAGGTATGGGTCTCGGAGTCGTACTCCTCCTTCTCCAGCTCATACCAGTAGCGGTCGTATTCCTTGAGGTCTCCGTCCTCGTCGTAGACCTTGTTGATGATGTGGACGTACTCGTCGTCGCCCACGTTCATGTAATTCGAATATCCGGTGATATCGGAGCCGGACTCGGTCATACCGTATTCGCGGATCTTGTACTGCCATCCCTGGCCCTCGTCGTTCCAGGTGACGGTCCAGTCGTTATCGGCGCTGACCCTGACGGTCTCAGGGTATCTGTAGTTCTCGTTGTAGTATCTTCCGAAGCTCTGATGGTCGGGACGGCGGTCCTCATGGCCTTCGTCGTGCCAGACCTTCTTGAGGGAATAGTAGACCGGCAGGCGGAAGGGAGCCTCCGCGCTGGCATCCTTGGTAGAGGTCTTGAGATCGTCCCAGCCGGTGACCTCTATGGTCTGGCTGTTGGAGATGCGGTATTCGTCTCCTTCCACGGGGAAATCGGACCGCTTGTAGGCGGTCCAGACGTAGGCCGATTTGGGAAGGGTGTTGTAGCCGTCGTAGATGGACGCGGTGACGGTGAGACCGTCCTCGGAGAGCACGTTCCCTTTATAATAAGTGCCATCCTCATCAGGGATCAGAGCGTCCTGAACGCCCAGCATCAGGCCTTCGACCTGTAGGGTCTCCTTGACGTCGTGCATGGGGTCGATATAGTGGACGACCTCCCCGTTGAAGGCGTCGCTGACGGTCATATGGAAGGGCTGGCTTCCGGTGGCAGAGCCCGACACGTACCAGCGGGCGAAACTGTAATCCGCGGGATCCAGGCCCCTTTCCTCCATCATATCGAGGAACTCGGAGGGCATATTGCCCCCGTTCCTTGAGGCAGCCTTCTCCACCGTGTGGTAGACGTAGTAGGACCTGCTGCTGGTGTTGTAGGCGCTCTTGGTGGCGGACGCGGCGGTCACGTGGGTGTCGATGGTCGCGTCGATCTCGTTGCTCTTTAAAGCGAGGTAGTTGTCCTTTTCGGTGGTGAGACCGATGATGGCGTAAAAGGGATCGGAATGGCCGAGATAGTCCGAATCTGCGAACCTGGACTCGGGGGAGACGTCCTTGTCGATCATCTCGCTGGGCTTGACGTTCCTGAAGGTGCCCTGGATCATGACCTTGGAAGCCGCGGACATGCGGCGCAGATTGGTGACGATGATATTGTCTCCGACCCTTCTCCACGCGAAATCAGCCCCCGTCCCCGGCTCTTCGGGGACTGAGAGGGTGAGATTTCCTGGCTCTTCCCCATTGCGGTCATGCCAGAGATATGCGGGGAATATGATCTCGACGGAACCTGGCTCGTGATCGTCGGTCCCGGAAAGGGCGAAGTTTATCTGGAACTGCTGATTGCCCACGGTATTCGAATCAGAGCTCAGGGCAAGGGTCCCCTGCCCCGCGGCTTCCTCTTCACCAGTGCTGCAGGAGAGCCACTCCACCGTTACCCACTCGATGACCTTGCCGTCGAGATCGACAGGTCCTTCGTCGGGGATATCTTCCTCGGTATCATCCTTGGGATCCGCTTGGGGATCTTCCCCGCCGGCGTCTTCGGATGCGGCCTTAAGACCGAAGGTTTTTTTCAGCAGGTCTTTGAGGGAATGCTTCCTTGAAGGCCCGGGAAGGCTCACTCCAAGGAGAGCCCTGGTGCGGGGGCTCAGATTCTCGATGGCGAGTAGAGGCTCGTCGTCCGAGGCCTCGGTCTCTGCGAGGGGATGGTCTGAAACGTCCACAGCCTCCTCTTCGGGCTTGAGCTTTTCTTTGGGCTGCAGAGGCAGAAGGCCTTCCGCCGCTGGATCCAGTCCGGCTGCGGAACCCGACGCGAGCTCAAGGTCCGCGCCCTCCGTCTCTTCAGACGACGGCCGGATCGCGCCCTCTTCGTCCAAAGGCAGCGCTTCGGAGCCTCCTCCGGCAGGCTCATAAACATCCTCACTTAGAGGCGCCTGATCCCGGGCCCCGTTCAACGCGAAGACCGGAGCCGGTACCATGCCTGCCGTCATGACGACGGACAGCAGCAGCGCGATCGCTTTTTTCCTGATATCGTTTCTCATCCTGTTCACCCGTATCCTTATAATGACCAAAAGAATGCGTCCTGCATCTGATCCGGAGCATCCTGAGTTTGTGTTTCATGCTTTGGGCAGGATCGCCGGCGGAAAACGGTACGGAAGGATCTGCCCTCACTTGTGATTAATAGTTTACTTACGATTTACGATACCATTATTGAATCTAAATGTAAATATTAATTGCTAAATTGTTTTGTATAAACGTTATCGCAGAAGTTATATCTGCTATTTCTGCAAAGTATTATATATAAATAGTTAAGACATATTTTGATCCCGGAAGTACTGCTCCTCTGCGCTTCGCCGGAGCCGGGAGATATCGGGCAATAAAAAAACCGGCCGAAGGTCTTCATGCCTTCAGCCGGCTCTCATCTCAAATGTTTTAGGTCCTTATCAATATTCCATGCCCTTCTTTACGGCATTGAGATTGCTCTCGAAGAGATCCGCGTGACGGGCCGAGATGACCTTGTGGAGCACCTCTTCGATGCTTCCTCCGGCAAGCTCGGGGCATTCCTTCATGAGCTTTCCGACCAGGACCATGTTGGCGAGCCCGGGGGTGCCCAGCTGGGAAGCGAGGGTAGTAGCGGGGATGTAGACCGCCCTGACGTCGGTCCTTTCGACCTTTCTGTCCACCATGGCGCTGTCCACCAGGATCATCCCGCCGGGGACGACCTCCTTCTCGTATTTGTCAAGAGAGGGCCTGTTCATGACGACCAGGATGTCCGGCTCAAAGACGATGGGAGAGCCCACCGGCTCGTCGCTGATGATGATGTTGCAGTTGGCGGTGCCGCCGCGCATCTCGGGGCCGTAGGAGGGCAGCCAGCTCAGCTGCTTGTCCTCCAGCAGGCCCTTGTAGGCCAGGACCTTGCCGGCGAACAGTATGCCCTGTCCACCGAATCCGGCGATGAGGATATTAGTCGTCATTTGCCGCCTCCTCCCTGCTCCGGTCTCTGAAAACGCCGAGAGGATAGTAGGGGATCATCTTCTCGTCCACCCACTGAAGGGCCTTCTGGGGAGTCATGCCCCAGTTGGTCGGACAGGACGAGAGGACCTCTACGAGGGAGAAGCCCTTGCCCTCCACCTGGTTCCTGAAGGCCTTTTCGATGGCCCTCTTGGCGTTGTTCACGTTCTTGACGTTGTTCACCGCGACCCTTTCGATGTACTCGGGACCGTTGAGAGTGGCGAGGAGCTCGCAGACCCTGACGGGCCAGCCCGCGGTGCGGGTGTCCCTTCCGTAGGGAGAGGTCTGGGTCACCTGACCGGGAAGCGAGGTCGGGGCCATCTGGCCTCCGGTCATGCCGTAGATCGCGTTATTGACGAATATGATCGTGATATTCTCCCCTCTGGTGGCGGAATGGACGGTCTCTGCCATGCCGATGGAGGCGAGATCGCCGTCGCCCTGATAGGTGAACACGATGTTGTCAGGCAGAGCCCTCTTGACTCCCGTCGCGACGGCGGGGGCCCTTCCGTGGGCAGCCTCTATCATGTCGCAGTTGAAATAGTTATAGGCGAATACCGCGCAGCCCACCGGAGCGATGCCGACGGTCCTGCCCTCTATGCCCAGCTTGTCTATCGCCTCGGCCACCAGCCTGTGGATGATGCCGTGGGTGCAGCCGGGACAGTAATGGAATTCAGCCTGTGTAAGGCTCCTGGGCCTTTCGAATACTACAGCCATGTCATCTACCTCCCGCAAGCTTTTCTACAGTTTCTATGATCTGATCCGGGCCGGGGATCACTCCTCCGGTCCTGCTGCACAGGACCACCGGCTTTCTGCTGCCTGTGGCCAGCTTTACGTCCTCTATCATCTGGCCCATGGAGAGCTCGACTGAGACGAAGGCCTTTACCCTGTCCGCGGCCTCGGCCAGAGGCTTCTCGGGGAAGGGCCAGACCGTGATGGGCCTGATGAGCCCTGCCTTGATCCCCTTTGCCCTGAGAGACACCACCGCGTTCTTGGCAACGCGGGAGGCGATGCCGAAGGCGACAAGGCAGTAGTCTGCGTCCTCCATCATGTATTCCTCCCAGCGGGCTTCGTTCTGCTTGATGGTCTCGTAGCGGGCGAAGCGGTCGATGTTGGTCTGCTCCAGCTCTTCGGGGTCCAGATAAAGGGAGTTGATCACGTTGTGCTTTCTCTTCATCTGAGTGCCGGTGACCGCCCAGGGCTTCTCGATCAGATGGGGCTCGGTCTCCTCGATCTCCACCGGCTCCATCATCTGGCCGATGGTTCCGTCGGCAAGGATCATGGAGGGGACCCTGTACCTGTCCGCCAGATCAAAGGCAAGGCCAGTAAGGTCCGCCATCTCCTGGACGGAGGCGGGGGTCAGGACGATCAGGTGATAGTCTCCGTGGCCGCCTCCCTTGGTGGCCTGAAAGTAGTCGGACTGTGAGGGTTGGATGCCTCCAAGGCCCGGGCCGCCTCTTTGGACGTTGACTATGACCGCCGGAAGATCGCTTCCCGCAAGATAGGAGATGCCCTCCTGCTTGAGGGACACCCCGGGGGACGACGACGAGGTCATGACCCTCTTTCCGGCGCTGGCGGCTCCGTAGACCATGTTGATGGCAGCCACCTCGCTCTCCGCCTGGACGAAGACTCCGCCGATCTTGGGCATGCGCTTTGCCATATACGCGGCGAGTTCGGTCTGAGGAGTGATGGGATAACCGAAATAGATCCTGCAGCCCGCCCTGATGGCGGCTTCCGCCAGGGCTTCGTTGCCCTTCATGAGATACTTTTCTGCCATGTCCTCACCTCTCTACCTTTATGATGCAGTCGGGGCACATGGCAGCGCACATGGCGCAGCCGATGCAGCTCTCCTGATCGGTGATCTCAGCCACAGGATGCCCCTTCTTGTTTATCTTCGTATCCGAAATGACCAGAAGCCCCTTGGGGCAGGCCGTCGTGCAAAGGCCGCAGCCCTTGCAGCGCTCCGTTTCAAAGGTCAGTTTTGCCATTATATATCCTCCTGTTTTTTCAGCAGCCCTTCTGCAGGTCCAGCGGGAACTCTCCTTCTGTCGCAAGATCCCGCCTTACCGTGGTCATCGCCAGGGGAAGCCCGGTGAGCCTTGAGAGCTCCAGGGCCTTGCCCCTGCTCTCTTCGATCAGCCTTCTGTCTGTCCATGCCCCCAGATTGGAGTTGTTGATCAGTGCGGTGAAGCCTATGCCGCAGGCCTCCTCGATCTCCCTTAAGACCTCCAGGGCCTTTTTGGGAGTCGGAGTCAGGGGTCTGCAGTAATTGACCACAAAGAACATGTCGTAGTCGTTCTCCTCCAGAATGAAGGGAGCGAACTGCCCCAGGACGTAGGCTCCTCTGTCGTCCCCTCCGATGTCGAGGACGCAATGGCCCGTTTCGGGCCGAAAGAGAGAGTAAGCCTCGCTGGGTATGGTCGGCATGTCTATGTTGGTGTTGGCGTAGGGAAGAGTCAGCAGACGGACGCCGGCTCTTTCCAGCATCTCTTCGCTGTCCCTGGTCCTGAAGTAGGGGTTGACGATGTCCAGGTCGGCGATGGTGACCTTCTTCCCCTCTTCCTTGAGCCTCACCGCGTAGTTCACCGCGATATTGGTCTTTCCGCTGCCGTAATGGCCGCAGAACAGCGACAGTCTCTTCATTTTACTTTACTGTGAGGCCCAGCTTGTAGGTCCAGCCCATGGTGTCGGGCACGGTACCGGTCTGCATGCCGTAGAGGTTGTCGTAGAGCTTCTGGGAGAGCTCGCCGACCTTGCCGCCGGATACGACGTAGTCGGTGCCCTGGACGTTGAGGGTCCCGATGGGAGAGATGACCGCCGCGGTCCCGCTGGCGAAGATCTCCTTCAGATCTCCGGTCTTGCTCCCTTCGATGACGTCGTCGATGGAGAGCTTCCTCTCGCTGACCTTTACGCCCCAGCTCCTGAGCAGCTGGATCACGGAATCCCTGGTGATGCCGGGCAGGATGGTGCCGGAATCGAGAGGAGCGGTGACGACCTCGTCCTTGAACACGAAGAAGGCGTTGGAGGTGCCAATCTCTTCGACGTACTTATGCTCAGCGGCGTCCAGCCAGAGGACGTCCTTGCAGTCGTACTTCATGGCGTCCTGAGAGGCTCTCATGCCGCCGCCGTAGTTGCCGCCGACCTTGGCGTAGCCGGTGCCACCCTTTGCAGCGCGGATGTACTTGTCCTGGACGTAGATGCGGGTGGCGTGAAGGCCGCCGTCGTTGGCCGCGTAGTACGAACCGGTGGGGCTTAAAATGATCAGGAAACGGTAATGCTTTGCGGGAAGGACCGAGAAGGACACCTCATCGCCGAACATGAAGGGCCTGATGTAAAGAGCGGTGCCGGGAGAGGTGGGGATCCAGTCAGCGTCTTCCGTGACGACAGCCTTGATCGCTGCGAGGAAAAGGTCCTCGGGAAGCTCGGGCATGCACATGCGCTCGCAGGTCCTTGCCATACGCTTTGCGTTCATATCGGGTCTGAAGAGCATGATCTCACCCTGGGGAGTCCTGTAGGCCTTCATGCCTTCGAACATCATCTGGGCGTAGTGGAGGACGCAGGATGCGGGCTCGATGAGTATGGGCTCGTGAGGAACGACTCTTCCGTCATGCCAGCCGAGGCCTTCGTCCCAGTCCATTACGAACATGTGGTCGGTGAAGTAGCGGGCAAAGCCCAGCTTGCTCTCGTCTTCGGGTCTGGCCTTGGGATGGGTCGTCCGGGTCACAGGGAATTTGTAATCCATTTTATAGTTCTTCCTTTCTTAATAACTTTGCGATTTCGTTTTATGATAAGCGTTATTATTCGCTTTGTCAAACTAATTATCGTTTTGCATTTTGTGTTTAACACACAATGCGCTGATCCGCGCAGCATCATCCGGAGCGATCATCGGCGGATGGTCCCGCGAGGGGTGCCCCACCGGTCTCTTGCAGCAGGCATGTCCGCTCAACTCAAGCGATGAAACAGCGAGGGGTGGCGCAAGGAGGCACCGCGCCGACTGCCGCCAGGCAGGCGGATGCGGGGGATGCCTGCGCCAGGACCCCGAGCGATCAGACTACAGCCTGCTCCTCTGGATCTTTCCGCTGACGGTTTTGGGAAGCTCATCCCTGAATACCACCAGCCTCGGATACTTGTACGGCGCAGTATGCGCCTTGACGTAGTCCTGGATCTCTTTCTTGAGCTCCTCTGTCCCCTTGACACCCTTGGTGAGGACTATCGAAGCCTTCACGATCTGGCCCCTGACCTCATCCGGAGCCGCAGAGACCCCGCACTCCAGAACATAGGGAAGCTCCATAATGACGCTCTCGATCTCGAAGGGTCCGATCCTGTAGCCGCTGGATTTGATGATGTCGTCCACCCGGCCAACGTACCAATAGAACCCGTCTTCGTCGCGCCAGGCGGTATCTCCGGTGTGATAGAACCCGTCCCTGAACGCCTCCGCAGTCTTTTCCGGATCGTTGTAGTATTCTCTCAGCAGTCCGCACGGCCTTCCGTTCCTTAGATCGATCACGATCTCACCGGTCTCTCCGTCGCCTATGATATCACCGTTCCTGTCCATGAGCCTTACGTCATATATCGGAGCGGGCTTCCCCATGGATCCGACCTTGTGAGGCGATCCAACGAGATTCCCGATGATCATGGTGCTCTCCGACTGACCGAAGCCTTCTTTGATCTGAAGGCCGGTGAGCTTTTCAAACTGCCTGTACACCTCTGCGTTGAGAGCCTCACCTGCCGTCGACATGTGCTTTACGGTGGAAAAATCGTACCGGCTCAGGTCCTGCTTTATCATCATGCGCAGCATGGTCGGCGGAGCGCAGAAGCTCGTTATCCCGTATTTTTTGAACATCGGCAGGATCACCGAAGCATCGAAGCGGTCGAAGTCGTATACGAATGTCGCCGCCTCGCAGAACCACTGACCGTAGAGCTTTCCCCACATGGCCTTGGCCCAGCCCGTGTCCGATATGGTGAAGTGCAGACCGTCAGGATCCACATTGTGCCAGTACCGCGCTGTATGGAAATGCCCAAGGGCATATTTATAGTCATGGGCTGCGATCTTGGGATAGCCCGATGTGCCGGAGGTGAAGAACATCAGCATGAGATCATCTCCCCCGGGAGCGTCTGCGCCGCGTTCAAAGTGGCTGCGGTACATCTCTATCTCTTCGTCGAAGCTTCGCCAGCCGTCTCTTTTCCCGTTTACCAGTATCTTATGCTTCAGGCCGCTGCACTGATCCGCCGCTTCATCTATCCTTTCGGGGACTCCGTCATCCGCAGTTGCGATGACCGCGCTGATACCGGCAGCGTTGAATCGGTACTCCAGATCGTGGACCTGCAGCTGGCTTACCGCAGGGATCGCGATGGCGCCCAGCTTGTTGAGGCCAAGCATGGCGAACCAGAACTGATAATGCCGCTTCAGCATCAGCATGACCCGGTCGCCCTTTCGGATACCTATGGCCTTGAAGTAGTTTGCTGCCCGGCTCGACCATGCGCTCATATCCTTAAAGGTGAAACGCCTTTCGGTCATATCCTTCGAAACAAGGAGCATCGCCAGTTTGTCAGGATCCTTTTGTGCAAGAGCATCTACCAGGTCGAAGGCAAAGTTGAAGCCCTCCGTATTTCTGAACCTGATCGAAACGGGAGTACCGTTCCCGTTCTCAGTGACCTCTATGTATTTCCTGTAGATCCGGTCGCTGTCATCCCTTTTTATGACGGCAGATCTGTCCTCTTCCGCCCTTACAGGCTGAAGCTCGGGGATGGGTTCTCCTTCCGGATTGAGGACTATCGCATAAAACTCGCAGTCCCTTCCGTTTACCGCCACCATCCCGTGAGGAGTTCCGCTGTCGTAGTACATCGAGTCTCCCGGACCCAGGATCTCTTTATGCTCGCCCACCTGGACCATGAGATTCCCCGAGATCACGATGTCGCATTCCTGACCGGAATGGGTCGTCAGCTCTATGTCGGAAGCCGCCGCCTTTTCATCGAACAGGACCTTGACGTATAAAGGCTCCGCGATCCGGTTCTGAAATGCATAGGCCATATTGTAGTAAGTCATGCCGTGGGCGGTATTGACCTCCTGAGCGGCGCCCCTTCTTGTCAGGGCGTAGGATTTGAGCTTTGGGCTGTAACCCTCGATGATGTCGGTCACATTGACGTTGAGCTCTGCCGCGCATCGGTAAAGAAAAGCGAAATGAAGATCACCGTGTCCGGATTCGTTCAGGATATATTCTTCGAGGCTCACCCCGGTCCTGTGCGCCATCTCCTCCTGCGTAAAGCCCTGGATCTCCCTGAGCTCTCTGATGCGGCCTGCCATCTCACGGATCTTTCCATCCAGGCCTGTCATTGCTGCCATTTATATTCCTCCAGTCTGACGGGAGGAGCTTTCAGGGATCATGCCGGTGATACAAAAAAGCCCGCCCCAAAGTAATTTCTTTGAGACGAGCATTCTATGCCCGCGGTACCACTCAAATTGCATGCTTTAAGCATGCCCCTCAGGGTCCAGCAACCCTTATGCCCTTACGCGGCAGTCACGGGAAGGCTCTACTTGCTGATACGCTTTCTTCCTTCCGGCTCGGAAGCTACAGTCTTAAGGGGCTCTCCGCCGGTTCTCATCATACCCGGCTCTCTGTGGGATCACCTGTCTTAAGCTCTCTTCGTCAATGCCTTTAACAACACGATACTATATCTCAAAGATCATGCTTTGTCAAACTAGAATTATGACATTTTTTTGTTTTATCTAAACAAAATCACTTCCGATCCTCACTACAGCCTGCTCCTCTGGATCTTCCCGCTGATGGTCTTGGGGAGCTCGTCCCTGAATACCACCAGCCGCGGATACTTGTACGGCGCCGTATGCTGCTTGACGTAGTCCTGGATCTCCTTTTTCAGCTCCTCGGTACCCTCGACCCCCTTGGCCAGGACGATCGAAGCCTTCACGATCTGGCCCCTCACCTCGTCGGGAGCCGCGGAGACTCCGCACTCCAGAACATAGGGAAGCTCCATTATGACGCTCTCGATCTCGAAGGGCCCGATCCTGTAGCCGCTGGACTTGATGATGTCGTCCACCCGGCCGACGTACCAGTAGTAACCGTCCTCATCCCGCCACGCGGTGTCTCCGGTATGATAGAAACCGTCGTGAAGAGCATGGGCCGTGAGCTCCGGATCCCTGTAGTAGTCCTTGAACAGGCCTGCAGGCACCCCGTCCCTCACGTCGATGCAGATCTCTCCGGTCTCGCCGTCGGGGCAGATGTTCCCGTCCCTGCTCATCAGCACGATCCTGTACTGGGGAGTCGGCTTTCCCATGGACCCGATCTTTACGGCGGAGCCTCTGAGGTTGGCTATGGTCAGGGTCGTCTCGGTCTGACCGAAGCCCTCCATGATCTGAAGCCCCGTCTTCTGCTCGAACTGCCGGTAGACCTCGGGATTCAGCGCCTCGCCAGCCGTGGTCATGTGGTGGACCGACGAAAAATCGTAGAGACTCAGGTCTTCCTTTATCATCATCCTCAGCATGGTGGGAGGAGCGCAGAAGGTCGTGATCCCGTACTGCTTGAACATGGGCAGGATGTCCGCGGCGTTGAAGCGGTCGAAGTCATAGACGAAGACCGCGCCTTCGCAGAGCCACTGTCCGTAGAACTTGCCCCAGAGGGACTTGCCCCATCCGGTGTCGGAGATGGTTAAGTGCAGGCCGTCCCGCTCGCAGCAGTGCCAGTAGCGGGCGGTCACGAAGTGGCCCAGGGAATAGATGTGGGAATGCCTGACCATCTTGGGATCGCCGGTGGTGCCGCTGGAGAAGAACATGACGGCGTCGTCGCTTCCCTGAGAGCAGTCGTCCGGTCTTCTGAAGGTCTTCCTGAACATCTGGTATTCCCCGTCGAAATCGTGCCAGCCGGGAGCTCTTCCCCCGACCATCACCTTGGTGGTCAGGCTGGGGCAGCGGCCGGCGACCGCGTCGACCATATCGGCGGTATCCCCGTCGGCGGTGCAGACTATGGCCTTTACCGACGCCGCGTTGAACCGGTATTCGAAATCGTGCTCTTTGAGAAGATAGGTCGCGGGGATGGCCACCGCGCCGATCTTTTCAAGGGCCAGCATGGAGAACCAGAACTGGTAGTGGCGCTTGAGGACCAGCATGACCCGGTCGCCCTTTTCGATCCCCAGGGACCTGAAGTAGTTGGCGGTCCTGTTGGACTCCTCCATCATGTCTTTGAAGGTGAACCGCCTCTCCTGCTTGTACTTGTCCAGGTGGATCATGGCCAGCTTATCGGGATAACGGTCCGCGATGGCGTCGACGATGTCGAATCCGAAATTGAACCGGTCCGTGTTCTCGAATCTGATGTTCTTCAGGGCTCCGTTCCTGTTCTCTTCGGTCTTCACGAAATCCTCGGCGATGAGCCTGGTGTTGGAACGGGCGGAGATCACAGTCTCCAGGATCTCCTGCTCGGGGGTCTCTTCGCCGGGGAAGATGATCGCGATGAATTCGCAGTCCTTTCCGTCCACCGCTATCATGCCGTGGGGAGTGGAGCTGTTGTAGAGGATGCTGTCCCCCTCCTTCAGGATCTCTCTGTTGTCGCCGACCTGGACCATCAGGGATCCGCTGACGATATAGTCGAACTCCTGACCGCCGTGGGTGGTGGTGTGGATGGGCATGTTCTGCTGCTTGGAGGAATAATCGTACTTGACGTAATAGGGCTCGCCCAGCTTGTCGGCAAGATTGGGAGCAAGGTTTATGATCTTGATGCCGGGTTCTTTAGCGGTGTCCTGGCCCTGGCCCTTTCTTGTGACCGTGTAGGACCTGAGCTTGGCGCTGTGGCCTTCCAGGAGCTCGGTCATCTGGACGCCGAAGATCTGGGCGCACTTGTAGGTGAAGGTGAAGGGGAAATCCACCGTCCCGCTCTCGTACTGTCTGTAATCCTCTTCGCTGATCTCGGTCTTTCCCGCCATGTCCTGGTAGGAATATCCGAAGATCTCTCTCAGCTCTCTGATGCGGCCTGCGATCTCCATCAGCTGGCTCTGTGAATTCTGCGTGGTCATTGCTTTTCTCCGTTTTCGTTGTTTTTGACCTTTGTCTTATGTTGGTAAAACAAAAGGCCCGTCTCAAGCAAAGATCTTGAGACGAGCCGTAATATACGTACCCGCGGTACCACTCAATTTGCGCATATCGCGCCACTCAGGCTCCAACAAGCCTTATGCCCTAACGCGGCAGTCACGGAAGGCGCCTACTGCCTGACCGGCTCATGCCGGACCTGCCATCGGACCTTCAGCTCGGAAGTGATGGGCACTGAAGCGGTCCGCTGCCGGGATCTCAGCATCCCCGGCTCTCTGTGGGCTTTCCTGCTCCTGCCGTCTTCGTCACAGCTTTTTTATTCAACTGCGGTCTAATATGCCACAGTTTTGTTGCCCTGTCAAGTGATCGCAGACGATTTTTTATAAAGCGGGCACATATTGCGGGAAAGGGAGGAATATAAGGCGGCAGGGCCTGAATGCCGCTTCTCTGCTGCGCCCGGCCCGAAAAGACCGGGTCCTCCTAAATGTAATGTTCACGGATCCTCCCAGGATCACTCCTCTTCCTCTTCGGGAAGCGGATGTTCCTTGACCAGCAGGCTGGTGACCCTCAGGCCCTCCACCTCTTTGACGGTCAGGGTCAGATTCTTGTAGTCGAAGCTGTCGCCGGCCTTGGGATAGCCGCCCAGCATCTCGATGGCCCAGCCGCCCAGAGTGGCGTTGTCGTCCTCGAAATCCCGGTCGTCCATGTCCATCTCCATGAAGAAATCGTAGATCCTCATGTCGCCGTCCACCTCGAACTCATCGTCGGACAGCTCGACGAACTCCTCGTCGATGACGTCCTTCTCGTCCCATATCTCGCCCACCAGCTGCTCCATCACGTCCTCCATGGTGAGCATGCCCATGATGCCTCCGTACTCGTCGGTGACGAATACCAGGTGGCACTTGGTCTTTTTCATGAGCTCCAGAACGTCGGGGATGGGCATTGTCTTGTGGACGAACCGGGGCTCCATCATCAGCTCGTTCAGGTCAAGTCTGTCGCCGTCCAGCATCTTCTTGTAGCACTGGGTGGTCAGGACGAAGCCCAGCATGTGGTCCGGGGTGTCCCGGTAGACGGGGACCCTGGAGAACGGGCAGGAGAGAAGCACCTTCCTGATGGTCTCGTCGTCATCGTCGATATCGATGGCGGTCATGTCGACCCTCGGGGTGATGATCTCGTAGGCAAGGCAGTCGTCGAAATCCAGGGCGCTCTGGAGCAGGTCGTGGGTGTCTTCGTCCACGATCCCCTCGTCTTCGGCGGTGTCCAGCATGGTCTCAAGGTCGTCCTCGGTGACCGCGTCGTCGGTGGCGCTGCCCTTCCAAAGGCCTGACAGAAGGGCCAACATCTTCTTTACGATCCAGGCCACGGGGAAGGTCACGATCATTATGAAGCGAAGAGGTATGGCGACCCACGCGGAGAACTTCTCGGGAGCCCTTGAAGCCAGGATCTTCGGGGTGATCTCGCCGAAGACCACGATGATCACGGTCATTATGGCCGTCGCCACGGGAGCTCCGCTGTCCCCCATGAGGGAGATGGCGATAACGGTGGCAACGGCGGAAGAACCGATATTTACAAGGTTATTACCTATGAGTATCGATATGAGGGCGTCATCGTAGCGGCTGAAGATGTCATAGGTCGCTCTGCTCACAGGCGTCGGCCTGTCTTCTGAAGCCTTTCTCAGCTTCATCTCGCTGGATGACGCAAAGGCGATCTCGGAGCCGGAGAAGAAGGCTGAGAGAAGGATGAGGATGACGATACCGATGTACTGCATCATGCGTCGCCTCCTGTTTCTTCCTCGTCGTAGATCTCGCCGACCAGCTCCTCGAGAATGTCCTCTACGGTCACGAGCCCCAGGATCTTTCCTTCATCGTCCCTGACGAAGGCCATGTGGCAGCGGCGGCCGCTCATGTAGTCCAGCAGCTCGTCCGCGGGCATGGAGGGCCGCACGAAGGAGACCCTGTTCAGAAGGTTCCTGGACAGCCTGATCTGCTTTCCGCCCAGCTTTTCCCTCAGGGCGTTCTTCACCTGGATTATGCCCCTTATGGAACCGTCGCGTCCGATGAAGGGGAGCCTCGCGTACTGGCTGTGCCTTAAGATCTCGAGGATCTGAGCCTCGCTCATGCCCTCGCGCAGGACCTCGACCTGATCCCAGGGCACCATGATGTCCGAGGCGGTGGTCACGGTCAGCTCGAGAGCGGACTGGACCAGCTCGGTGGTGTCCTCATCGATGGGGTCCTCCTCGTCGATATTCTCGATGACGTCGAAGAGCTCCTCTTCGGTCACCGTGGGCTCCTCCTCCCTGCCCTTCCCGACCAGCGCAGTGACAAGGCTGCTTATGCCGGAGAAAAGGACCGTAACGGGAGTCAGCAGCTTCATGAAAAAGACCAGCGAGCCCGCGAGCCTCGGGGCAAGCTGTTCGTTGCAGGATTTTGCGTAGGATTTGGGTATCATCTCGGCTGCTATGAACACCACAAAAGCGGTCACGAAGGTCGTCAGCGTGACTGCGGAATTCCCCCACAGCTTGGAAGCCAGCAGAGTCGCTGCGGATGAACATGAGATATGCATGATGTTGTTGCCCACAAGCAGGGTCGTAAGGGCCTTGTCAAAATGGTCCAGTATGTAAAGGACCTTCTTCGCCCTTCTGTCGCCGTCATCGGCGTCAGATATCATGCGTATTCGGTTTACCGATGCAAATGCGGTCTCAGCGGCGGCAAAATATGCGCCTCCGATGAGCAGCAGCAATATCAGAAAACAGTATCGGGGAACAACGGATAATCCACCATCGTCCATCAGGACAGTTCACCTCCTTAAGGTATTCTCACAATTAGAAATCATGATATCTGAACAGTATGATTTTGTCAAGAGCTGGGGGAAATGGGCGGTTGCCGGCCTTTGGATATAAAAATACCGAAGCGCCGGTCCGGGCCGGGGCTTCGGTATTTGTCATGGAGTCTTATCAGTATTTTTTGAATGCCGCCGCGATGAAGATGGCTGCCGCGAGGGCAGCGGCGGACGCCGCGATATATATCCAGCTTTGGCCGTCCAGGGTCGTCCTGGTGTCGACGGCAGCGTCGCTGTCGGATGTCTCGGAAAGGTCTCTGAAAGGCATCTGACCTCCCTGAGGCCGGCTGCTGCCCTCGGAAAACCCGGGCATTTCCCCATCCGCGGGAGGCTCGGGAGCTTTCCCGTCGGCAGGGGGCTCGGGAGCTTCGCCGTCTGCAGGCATCTCCATCCCTTCGGGAGGTCCAGGAGGCTGCTCATTAAAGCCGGTCCCCTCGGAGGTCTGCCCATCCGTCTGCTGAGCGCTGTCCGTAGAACTGTCAGTGCCGCTCTGAGCGGACGATCCCGGTCTCTGGCCGTGCTTTCCGCCCATGCCGCCGTGTCCGCCGGTCCAGCCGGAGGACTGATCGGAGGTCTGGCCGTCCTGACTGTCCTGGGGCATTTGAGTCATGCCGCCCCAGTTCATCTTTCCGCCGAACATGGAGCTCTGGGCGTTGCCGTAGGATGCGGAGATCTCTTCGATGGTGATCTCTTCCTCCCGGTCTCCGATGACCATTTTATAAGTCCCGCCCTGCTCCATCTCAGGGCAGCTGATGGTCACGGCGGAGAAGCTGCATGGGACCTCCCAGCTGATGAGCATATTGCCCTGGCTGTCCTCGATGCCGACGGTCTCGCCGGCTTCCTCTCCTTCGCTGATGATATACAGAACGGAGCACTGGGTGGAGGTCTCGCTGAAGCCCTCCGCCATGAAATAGCTGCCACAGGCGATGACCGTTCCGCCGGTGATCTCGCAGACGCCGCCGCTCTCGCTGCCGTAATCGATGGCGCAGTTGGAGCCGCTGTTGACCATGCTGACCCTGATATTCCCGCCGGTGATCAGTATATCGCCGTTGGAATCAAGGCCGTCCGCGTCTCTTCCGGACTCGTTGATGATGGTGAGATCTCCCCCGCTGATGTGGAGCCAGGTCTCAGTCTGATCGGTCCCGGAAGATTCCGCGGCCTCGTTCTGCTCCGTCTGCTGGAAGGCTCCGTGCATGCCGCCAAAGCCCATCATCCCGAAGCCCGAGCCGCCGTTGGCGTTGATCCCGTCGTCCGACGGGTATATCACGATCTCTCCTCCGGAGATGTCGACGGTCAGGGCCTCGAGCCCTTCGTAGCATTCCGAGATCAGAAGGCTGCCGCCCGCCACCGCGATGGAGGTATCGGAATGGATGCCGTCGTCTCCCGCGGAGATGGCCACCGAAGCCCCGGTCAGGCGGAAGCTGTCGTTGACGTGAAAGCCGTCGGAAGGCACGGTCACGGAGATCTCCCCTCCGGTGATGACCAGATCGTCGTTGGCGTCTATCCCGTGCTTGTATCCGCCGGTGAGGACAAGGCTGCCGCTGCCGTTGATGGTCAGGTCGTCGTGGGCAAAGATCACCCCGCCGGTGCCGTCGGCAAGGGCCTCAGCCGAATACTCCGATCCGCTGGTCATGGTATTGACCGACCCCTCCGCGAGGGTAAGGAAGACCTTGTCCGCCTGATCGATCTGAAAACAGGCGTCGTCGGAGCAGGTGATGTCCACCCCATCCAGCATGATCCAGACCTTGGAGCTGTCGTAGGCGTCGACGATGACGCTCCCTTCTTCGAGGCTTCCGGAGATGACGTACTTTCCGGGGGAGGCTATGACCACGTCGCTTCCGTTCACATAGGCCCCGCTGCCGGATATGCTGGCGGAGGCGCCGCTGAGCGTTATGACCGAAGCCCCCGAGGTGTCCCAGGCCCCGTCAAGGTCGTTCTCGGTGAACAGGCTGTCGTCGGAGTGGGCCTCCGAGTCGGCGTCGACGATGACCTGTATGCCCAGCCTTTCCCCGTTCATGAACAGGACGGTGATCAGAAGAGTGACGATCAGTACGGCAACGCATATTCTGTCAAAATATTTGTGCGTTGACATCCGAAGCCTCCTAACCCATGTAATCTCCGTTGTAGCTGACGAGAACGGCGCTCTCTACGCCCTCCATATCGGAGAGCTGGTTGATGAAATCGGTGTCGTCGCTCTCGAGCCTTACCTCGAGGTTGAGTTCCACCATGCCCTTGCGCGCGGTCTTGCTCTTGACGACGCAGCGCTTGGTATGCTCCTTGAGGAAGGCTGCCGCAGCATCCTCCGAGGCGTGGTCTGCGCAGGTCAGGACAACGATGTACGGATTGGTCATGTCCTTGCGGTTGGCGAAGATCAGGATGATGAGGCCGATGAATACACTGCCGAACACCGCAAGAGGGATCATTCCCGCCGCGAGGACGATACCCGCGACGATGGACCAGAAGAGGAAGGCGATGTCAAGGGGCTCCTTGATCGCGGTCCTGAAACGGACGATGGACAGAGCACCGACCATACCGAGGGACAGGACCACGTTGGAGGTGACCGCCAGGATGACTTCGGTGGTTATCATGGTGAGAGCCACCAGGGTGACTCCGAAGCTGGAGGAGTACATGACTCCCGAGTAGGTCTTCTTGTATATGAGGAAGATGAATAGTCCGATGCCGAAGCTCAGAAGAAGAGCCAGGACCATGTCGAGAACGCTCACCGCGGAGATGTTCTCAAGAAAGCTCGATTTGAAGATGTCGCTGAATGTCATTTTGCTTGCCTTTCTTTGTTTTATGCTTTATCAGTAGTCGTAGACTCTGCACTGAGCGTATTTTGAGAATGCCGCCGCCCTTCTGCCCGGCGTCTGGACGCAGTCCTTGATGACCGTAGGAAGATAGGCGTCCCACTTGACCTCCAGGATTATGGGGGCGTCCCCCGCAGGGACGGTCACGCAGTCGGGATCCAGGAAATCGGTGCACCCGAGCCCTGTCCTGATGTCGTAGTCGAAGGTGACCCTGACGTTCCCGGGACCGTAGATGAAGGGCTCTCTGGTATAATCCACGATGGTCTTAGGCCTCAGACCCTGATACCGCATCTTGCAGTAGAGCTCCTCCACCAGAGGCCTTCCGCAGCCCAGCATCCAGTCTGTATCGCCGTCCACTATGGCCTGGGCCTCTTCTTTCGTCAGATCGGCGCTGTACTTGGTCCCCAGACCGTTGACCTTGCTCTTCTTCTCCAGATGGATCAGGGAGGTGTCGCCGTTGTAGTAGCGTATGCGGAACTTCTCCCTCATGTTGACCCCGTCGACCTTCTCTCTAAGGGCCTTGTCCTTCGCGTTGTCAAAATACAGGCTCCTGATCAGGTATTTCCCGTCTGCCGCGTGGGGATCGCTCCTGGCGACTGCCCTGAGCCTCTGGCGGATGCAGAGCATGTCCATATATGTGATCTCGTGCTTCCACTCGTGGCGGTAATGCTTTTCCATCGTGGGTCTCCTTTTCGTTTGGGTTGGTCGTATTATATTCCATGTCCGGATATTTTCAATGTTCTGTTCATGAATTCAATGTGTCGATTTGGTGGAGCGGCAACAAATACGGATTTCTTTACGCTTTCATGTCAATTGCTGAAATCTCACATTTTCTCTGCATTTTGTGATAATATTGATTGGTTATGAGAGAGATCGTCATCGAGCACAACGACAGCGGACAGAGGCTCGACCGCTTCCTTAGAAAATATCTGCCCAAGGCTCCCCTTTCCCTGGTGTACAAGCTGGTGCGAAAGGACGTGAAGGTCAACGGCAAAAGGGCGAAGGAGGACACCTTCCTGAACGAGGGCGACGTCCTCACCCTTTACATGGCCGATGAGGATATCGAAGGATACGTCGAAAAGAAGCGTCCCCGCAGCGCCAAGAGGCAGTTCAAGGTGCTGCTGGAGAACGACGACCTCATAATAGTATCAAAGCCCTTCGGCCTGTTGGTCCACGGGGACAAGACCGAAAAAAAGGACACCCTTGCCAACCAGGTGACCGACTATCTGATAGAGACCGGCGCCTACGTGCCAAGGCTGGAGAAGACCTTCGTCCCGAGCCCCGTCCACAGGCTGGACAGGAACACCACCGGCCTGGTGGTCTTCGGAAAGAACGCTCAGGCCCTCAGGGTCCTTTCCGCCATGATGCGGGAGGCTCCAGCGGACGAAAAGGACGTGAAGGAGAGCATCTGCCTTCGCAAGTATTACATCACCGTCCTCTGCGGAGAGCTGGACCGCAGCCTGACCCTGAAGAACAGGCTGGTCAAGGACGAAAAGAAGAACCGCGGCATCGTGAAGCCCCTGTCCTATGACGGCGGCAAATACATCGAGACCGTGGCAAGGCCCCTCTACACCGGTAGAGGCTATACCCTTGCCGAGATCGAGCTGGTCACCGGCAGGAGCCATCAGATAAGGGCCCACATGAGCTGGGCCGGCTTCCCGCTGCTGGGAGACACCAAGTACGGCGGCAGGGCCTACATGATCCCGGGAGCGTCCCAGAGCGTGACGACCCAGCTGCTCCACGCGGCGAGGATCGAATTCACCGGGGCTCCCGAGCCTCTGGACTACCTCAACGGCACCTCGGTAACCTGTCCCCTGCCCCCCGGCTGGCAGACCGTCGAGAGGGAATTATTCGGAAAGTACATCGCACTTTAGAACGGGCGCATCATCATAAAGGAGAAAACTATGCATATATCGGAAGATCTCAAGGAGTGGCTCAAGGACATATCGATCTCCATCATCTGCGCGGCGGTCATCCTCACCTTCATAAAACCGACCATCGTAAAAGAACATTCCATGGAGAATACCCTCCACGAGAACGACTATCTCTTCATCAGCCGTCAGGCCTACACCCTTTTCGGCGACGTGGAGAGAGGTGACATCATCATCTTCCCCAGCCAGCTCAAGACCAGCGGGGGCAAGGCCAAGACCCTCATCAAGAGAGTCATCGCGATCCCCGGAGACACCATCGCCATCGTCGACCAGAAGGTCATCCTCAACGGCGAGGTACTGGAAGAGGACTACATCAAGGACGGGTACACCAACACCGAGCTGGAAGAGATGAAGATCCCCGCGGGCAAGATCTTCGTCATGGGAGACAACAGACAGAACAGTTCCGACAGCCGCTCCAAGTCCGTGGGGCTGGTGGACATCGACAGCATTTTGGGCAAGGCCGTGTTCAGGCTCTTCCCCTTCAGCAGGATCGGGGGTCTTTACTGATGGCCGAAGGCAAGCTCATATCCAACAATAAAAAGGCCTATCACGACTACTTTTTCGAGGACACCTACGAGGCGGGGATCGTCCTGACCGGCTGCGAGATCAAATCGGTCCGCGCCGGAGGGGTAAATCTCAGGGATTCCTTCGCCAAGGTGGAAAAAGGAGAGATCTGGGTCTATAATATGCATATAAGCCCCTACGAACAGGGCAACCGCTACAATCCCGATCCCATGAGGCCCAAGAAGCTGCTGCTCAACAGGCAGGAGATCAGGCGCATGGAGCAGGCGGTGACCCAGAAGGGGCTCACGCTGGTGCCGGTAAAGCTTTACCTCAATAACAGGGGGCGGGCAAAGCTGCAGCTGGCAGTGGCAAGGGGAAAGAAGCTCTACGACAAGAGAGCGGATCTTGCGAAGAAGGATGCGGCCAGGGACATGGACCGCAGCAGAAAAAACAGGGGGAGAGATGAATAAGATCAAAGACCTGATCTACAACATGAACGACATACTCGTCGCCATGCTGATCCTGGCGGTCGCGGCCTCCATAATCTACTGGAGGGTGGAGACCATCATGGATTATCCCGCCTACGCGGCGGCACAGCAGGAGAAGAGGGAGACCTCCGATCCCAACTTTATCGACATCGACCTCACTCCCGGCGCGGTGGACGAGAACCTGAACAAGGATCCCGAGAACTTCGACGCCAGCACCGGAGAGGTCACCGGCACCGATCCCGCCCAGCCCGGCGAGACCAGCCAGGAGCCTCCCAAGGAGGGCGAGACCGGGAATACCCAGGATCCTGCCCAGCCTGCCCAGCCCGGCGAAGGCTTCGTGACCAAGGCTGAGGTCAAATTCACCATTCCAGCGGGATCCTCCTGCGACAAGATCGGCAGCCTGCTCTTCCAGCAGGGCCTGGTCGAATCCAAGGAGATCTTCGTGAAGGAGGTCATAGCCCAGAAGGCGGACACCAAGCTTCAGACCGGCACCTTCACCATCCCTGCCGGTTCAAACCTTAACGACATCATCAAGATCATCACCAGATAGTTCAGAATGCGGGCGCAATGCCCGATCAAATACGTCCCAGGAGGAAAAAATGGCACTAGTCACTACAAAAGAAATGTTCGCAAAGGCGCTGGATTCCGATTATGCCATCGGCGCGTTCAACGTCAACAACATGGAGATCATCCAGGGCATCGTCGACGCCGCCAAGGAGGAGAATTCTCCCCTGATCCTGCAGGTATCCGCAGGCGCGAGAAAGTATGCGAAGCCCGTCTATCTGCTCAAGCTGGTGGAGGCCGCCATCGAGGATACCGGCCTCGACATCTGCCTGCATCTGGACCACGGCGAAGACTTCGACATCTGCAAGAAGTGCGTGGACGACGGCTTCACCTCCGTCATGATCGACGGATCCAAGCATCCCTTCGAAGAGAACATCAGGATCACCAAGGAAGTCGTCGAGTACGCCCATGACCACGGCGTGGTCGTAGAGGCCGAGCTGGGCAAGCTGGCCGGCGTCGAGGACGCGGTAAAGGTCGAGGCCAGGAACGCCACCTTCACCGATCCCGAAGAGGCCGCCGAGTTCGTCGCCAGGACCGGAGTCGATTCCCTTGCCGTCGCCATCGGCACCAGCCACGGCGCTTACAAATTCAAGGGCACCCCGTACCTTGACTTCGAGAGGCTCAAGCAGATCCACGCTCTGATCCCCGAGACCCCGCTGGTCCTTCACGGAGCATCCAGCGTCCTCAAGGAGTTCGTCGACCGCTGCAACCAGTACGGCGCCAAGATCCCCGGCGCCCAGGGCGTCCCCGAAGAGATGATCCTTGAGGCCGTCAAGCACGGCGTCTGCAAGGTCAACATCGACACCGACCTGAGGCTCGCCATGACCGCCGAGGTCCGCCGCTACATCGTCGAGCACCCCGAGGACTTCGACCCCAGAAAGTACCTGGGCGTCGGCCGCGAGGCCATCAAGGGCATGGTCGCCCACAAGATCAGGAACGTCCTCAACTCCTCAGGAAGGATGTAGGGACCGCTCAGGAAGGCGCGCTTTCCGCGCCAGCCTGACACCGATATATGCGATAACGAAGCGCTTCTCCGGTGACGGAGAGGCGCTTTTATTACGCCCGTGCCCCGCCATAAGATCCGGATGGCCTCGCTGCGGGAAAGGACCCAGGTCCCAAGCCACGCCCTACCCGGTTAAATATCTTTAACTATTTTTCTCCGCTCTATTGACAGGGCCCGCCGACTGGTTTATCATGAAAGCAGTTAAAGACCTCTAACCGCATGGCGCCGGCGCGGGCCGCTGACCCGGCTGCAGCGCAGGGCCGTGCACGATGGAAAGGAGAAAAGATAACATGAAGAAGTCCTTCAAAGTCAACGGTATCGACTGCCCCAACTGCGCAGCCAAGCTTGAAAGAGCCATCCAGAAGGTCGACGGCGTGGAAGACGCTGTCGTAAGCTACGCCACCGCTAAGCTCACTCTTATCGCTCCCGACGAAAAGTTTGACGCAGTTCTTGAGGAAGTCTGCGCTCTGGCTCACAAGATGGAGCCCGACTGGGTCGTCGTCAGATAATAAGGCGATATGCCTGATATAAAGACCATACTGACCGCGGCCGTCTTTATCGCGCTCTACATCGCGATAGGTGGCCGCGTTCTGCTTAAAGCGGCAAGGAACATAAAGCGCGGAGACGTTTTCGACGAAAACTTCCTCATGTCCGTCGCATCGCTGGGTTCCATTGCCCTGGGAGAATACGTTGAAGGCCTGGCGGTCCTGGGCCTTTACAGGCTGGGAGAATACCTTCAGGACCGGGCGGTGGACAAGTCCCGCAGGGCGATCTCCGACCTCATGGACATCCGCCCCGACTTCGCCAACGTGGAGCGGGACGGCCAGCTGGTAAAGCTGGACCCGGAGGAGCTCAAGCCCGGCCAGCTGATCGTCATCAAGCCCGGCGAGAGGGTCCCCGTGGACGCGGTGATAACCGAAGGCTCCTGCAGCCTGGACACCTCCGCCCTGACCGGCGAATCCCTGCCCCAGGAGGTCTCCGCCGGCGCGGAGATCTACAGCGGCACCATCGATCTGAACGGCGTCGTCACCGCGAAGGTCATAAGGCCCGCCGAAGAATCCACCGCGGCCAGGATCCTGGAGCTGGTGGAAGACGCCGCCTCCAGCCGCGCCAAGTCCGAAAAATTCATCACCCGCTTCGCCCGCTGGTATACCCCCGCGGTCTGCGGAGCCGCCCTTCTGCTGGCGGTGATCCCCTCCCTGATCACGGGAGCCTGGGCCGTATGGATCAGAAGAGCGCTGATATTCCTGGTAGTGTCCTGCCCCTGCGCCCTGATCATATCGATCCCCCTGGGCTTCTTCGCCGGCATCGGATCCGCCTCATCCAGAGGCATACTGATCAAGGGAGGCAACTATCTCGAAGCCCTGAGCAAGACCGACACCATGGTCTTCGACAAGACCGGCACCCTGACCAAGGGCGAATTCAAGGTCACCGGAGCCTTCCCCGCCCCGGGCATAACAAAGGAAAGGCTCATCGAGACCGCTGCCCTTGCCGAATGCTACAGCGATCACCCCATCTCCCGCTCCCTGAAGGAAGCCTTCGGAAAGGAGCCCGACAGGAGCCGGGTGGAGAACGCCTCCGAAGCGGCGGGACACGGAGTCACCGCCTCTGTTGATGGCAAAAGCGTCGCCTGCGGCAACCTCTCCATGATGGAGAGCCTTGGGATCAGCGCCGAACCCCTCACCCAGCCCGGCACCGCCGTATACGTTGCTGAGGACGGCCGGTACATCGGAAGCATCCTGATCTCCGACGAGGTCAAGGACGACGCCGCCTCCGCGGTCAGCCAGCTGAAGGCCCTGGGCGTGCGCAGGACCGTCATGCTCACCGGCGACCGCAGGGAGATTGCAGAGAAGACCGCGCATGAGCTTGGTATCGACCAATGCGAAGCCCAGCTCCTGCCCCAGGACAAGCTGGAAAAGGTCAAGGAACTGAAAAAGCAGGTCCCGGAGAAGAAGATCCTCGCCTTCGCCGGCGACGGCATCAACGACGCGCCGGTGCTCGCGGGCTCGGATCTGGGCATCGCCATGGGCGCCATGGGCTCCGCCGCCGCGGTAGAAGCCGCCGACGTGGTCCTGATGAACGACAAGCCCTCCGACATCGCTCTCGCCATGCGGATCTCCAGAAAGACCATGCGCATCGTCTACGAAGACATCGTCTTTTCCATCGGAGTCAAGCTGCTGGTGCTGCTCCTGGCGGCCCTGGGCCACGCCAACATGTGGCTCGCGATCTTCGCCGACGTGGGAGTCTGCATGATAGCGATCCTCAACTCCATGAGAGCGCTCAGGATATGACCGCCCCATAACTGCAAGAATTGCCCTCCCGATGCTTCGCGAAAGCGCTTCGGGAGGGCTTTTTTCGATAAATGCATCTTGCCCGCAGCCCTGCGAAGGATATAAAATATATGGCAACAGAAGGAACCGTTTGATGAACAGGGACCCGAAAGGGCCTGTACCGCAGAAGGAGGAATCAACGATGCTGGGTGACGATATCAAAAAACTGGGCTTTGGTCTCATGCGCCTTCCGAAGATCGGCCAGGACGAGGATATAGAGCAGACCAAGAAGATGGTCGATCTTTTCATGTCCAAAGGCTTCACTTATTTTGACACCGCCTACGTCTATGACGGCGGCAAGAGCGAGATGGCGCTCAAGGAATGCGTCGTCGACCGCTATCCCAGGGACAGCTTCGTCTGCGCCTCAAAGCTCCCTCTTTGGAACGCCGAGAGCGAAGAGCAGCTCCCCCTTCTCGCCCAGGAGTCCCTGGACCGGGCGGGCGTTGAATATTTCGATTTTTACCTGGTCCACAGCCTCAACAAGGACCTGTACGAGAAGGCCGAAAAGCTCCACGCCTTCAGCTTCATGCAGAAGTTCAAGGCAGAGGGCAAGGCAAAGCACATCGGCTTCTCTTTCCATGACAGTCCGGAGGTCCTCGAGAGGATCCTGACCGACCATCCCGAGGCGGAGTTCGTCCAGCTCCAGATCAACTACAAGGACTGGGAGGACGACGTTGTCCAGAGCCGCGGATGCTATGAGACCGCCCGCAGATTCGGCAAGCCCGTGGTGATCATGGAGCCCGTAAAGGGAGGCTCCCTCGTCACCATGACCGACGAGGTCCAGCAGCTCTTCAAGTCGGTCCATCCCGACATGTCCATCGCCAGCTGGGCAGTGCGCTTCGCCGCCAGCCATGAGGGCATACTGACCGTCCTTTCCGGGATGAGCAATATGGAGCAGATGGAGGACAACACCAGCTTCATGGAGAACTTCCGTCCCCTCGACGAGAAGGAGCTCGAGACCGTCGCCAAGGCCGTGGAGATCATAAACGCCATCCCCACCATCCCCTGCACGGCCTGCCGCTACTGCGTCGACGGCTGCCCCATGAAGATCAATATCCCCGGCGTGTTCAAGGCCCTCAACCACTACACCGTCTACAACAACCCTGAAGCCGCAAAAAAGCAGTACGACAGAGCGGTCAAGGACGGCGGAAAGGCCTCTGAGTGCCTGCAGTGCGGCCAGTGCATGGAGCACTGCCCCCAGCATATCGATATAATCGAGACGCTGAAGAAAGCCCCCGAGCTCTTCGGAGAATAAACAACAAGCAGAAGACAAAGTCCCTTCCCCGCCCGGCGGAGAAGGGACTTTTTTTAAAAAAGCGGGCCCGAAGGCCCGCCGTCGTGTTATTCAGTTATATCTCCCTGTCGCTGGACGTTGCCAGGTATTTCAGGATGTCCCTTCTGGTCACGATGCCAATGAAGCTTCCCCAGTCGTCGACTACGGGGATAAAGTTCTGCTCCATGGCCCTGAAGACCAGATCTTCCGGTTCTGCCGTGATCAGGCAGGGAGGGTTCTTGTCCGCGTGGGCGATGTCCTTCACCAGGATCTTCTCCATATCGTAGATGCTTATGGAATGGTCCGGCTTTTCACCTGCGGCGTTGAGCATGTACCAGAGGAAGTCCCCCTGAGAGATGGTCGAAACGTATCTTCCGTCCCGGCTTATGACCGGGATTGCCGAGTAACCGTTGACCCTGAGTTTTTCCACGCCCTGCCTTAAGGTGTTGTCCTCGTAGAGAAAATCTACGGTCGCCTTCGGATGAAGCAGGAATGCTATGTTCATTTAAGCGTTCTTCAGGAAGCCCATTATGCTTCCGAGGCCGGCATATTTGGTGACACCGTCATCACCGGTGATAACGATGGAGGGAGCCTGGACTATGCCGTAGGTCCTGGCCAGATCCCTGTTCTCTTCCGCCGGCACCAGTTGATAGTCTATGCCGGCTTCGGCGAGGGCCTTCTTGGCCGCCGCGCAGTTGGGACATGTCTTGGTGGTAAAGAGCATGATGTTCTTCGCGCCGCCGGCAGCAGGAGCCTTGGCGGTCTCGGCCTCGGGAGCCTGGACCGGAGCGGAGCCCTGCCTTAAGGCTGCGGGTGCTCTTCCCGCGGGATCGGCCGACAGGTCGAGCTTGGGATAGTGCTTCTTCACGGAGAGGCCCACGTCGTAGACCTTCCTGTCCTTGAACTCCTGGGACTTTCCGTCGTTCCAGTTCTGGACCGGACGGTAGTAGCCGGTGATCCTGCTGTAGACCTCGGTCTTGGCGCCGCAGATCGGGCAGGTGTACTGCTCGCCGGACAGGTATCCGTGGGCGGCGCAGATGGAATAGGTCGGGGACAGGGTGTAATAGGGCAGCTTGTAGTTCTCGGCGATGGTCCTGACCAGGTTGGCCGCGGCCTTCCAGTCGGGCAGCTTCTCGCCCAGGAAGGCGTGGAAGACGGTGCCGCTGGTGTAGAGGGTCTGGAGCCTGTCCTGGATGTCCAGGGCGGAGAAGACGTCCTCGGAGAAGCCGACGGGCAGGTGGGAGCTGTTGGTGTAGTAGGGAGTCCCGTTCCTGTTGGCGGTGATGATGTCTCCGAATCTCTTGACGTCGTGCTTGGCGAGCCTGAAGGCGGTGGACTCGGCGGGAGTCGCCTCGAGGTTGTAGAGGTCGCCGTACTGCTCCTGATAGTCGGAGAGACGCTCTCTCATGTGATTGAGGACGGCCTCGGTGAAGTCCTGGCCCTCGGAGCTGGTCAGATCCTTCCTGATCCACTTGGCGTTGAGGCAGGCTTCATTCATGCCGACCAGGCCGATGGTGGAGAAGTGGTTGGTGAAGGTGCCCAGGTACCTTCTGGTGTAGGGATAAAGACCGTTGTCCAGGAGCCTGGTGATGACCTTGCGCTTGGTGTCAAGGGATCTGGCGGAGATGTCCATCATCCTGTCCAGACGCTTGTAGAACTCGTCCTCGGTCTTGGAGAGGTAGGCGATCCTGGGCATGTTGATGGTGACCACACCGATGGAACCGGTGCTCTCGCCGCTTCCGAAGAAGCCGCCGCTCTTCTTGCGCAGCTCCCTCAGGTCGAGACGCAGTCTGCAGCACATGGACCTGACGTCGCTGGGCTCCATGTCGGAGTTGATGTAATTGCTGAAATACGGGGTGCCGTACTTGGCGGTCATCTCGAAGAGCAGCCTGTTGTTCTCGTTGTCGCTCCAGTCGAAGTCCTTGGTGATGGAATAGGTCGGGATCGGGTACTGGAACCCTCTGCCGTTGGCGTCTCCCTCGAGCATGATGTCGATGAAGGCCTTGTTGACCATGTCCATCTCCTTCTTGCAGTCGCCGTAGGTGAAGTCCTGTTCCTTGCCTGCGACGATGGCGGGCTGATCCTTGAGATCGGCGGGGACGGTCCAGTCGAGAGTGACGTTGGTGAAGGGTGCCTGAGTGCCCCAGCGGGACGGAGTGTTGACGCCGTAGATGAAGGACTGGATGCACTGCTTGACCTCTTTCTGGGAGAGGTTGTCTATCTTAACGAAGGGCGCGAGGTATGTATCGAAGCTGGAGAAAGCCTGAGCTCCCGCCCACTCGTTCTGCATGATGCCCAGGAAGTTGACCATCTGGTTGCAGAGGGTGGAGAGGTGAGCTGCCGGCGAGGAACTGATCTTTCCGGGGACGCCGCCCAGGCCTTCCTGGATCAGCTGCTTGAGAGACCAGCCGGCGCAGTAGCCGGTGAGCATGGAAAGATCGTGGATGTGGATGTCCGCGTTCCTGTGGGCGTTGGCGATCTCGTCGTCATAGACCTCGGAGAGCCAGTAGTTGGCGGTGATGGCGCCGGAATTGGACAGGATGAGCCCTCCGACGGAATAGGTTACGGTGGAGTTCTCCTTGACGCGCCAGTCGTTGACCTTGAGATAGTTGTCGACGACGTCCTTGTAGTCGAGGGCGGTCTTGCCCAGCTGTCTCAGCTTCTCGTGCTGACGTCTGTAGAGGATGTAGGCCTTGGCGACGTCGCCGTAGCCTGCCTGGACCAGGACCGATTCGACGCTGTCCTGGATGTCTTCGACCGAGATCAGATTGTCCTTGATCTTGGGTTCGAAGTCCGCGGTGACCTTTAAGGCCAGAAAATCGATTATGTTGGGATTGTACTGCTTTTCCTGGGCGTCGAAAGCCAGGGTTATGGCAGCTGAGATCTTCTCCAGCGAGAAGTCGACGACCTTGCCGTCTCTTTTTAATACCTGATACATTGCGCTCTCCTTAGAAATATCATATTTCGGCGGCCAGCTTCGGGTGCCGCCGGTATCGCGTTAAAAATGCAGGATGCCCCTGCCCGCAACTTTATTGTAAGTTAAGGGGAGCGTCTTGTCAATACAGAAATAACTATATCTTGTGGTCAAAAATGGCCTGCGCCACTATATCTTCGTCAAATGCCACGCAGCTGCACCAGGGGCAGGAAAGCCTTGAGATCATCGCAAAAGCGCGCCATCTCGGCGTCGGACCAGGCGGAAAGGCCGGGCCTGAGGATGTCTCCGGAGTCCTTGAAGCACTGCAGGAAGAACTTGTCGTCCCCCGCCATCCAGCGGGCCATTGACACAAGATCCTGTGGGCTGTGGAGCTCTTTGACCACAGTGGTCCTGAATTCGTAGTCGATCTTTTTTTCTCTTAATATAGAGATGCTCTCGTCGATGTTGGCGAGAAGGCCGCCTGAAGCGCCTTCGGGAAGGCCGCAGGTGGCAGCGTACTTTTCCCGGCAGTTCTTGATATCCATGGCGACATAGTCGACCAGGCCCTGATCGATGAGGGAGCGCAGCTTCGCGGGGAAGGACCCGTTGGTGTCAAGCTTCACGGCGTAGCCGATGTCCTTGAGAGCCTTCATGAAGTCCGCGATGTCGGGCTGCATCAGGGGCTCTCCTCCGGTGATCGCGACGCCGGTGAGCCTTCCGAAGCGGCCCTTGAGGAACTCCAGGACCTTTTCGGGGTCTTCGGGCACGTCGTCCCTGTCCAGGACGAGGGACGCGTTGTGGCAGAAGGGGCAGCGGAAGTCGCAGCCGGGGGTGAAGACGGTGGCGGCGACTCTGCCGGGGAAGTCGAGAAGGGTCAGTTTCTGAAAGCCTTTGATGATCATTTGGTTCTCCGATTAATATAAAACTGCTCAGTGGGCGTTGATGCTCGGCTGCGGCGGGGCTGCATACGATCCCGCTACTGCCTGTAGCCTTTGACTCCGTTCCTGTCCATCCAGAGCTTCTTGTGCTCCATGAGAAGGCCCAGCTTTTCGCTCCTTGCGCCCTTCTTCTCTTCGAGGAGCTTCTGCATGTCGAAGAGGTCGTTGTAGGTCAGCAGGGGATAATCGGTGAAGCCGAAGGTGCCGTCCCGAAGGATGGCGTATTCCAGGTTGTCGTCGGGCATTATCCAGCGCTCAGCGGTGGTCTCGATGGCGGCGAGCATCCTGTCCGAGAGCTCCGCCAGCTCCGGCCTTTCAAGGATGCCGGAGAGCTTGTACAGCACCGACATCTCGGCCAGCTGGTGGTTCAGGGCGGTGTGGGGAGTGCGGTGGTCCTTGGCGATCCAGTAATCCGGGACGAATATCCCCTCTCCTCCCTCCGGCTGCCAGCCACAGCTTTGGGCAAAGCCGGTGTAATAGTCCATGTACCGGTCAAGGTATTCGGTCAGGAAGGCCGCGCCGGTCTTGTCGTAGAGCCTGATGCAGTGCTCCGCGAAGTCGGAATTGAAGCGTGTGTCGTAATAGGCGCCGTCGATGCCGTAATCGTTCATGAGCCAGCCGCTGACGGCCTCGCTCTCAAGATATCCCCCTTGGCAGACCTGCTCGGTCATGGTATGAAGAAGGCAGAGCAGCAGCTTCTCGGCGCAGTCGTAGGTATAAAGGCCCGCCTCGAGGCTCCCCGCCACGTAGCAGGACGGCAGGTTGGTGTAGACTCCGTCGCCGGAGGGTATGTAGGACGGATCAGCCTGAAAATAGTAGCCGTCGAAGGCCCAGCGCCAGACGCCTTTGTTGTCGAAGGGCATCCAGAAATCGAAGGCGGCCTCGTCGAAGACGGTCAGAGGCTCAGGCCCCCGCATGACCATGTAGTCGCAGCAGCAGCCGGAAGGCACGGCCATGGACTCCATGGTCAGGGCAAGGCCGCTCTTGGTCTGGCTGACGTCAAGGCTCCCGTTCCTGGGATCGACAGCCTGCAGGGCTCCGTTCTCCCTGAGCCTGTAGAACCTCGGAGTGAACAGAAGAAAGCTTTCCTCGCCCTTCTCCGCGTCCCCTTCTATGAATATCCAGCCGTCGGGGATGGAGCCGGGGGCCAGCTCGTGGTCCCGCCACCAGGTCTTTCTGGTATAGACCGCCCTGCCCCGGGAAAGGGTCTCCTCAAAGACCCTGAAGGGCTCTTCGGTCCCGGTCAGCCTTCCCCACTCGATGGAAACGCCGTCCGGGAAGATATACGATCTGGTCTCCAGGATCCCGCCCGCTGCGGGCTTCTTTTCCTTCACCAGCTCGAACGCGCCAAGGTCAGCCGACGTCCTCTCGGGAAGCTCCTCGGACGGTCCGTCCGGTGAAGGCGCCTCTGCGGGAGCCTGCACGGAAGTCCCCTCCTGGGATGCGGATGAAGCCGGCTCCTCTGAAGGCGCGCCGGGCTCCGCGGGAGCCTCTTTTGCAGCGCAGCCCGAGAGGGCAGCGCAGAGGATGAGAACGGTCAGTATGACGGCCGCGAAGCCTTTGTATTTCCTGTATATGCCAGTCATGGGTACCTTTCAGGGGGTCATCGGGTCAAAGCGCGTTTTTTGCGCTGTTTTATCATTTTATATCGAAAGATATGGTTTTACAAGTGCCGCCGGGGGTGTTAAAATAGGCCGGTTAGAAGAAAGCAACAGGCAGGAGGAAACAATGCTTGAGATAAAGGACATCGCCTTCTCCAAGGAAGGCAAGGAAATCCTTAAAGGTATAGACCTGAGCATCCCCGACGGAAAGCTCTACGTGCTGACAGGTCCCAACGGCGGCGGAAAGACCACCCTCGCCAAGATGATAGCCGGCATCGAGCACCCGGACAGAGGGAGCATCAAACTGGACGGCGAGGAGATAGTCGGCCTCGACCCCACCGAAAGAGCGAAAAGAGGCGTCAGCTTCGCGTTCCAGCACCCGGTCCGCTTCAAGGGCTTCACCGTAAGGGAGCTCCTCAACATCGCGGCGGGAAGGACCCTCACCGAAGAGGAGCTCTCCCAGCTCCTTCAGCAGGTAGGCCTCACTTCCGAGAGCTACGCCGACAGGGCCGTCGATTCCCACCTTTCGGGCGGCGAGATCAAGAGGATCGAGATCGCGTCGGTGCTGGTGAGAAAGTCCAAGCTCGCGGTCTTCGACGAGCCTGAGGCGGGCATCGATCTGTGGAGCTTCAACAGCCTGATCAGGGTCTTTGAGAACATCAGGGACCGCAGACAGGGCACGCTGATGATAATCTCCCATCAGGAGAGGATACTCTCCATCGCAGACGAGATCATCATGATCCAGGACGGGAAGGTCGGGCTCCGCGGGCCCAGATCCCTCATGTTCCCGCTGATATGCAAGAACGACTGCGGCATCAGGGCCGCAGGGGAAGGAGAAGGCTGTGAGTGCGATAGATAAGGACACAGGCGAGCTGCTGAAGACAGTCGCGGACTTCGATCCCGAAAAGTTCCTCGGAGCGTTCAACATCAGGTCCAACTGCATGAGCATCGGCCGCCACAGCACCGAGAATATAAAGATAGAGACCAAGGAAGGCGAACCCGGCCTTGACATCAGGGTCGCCCCGGGCACCAAAGACGAGAAGGTCTACATCCCCGCCTGCGTCACCAAGGCCGGAGTGGACGATCTTGTCTACAACGATTTCTTCATCGGAGAAGGAGCGGACGTCACCGTCATCGCCGGCTGCGGCATCCACACCGAGACCGGAGAGCCCGCAAGGCACAGCGGGATCCACAGGTTCTTCCTCGAAAAGGGAGCCAGGGTCCTCTATATCGAAAAGCACGTGGGGACCGGAGACCAGACCGCCAAGAAGGTCATAGATCCGCAGACCGAGTGCTTCCTGGCGGAGGACGCCTATCTTGAGATGGACACCAGCCAGCTGGGCGGAGTCAGCAGGTCCGTGCGCCACACCAGCGCCAAGCTTTCGGACAGAGCGGTCCTGGTCATCAGGGAAAGGCTCCTCACCGACGGCGACGACACCGCGGAGACCTACTTCACCGTAACCCTGGACGGCGAGGACAGCGGCGTCAACCTGATGAGCAGGTCGGTCGCCAGAGGGAACTCCTATCAGGCCTATCAGTCCGACATCATCGGCAACGGCCGCTGCACCGGCCATTCCGAGTGCGACGCCATCCTCTCGGAGAACGGCAGGGTCGACGCCTCCCCCAAGCTCTCGGCCAACAGCAACGAGGCTGCCCTGATCCACGAGGCTGCCATCGGCAAGATCGCGGGAGAGCAGATCATGAAGCTCAGGACCCTCGGCCTCACCGAGGAGGAGGCCGAAGCGGCCATAATCGAGGGGTTCCTTAAGTAAAGCCTATCGATTTTTCATATAATTGCGTATAATTTCATCAAATATCCGGCAGTTTTGCCGGGTATTTTTATATCTTGAGCGAAATACCTTCATTTACAAAGATTTAACGGGATAGTATCATAAAGGTGATATCGATATCCCACCCAGAACAAGGAGGTACCGCCGTATGAGTTACAAACTCAGCAAACAGGACGTATGCTGCCTGTTTGAAAAACTCTCCGAAAAGTATGACATCTACGCCCCCAAGAGAGTAAAGAACGCCGGAAGGTTCTCTGAGACCGACATAGTGCAGTATGACCGGATCAGCGACCTTTCCGAGATCGTCTGGGACGAGAAGTCTACTTATCCCATGAAGGAAGTCCTTTCGCCCATCCAGCAAACCCTGTTCTATTTCACCGAGGATGAATACAGGGCAAGCAAGGGCAAGACCAGGCCCATGCTCATCTTCGCCCGCCCCTGCGACATCAACGCCATGAAGGTCCAGGCCAGGATCTACGCAGGCAACGGCGGCTTTGTCGACATGTACTATCAGCGCATGCACGATCTTGCCAAGTATATCCTCATGCCCTGCAACGGAGGCGACGACACTTGCTTCTGCGTGAGCATGGGCACCAACACCACCGACATGTATTCCATGGCAGTAAAGCCCGTAGACGACGGGATGCTGGTCGAGGTCACCGACGAAGACCTGGCGCCCTACTTCGAGAAGGCCGAGGCTGCCGAATTCGCCCCCGAATTCGTTCAGGAGAACGAGATCAGAGCCGTGATCCCCGAGATCCCCGACAAGGAGGTCCTCAACGCCCTGAAGAAGCATCCCATGTGGAAGCAGTTCAACGGACGCTGCATCTCCTGCGGAGCCTGCACCATCGCATGCTCCACCTGCACCTGCTTCACCACCCGCGACGTGATCTACGGCGACAATCCCGAGGTCGGCGAGCGCCGCAGAGTATCGGCGTCCTGCCAGATCGACACCTTCGCCAAGGTGGCCGGAGGCGGAGACTACCGCACCACCGCCGGAGACCGGATGCGCTACAAGATGCTCCACAAGTTCCACGACTACAAGGCCCGCTTCGGCGAGAGCCACATGTGCGTGGGCTGCGGACGCTGCACCGGAAGATGCCCCGAATTCATCTCCATCACCGTCACTCTCAGGAAGATGTACGACGCTGTTGAAGAGATCAAGAAAGAGCTCGGCAGGTAGGAAGGAGGGAGATCAGAATGACAAATTACATGCAGCCCCAGCCTTATGAGATCATAAGCGTAAAACACGAGACCGACATCGAATACACCTTCCGCATCGCCACCGACATCAAGCCCGAGCACGGACAGTTCCTGCAGCTCTCAATCCCCAAGATCGGCGAATGCCCCATCTCCGTCAGCGAGCAGGGCGACGGCTGGTTGGAATTCACCATCCGCAAGGTCGGCAAGGTCACCGACGTGATCTTCCAGAAGAAGGCGGGCGACTGCCTCTTCCTGAGAGGACCCTACGGCAAGGGATGGCCCATGGACCAGATCAAGGGAAAGCACCTCTTCGTCGTGGCCGGAGGCACCGGAGTCTCCCCCGTCAGGAGCCTGCTCAACTACTGCGTCAAGAACGAGGGCTTCGTAAAGTCCGTCAGCCTCATCTGCGGCTTCAAGTCCTACGACAGCGTCATGTTCAGGAACGACCTTGAGAAATGGAACGAGAAGTTCAACACCTGGTTCTGCCTGGACAACGAGGAGCACGAGGGCTTCAACAAGGGCTTCGTCACCGCCTACGTGGACCAGCTGCCCCTGGCTGCCGTGAAGGAAGCCGGAGAGGACTACGCGGTGGTGGTCGTAGGACCGCCTCCCATGATGAAGTTTACCGGCATCGAGCTTCTCAAGAACGGTTTTGAGGAAGAAAAGATCTGGATGAGCTTTGAGCGCAAGATGTCCTGCGCCATAGGCAAGTGCGGCCACTGCCGCATCGACGAGGTCTACGTCTGCCTCGACGGGCCCTGCTTCCCGTATACCGTCGCGAAGGACCTTGTAGACTAAGGGGGTAAGGATATGAACAGAGACATAAATATCAAAGCAACACGTATCAACTGCTTCCGCCAGTCCAAGGTCGACGGCATATTCATGCTCCAGATGCGCGTGCCCGGCGGTTACGTTGACGCCAAGTACCTGGAGATGATCCAGTACATGGCAAAGACCTGGGGAGACGGCAATTTCCACTTCGGTACCCGTCAGACCTTCGACATCCCCGGCATCAAGTATGACGACATCCCCGCCGTCAACGCATACATCGAGAACTACATCAAGGAAGTCGACGCAGAGATGTGCGACGTCGATATGAACAAGATCGCAGGCGAGCCCGCCGAGTGGGATCCCTCCAGCGGATATCCGACCATCGGCGCCAGGAACATCACCGCCTGCATCGGAAACTATCACTGCATCTGCGGAAACATCAACACCTTCGAGCTGGCAAGAAAGCTTGAGAAGATCATCTTCCCCAGCCACTACCACATCAAGATCAACATCGCCGGCTGCCCCAACGACTGCAACAAGGCCCATCTGTGCGACTTCGGCATCATCGGCACCTACAAGTTCGATTATCATCCCGAAAGATGCATCGGCTGCGGTCTGTGCGCCAAGAAGTGCGAGCACGGAGCGACCAGGGTCCTGAGCCTGGACGAAGGCACCGCAAAGATCCTCAAGGACCCCTGCTGCTGCGTAGGCTGCGGCGAGTGCGCGAGAGCCTGCCCCACCAGCGCATGGCAGCGTCATCCCGAGCCTCTCTACAGGGTCATCCTGGGAGGCCGCACCGGCCGTCAGACTCCCCGTCTGGGCAAGATGTTCCTCAACTGGGCCTCCGAGGACGTGATCATCGCGGTCCTCAAGAACTGGCAGAAGTTCTCGGCCTGGGTCATGGACTACAAGCCCGAGTACCTCCACGGCGGACACCTGATCGACAGGGCCGGCTACAAGAAGTTCAAGGAGATCATGCTGGACGGCGTCGAGCTCAATCCGGAGTGCATGGTCGCTGAGGACATCTTCTGGAACGAGACCGAGTACAGGTCCAACTTCAACGTGAAACCCATCGATATGCATCATCACGCCGGTCCTCAGGACTAGCGGACAGGCTCCCGGCCGCGGCGGGCTCTCTCCGGCGCGGACGGCCTGAAGCATCACATCAAAAATCATCCATACGGGCGGTCTTTCCTGGCCGCCCGTTGTTTATGGAAGATGCGCGGCGCTTCGCCTTAGGCCGCCAGGGCTCCCGGCGCCGGCATGATCATATCGAGGCATGTCGCGGAGCTGCCGGCCATGATCCATAAAAACCTTTTGCGATCTTTTTTCCTAAAACCCTGCCCGATAGTGTATCATACTGAATGACCGCCATGATCGGTCCGGAGGTAAATTTGAAAATGCTTAAACGTCTCACCGTTATCGTCATCGCGGTCGCAATGATCGCTGCCCTTTCCGCATGCGCAGGCAAAGCCCCGGAGCCCGCGGCCGAGCCTTCCCAGAGCCAGCAGCCCGCCCAGACCCAGGCAGAAGCGCCCCAGGCTGAAGCGCTCAAGACAGAAGAGCCCGCTCCCGCAGAGGAGAAGCCCGCCTACCCCTTCACCTTCACCGACTCCCTCGGAAGAGAGGTCACCGTCGAAAAGAGGCCCGAAAGAGTAGCCTGCATGATCGGAAGCTTCGCCGATATCTATTGCCTGGCCGGCGGAAAAGATGATATCATAGCTGCGACGGATGACGCCTGGAAGAACTTCGATCTGGGCCTTTCAGAGTCCGCTGTGAAGCTGGGAGCCCTCAACTCCCCCAGCACCGAGACCCTGATCACCGCGGATCCCGACTTCATCATCGCCAGCAGCGGCACCGCCGCGGACCTGGAGATGGAGGACCTGCTGGAGAAGTCCGGCATAAACTACGCCTATTTCGACGTCTCCACCTTTGACGACTACCTGGCCATGCTGGACGTCTGCACCTCCGTCACCGGAGAGAAGGCCCTCTACGAAGAGAACGGCCTGAGCATCAGAGGCGAGGTCGAGGAAGCAAAAGCCAAGGCCGACGGAAGCAGGCCTACCGTCCTCTACATCAGGGCGGCGGCGTCCGTGATCAAGGCCAAGCCCAGCGACGACTCGGTGCTGGGCGAGATGCTCAAGGATCTGGACTGCGTCAACGTGGCGGACAGCGACAGCAGCCTGGTCGACGATCTGGGCCTCGAAGGCATCCTGACCGCGGACCCTGAGTACATCTTCGTGGTATTCCAGGGAAGCGACACCGAAAAGGCGTCCAAGGCCCTCCACGAGATGCTCCTGGACGACCCGGCCTGGAGCAGCCTGACCGCCGTCAAGGAAGGCCGCTTCCACATGCTCGAGAAGGAGCTCTACAACCAGAAGCCCAACAGAAGATGGGGAGAAGCATATCTTAAGCTTGCGAACATACTCTATGGCGAATAGGACGAAGGAAAAGAATAATATCAAAACGATCATAGGCCTGCTTTTCGTGGGCCTTGTTTTTTTGTTCGCCTGCCAGGTCTGCCTGGGGACGGTGTTCATCTCGCCCCTTGAGTTCTTTTCTCTGATCTCCGAAGACGCCACCGTAAAGAGGACCCTGCTCCTTCACGTCAGACTTCCCAGAGCCCTGGGCTGCCTGACCGTCGGTTCGGGACTTGCGGTCGCCGGAGTTATCATCCAGAACGTTTTGTCCAATCCCCTGGCAGCGCCCAATATAATCGGGGTCAATTCCGCCGCCGGCTGCGCTGTGGCAGCCGCCATGGCCTTCATGCCCACCGCGGTGAGATATACCCCCGTAGCCGCCTTCATCGGAGCCTTCTGCGGAGTCATGCTGGTCCTCTTCATAGCGGAGAAGACCGGAGCCTCAAGGCTCACCATGATCCTCGCGGGAGTCGCGGTATCCAGCGTATTTTCAGCCATCACCGACGCCGTGGTGACCCTGATCCCCGACGCCCTCATAGGCTATTCGGCCTTCAGGATCGGATCCCTCAAGGCCCTGAGCCTGGACAGGACCATTCCGGCTCTCGCCGCGGAGATCGTCATCACCGCCATCGTACTCACCCTTTCGTCAGACATGGACGTGCTGGGCCTTGGCCCCGACACCGCCCACAGCCTGGGCCTCAACGTCAAAAGGATGCGGATCATCCTGCTGATGCTGGCGTCGGGCCTTGCGGGCATCAGCGTCAGCCTGGCGGGCATCATAGGCTTCGTCGGCCTCATCGTCCCCCACGCCATGAGAAGGCTGGTGGGCACGGCCAGCAGGACCCTTCTCATATGCAGCGCCCTGGGAGGAGCCTGCCTTCTCACATTTTGCGACCTGGTCTCTAGGCTGATATTCATGCCCTACGAGCTTCCCGCCGGGATCATGCTCTCCCTTCTGGGAGGCCCCTTCTTCATCTTCCTTCTCATAAAGCAGAGAGGAGGCAGGACCCATGAGTGATCCGGCAGTACGCGGGAAAAGTCAAATGAAGAGCGCCATGATCCTTGAGGGGGTCACCTTCGCCTACGACAGCGATCCGGTCCTTAAGGGCCTCGACCTTGAGATCCCCGAGGCCGCCCTCATCGCCGTGGTAGGTCCCAATGGCAGCGGAAAGAGCACCCTGCTCAAGACCATCATCGGCATCAACCGGATGAGCGCGGGAAGGATCCTGGTCTCAGACGGATCTTCCAAGACCGGATATACCGAACTTTCGTCCCTGAACCAGCGGCAGACCGCCCAAATGATCGCATATCTTCCCCAGCAGAGGAACGTCCCCGACATCACCGCCTCCAGGCTGGTGCTCCACGGCCGCTTCCCCTACCTGAGCTACCCGAGAAGGTACACAAAGGAGGACCTCGCCCTGGCAGAAAAGGCCTTAAAGGCCGCGGGGGCTGAGGACCTTGCCCCGGTGAACCTGGAGCGCATGAGCGGAGGCCAGCGGCAGAAGATCTACATCGCCATGGCCCTGGCCCAGGACACCGGTCTCATGCTCCTGGACGAGCCGACCACCTATCTTGACATCTACCAGCAGATCGAGATCATGAAGCTGCTGAAGAGCCTCACCAGGCCCAAAAACGGGGCAAAGACCGTCTGCGTGGTCATGCACGACATAGTCCAGGCCCTCAAGTTCGCCGACTTCATAGCAGTCCTGGATGAAGGCAGGGTCTCAGCATGCGCATCACCGGAGGAGATATACGAAAGCGGAGTCCTGGACAAGGTCTTCGGCGTGAAGATAAGGCGCATCGACGCCCCGCCCAAGCACCAGTACTACGTGGAATGACCGATCTCCCTCCTTTCGCCCGAAGATCAAAATGAGCGTAAAGAATACCGGCACCTCACACTGGAGATGCCGGTATTTTTATAGGGACTGTGATAGGAGTATGTATTCTCAGGGTCTATGCTCCTGCTTTGATATGAGCAGGAAGGCTGCTTCCGAAGGATCCCTTACTGCGGGGAACTGGGTCCTGAGGATCCTGACCGCCGCATCGTAGCTGGCGCTCACGGACCTTACGGTCTTTTCGCCATCCTCCGTAAGCCTGCAGATGCCCTTCTCGCTTCTGGTGAGCAGTCCCAGGTCTATGAAGCAGTCCAGCATGTTGTGTACGCTGGATCTGGCAAGGCCCAGGTCCGATGCTATGGTGGTGACCCTCAAAGGTCTGCGCTCTTTGTGCAGTCGGTCTATGGTGACCAGGTACCTCAGCTGAGCCGGGGTCAGAGTGCTATTTTCCATAGACCTTGGAAGCGTCGCTGGTCAGCTTGGTGGCTTCGGTGTACTTCTTGAAGAAGAGCATGTAGACCATCACGCAGAGGACGGCAACTGCGGCGATGAGGCCGATGAAATTGACGTTTCCGGTGAAGAGGCCGCCGAACTGATTGATCATCAGGGAGATGCAGTATGCGAAGCCGCACTGCCATGCGATGGCGAACCAGGTCCACTTGGCATTGTTCATCTCACGCCTGATGGCGCCGATAGCCGCGAAGCACGGTGCGCAGAGCAGGTTGAATACCAGGAAGGAGAAGCCGGTGATCCTGGTGAAGTGCTGGGCAAGAGTCTGCCAGACGGTGGCGTCTCCGCCTCCGTAGAGGATGCCCATGGTGCCAACGATGTTCTCCTTGGCGACGAGTCCGGTGATGGACGCGACGGCTGCCTGCCAGTTGCCCCAGCCGAGAGGAGCAAAGATCCAGGCGATGGCGCTGCCTATCCTTGCCAGGATGGACATATCGAGCTGGTCTTCCTCGAGCATTCCGAATCCGCCGTCAGCAAATCCGAAGTTGGAGGTGAACCAGACCACGATGGTGGAGAGCAGGATGATGGTGCCTGCCTTCTTGATGAAGGACCAGCCGCGCTCCCACATGGAGCGGAGCACGTTGGAGAGAGTGGGCCAGTGATATGCGGGCAGCTCCATTACGAAGGGAGCGGGGTCGCCGGCAAACATCTTGGTTTTCTTGAGGATGATGCCGCTGATGATGATGGCTGCCATACCGATGAAGTAGGAGCCGGTGGCGATCCAGGCAGAGCCTCCGAAGAGAGCTCCGGAGATCATGGCGATGAAGGGGACCTTTGCTCCGCAGGGGATGAAGGTGGTGGTCATGATGGTCATGCGGCGGTCACGCTCGTTCTCGATGGTACGTGAGGCCATGACGCCGGGGATGCCGCAGCCGGTACCGACCAGCATGGGGATGAAGGACTTTCCGGAAAGTCCGAACTTTCTGAAGATACGGTCGAGGACGAAGGCGATACGGGCCATGTAGCCGCAGGCCTCAAGGAAGGCCAGCAGCAGGAAGAGCACCAGCATCTGGGGAACGAAGCCCAGTACTGCGCCTACGCCTGCTACGATACCGTCGAGGATCAGGCCCTTGAGCCAGTCGGCACAGCCGATGCCGTCGAGGAGACCTTCGATGAGCACGGGAACGCCGGGCACCCAGGTACCATAGTCGGCGGGATCAGGCTCTGCAGCATCGTACTTCTCAAAGACTTCCATGGCGCCTTCCAGATCCTCATAGGTGTAGGTGACGTCCTCGGTCTCGAGGGTCTCTTCATCTTCGAGGGTATAGTCAGCGGTGGAGCCTGCAGCGACTGCCGCAAAGGCGGACCTGTAATCGTCCATGGATGCTTCTTCATCCAGGCCGATGAACGCGTCGATGACGTTGGCAGCATCTCCGTATTCCTCAGCGACCTCTTCATACTCGGCAGTGCCGTTTCCGAAGAGATGGAATCCGTCTCCGAAGAGACCGTCGTTGGCCCAGTCGGTGGCGGATGCGCCTACGGTGACCATGGAGATGTAGTATACGAGGAACATGACGAGAGCGAAGATCGGAAGTCCCAGCCAGCGGTTGGTCACGATCTTGTCGATCTTGTCGGAGGTGGAAAGCTGTCCGGCCTTCTGCTTTTTATAGCTTCCCTTGATGATCTCGCCGATGTAGACATAGCGCTCGTTGGTGATGATGCTCTCTGCGTCATCGTCCAGCTCGGTCTCTGCAGCCTTGATGTCCTGCTCGATGTGAGCCATGGTATCCTTGGGGATGTTCAGCTGCTCAAGGACCTTGTCGTCTCTTTCAAAGACCTTGATGGCATACCATCTCTGCTGCTCTTCGGGAAGATTGTGTACGACTGCTTCCTCGATGTGAGCGATGGCGTGCTCGACAGGGCCTGAGAAGGTGTGCATGGGAACGGTCTTGGTGCTCTGGGCAGCCTTTACTGCCTCTTCTGCGGCCTCCATGACTCCGTCGCCCTTGAGAGCAGAGATCTCGACGATCCTGCAGCCCAGGTGCCTTGAGAGCTCCTTGATGTCGATCTTATCCCCGTTCTTTCTCACCAGGTCCATCATGTTGATGGCGATGACCACGGGGATGCCCAGCTCGGTCAGCTGTGTGGTAAGATAGAGGTTTCTCTCCAGGTTGGTGCCGTCGACGATGTTGAGGATCGCGTCGGGACGCTCATTGATCAGGTAGTTTCTCGCGACCACCTCTTCGAGGGTGTAGGGCGAGAGGGAATAGATGCCGGGAAGGTCGGTGATGGTGACGCCGTCATGCTTTTTGAGCTTGCCTTCCTTCTTCTCCACCGTGACGCCCGGCCAGTTTCCTACGAACTGGTTCGAGCCGGTCAGGGCGTTGAACAGGGTAGTCTTACCGCTGTTCGGGTTGCCCGCAAGGGCAATTCTGATATCCATGTATGATTCCTTTCTCGGGTTACCTTAGGGTAACCCTCCTGCTGAAAATAAAGGGGTCTCCCCCAGCTCTTACCTTACTGGACCTCTACCATCTCGGCATCGGCCTTGCGGATGCTCAGCTCATAGCCTCTGACGGTGACTTCGATGGGATCACCCAGGGGAGCGACCTTGCGGACGTAGACCTCTACGTTCCTGGTGATGCCCATGTCCATGATCCTGCGCTTGACGGCGCCCTCTCCGTGGAGCTTCACGACCTTTACGGTCTCGCCGATCTGTACATCTCTCAGTGTTTTCATTTGCTTCTCCTTATAAAGACTTTAGATCATTATTTTCTGGGCCATCTCTTTGCTGATGGCGACCCTGGTCTCTTTTACGACGACTATCAGGTTGCCTGCCATCTCGGAAACGACCTTAACGCTTCCGCCGACCACGAAGCCCATGTTCTCAAGATGGGTCTTGAGCTCCGGGTTTCCGCCGATCTTCTTGATGATGTTCTCTTCTCCGGGCGATGCATACCCAAGCGGCATCATTTTTTCTTTCCTTCTTTCCTTTTGGGATCTGAGTGCCCGTGGTTATCCCGGGCTAACTACGCCGATATTATAGTTATCCTGGACTAACTTGTCAAGAGGGACCAAAATAAAAAATCGCCATTTGTTAGACTAGTCTAACAAATGGCGACCTTATAATGCAGCTTTCTACTATTGATAATATGTTTTTTTGACGTACTTCATGAAGCCCTTGACTGCTTCGCTCTTGACCGCGGCCTTGTTCACCGCGATGTAGAAGAGCCTCTCGGAAACTCCCTCCGGCAGCTTGAACGCCAGGAGCTTGCCCTCGGCGATCCTGTCGTTGACGGCAAGGCGGGACACCATCGACACCCCGATCCCCGACATGACCAGGTTCTTGATGGTCTCCTGATCGTTGATGCGGGCGGTGATGTTGAGCTCGTCCAGTCTGATGCCCAGGGACTCTATGATGGTCTCGGCGCTCTTCTGGCTGCCGCTGCCCATCTCCCTGAAGATCACGGGATGGGAGAGGATGGTCTTGTAGGGGATCTGTCCGTCTTTGGCGTAGGCCTTGAATTCCGGGGTCGCCGGGGTGATGAGCACGGTCTCGTCCCTGTAGAACGGGTCGCACTTGAGCTTGTCTCCGTTGCAGTTGAGGCCCAAAAGCCCCAGATCGAAGAGACCGCTCTCCAGGCCCTCCATGACGGAGCTGCTGTCCCCCTGGGTGATGACGAAGTGGACGTCGGGGAAGCTCTTGCTGTAGCCCGCCAGGATGTCGGGCAGGATGTAGGTCGAGGGGATGGTGGAGACTCCCAGATGGATGATGTTGCGGTTCTCGTCGTTCCAACGGCGGATCAGACGGTCCTCCAGCTCGAGGATGTTGGCCGCGCATTCGTAGAGCTCCATTCCCTTCTGGGTCACTTCTATATTTTTAGTGTCGCGGACGATGAGGCTGACGCCCAGCTCCTCCTCCAGGGCCTTGATGTGGGTGCTGATGGTGGGCTGAGAGGTGAAGATCTTTTCGGCGGCTTTGGTGAAGTTGCCGTAGTCGACCACTGCCTTGAAGGATTTCAGCTGCTTAATTTCCATGAAGAATGTCTCCTATCGCCTTGAGTGCATATACGACGTCGTCCGGGGTGCTGCTGTATCCGAACGAGAAGCGGACGGTGCCCGTGGGGAAGGTACCCAGGGTCTTGTGGGCGCTGGGAGCGCAGTGAAGTCCGACTCTGGTCATGATCCCGTACTCGCTGTCGAGCCTGAAGGAAAGCTCCGCGGGATCGGTCTCGGTGGACATTATCGAGACCACGCCCACCCTGCCCTCGCAGTCCTTTCTGCCGCAGATCCTGAGAAGCCCCTCCTCTTCCAGGGGCGCGAGGCCCTCAAGGAAGGCTTTGGTGAGGGCCAGCTCGTGGGAGAGCACCGTGCCCATGCCCTGCTCCTTATGCCAGAGGAGAGCGGCGCGAAGGCCCATGATCCCGGGAAGGTTCATGGTGCCGGGCTCGAAACGGTCTGGCATGAAGTCTGGGACCTCCTCGCTGTCGCTCATGCTGCCGGTACCGCCGGAGAGCAGAGGATCGATCAGAGGGACCATGTGCTCCCTGAGGATGAAGCCGCCGATGCCCTGGGGCCCGAGAAGACTCTTGTGGCCGGTGAAGCAGAGGACGTCGATGTTCATCTTCTCCATATCTATGGGAAGGAGGCCGGCGGTCTGAGCTGCGTCTAATATAAAGAAGATACCGTGCTCCTTGCAGATCCTTCCGATCTCTTCCGCCGGCATCACAGTGCCGCAGACGTTGCTGGCGTGCATCATGACGACGGCCCTGGTCTCAGGCCTGATCAGAGGCTCCACCTCTTCGAGGATCAGGCTCCCGTCCTGCCTGCAGGGGATCCTGTCGAAGGAGACCCCTTTGGCAGCCAGCTGGACCACGGGGCGCATCACCGCGTTGTGCTCCATGGAGGATACCAATATGTGGTCGCCGGGCTTAAGGAGCCCCTTGAGGACCACGTTGAGGCTCTCGGTTATGTTCTTGGTGAATACCACGTTCCTGCAGTCGCCGCCGTTGAAGAGCTCGGCCAGGAGCTCCCTGGTCTCAAAGACCTTCTCGGCCGCGCTGTAGGCGCTCTCGTAGCCGCCTCTTCCTATATTGGCGCCTACTCCGGTCATATATTCGTAAACTGCGTCAGCGACTTCCCTGGGCTTGGGAAAGCTGGTGCTGCCGTTGTCGAGATAGCATTTGTTCATTACCCACCTCCTGAATGGTTATGGAATGATAACATAACCGTAATATAAAAGCAAATGTAAAAACAGTTTTCAATTATCTGCATCACAGTCTCTTCTTTCGAATAATTAAAGTATTAAATGCACCTTTTTGTGTATCCAGCTACTATTAAAGACTTTTTAATCATTTATCAAATCTTTTATGCACCATTATTATTATATATTCTTATAGCTTTATTGTAAATTTAAATAATAATTATTTACATCCTTCTCTTACCGTTCCCATTTATCAGTTTCTTTTGGTCGACACTTCCTTCAGCCGGTGATATATTGCCTGTGCATTCATATCATGGGGCGTATCTGCGCCCTTTAAAAATCAACAAGAAAGGCAATCAAGATGACTGAAAAGAAAGAAAGACTCACTATCCTGATCGCCGGCCTCATCGTCGGCGTCTGCGGAGCTCTTCTGGTCAAGTTCGGCAATCCCAAGAACATGGGATTCTGCATCGCATGCTTCATCAGAGACACCGCCGGCGGCCTCGGCCTTCACAAGGCTGCTGCCGTTGAGTACATCCGTCCCGAGATCATCGGTCTCGTCCTGGGAAGCTTCTGCATGGCATTCATGAAGAAGGAATTCCAGCCCAAGGGCGGAAGCGCTCCCTTCACCCGCTTCATCCTCGGCTTCGCCGTCATGGTAGGGAGCCTCATGTTCCTGGGCTGCCCCTTAAGGATGGTCCTTCGCCTCGCAGGCGGCGACCTCAATGCCCTCGTAGGCCTGGCCGGCTTCTTCTGCGGCATCCTCTGCGGCGTATTCATGCTCAACAGAGGCTACTCCCTCAAGAGGACCTACAAGATGCCCACCCTTGAGGCTGTCGCATTCCCCGGCGTACAGGCAGCGCTACTGGTGCTGCTGGTCGCTGCTCCCGCTTTCATCCTCTTCTCTGAAGAAGGCGCAGGCCCCGGAGCTCTCCACGCACCCATCGCCATCGCTCTCGTCGCAGGCCTCGTCTGCGGAGCTCTCGCACAGCGCAGCAGGCTCTGCATGGTCGGCGGACTCAGAGACGTCGTCCTCTTTAAGGACACCAAGCTGATCACCGGCTTTGCCGCCATCTTCGCAGCATGCCTGGTCCTCAACATCTGCCTCGGCAACTTCAAGCTCGGCTTTGCCGATCAGCCCGTCGCCCACACCGCCCACCTCTGGAACTTCCTCGGCATGGTCCTCGTAGGTTTCGGCAGCGTCCTCCTCGGCGGATGCCCCATGAGACAGCTGATCCTCGCCGGCGAAGGCAACACCGACAGCGTCATCACCGTCCTCGGCTACACCGTAGGAGCGGCCTTCTGCCACAACTTCGGTCTCGCCTCCAGCGGCAAGGGCCCCACCCTCAACGGACAGATCGCGGTCATCATCGGCCTCGTTCTCTGCGTCGTTATCGGCCTGGCCAATTCCAGGAAGGAGTAAGATCATGAAAACAGTAGACGCAAGAGGGCTCTCCTGCCCCGAACCCGTAGTGCTCACCCGCAAGGCTCTCCAGTCCAAGGAGAACGCATACCAGATCCTGGTCGACAGCGAAACTTGTAAAGAAAATGTCACTCGCTTTGCCAAGAGCCAGGGGTATAATGTAAAGGTGACGGTAAAGGACGAAGACATCATCCTCGACCTGAGCAAATAACATTCAAGCAGGTTCAAAATGACATACATAGCGACCTTTTTCTCTCATTTCGGAGCGATCAGATTCAAAAAGCACTGCGATGAGCTGGGCATAGAGGCCAGGACCATGCCGGTCCCCAGGAGCCTCTCCAGCAGCTGCGGCATATGCACAAGGTTTGAGACTGACGACTGCTCCAAAGCGGGCCCCTGGTCCGACGAGGTGGAAAAGGTCGTTTGTGTTACGGACGGGGGCTACAAGGTCCTCTATCAGAATTAAGATCAGGCGGTACGATCCATGGACGAGATCAAACTCACAAGTCTTGCCAGCTGCTCGGGCTGAGGCGCCAAGGTTGGAGCCGGGACGCTCTCAGAACTGCTGCAGGATATGAAAACTCCATATGACCCCAGGCTTCTCGTGGGCTACGACACCAACGACGATGCCAGCGTTTACAAGGTCACAGACGATACCGCCGTCATCAACACTACCGATTTCTTCCCCCCGATAGTGGACGATCCCTACATGTACGGCCAGATAGCCGCCGCCAATTCCATCAGCGACGTCTACGCCATGGGCGGTGTGCCGAAGCTGGCGCTCAACGTCATGTGCATCGCAAAGGTCATGGACAAGGCCGTGATCAAAGAGATCTTAAGGGGCGGCTACGACAAGGCAGCGGAAGCCGGGGTCATCATCACCGGAGGACATACCATCAACGGCGCGGAACCGATCTACGGTCTCGCCGTCACCGGCTTCGTCCATCCGGACAGGATACTGTCCAACAGCGCGGCAAAGCCGGGAGACTGCCTGATCCTCACCAAGAGGCTGGGCTCCGGCATCCTGACGACGGCCCACAAGGCGGACGAGAGCATGGTATCGGCCAGGCTCATGGACAGGGTCTACCGCCAGATGGCGACCTTGAACAAATACGCGGCTGAGGTGATGTACAAGTATCACGTCAGCTCCTGCACCGACATCACCGGCTTCGGCCTCATGGGCCACTGCTACGAGATGGCGGAGGGGAGCCGCACCAGCATCCACATCAAGGCGTCCGCGGTCCCGGTCTACGCCGAGGCCCTGGAGATGGCGTCCTACGGACTGGTCCCCGAAGGGGCCTACAGGAACCGCAAGTACACCGAAGGCAAGGTCAAGGCCTATGAGGGCCTGGATCTTTCCCTGGAGGACGTCTTCTACGATCCCCAGACCAGCGGGGGGCTTCTGATCTCCCTGCCCGAGAGCGAGGCGAAAAGGTGCCTTGCCGAGATGATCGCAGAGGGCGTAGACGCCGCCATGATAGGCTTCGTCACCGAAGGCGATGACTACGCCATCTACATAGATAAATAGTCTCAGAAACGAAATTAGCGTCCCTCAGGGCCATCGGGCCCCGGGGGACGCTTTTGTTTGTGATGATATCCTTGGCAGCCGGAGGGCTTGACGCCTCCGGCCGCTGAGTCCTTGTCATCTCAGGTGCTTTTCGATCAGGTCGCAGTAGAGCCTCATGTCCTCGTCGGTGGAGAAGATCGCCCGGGCCAGCTTGGGGCTCCCGCCTCCCTTGCCCTTGTATATCGAGGCGTTCTCCTTGACCAGCTTTCCGCAGGCGGGGTCGCCGCCGGACGCCAGCACCACGGTATGCTCTCTTTCGGAGCACATGGCAAGAAGGCCCTTGAGGTCCTTTTCCAGCAGATGAGCGACGGCCTGCAGGTCTTCCGAGCTCATGGAGTCGTAGGACTTAAACAGAGGCTTTTCGGAGAGCAGGGGCCTCAACGCCTCGGCTTCCTTGGCCTGGATGTCCTTCTTAAGATCGTAGAGCTCCTTCTTGATGGCGCCGTTCTTTTCAGCTGCGGCGGCCATGCGGGCTTCAAGATCCGGAAGTTCGGAGGAATACTCCCTGCACAGGTTGGTCGTTATGCGGGTCCTCTCCATGGCGTCCAGCAGGGCCTGCCTTCCCATGAGGCAGTGGAGCCTGAGCATGCCCTTGTACTTCTCGCTCCTCATGATCCGGATGGATCCGATCTGGCCGGTGGATGAGGGATGGGTGCCGCAGCAGGCGCAGCAGTCGATCATGTCATCCCCTTCGCCGATGAATACCACGGAGATGTCCTCGTCGAACTTGATCTCCTTTCTCACCGGCTGGGAATTGGCCTCTTCCCTGGTATCGAAATACCTGGTCACTACGGGAAGATCGGCCCAGACCGCCCGGTTGGCCGCAAGCTCAGCCTCTGTGAGCATCTCAGGAGTGATCTCCTTTAGAGGACTGCCCTCGGGGATCGCCATATCGATGGTGACGAAGCCCTGGCCCATGTGAAAGCCTCTGTTCTCGATGCCCCAGAGCTTCATGAAGCAGCCTGAGAGCACGTGCTCGCCGCAGTGCATCTGCATGTGGTCGAAGCGCCTCTGCCAGTCGAGGACGCAGTGTACCCTTCCGTCATTTTCCTCGGGGGCCTGACCCTCCGCCGCCTTCAGCCTGTGCCAGACCAGCCCGGTCTTCTTGTCCTCCAGGACCTCGGTGACCTCAAGGCCGCCGATGGTGCCCAGGTCGAAGGGCTGGCCTCCCCCCTCGGGGAAGAATACGGTCTCGTCCAGAAGAGCGAGGACGGTCCCCTTCTCAAAGCGCCTGCCCTCGGCGGCGCACTCCTCTTCGGTCCTGAGCAGCCTGACGAGGACTGCGTCGTTCTCCTTCTGATATACGTTCTGCTGGTAAAGTCTAACCGTCTTCATGACAGCAATGATCCCTTTCCTGCGGCAGTCCTTTCTGAAGATTTTCTTCTCCGTTTGCCGCATTTTCAAAAGAATTTTCGTTTTTTTCTGTGGAAAACCTGTTGAAAACCCTTCAGACCTTGAAATCATCGGCAGACCGGCCATCCTGACGCGACACCTGTGGAAAACTTCGTCCTTGACAAGATGTTTCGATCTCAAGAAACGTTCAAATTTCAAGCCTGGACAGCTTTCCACTTTTCCACAATGCAGTGTTGAAAAGATTCCACATCTTTTCTCTTTACGGTAAAGCCACATCCGCGAAGGCCTGTTTTCAAGGCTTTTACGCCTGTGGAAAACATTTCGGATAAATGTTCTTTCACAGGGTGTGCTCAAACGCTGACCCCTAAAAATTCCGCCGGGGACCTGCGCCGGAGATCAGCAGTTCTTCAGGTAATCCACCTCTTCCGCCGTGAGCCTTCTGTAGTGTCCCTCGTGGAGATGTCCCAGCAGGACCCTGCCGATGGATATCCTCTGCAGGCTCACCACGTTGAAGCCGACGGCCTTGAACATCCGCCTGACCTGCCTGTTCTTGCCCTCGCTGATGCTTATCCTGACCTTGGAGTGGCCGGACTGCTTGAGGATCTCGACCTGGGCGGGCCTGGTGGTGTAGCCTCCGATGTCGACGCCCCTTCTCAGCTGCTCGGCCTGGCCGAGTCTGATCTCGCCGTCGATCTCGGCAAGGTAGGTCTTGAAGACCTTTTTAGACGGGTGGGTGATGTGATTGGCCAGGTCTCCGTCGTTGGTCATGATCAGAAGCCCGGTCGTCTCGTAGTCCAGCCTTCCCACGGGGAAGACCCTGGCGCTGACCTCGGTCATCAGCTCCATGACCGTGGGCCTGTCCATTTCGTCACTGGTGGTGGTCACGTAGCCTGCCGGCTTGTTCAGGGCGTAGTAGACGAATCTCTCGCTCCCGGTCACCGGCTTTCCGTCCACCAGCACCAGATCGCCCTCGGAAACGTCAAAGCCGGGCTCTCTTAAGACGGCCCCGTTGACCTTCACCCTTCCCTGCTCTATCAGTTCGTCAGCCTTCCTGCGGGAACATATCCCGGCGGAGGCGATGTATTTGTTTATCCTCATGGTCTTATAAATGCCGGCGGAAGGCCTCCCTTCCGCCGGAAGTTCTCGGTGCGTTATCGTTTCCGCCCGGCAGTTCCTAGATCAGGGCGATATAGCCGGACTTGACGGGATTGTAGGGTCTCTGCTTGAGGGAATCCCACACGCAGGAGAGATCCTTGTCGTAGATCATGATCCTTCTGCCCTTGGGGATGTCGGGGAGCTCCGCCAGCGGGCAGGGGATCCTGTAGACGCCGTTCTCCGCGCCCTTCTTTCCGAAGCCCTGGCCCTCGTAGACCGGCAGGGTCTTGACGTCCCTGTAGACGTAGGAGTTGACGATGCAGTATTCGACGCCGTCCCTCATCTCGAACATCGGGCTGCAGAGGTCTCTGCTGGGGTTGCCCGGGGTCCTGAGGAAGCCGGTGGCTCTGTCGTCGTCGACGGGCTTCACGCAGGATTCAAAGAGGCCGTAGATCTCGGTGTCGGCGTTGCCGGAGAAGCTGAAGACCAGCACGCCCTCGTAGTCCTTCAAGGGGTTGATGACGAAGCCGGTGCAGATGTCGTTGATGACGATGTCGGTGGGAGTCGCGTCCATGACCACGTACTTCTTTCCGATCCTCTTCTTCCAGGCCTTGGAGAGAGGCTTGCCCGCGGTGGCCTTCATGGCGAAGGGAGCGGTGTTGCCTTCAAAGGTCGAAAGAGCGAATCTGTTTTCGCCCGCGTCCTCAAAGAACAGGGTCCTTTCGGCGTTCTTAAAGAGCTTGCCGTCCCAGGCGAGAGGCTTGTTCATCATCATGATGGGATGGTTCTTGCCGCGGCTGGTCTCCATGGTGACGGAGAGGTTGGCGCCGTACATGTGGAAGTTGAGGATGCCGCTGGGGATGAGCCAGGTGCCGGAATACTTGTCTACGATGTCCTGGGGGACGGGCTTGGCGTTCTTATAGATGTCGACGCCCTCCTCGTGCATGACGTAGGCGAACAGGCGGCAGATGAGCTCCTGGATGTTCTGACGGCAGTCGTGGGTCTCGGAGATGGTGAGGACAGCGTTGTATTTGGGCAGGATGATGAACTGGGTGTCGAACTGGAAGCTGTTGCCGCCCTTGAGCAGAGCGTTGTCGCCCAGATCGTAGTCCTGACGGCTCAGGCAGACCGTATCCCAGCCCAGGCCGAACCTGGGGGAGCGGCTGTCGCTCTGGAGGAAGGTATGGCCCTGCATCTTTGCCATCTCGGCCTTGCTCTCTTCGCTGATGATGTCGTTCTTCTCAAGGAAGAGCCTTCCGAAGAGGCACAGGTCCTTCATGCTGGTGGTGTAGCCCGCACCGCCCTGGATCAGGAGCTTCTCCTGGGGGCCTTTCCCCTCGACCACCAGAGGATAGTCGGGATTGCAGTTGTAGGCCAGCCTGGAGGAATGGGCGCCGATGGGCTCGGTGATGTGGTTCATGCAGTAGTCGCCGTACTTCTCGCCGCTGACCTCGGCGACGACCATCTCGGCCACGGTGAAGCCGTCGTTGCAGTAGACCGAATACTCGCCGGGCTCGGCCTTGAGGTAGCTGTGGGCGAAGAAATCGTAGACCCAGTCGTAATATGCGTCATCTTTGGTCGTGTCAGAGACCGAGAAGCCCTTCCACTGGGTGCCGGGAAGGCCTGAAGAGTGGGAGAGGCAGTGGCGCAGGGTGATCTTCCTGTATCTTTCGTCGGGCATCGTAAAGCGGGGGAGATACTTGTAAACGGGGGTGTCCAGGTCGACCTTGCCCTGCTCGACCAGCTGCATGACCGCGACGGTGCAGAACATCTTGGAGACGGACGCCACGTTGTAGGTGCAGTCGGTGGTGGCGGGCTTCGGCTTTCTTCCTCCGGTGGTCCCCAAGGCATCGGCGGCTATGATCTCGCCGTCTTTCATGATGGCGTAGGAGATCGAAGTATACTTCTCGGGAAGGCCGTAGGACAGTATCTCGGTCAGCTTTTCGGTGAGGTTTTTCATGGATTCTCCTTTCGGTCAAACTGTGGATATATATAACTTTCGAACTGACTGTTTCAGGGGAGAAGGCCCTTTTCGGCGCGGGAAAGGCTCCGGGCACCTTCTCTGCAGCATATACAGTTTATAGCCTCGGGACAATTTGCGCAAGTAGGTCTCGGGAGAAGGCCTTCTATACGGAATATTGATAAATCGTTTGCATCAAAGTATAATAAAAGAATAAATATGCGCGGAGGTCAATCATGCACGATCAAAAGCTCACAGACTTTGAACAGCGCTGCCTGGCAGTCAGGAACATACTGGTCATAATCTCAGCCACGCTGTTCATCGTATCCCTTCTTCCGATAGAGCCCATCGAAGCGGTCCACCACGACATCAGCGGGATCGCCTACCTCTTCGGAGCCGGAGCCTACATCGCCGAGATCATCGAGATGTCCGACGAAGAGAAGCGGTCCCATCCCCATCATAAGCACAGGGTCTTCATGCCCAACGTTTTCGGGATCCTTTATATAATCCTTGGCATAGCACATATAATCGAATAGCGAAAAGAACGCGGAGGTCAAACATGCTTCTGAACAACGAAGTCAGCGCCCGATACCTCTATGAAAGACTGGAGGAACTGTTCAAGCCCGAAAGATGCACCGACGTTTTCCCCAAGAAAGGCCTGCAGGAGCACAATTCCGACGTGGTGAGGAAGGTCTACACCGCATGCTTCGCAAGCCCTGAGGTCTTCGACAACATCTTCGAAAGGGACGAAAGGAACGTGATGCTCTTCACCCATCACCCCAGCCCCGCGAAGAAGAGCCTGGATCAGGAATACGCGGTCCTGCCCCAAAGGTACTTCGACGAGATGAAGGAACGGGGCATCAACTTCTTCTCATATCATATCCCAATGGACGCCTACGGCCCCTATTCCACCGGAGTGAGCCTCTCAAGGGCCATGGGATGCGAGCCCTACGATTCCTGGTACCCCCAGAACGGCATCAACATCGGATGCCTGGACCAGAGCTGCCTGCACACCACCGGCGAGCTGCGGCGCGTTCTCGAAGCTGCCGTCGGCCACCGCTGCGCCCTCTACCAGTACGGCAGCGAAGAGCTGCCGGACGGCCGCTTCGCCATCATGACCGGAGCCGCCAAGAGCACCGAAGCCTACCAGTGGCTCACCGACCTTGGCATCAACACCTTCGTGCTGGGCGTCACCAGCCCCACCGTCGACTTCACCATGAAGATCCACGAAGCCGCCAAAGCAAAGCGCATCAACCTCATCGGAGGCACCCACTACTCCACCGAGAAATTCGCCCCCATGGCCATGTGCCGCTACTTCAGGCACCTGGGCCTGGATTCCGAATTCATCCCCGAGCAGCCGGTGATGAGCGAGATATAGGGCAGGAGATATAAGAGATCCCCACAAGGCAAGCCTGTGGGGATCATTTTATAATCAGTTACAGTTTTCGCTGCTCTCTCGAGCTACTCCATAGCCTTTGCCAAGATAGCATCCAGCTCCTGCTTTTCCTTTTCGGTGGAATCGATCAGCGGGTTCCTTACGAAGCCTCCGCAGTATCCGCATTTATCAGCGGCATACTTGAGACCCTGGATCCCGTACTTGCCGGTAACGGCCGCGTTGACGGGGAACCATCTCTGATACAAAGCAAGAGCCTCGTCATGCTTTCCGGCGTCGAAGAGTTCCTGAACATCAGCGATAGGATCGGGGCAGCAGTTGGCCATTGCGGAGATTATTCCGGTGATGCCGAGGCAAAGAGCGGGATACCATGCCCCGAAAGTACCGGTCATTACCTGGAAGGAAGGATCTGCGACTCTCAGGAAGGTCGCCAGTTGCGGGACGTTACCGTTGGAATCCTTCATTCCCACGATATTGGGATGCTGGGAAAGGACCCTGATCGCATCTGCTTCGATGTTTACATGGGTAAACTTGCTTACATTGTAGATGAGAACAGGAATGTCGGATCTGTCTGCTACTTCGGTGAAGAAGCGGATCAGATTTGCTGACTTCATCGCGTCGGAATAATAGTGCGGGGTCAGGACCAGAGCTGCGTCAGCGCCCAGTTCGGCACACTTATTGGTCAGCTTGATGGTCTCTCTTACAGAATCCATGCCGGAGCCTACAAGGATCTGCCTGCCGGGAGCCGCATTTTCCTTGGTGAGTTTTACCAGCTCAAGCTTCTCCTCTTCGCTAAGGAAAGCCGTCTCACTGTTAGAACCTATTACCAGATAACCGGCAAGTTTATTGTCGTTCCATTTCCTCACGTTTGAAGCAAAGCCTTCAAAATCGACATCGCCATTTTCCTTGAACGGGGTGATCATCGGGGGCAGTACGCCGTGGATCTTAGTGTATGACATGTTTTCTCCTTTTTAGTTTAAATAGTCTTTAAAAGGCCTGCGGATAGCCCACAGGCCTTATTATTCTTATATCATTTGCACATGAGAGAGACTGGCAAATAATATTCCCTGATTAGAACGGTCCGTAGTTGATAGCCTGCGCTATTGCCATAAGGATAAGTCCGAGCACAGTCCACAGAACTATGAACTTCCATGCAAATTTGACCCAACGGTCAAACGGGACCTTTGCCGCAGCAAGGGCAGCCATAAGGACTGAGTTGGTCGGGGTGATCCAGTTGGTGAAACCATCACCGAAGTTGAATGCAAGGCAAGCCGTCTGACGGGTGATGCCAAGGGTATCTGCGACCGGGATCATGATAGGCATGACCGCAGCTGCCTGACCGTTTCCGGAGACCAGGACCAAGTTGATGACTGCATTGGCAAGGAACATGACTCCGCCCTGAAGGAATACCGGAACATATGCGAAGATACCGCAGATCCCGTGTACGATAGTATTGATGATATTTCCGTCGGTAAGGACGTTGGCGATCGGAAGCGCAAATGCGGTAACGAACCATGCGTCAAGCATCGTTCCGCAGCCCTTTTCAAAGTTGACGGCGATCTTGGAAGGACCATATCCAGCAAGGATCCCGGTAACGATTCCGAGCATCATGAATACTACGCTGAACTGATTGAAGCTCCATTTGAACTTGATAGCGCCAAATGCCATGGTTATGATGCCTGCAATAAGAGCGACTAATATGAGCTTCTTGCGGGTATCAAGAGGACCAAAGGAGTCGAAATCCGTGTTGGCACGGAGGGGATGTTCCTTATCAAGATCATAGGTAAGGGACTGGGTCGGATCTTTCTGGATCTTGCGAACATACATCATCAGACCGATACCTGTCGGGATCAGGCAAACGATGAAGCATACGATCCTGTAAGCCAGACCGGAGAAAGTAGGAAGTCCAGCGATGTTCTGTGCTATTGCAGTACTTACTGTCTGAAGTGCACCGGTACTGTAGCCGCATCCGACTCCGAGGATCATTATCGCGGCACCTGTCATCGAGTCAAGTCCTAAAGCAAGACAGACGATTACGAATATCGGAGCAAACGCGATGAAGTTCTTCAGGGTCTGGTTTGTCATAAGACATGCAAATATGACAAAGAGGATGGGGACAAAGAGATTTGCTCTGGTAGAGAACTTCTTGATGACCTTGGCGAGTCCGGACTGAAGAGCACCGCTGTCGATGACCATTCCGAAAGCCCCGCCGGCGAACAGGATCATAACACCCATCTCAATGCTGGATGCGAATCCTTTTACCAGATACATCGGCAAAGACAAGGGGCTTACGCCGCTTCTTTCGATATAATGGAAAGTATCAGGGTCTACGATCTTTCTGCCGTCTACTTCTACGTAATCATAAGTACCTGCCGGAATGATCCAGGTCAAGGCACAGGCGAAAAGCAGTATGATCACCATTATTATCAGAGTATGCGGCAATGTGAATTTCTTTTTAGTTTCCATTTTTCCACTCCTGAAATACATTGGAGGATCCCGGCGGCATCACCGGGACAACGATTAGACTATGATGCTGTCGACCTTTTTCCCTGTCAGAACATCATAGACGTTGCGGCAGGACGAAACGCTCTGCCTGATAAGTGCATCTATTGTATTGACGCCCATATGAGGGGTCGCCACGAAATTAGGAAGAGTAAATAAAGGATTATTGGGATTTGGCGGTTCTTCCTCAAACACATCAGATGCTGCACCCGCGATCTGTCCGTTGACAAGAGCGTCATAAAGAGCCTTCTCATTGACGACGCCGCCGCGTCCGGTATTGATAACGATAGCGGTAGGCTTGCACAGCGACAGGATATGAGCATCTACGGTATCTCTGGTCTTTTCGTTTATAGGAAGGTGACAACTTATATAGTCACAGTCCTCAACGAGTTCTTCCATAGTATTACAATACTGCACACCATAATCAGCTGCTGCCCAGCGAAGAGTACGGACATTAGGAGCATATGCCTTGACTTTCATCTTGAAGCCTTTATGCAGGATCTCTCCGGTAGCGATAGCTATCCTTCCAAATCCGACCAATCCCACGGTCTTACCATAGAGTTCAGTCCCTATCCGCATATCATGAACAGGGATCTTGCCATGAGGGACTTTACCCTCATGGACCATGCGATCTGTGATTATGGTCCTGCGGCTGACTGCAAGCATAAGAGCGACAGCCTGTTCTGCAACAGATTCAACGCTCTCTTCCGGTGTGTTGCATACTGTGATACCTCTCTCTTTTGCGCATTCGAGATCGATCACGTCTGTTCCTATGCCATGCTTTGAGATGCACTTGAGCTTAGGAGCATTCTCCATGTCTTCGCGGGATACCGCATTGTAGCGGACGATTATCCCGTCGGCATCTTCGTGCCAATGGCTGACCCTGGGATCATCATAAGTGATGACCTCGGCTCTCTCCTTCAGCCAATCGACACCTGCCTCATGGAGGGGCGCCAGAATGTAGATCTTCATTTACTTTATGTCCTTTCTTTAAATATTATAAACAAATACCCACAGGGTCTTATTTATCTTCGCTGTCAGACTTCTCAGCTTCAGCCTTCTCAATCTCCCTCTTAAACAACTCCATTGCCCTGGTCTGGTTGAAGACGCCGCAGTAGCAGGGCTTGGCGAGGAGCTTTGCGCCCTCTTCGGGAGTCAGTCTGCCTTCGACCACGGACTTCCTGATCTGACGGACCAGACCGGCCGAAAGCATGGCATGTCCGCACATGGTCGTATAGCAAAGGGTCTCTTCTTCGGGCAGCAGCTCGGTCGCTCCGAAGATCCCGACCGCAAGATCTGCAGAATGGGGAGTTACTCCGGCTTCTTTGCAGATCTCGACGACGGTGTCGAGGAGGCCTGTGACTACTACGGACATTCCCAGGTCCTCTTCTTTGAGCTGCTTCAGTACTTCGATGACCTTTTCTCTGTCGTCGAAGCATCCCATAGCGGGAGAATTGTCCTCGGTCTTGGAGAGAAGCTCTTCTCTGTCAAAACCCATAGTCAGGTTCTGTTTAGTGGTCAGAGAGCCCCAGTTCACAGGCTCATGATCGAGGGCGATCTCCATGACTCTGCGCATCTTCGGAGCAGCGCCCACGTGGTTGATCTTCATTGCCGGACGGGAAATGAATGGGAAATCATGCTGAAAGGTCTCTTCCGGACCGAAACGGTGAAGTGTATGGGACATATTTCCTCCTTACTCATTGCAAAGCGGTCTTCCGAGACCGACGTTGACCTTTACGTTCTTCGTAGTGTGGATGCCGAGCTTGTCCAAAGTCTTGATGGCTGGGATCGTGCCATCTTCGGCGAAACGAACTACGAGTCCCCATGAGAAGACTGTGTTCTTACATTCCTTTGACGCTTCGTAAACCACGCGCGCGACTTCCTCAAAACGCTCCATCGGTATGGTAAACTCTACGATAGCGGAAAGGATCTTTTCATCGCGGACGTCATCGTGGACGACGCCGGTAGATGTATCAAGAAGAGAGGTCAGAGGGTTGTTGGGCTCAAAGACGATACCCATCTTTGCGAGAGGAACGGTGACGACCTCCACGTCCCTGATCCTGGTCCCGATGGACGGACGGCCGAATTCAAGGGCAAAGCCTATCTCAGTGCGCTTTACGCGTCCGGTGACGTCATTGGTCTTTACCTCTTCTGTACCGCGGCCTCTCACGCCTGTGCTCTCATGCTTTTCTGTCGGATCTCCGAAGATCTTGCGGACCGAGCGGGGCCACTGGCGAACTTCTTCGGGCTCATAAAATGCCTTGCGGGGGCATTCGATCTGTCTTACGCAGATGCCGCACTCGACACACTCCTCCTGGTCGATGAAGGCCTTTCTGTTCTCAACGTGGATCGCTCCCTGAGGACAGAAGGGGATGCACTTCTTGCAGCCTACGCACAGATCCTGATTTACTTTCATATCTTGTGATTCCTTTCTTTAAGATATGAGAAATGAGCAGTAATATTGCCGACTGTTCAGTTCTCTTTATAGTTATTCTGGAGATATCTTTATTCTGCCTTAATTTGAAGGCTATCAAAAAAAGAATCCAGCGTAAAATACGGAAAATTTATCCTCTGTCATAAAAATCACAGCCGAAAAGATTAGACGCGGCTAACATCATTACCACTGACAACTTCACCCTGATTTATGTTATATTTTTATTGTCATCCGTAATTTATTCAGGAGAAAAAACATGAAACTCGAAGACCTGCAGATGCTCGCGATCCTGCATCAGACTCAAAATCTGACTAAGACCGCCCAAAAGCTTTATATCTCACAGCCTGCTCTTACGGTAAGGCTGCATAATCTGGAAAAGGAGCTCGACTGTCAGATCGCGGTAAGGACAAACAAAGGCCTCAGTTTTACTCCGGAAGGCGATTATCTAGCTGACGCAGCAGTCCGGATAACCGCCCAGCTTGAAGAGACTCTTCAAGGGATCCGCGCAATGAGCGATAAAGCCTCCGGAACAATAAAGATACTGGCGCCGGCATCCTTCTTCCGTTATTGCATGCTGGATATGATCAAAGACTTTGGGCAGGTCGCACCAAACATCAAACTGCAGATGGAATTGTCTGATTCGGTATATGCAGCGCCAAGGGTCGAATCACTTGAAGCAAGCTGCGCGTTCGTTCATGGCGATTACTGCGGAACTCTTCCTCATATACATATCTCGCGAATGCCTGCATATGCAGTCTCAAGCGAGGAGATCAGCCTCGCTCAATTGCCAGATCATCCTTTCATAACCCACAATACATCCCCCAAAACGATAGAGATGATCGAAGATTGGTGGAAAGGACAGTTTCACGAGGAGCTTCAACCATATGCAAATATGAAGAATCTTGACCTCTGCCTTCACATGGTCAAATCAGGTTTTGGGGTAAGCATAGTTTTCGGTGATTTTTTCAGAGATTTCTACGACTTGAGGACCCTTCCGCTTTACAATGAAGACGGCTCTCGCTTTGCCCGTGATGTCAATTTTATTTATTCACCGAGGTTGGAAGATTCATCAAGCATGAGGTTATTTATAGGTTTTGTAAAGGATTATTTTTCAGAAGGCGTAAAAGGATTTTAGTTTTTTATCTTAAAAAGCCTTGCAAGACTGATCAGTCAGATCTTACAAGGCTTATTTTTATTGTTTTTTCTGCTTCTTATCGATGATGCTCATAAGCAGCGGAGAAAGAAGAGCCAGAACGATCAATATGAGGATGACCACACTGGGTTTGCGTGATAACCAATATGTAAAGATATTTGCGCCTCTTGAAAGGATCAATGTACGACGGTAATTGGCCTCGACCATTTCGCTGAGTATGAGCCCCAGGATCAAAGGAGCGGATGCAAATCCGCAGATGCGCATAAAGTATCCGGCAAGACCGAATATGAGCATCAACACGACGTCCACATAGTTTCGGCTTATCGCATAGGATCCGACCGCGCAAAGTGCAATTATTACCGGACACAGGATACTCATGGGAATCCGGCTGACCTTGACGACCTGCTTCGCGATAAGAAGACCGATCACACCCATTATGATATTAGCGATCAGGAATCCCCAGATTATTCCATAAGTCAGAGTCCCTGAAGTCTTGAAAAGATCATAGCCGGGCTGAAGTCCGTGGATCATTAATCCACCGAGGAGCAGGGCCGCCGTACCGCTTCCGGGAATACCCAAAGCCAGCAGCGGGATCATAGCCCCTCCGGTGACGGCATTGTTCGCAGATTCGGATGCGGCAATGCCCTGTATCGCACCATGTCCGAACTCCTCAGGATGTTTGGACATGCGCTTTCCAACGTTATATCCGACCCAGGATCCGACGTCTCCGCTTGCACCGGGGAGGATACCGATCAATAGTCCAGCTATCGAGCACGCTCCGATCGTCGGCATGACCTCTTTTAGGTCCTTTCTGCTCGGCAATATACTGCCTTTGAGTTTCTGAGTCGGATCATCCAGCAAGCTGTCCTTGCCGCTTCTGATGTTATATGCAGAAGACATCACCTGTCCAAGGGCAAACATTCCTATCATCGCAGGGACCGTGCTTACGCCATTCTCCAGGGCAATGTTATGGAAAGTGAACCTGGGCACTGCAAGCATTGAATCCAATCCGATGCAGCCGACAAAGACTCCGATAAGGCCTGAGATCAAGCCTTTCACCATATTTTCACCCGCAAGTGATCCTATTATGGTGAGCCCGAATATGCCCATAAGGCAATATTCAGGAGGTCCGAAGAGCAGGGATAAGCGAGCTAAAGGCTCAGACATAAGCAGCAGCATGACTGCGCTGAAAGTGCCCCCTATCATGGAAGCTATCGTGCATATACCTATGGCCTTCAATCCCTCGCCCCTTTGGGTCAGAGCAAATCCATCCATTGCAGTCGCCGCGGAGGCAGGCGTTCCGGGAGTGTTGATGAGAGATGCTGTGATAGAACCTCCGTATATAGCAGAAGTATATATAGAAGCCAGCATAACAATTGCAGGTACCGGTTCCATTGAATATGTAACAGGTATCATCAAAGCTACTCCCATAGATGCGCTTAAACCGGGAAGTGCACCTATGATTATGCCGCCCACAGTTCCGATGAGCATACACAGTATAGTTTCTTTTGTAAGGATGACGCTTAATATACTAGCAGCAGTGATCTCCATAAGCCCCTCCTTATACCAGACGTACACCAAGCTGCCATACGAACAGCAGGTAAGTAAATGCCAGATATCCGATCGGGATCAATACCAGCGGCTTCCAATTCCGGACTCCGAAATACAGCATCAGTCCTATCAGCATGACCGGAGTCGCGATAAAATATCCCGTATATCTGAACAGGAAATAATAAGCCACGGAAACCGCGAAAACTATCAGCGGGGCCTTTATCTGCTCAGATTCGATATCCTTGATCTTTTCACCGGATCTGATCGATCTGCTCTTTTTGACCCCGCTTATTATGATGCTCAGGCTCAACAGAGCAATTAAAAGAAGAAGGATATTAGGAAAGGCCTTTGCCGCATCCGGCAGCTTTCTTCCATAAAGGAAAAAGAAGAGGCAGAGCGCCTCGAGGACTATGCCGACAAAGACATCCGAATGGATCTTCGTTTTCATGCACAACACCTCATTTCAATAAGAGATGATCAATCGTGGACAGTCAGATCTTTCATCCTGACAGTCCGTAAAGCCCCGGCAAGATGATCCTGCCGGGGCTGAATTTAAACTAAACCAGCGTTAAGGCTGAACTCCAAATGCTTTGCATCCGGATGCGATATCTGCTTCGATGAGGGCATTGTAATCTTCCGGGCCGCGGAAATCGATCTCAGCACCAAGAGCAGTCATCTGTTCCATGACCTTGGGATCATTGATAGCTTTCTCAAGAGCTTCAGCCATCTTTGCGACGATCGCCGAATCTACTCCTTTTGCAAATGCATATCCACGAGCGGAGAAGTTTACGATGGGATCACAGTCAAATCCCAGTTCTGCGAAAGCAGGAACATCGGGAAGCATATCCGAGCGTTCTTCCGCAAATACGCACAGGACCTTGTACTGACCTGATTCATGAGCTGTACGGACGTCTGCCACGTTAGCGATCAGTATGTCGGTATTTCCCTGTATAAACAGAGTTTCAGTCTCCTTAGAACCTCCGGTCGGGACGATGTCATATTTGAGGCCAAGTTCAGTCCCGAGCTTCTGCATGATAGTTGCATCGTCACTGGTGATGCCGGTAGCAGCGGCGCCGATCAGAATGGTGTTGTTCTGAGAATAATCTACGATGGAAGCGAGATCGGTAAATCTGGTCTCATCATTGCGGATAGCAAGAACGTTATAGTCGGTTACATGATTGCAGATCAGTTCAAAGTCGTCGACGCTGAAGCTGCGGGGATTTGCTTCATCATATTTGCCCATATCCATTGCCGGCATATTTGCAAGGCAGAAGGAATAGCCGTCCTTTGCGCATTCAGTGAGCACCTTATTATAGCAAAGTGCGCCAGCGCTTCCGGGAACGTTCTCTACTACGACCGAAGTCCCGAGTATATCGCCCAGTGCAGCCGCAACATATCTTGCCTGAAGGTCAGATGAACCTCCGGCAGAGAATCCTACGTACAGAGTAATCGGCTGATTAGGCCACTGCTCTGATGCAGCGGGAGCGGCAGGAGTTGTCTCTGCGGGCTTCGTTTCTGCAGGCTTCGTTTCTGCAGGCTTTGTCTCAGCAGGAGCCTCCGGAGCTGCAGCCTGCTGTCCGCATGATGCCAGGATCAGGCAAACAACCATGATAAGCGAAATGATTGCGATTTTCTTCTTCATTGTTGCATCTTCCTTTCTTAATAATTGACAAAATAATGAAGACTATCGATCCAGTAACGGAAGGATATGATCCCAGACACAGTCAAGGATCCCCTGTTCGTTATGCTGTTCAAGACCCGTGGTCGTAATGACCGCATCATATTCCGGCAAAACGATGCAGAACTGACCATATCTCCCATTGAAGCGATAGCCGCCTGCTTTGTTGAGCCACCAGAAATATCCATATCCTGCGGCAAAATCACCTTCGGGTTCTTTGTTGACGTCATCAACGCATGCATGTTGGAGAATATGCATGGACGATGCTTCTTCTATCCACTCCCTGCTGACAAGCGATCTTCCATCCCAAACGCCTCCATTCAGACAGAGCTGTCCGATCTTGGCCAGTTCAAATCGGTTAAGGAAGAGTCCGCCCATACATCTCGTATGACCGTGAGGGCAAGTGAACCATTGCGGATAAAAAATATCCAAAGGCTTGAAAAGCCTCGGTATCAACCAATCACGCAAACAAACTCCGCTCTTTTTTTCGATAATGCACCCAAGTATATATGGAGCAGCATTATTATAAATAAAACGGGTCCCGGGCTGAAGAACCGGCAGATCTGAAAAGATATAATCAAGCCAGTCGTCACCGGCAGCTTCAAAACGGGAAGGGACGATAACATTGTGATCGTGCCCTGTTGTCATAGTAAGCAGATTGCGAAGAGTGACGTTCTCCCATGCAGCCTTCTTCTCTGCTGTCATAAGGAAATGGTCCGTCACCTTATCCTCAAGTGAGAACAATCCCTCATCTACTGCCATTCCTACTGCAAGACACGTTACCCCTTTACTGCACGAACGCAGGTCCAGTCTGTCATTTGTTCTCCAGCAGTGATCTGCGATCTCATGGTCATGCTGCCGGACGTTTACGCCAATAAGGTCGATCCTCTTGCTTTCTATAGCATCTACAAAGGGTTTTATGTCCATCGATCACCCTCCTTTTGACTAAATACAGATCTGAGAATCAGGCAGAATAAATCAATAAGCCTTTCGGATCTCAAACTGAGATCGATTTAAAAATAGCAAGAATCTATGAAGGGGTAAAATACCCTTTGTTTATCGCAGACCATAAAAAAGCTTCATCCTGAAGAATGAAGCTTTATCAGATACAAAATTATGAATAATACTATCCGATCAACGAAGCATTTTTGGCGCCATCCGCTCTATACGGTCTGCATCAAGATATCTGCAAAGAGAGAGCAGAAGTTTTTCGCTCCCGGGAGCACCGAGCAGATCCATTCCGATGGGGACTCCCAATGGAGCGTTTTCGTCAGGAACAGTATAACCTGCAGGATATGAGACTGCGGGGAAACCCAGGCAGGAAGCCAGGATGCCTGTCCTTCCCTTCTGTCCGGCAGGATCTTTAACTTTTACAACAGGGACGACCTGAGAAGGGTAAATAAACGCTGCGACTTTTTCTTTTTTCATGTATTCCAAAATGCGGAAACGATCTGATCGAATACGTGAAAGCCTAGCTTTGTGCTCTTCCCCTCCGGATCTGTATTCAGGTTTCAGATCAAGCCCCAATGCAGATCTCACGTCTGCAGGGATCTCTCCGCTGTTCAGATATTCCTCAAGAGATTTGAGAGGATATCCCCTGCCAGGATCGGACAGCCATGCGTCAATACTGTTTTTCTGTTCGAATCTTATGACGTTATTCTCATTCAGCATGCGTTGAAAACTGAGAAGAGGAGATTCCGTTTCAAATACTTCAAACCCTGCTCGTTTAAGTTTCTCTGCAGTGTTCCTCGCGACTCTGATGACATCAGGATGATCCCCGCAATTATTCTTAAGCAGAGCGATCCTGCCTTCTGTACTGACGACTTTAAATGCCGGATCATGCATGTTCTCCTCCGGAATAGAAGCAGAGTCATCAGGATCCTGCACTGAGAGTATTGAATATGCAAGTTCAATATCCCCTGTCGTTCTTGCGAGTATTCCGCACATATCCTGAGTAACAGAGGACGGAGCGGCGCCGCGGCATGACATATACCCTTTTGTGGGCCTGAGACCGATCAAACTGCAAGCGCTTGCCGGAGATCTGACCGAATTCACGCCGTCAGTTCCCAGACCCAGGCCTGCATATTCCATGGCTACTGCCACTGCACTTCCTCCCGAAGAGCCGCCAGGTGTTCTGGTCTGATCATAAGGATTAAGAGTCTGGCCAATAAGAGAGTTATCGCTCATCCCGCTGCTGGCATACTCGCTGAGACTTGATTTTCCCAAGATCACCGCGCCTTCTTTTCTTAGCAGGGATACGATAAAAGCATCTTCACAGGCAGGATGCTCAGGAATGAGTGCTGCAGCGCCAAGAGTCGTCGGAAGTCCTGCAACATCTATATTGTCCTTCACGACAACAGGGATCCCAAGAGCTTTCAGGTCGGATCCCTCTGCGTGCATCTTATCTGCTCTTCTTGCTTCTTCTATGGAATCCGGGGAGACCGATATCATCGCATTAAGAGTACTGTCGTATTTAAGCATCTGCTCCAGGCAGTGGACAGTAACATCTACCGCCGTCCATCTTCCGGTTTTGACTCCTTCTGCCCATTCAGATGCACTTAGCCCAAGAGGGATATTCCGAGTCTCTCCGGCTTGTTTTAATAACCCCTCTATTATTCCCTTATTTGCTCTCCAACCATACTCCATAGGAGCTCCTTTCATATTTACCGATCTTCGATACAGAATACCGCATACAGCGGAACCGATTTTATACCATTTTCAAAGCCGAAGTTCTTCCCGGATATGCGTATTGAATAGTCCGGACTAAAAAGGCGCATGTATTCGGCAAGGCTTGATGACGCTACGTTTTCTCCGCTCTTGACCTCTACCGGTATCAGCCTTCCACTGAGAGAAATAACAAAATCCACCTCTTTCGTTCCTTTATCATTTCTCCAGAAAAAAGGTCTCAGCCCGGAACTCGTGAACTGTGTGTTGACATAGTTCTCTGTCATTCCGCCCTTGAAATCCGCGAGCTCATCATCCATAAAGAGTATATCTTCCGCCCTGATGTCTTTCTGTGCGCAAAGCAGTCCCATATCGGATATATATATCTTGAAATCATCGATATCCTTGTAATTTTCCAGAGGCTTCATTATCTGTCCTGCTCGATATACTCTGGATATCAGGTTCGCGGAGACCAGCCATTCTATGGAATTCTCATACTCCGCAGCCCTGGCGCCGGACTTTATCATTTTGTACAGAAAACGTTTATTCTTTTTTGAGAGCTGCACAGATACCGTTCCATATGTAAGACGGGTCTTTTTGATCTCATTCGCATTTCCCTGATACTTGCTCATATCATCGAGATAATCCATCTGTATAGTCTCAAGAACATGGCGGACCTGCGTATTATCACGGGTATCAATGAATCTGGATACCGCCTCAGGCATACCTCCCACGAAAAGGTATTGGCGGTAACGCTCCATCGCGGCATCATGCAGCGCCGCCGGCATCGGCTGATCGTTATCAAAACATATATGGATCCGTTGGACCAGGTCCTTTTCGCCGCATGCGTAAAGAAACTCTTCCATGTCCATCGGGTACATTGTATATCGATCGACTTTTCCTACCGGGAATGCATATTTTTCGCGGTTCACAGCTACTCCGAGAAGACTTCCTGCTGCGATGACATGATACTCCGGTGCTTCTTCGCAGAAATATTTCAGCGAAGTCACGGCACGTTCGCACAGTTGGATCTCATCGAAAAAGATGAGAGTACGGCCTTTAGTGATAGTCTGACCAGAGATATGGGAAAGGATCGGGATCAGATAGTCCGGCCTTATATCCTCATCAAACGTGGCGGATAGTCTCTCATTGGTCTGGAAATTGAAGTATGCTACGTTATCGTAATGTGTGCGCCCGAATTCCAGAATTGCATAGGTCTTGCCGACCTGCCTTGCGCCTTGAACTATCAGGGGCTTTCGATATTTGCTGTCTTTCCATTGCTCGAGGTATCCCGAGACCTTTCGATACATATACATAAAACCCTCTGCTTATTCCTTAAGATTTAGTTCGCTTATAATATACACGATTCCGGAATCCAGTGCAATATTTCACCCGAAAATTACACTAAATTCCGATATAACTGCATGCATATCTGCACTGTTTTCCCTTAGCGCATTTTTTAGCAAAAAAAAGCCCACGCGGGATGAAACCGAACTTCCCCCGCGCGGAGTTAAAAGTTTTTTCAGAGGCTTCAAAGATCATCTTGAGGTCTGAGACCCTTACATTGAACCTTGACGCATACCATAACAAAAGGAATAAGGGACGTCTTTGACTCTGAACACTGACCTTTTTTCCGGGCCGTCCGGCCCGCATTAGCTTAAAAAGGGGTGAAGCCTCTGACGGAAAGCTTGTTTTAGATGTCTATCTCAAACTTTTCCGTGTTGTTGAGCAGGTCCAGGGCGGTCTGGAGCCTGGCCAACCTGTCCGCAGCCTCGGTATAGTCCGCGGCGGCCTTCTCGATGTCGTAGTTGGTGTAGCGGTAGTCGATGGTGGAGTTGGTCCCGGAACCGTAGGTCCTTTCGCGGACCTTGGGGAGGGTGCTGCGCATCCCGTCCAGGACCCTTACCCGCTCGCTGAGGATGGGCATCACGACCAGCAGCTCGTCGATGGTCATGCCGGTGCCGGGGACCTGGGTGGTGGCATTGAAGACGTTGATGGCGTGCTTGACCTTCCTGATCCTGTTGGTGAGCTCAGCCAGCTTCGCCTTGGTATCCTCGTAGTCGTAGTCGGGGCGGACGCTCTCGGGGTCCTCGCCGGTGGCAGCAAGGTAGGTCATGCCGGCGGTCTCCAGCATGGTGAGGGTCCTGTAGTCGCTGTTGAGCTTCTTGAGGATCTTGTTTGCTTCTGAGGATGTGTATTTCATAAACGTTGAACGCTCCTTTCGCGATAGATATCTTAAGCTGTCCCTTCTCTGCCGTGCAGGCAGCATCGGGCCGCATCTTTACTAAGTATCATCATATCATATGCTGCAGGCGTTAAAGTATTAATTGTTCTTGACAAAAGTATTTCAAAAGGCGCCCCGGTGCGAAGCGCCAAGCAGTTTTCTTTAGAGCAAAGGTCTGAAACAGCCTTTTCCGCTATTTCCCGCCCCAGTGGAGCATGCCCGACTTCTTGAGGGCGGTGAACAGAGCCGGCCACAGGACGGTGACCACGATGGTGGAGATCACTGCGTTTACCAGAGAAGTGGCGGAGCCTATCTTTGACAGGGTCGCCGCCATGTCCTGAGGGATGCCGAAGAGGTAGGCCTTATAGAAGTATCCGAACAGAGGATCCAGCACCACATTGCAGCCCAGCGCCGCGATGGACGAGACCAGCGCCACCTTGGTCTGAGCCTTGGCGTCGGTGTGGTCCTCCTTGTGCATGATCTTTCCAGCGACGGCGCCGGCGATCAGGCCCATGACGAACTTGAGGATGAAGGTCTTCGGGGCGGAGGTCACATATCCGGAAGTGAGGTCGGCGAGGGTGAGGCCGATGCCGCCGGACAGGCCGCCCCATACGCCTCCGACGAGGAGCGCCCCGAGGACGACGAAGGCGTTGCCCATGTGGACGGCGGTCCTTTCGGTGCCTACGGGGATATCGATGCGCAGAACGTAGAAGCCCACATATGCGAGGGCGGCGATGAGAGCGCACTGGGTAAGTTTGAGAACATTCTTGTTTTTCATGGTATCATACCTCCGTATCTTTTCGGAGCCGGGGACGGCGGTCCCTCGGGCATTCCGTTGACAATCATATCCTGCATATGTTTTAATACAAATGTGATAGCAACGAAATGACCAGAATCATTTATTTTTATAATACCAGTTCCGGTCAGCAGGAAGATCCCCGCCCGCCTCATGTCTGAAAATGCGGCGTTTTATGATAGCGGGCCCTGCGGCGAAGAGCGGAAGAAGAAACAGAGAACAGGCCTTACTTATGACGGTATCCATCGATAAAAATGCAAAAGAACCGAAATATATGCAGCTCTACGGAAAGCTGAGGGACGGCATCACCTCCGGCCTTTACTCCGAAGGCGAGAAGCTCCCCTCCAAAAGGGACCTGGCCATGGAGAACGGCGTCAGCGTGGTCAGTGCGGAGCACGCCCTGTCCCTTCTGGCCGACGAGGGATATATCGAGAGCCGCGAAAGGAGCGGCCACTACGTGATCTTCAGCGAAAAGGAGATGCACGGCCAGGAGCTGCGGGTCCAGGAGGCTTTGGGAAGCGGGCCTTCCTTGCAGGGACCGCATGGCGCGCCTCCTTCAGAAGGCGCTTCAGACCTTTCGGGCTTTCCCTCCGATCCTTCGGAGGAGCCTCCCAAAGGTACCGATCCTGCCGCATTTCCCTTCTCAGTGTTCGCCAGGACCATGAGAAGGGTCATCAGCGAATACGGAGAGATCCTTCTGATCAAGAGCCCCAATTCCGGCTGCATCCAGCTTCGGACCGCGATATCCGCCTACCTTGCCAAGAACCGTGGTATGCACGCAAGGCCCGAGCAGATCATCATCGGAGCCGGCGCCGAGTACCTCTACGGTCTGCTGGTGCAGATCCTCGGCCGCGGCCTCACCTACGCCGTGGAGAACCCGTCCTACGAGAAGATCGAGCAGGTCTATCTGGCCAACGACGTAAAGGTGGACAGGCTGGCCCTGGGAAGGGACGGGATCCTCTCCTCCGAGCTCAGAAGAACGGACGCCGACGTCCTGCACATATCCCCGTTCAGGAGCTACCCCAGCGGGGTCACCGCGTCGGCCTCAAAGCGCAGGGAATACATCCGCTGGGCGGAGAGCCGGCCCAAAAGGACCATCATCGAAGACGATTTCGAGTCCGAATTCTCGACGTCATCTAAGGCCGAGGACACGGTGTTCTCCCTGGCGAAGCGGGGCAACGTCATCTACCTCAACACCTTCTCGAAGACCGTCGCCCCCTCCATAAGGGCGGGATATATGATCCTCCCGGAAGAGCTGCTGCCCCTCTACCGGGAAAGAGCGGGCTTTTATTCCTGCGCGGTGCCCACCTTCGAGCAGTACGCCCTCGCCGAATTCATAGAGAACGGCGACTTCGAAAGGCACATCAACAGGGTCCGCAGGGCGGCGAGGAAAAAACTGCAGGACGCAAGATCATCGGAAGGAACGAGAAAATGAGCGATATGATAGAAGCGATAACAGGTCAGGCACATGAGGCCTTGAGCCCCAAGACGGTCTCTGCGGAGGACCTGGGGCCGGTGTTCAGGGAGAGACCCAAGGAATGCAATAAGGGAGATTTCGGATACGTCGCCCTGGCCGGGGGAAGCCTCATGTACAGCGGGGCGATAAGGCTGGCCGCCATGGCCAACGCGGCCATGAGAGCGGGAGCCGGAGTCGCCACCGTCGCAGCACCCGCCTCCATTTGTCCTCTCATAGTCCCCCAGATACTGGAGAGCACCCTCTTCCCCCTTCCGGACAGGGACGGCTTCATCGTATTCGATCCGGACGCCCTGGCGCCCCTCGCCCGAAGGTACGACGTCATAGCCTTCGGCATGGGCGTCGGGAACACGGAAGAAACGAAAAAATGCCTGGCGTGGCTCCTTGAGAACTACCAGGGCATACTGGTGATCGACGCGGACGGCCTCAATGCCCTGAGCAGCCTCGGGATCAGGGCCGCGGCTGAAGGAAGGCCAAGGCTCGTACTGACGCCGCATCTTAAGGAATTCTCAAGGCTCTCCGGCCTTTCCGCAGAAGAGATCCTAAAGGACAGGACCGGCGCGGCGAAGGCTCTGGCAGCGAAATGCGGCGGCGTAGTACTGCTCAAGGGGTCCGAAACGGTGATCACTGACGGAAGGCGCACCTTCATCAATACCACCGGCTGTCCGGGCATGGCCACCGCAGGCAGCGGAGACGTCCTTTCCGGTATAATGGCGGCCTGCTGCGCCGCCTGTCCCGAAGACCTGGTCCTGGCAGCCTCGGCCGCGGCGTACGTCAACGGCCTCGCGGGAGAGCTGGCGGAAAAGGACCACGGCGCCATAAGTATGACGGCCTCCGACACTGCGGCGAAGGTCGAGGAAGCGGTCAAAATGGTGGTATCAAGGCTCAGACCGTAATATCCCGCATTTCACCAAAATATCCCGGCTGCAAGGCCTAAAAAAACAGCCCGGCGCGATGCCGGGCAGTTCTGTTCATATGGTCTTAGCGCTGAAATTAGCCCTTGGTGATGAGCTCGATGAGCTTTAAGGTCATCTGGACGGACTTTTCCACGGCGCCCATGGGCATGAACTCGCTGGTGGCGTGGAAATTGTGGGCTCCGGTGAAGTAGTTGGGAGTCAGGATGCCCTTGCTGGAGATGAAGGAACCGTCGGTGCCGCCGCGCATTGCGATGGTCTTGGGAGTGATGCCCAGCTCCTTCATGGCCTCGTAGATGTAATCGATGCACTTGCGGTTGTCATCGGTCACTGCGTCGTAGATGTTGGCGTAGACGTCCTCCAGCTCGACGGAGATCTCGGCGCCGGGGTGCTTGAGCTTGACCATCTCGACTGCGGCCTTGATGTACTCCTTCTTGGCTTCGTACTTGGCCTTGTTGTGGTCGCGGATGTTCAGGCTGACGGTCGCATAAAGGGGATCGGCCTGGATGTTGGTGACCCAGATGTAGCCCTCGGTCTTTTCGGTATGCTCGGGGGTCTCTGCCCTGTCGAACATGTTGATCAGATCGACGGCGATCATGCAGGGGTTGATCACGTTGTTCTTGCTGTTCATCGGATGGGCGGTGCGTCCCTTGATCCTTACCCAGCCGCTGCCGGCGTTGAAGGTCTGGTAGACCACCTCGCCCAGCTCGCAGCTGTCGATGGTGTAGGCGAAGTCCACGGGGAACTTGTCGAAGTCGATGGTCTTGGAGCCCTTGAGTCCGACCTCTTCATCGGGTACGAAGACCGCGTAGATCTCGCCGTGGGGGATGGAGGGATCCTCTTTCAGGACCTCAAGGGCGGTCATCACGTTGGCGATGGCGCACTTGTTGTCAGCGCCCAGAACGGAGGTGCCGTCGCTGACGATGATGTCCTGGCCGATGTACTGCTCGAGCTCGGGGTGATCCGCGGCCCTCATCCAGATATCCTTCTCCTTGTTCTGGCAGATGTCTCCGCCCTGATAATTCTTGATCATCACGGGGTGGATGTCGGGGGATACCTTGGAGTCGACGGTGTCGAGGTGGGCTACCCAGCCGACGGTGGGAACGGGAGCGTGGCCTTCGGGAAGCCTTGCGGGAAGCCTTCCGTATACGACGGAGGTATCGCTCATCCAGATGTCGACGAGGCCCAGTTCCTCAAGCTCCTTCATGAGCAGCTTGCCCAGCTCGGTCTGGCCCGGGCTGCTGGGGACGACGGAGCATCCGCCGACGCTCTGGCTGCTGATGGCAGCGTATCTCATGAACTTTTCCACTACTGATCTCTGAAGATCCATATTGTCTCCTTTCAGTTATTGAAATCTTTGATATATGCAGGGCATTTATTACCCATTTGCACGTTTTGTGCTCCCGCCGGCGAAGCTGCCACTCCGGGACGACGCTGACGCAGCCAGCATCACAGGCTCAGCAGCATCCGGCTCCTCTCCGCGAGGGCTGGGTCCGGCGAGGAATTGAGGATCTCGGTGGTCCCGAAGTCCTTCATATCGTTGAGAAGTCCGGCTTCCTCGAGCCTTCTTTTCAGCTGCCTGGATATTCCCAGGTTGCCGTCTATGATGGCGGCGCTGTCGGTTAGCTCCGCTACCGCTCCCCTTAAAAAAGGGTAGTGGGTGCAGCCCAGGACCACGGCGTCGAAGGGTCTTCCCAGGACAGGCCTCAGCAGCCCTTCCAGATGCTGTCTTAAGGCCCTGCCGGTCAGTTCTCCCCTTTCGACGAATTCCATCAGCCCGGGACAGGGCAGAAGCACCAGCTCCGCTTCGCTCTCGTAGCGGGCAGCCAGCTCCCTGACTCTTCTGCTGGCGAGGCACTGGGGCGTGGCCATGACCAATACCCTTCCGCCGGGGAAGGCCGAAACTGCAGGCTTTATGGCGGGCTCGGTCCCCACGATGGGAACGTCGGGATACCTTTCCCTCAGCACGTTGACCGCTTCTCCCGTCGCGGTATTGCAGGCGATGACTACGGCCTTGGCGCCAAGACTCAGCAGCTTTCGGACCACAGCGTCGGACAGGCTGACGATCTCTTCGGCCGTCCTGGTGCCGTAGGGAGCGTTGGCCGAATCTCCGTAATATATGTAATTCTCGTGGGGAAGAAGCTTTCTTGCCTCTCTCAGCACGCTGATGCCCCCCAGACCGGAATCGAAAAAGCCCACAGGGGCCGTTCTGTCAGCCATTTACAGGGAAGCCAGCTCCTCTGCGAGAGCTTCGATGGCGGCGCGGCTCTTTTCGTTGAGAGCGGAGGTAATGGTGACGGTGGTCTCCGCGAAGGTCAGGTCCTTGCAGCCCTCGAGCATCGTCCTCATCTTCTTAGCGGCCACGGGCGCCCAGGAACCGTTCTCGATGAAGGCGACGGTCCTGTTCTGGAAGTTCCTCTCGGTCAGATGATCGATGAAGGTCTTCATGAAGGGGAAGATGTCCCCGGCGTAGGTAGTGGTCGCAAGGACTATGCGGTCGTAGCGGAAGGCGTCCTCCACGACCTCGGCCATGTCGTCTCTGGCAAGATCGCTGACGTGAGCCTCGACTCCCCTGGCCTCGAGCTTTTCCGCGAGGAGCTCGGCAGCCTGCTTAGTGTTGCCGTAGACCGAGGTATAGGCGATGGTGACTCCCTTGTCCTCGCTCCTGTAGGAGGACCAGGTGTCGTAAAGGCCGATGTAGTATCCCAGATCTTCGGTCAGGACCGGTCCGTGGAGGGGGCAGATGATGCTGATATCAAGACCGGCGGCCTTCTTCAGAAGGTTCTGGACCTGAGGACCGAACTTTCCTACGATGCCGATATAATAGCGCCTGGCTTCACAGGCCCAGCCCTCCGGATCGGGAGGCGCATCCAGGGCGCCGAACTTGCCGAAGGCGTCGGCGGAGAAGAACACCTTCTCGGTCTCGTCGTAGGTCATGACGACCTCGGGCCAGTGGACCATAGGGGCCGCTACGAAGCGCAGGACGTGTCCGCCCAGATCCAGGACGCTGCCTTCGCCTACGGTCATGTTCCTTCCGGCGAAATCGGTCCCGAAGAAGTTCTTCATCATGTTGAAGGCCTGCTTTGACGCGCAGACCACGGCCTTGGGATACTTTTCCATGAAGGCCGCGATATTTGCCGAGTGATCGGGCTCCATGTGCTGGACGATGAGATAGTCGGGCTCGGCGCCTTCGAGAGCCTTGTCCAGGTTCTCCAGCCACTGATCCCTGAAATGCTTGTCCACGGTGTCCATGACCGCGGTCTTTTCACCCTTTACCAGGTAGGAATTGTAGGCCATGCCGTCGGGTACGATGTACTGGCCTTCGAAGAGATCGACGTCATGGTCGTTGACGCCGATGTAGATGATGTCCTTGGTTATATTCATGATCGCTCCTTGGTTATGAACTATGCGGCATTAAAAAGCCGGATGACATTTCATTATATCATCCGGCGGGGCTTCTTGTCCACGCATTATGCGCTCTCCCGCGGAAAGCCGCGCGGCTCTGGTTTATTTCTTCAGGAACCTGGGATCGTCGAATTTGCCGTCCCTGATGCAGTTGATGATGGCCGCGATGTCGGTCTCGGTCAGGTGGCTGACGGTCCTCAGAGGATTGATGCTCTCCCCTTTCAGGTAAGCCTCTCTCCACTTGGCTTCCTTCGCCGCCAGAGCCTCAGCCTTCTCGACCATGTATTCGAACCCCTCGGATGGAAGGACAACGACGCCGTCCGCATCGCCCAGGATTATGTCTCCCGGATGGACCACCGCGCCGCCGCAGCACACGTCGATATCGGAATCGCCGGTCAGGCCCCAGACGTTGGTGGTCACGCAGGAGAGCCCCGCGCAGAAGACCGGGAAATCGGGCATGGTCCTGAGCATCACCGAGTCGGTGGCGGGACCGTCGATGACGAAGCCCGCAAGGCCCTTGGCTCTGGCATCCCTGGCTACGAACTCGCCCACGGGAGCGTAGGTCTCGTCCCCTGCCTTGTCTATCACTATGACGCTGCCCGCGGGAGCCTCTTCGATGGCCTTGTACATGGCATAGGAATCCTTGCCGTAGATCTTGCAGGTGTACGCGGGACCGCAGATCTTCATGGACGGATCGATGGGCTTGATCTTAGGCGCCATGAAGCTTACGCCGGGGAAGTGTCCGTAGGCTGCGGGATCGGTCTTCATTATCCTCTGTCTGAGTTCTTCGTTCCACATGATGGGTCTCCTTTGTTTATCAGAAATAATAATATCAAGGAGATTTTATCACCGGAGCTGACGTTTTTCCAGTAGGCATCAGTCCAGATCTATCCCGTAGACGCTGTCCACCGCTTCTCCCAGCCGCAGGGTCAGGTCCGCGACCCTGGCGCTGAGGAGCTCAGGTCCGCAGCAGGCTTCGCTCAAAGCCTCGAGCCTGACCCTGTCTTCCCTTCCGACGTCTGCCCTGATGACCCGGTAGAGGCTCCTTTTGATATAGCCGCAGCCGGCGTCGATCTCTTCGCTGCGGAGGTCTCCGTTCTCGTCCACGAACCAGCGCAGATAGGTCTGTCCGTAAGGATCGTCGGGGACCTTAAAGCAGTCCGAGAGCCTGCCGCCGGGTATGATCCGCCCGGTCAGCGCCGTTCTTTCGGTCCCGGACTCTTCGCTGACCACCAGGATCGGTCCGCCCAGGTCCACGTTCATCTCCTCCCTTTGCACGTCCAGGCTCGCCTTGTTGGCCTGCCTGAGGATCTCCCTTCTCTCGCACTCGGAGGCCCAGGGAAGGTCCTCCTCCATTACCTGTCTGTATTCCTCGTAGTCGGGCTCGCTGGTCCAGATGGTGATCTCTCTGCTCATTTTATCCTCCCGTCGCACCTCTGTGCGCTCTGCTGTCAGTGGGCCGCTGCCGGCTGCGGCTTTTGTTATCTGAAGGATATCCAAACGTTAGCAATTTGTAAATAGGATTGGAAGAAAGTGAGACTTTTTTGAGACTGCATCCGCTTAAGGCAAAACAAAAGACCGGGTCCCTCTCAAGACCCGGCCTGCTCCGAAGACCGCAAAAGCGTCCTTGTGTCAATGCCTTAAATGTTCCTAAATACGCCTTTTTCGGTGATCACCACCGGGATGACCGCGTCGTGAGGCTCGACGGGGATGTCCTTCAGGGTCAGAGCCTCCCTGCAGATGAGAGCGGCGAAGCCCTTGAAGCCTTCAAGGAACCTGTCGTAGTAGCCTCCACCCTGGCCGAGCCTGAGCCCCTCGTGGCTGCAGCTGACGCAGGGTATCACCGCAAGGTCCACCTCGTCAGGCCTGACGGAAGGGGCGCTATCCGAAGGCTCAAGGATCCCCCAGGTGCCCGGTCTGAGCTCGTCCAGAGAGGTGATGACCTTAAGATCCATCATCCCCGCATCCCTGCACAGAGGAACGCAGAGCCTTTTGCCATCCGCAAGGATCCTCTCGAGCAGAGGCCTGGTGTCGATCTCCCGGTCCATGCCGACAAACGCGAAGACGGTCTCCGCCTGCCTGTATTCGGGAAGGCCCTCCACCCTCCAGCCGATGATCCGGTCGGCCTGCCTCTTGTACTCTCTGCAGAGCCTGCGCTCCTCGGCACGGACCCTTTTCCTCAGTTCTTTCTTTTGGGTCATTATGTCCATTTCTTTAAAAAGTCCCGCTCCTTTAATGGCGGGACGAGGGATTTATCAAAATGCGAATACGATGCCGATCACCGCGGAGATGGCGATGAAGACGACGGGATGCCACTTGAGCTTCTTGATCCCGATGAAGGCGGCGGCAAAGAGGATGATCTTCTTGATGTCGATCAGGTCCATGATGGCGCCGGTCTGCTGGTACAGGTCCAGATGGAACATTGCGACCTTCATGACGCCGATGCCGGCTGCCGCGATGAGGCCGGTGACCGCAGGACGCAGACCGTAGAACGCGTCCCCGACGACCTTGCTGCTGCGGAACCTCTCAAGGGACTTGGAGATCAGTATGACGATGATGACCGCGGGGACCACCTCGCCCATGGTGGCAACGATGCCTCCGAGGACTCCCGCGATATTGACGCCCACGTAGGTCGCCATGTTGATGCCGATGGGGCCGGGGGTGGACTCGGAGATGGCGATCATGTCAGTGATGAGGTCCTGGGAGAACCAGCCGGTGCGGACAGCCAGCTCCTGCAGGAAGGGCAGGGTCGCCATCCCGCCGCCGACGGCGAAGAGACCGATCTTGAGGAATTCCCAGAAAAGCTGCAGATAGATCATTTTGCCGCCTCCTCTCCGTTCTTGCGGGCTCTGACGACTGCCTTAGCCGCGATGCCGACGGTGGCTGCCGCGATCACGTAGATGACCGGCGATATCTTGGTCATAAGGCTCAGGGCCAGGACGACCAGGCAGATGCAAAGGGTCAGCACGTCCTTGACGCCCTTCTTCCACATCTTGAGCACCGCGTCCAGGATCAGGGCGACGACGCAGACGGATATAGCGGACAGGGCCCTCTGGACGTAGATATTGTCCTTAAAGCCCGCCAGGAAAAGGGCGATGATGGTGATTATTATGATGCTGGGCGAGACGACGCCCAGGGCGGCGGCGATGGCGCCGCGGGTCTTTCTGTGATGATATCCGATGAATACCGAGGTGTTTATGGCGATTATGCCCGGAAGCCCCTGGCTCAGAGCGTAATAGTCCATGATGTCCTCTTCTTCCATCCAGTGGCTGTTCTCGATGATCTCGCGCCTTAGGATCGGGAGCATGGCGTAGCCCCCGCCGAAGGTCACGGCGCCCATCTTGAAGAACTTCCAGTAGATGCTCAGGAATTCGGCAAGCATATATGTTCCTTTCTTTAACTGACGTCGCATGCCCGCGAAGATCTGCCTTCCGGGCGTAAAGCATGAATATCATACTCCGCGAAGGCGGTGATTTCAAGCCTTGAACGCGATATATAGGCATTTGTCCGCAAAGCCTTCAATAAACGAAAATCCCCCTGCTATGCTGACGCGAAGGGCCGTCTGTGATATAGTTATACGGAAAACAAAAGGAGGCGGGCTCTGCCCGGATATCATATGTGGACTGAAGAACTGTTCAATGTAAAGAAACCGATAATCGCGATGCTTCATCTCAGGGCTCTTCCGGGGGATCCGCTCTTTTCCGAAGGCGGGACCATCGACGCCGTAGTCGACGCCGCCCGCGAGGAGCTTGCCGCCCTTCAGGACGGAGGAGTCGACGGGATACTCATCGCCAACGAATTCTCCCTGCCCTACGAGAAGAAGATCTCATACGTCGCCATAGCCTCGATGGCCTACGTCATAGGAGCCCTGAGGAGCGAACTCCGCGTCCCCTTCGGCGTAAACATCGCAAGGAACGCCGTGGCGACCATCGACCTGGCCGCGGCCACCGGAGCCAGCTTCGTCCGCAACGCCTTCACCGGCGCCTATGCGGGGATGTACGGCATCGTCGACACCGACGTGGCGGAAGCCCTGAGGAGAAAGAAATACCTGGGCCTGGACGATCTCAAGCTCCTGTACAAGGCAAATCCCGAAGGGGATCCCTACATCTCCGACGTCGCTCCCGAAGCGATGACCAAGTCCATCATCTTCGCCTGCCGCCCCGACGCCCTCTGCGCCTCCGGAGCCGGCACAGGCCAGGAAGCCGACGACGAGATCATCCGCCGCATAAAGTCAGCGGCAAAGGACGTCCCCGTCTTCGCCAATACCGGCTGCAACGCGAAGAACATCGCCCAGAAGCTCGCGATATGCGACGGAGCGGTGGTCGGGACCGCCTTCAAGAAGGACGGAAAATTCGAGAATCACGCGGATATCGAAAGAGTCAAAGAATTCATGGCGGCAGTTTACAAATACAGAAGGACGATATAGATGACCGGATATCTTATGGGAGTCGACGTCGGTACCCAGGAGACAAAGGGCGTCATCATCGATACTGAGGGCGGAGTCATCTGCTGTGCCGCGGTGCCCCACGGCACAGAGAACCCCAGGCCCCGCTTTTTTGAACACGACGCGGAGAAGGTCTGGCTCTCCGACGTCTGCACCGTCACCAGGAGCCTCCTTGAAAAGAGCGGGATCGATCCCGCCAGGGTCCTGGGCCTGGGTCTCTCGACCATAGGGACCTGCCTGGTACCGGTGGACCGGGACCTTAAGCCCCTGCGCAAGGCCATACTCTACGGCATAGACGCCAGAGCGGAGGACGAGATCCGCTGGATGACGGACTACTACAGCCCCGAGTTCATCGACGAGCACTTCGGAAGGCCCATCTGCTCCGACGACGTGGCGGCAAAGATCCTCTGGATAAAGAACAAGGAGCCCGAGGTCTACAAGAGGACCTACAAGTTCCTGACCGGAACATCATTTCTCGTAGCCAGGCTCACGGGAAGCTTCGCCCTGGACCGCTTCCTCGGCGCGGTGTCCTTCAGGCCCCTTTACAACGCCGACGGCACCATCAGGGAAGAGTTCTGCGGCCCCTACTGCAGGCCGGACCAGCTCCCCGAGGGAAAGGTCGTCACCGACATGGCAGGGCGCCTGAGCTCCGTGGGAGCCGCCCTGACCGGCCTCTGCGAGGGCACCCCGGTGATGACGGGCAGCGGGGATTCCGGCTCCGAAGCCATCAGCACCGGTGTCCTGGATCCCGGCGATACCATGATCCAGCTGGGCTCCACCGTCTACATGTACTGCTGCACGGACAGGCCCCTGAAAAACGAGAAGGTCCACAGCGGCGGCTTCCTGATCCCGGGAAGATACAGCCTTTCCGCGGGGACCAACAACTGCGGCACCGCGACCAAGTGGTACCGCGACAACTTCTTTGAGGATCTCAAGGCGGAGGAAGCAAAGGGCGGAGAGAACGCCTATTCCGCCATGATGAGAGGCCTTGAGAAGATCGCCCCGGGCTCGGACGGCCTGATCACCCTCCCCTATTTTGCCGGCGAGAGGAGCCCCATCAGCGATCCTCAGGCAAAGGGGATGATCCTCGGCCTCACCCTGAACCACACCAAAGCCCACATCTACCGCTCCGCTCTGGAGGGCATCGCCTTCGGGATCGCCCAGAACCTGGCCTGCTTCAAAGAGGCGGGAGTTGAGAGCCTGAGGCTCCTTGCCGTGGGCGGAGGCACCAAGAATCCCCTGTGGCTGCAGATGATCTCGGACATCACCGGAGAGGAGCTGAACGTCATGGCGGTGACCATGGGAGCCTGCTACGGCGACGCCCTTATGGCGGGGATAACGACGGAAGTCTACGAGGACTTCCCCTCCCTCAAAAATATCATAAAGCCGGCAAAGACCTACAGGCCCGACATGCAGGCCCATGAGGCTTACCGGCCCTTCATGGAATTATTCGAAGAAGCGTATGAGGCGAACAAGGGCCTGATGCACAGGCTCTAAAGCAGTCCTACCCAGCTGGCCGCGGCTCCCAGGGCGGACAGCACCAGTCCCGCGATGGTCAGTATGTTGACCAGTCTGTTGGTGCTCTCCTGGTACAGCAGGTCGATCTCCGACTCCAGGAGCTCCAGCAGGTACCTGAGCTTGTCCAGCAGGGACTCGATGTGCTGGGACCTGACCAGAAGGTTCTCCAGCTCGCCCATCTCGCTGATAGTGATGTTCTCAAGACGCCGCAGGGTCATTATGAGCTCCCTGCGGTATTCTTTTGTCTTTTTGAGGGTCTGCCTGAGGCTTCCTCCCGACTGCTTCTGATACTCGCTCTGGTGGGCGTAGATCCTGTCCGCGATGGTCTTTATGACCAGCACGGTCTCAAGGGAGAGCATTATCCCGTGGGCGACTCCCGCGATGGGGCTGTCCAGAAGGAAATAGGGATTGATGCCCCCGTAATACCGGCCTCCGAATTCCTCCTGATGGCCGATGTAGTTCTCATAGACGCTTCCGCCGTCCAGATTGATCACCACGGAGCCCATGCCGAAGTTGTAGAACCTGACGAACTTTCTGCTGCCCCAGCTGACGGAGAGCCTGGCGTCGATGACCTCCGAAGGCACGTACATCCAGCCCTCGTCCCCGGACATGAGGCCGTAGATGAAGCCCTTGAATCTCTGCTCCGCGGCCCCGGCGTCAGGGATGTCCGCCATGTCGTTGACCTCGCAGAGATACGCCTGATCGGTGCTCTGTGGGTCTATCCCCAGCAAGCTCATGACCGAGCGGAACACGTTCTCCACCGAGACCCGGAGCAGCCCGTCCTCGCCGGGCCGGGTGTTGGCGGTGACGGCGGCCCAGGACCCGATGCCTCCGCTGCCGGCGGCAAAGGCGGTCCCGTCGGGCTTGGTCCTGGCGTGGTCGTCGTTGAATATGAAGACTGGATTGTCGCAGAAGACCTGCCTAAGGTAGATCATGTCCATGCGGGACACGTTCCGGACCATCACGTTCAGGGTAAAGCTCAGGATGTTCACGTCCTCAAAGTACGAGATCAGGACGCAGTCGTCGGCGACGTCGATGGAAGGATGTGATAGAGAGAAATCGTCGATGAAGGCCCTTCTGCAGGGGAAGGGCATCCCCGCCCCGTAGAGGAAGTTCTTGACGGTCTCCAGCTGGGAGAGCTCGGGAAGGGACGCGACATCCTTGGGATCGTCGTCGAACCAGCACTCGGTGAATTTGCCGTCGATGGCTTGTTTGATGGACTGCCAGTCCAGGGCCCTGTCCTGCCCGGCGGCCTTCGGAGTGCAGTAATATGTGTAGCTTATCTTCGCTTTTCCGATCTCAGCGGCCATTTTATCTCCTGACGAATATGTACATGACGTCTCTGGCGAAGCTCAGATCCCCCGCCTCGTTGAAGGCCCGGTCATCCGATACGTCGGCGAACCTTCCCGGAACGTCGAAATGATAGCCCCAAACGTCCGCCAGCTCAAAGCCGGCGGGCTCCATGAAGCCCTTGACGGTATCTTGAGTATAGAAGGCGACGGGAAGGACCCCCGGCATATCGGCGGCGGCTTCAAAACCCGCCCTGTCGGACCTCTCGCTGCTGCGGGCCCCGTCCTTCATGGACTCCAGGGTATACGCGTCTTCAGCGCCGGGGCTTATGGTCGCGGTCATCACCAGGATACCGCCCTTCTTCATCAGGCGGCCCAGCCTCATGAACATGTCCCCGGTCACGGCCATGGGGATGTGCTGGATCACGTGGCTGCTCAGGGCAAGGTCCAGGCTCTCCGGGGCGATGTGCTTCTCGGCCTCGCCCACGTCGCCGCAAAGGACCAATACGGGCTCTCCTGCCGCGGTCTTAAGGCCTTCGGCAAGGACGGCAGCAGCCTTCATCCGCTCGGGGTCGGGCTCCGCGCCGGTGACTTCGGAAGCAAGAGCCGCCAGCCAGGGCAGGAGCCTTCCCTGTCCGCATCCCAGGTCCAGGGCAGAGCCCACGACCACACCTTCAGCCTTGCAGCCGGAGCCCTCCGCCTGGGCGGACTTCCTTATAAACTCTTCCGCCCTATCGAGGACCAGCCTCTCGCTCTTTCCCCAGTAATCGTTTCTGCTGACCTCGCCGATGAGTTGGGAGGTCATAACGTCGTTCTTATCCGGATATGTATATCCTGTCATGATCTTTTGTTCCTTTCAGCCGAGCCTTGCTTCCCTTAAGGGCCTGTCCCAGAAGACCTGCCCTCCGGCCTCTTCCGCCAGCCCGTCTATGGTCTCCCTCAAACTTTCCATGAAGGCCTTCTCCCTCTTCTTTGAGCGGCGGCCTTTAGCCTCGTAGATCACCATCTCATGATAGTCGTCGTAGGAAACGCCGAAATCCTCGGGATCGCTGTGGGGGAAGAAGGTCACCGCGGCGGTATAGCGGATGGACCCCGCTTCTGAATCGCTGGTCAGCATGACCAGGGCTGCCCTTCTCTCAACGCCGTTAAAGACGTGCTGCGCTTCGAAATACTGTTCATACACGTTTATGGTCATATAAGATCCCTCCTTCTGATCCTGGCCGCTCCGCCCGCAGGATCATTTCCGCACGGCAAGCCTTTCAATGGCCTCCAGGACCTTCTCATATACCGCTTCTGCCAGGGCCTCGTGGCCCTCGGGCCCCATGTGAAGGCAGTCGTCGCCTGACGCTTGGGCGTGCTTTGCCGCGTCCAGAAAGATGTACCCGTGCCTTCGGGCTATCTCTTCGTACAGGGGAGCCAGCTCATGGGATTTTCTTATGGAAGCCCCGTCGAACTCATATCCGAACCGGGTATTCTCGATACCCTCCCTTATGAATATGGGCGAGATGAGAACGATGACCGGCTTTGTCCCGCACTTTTCCATCATGAAGCCCTCGGCCTGTCGGGCGATCGTCTCGGCCCCCTCCGCGACCTGCTCCGCGGACGCGCCGTAGTAGTTCTTGAGATCGTTGGTCCCGAGCATGAACACCATGACCTCTACGGGCTTATATGTGCTCAGGCAGACCTTGAGGCCGTACAGGCCCGACTTCCATTCCTCGCCGGGCTGGGGGAAGACCGTGGTCCTGCCGTTGCAGCCCTCTTCAACGACCTGATATTCCGGGCCCAGCATCCGTGAGAGCCTTCCGGTCCAGCGGATCTGCCGCGGATGGCGGAGCCCTGTCTTCGGGTCGTAACCGTATGTATTGGAATCTCCGTAGCAGAATATCTTTACGGGATCGCTCATATCTCAAGTTCCTTTCCGGCTGCCTGGCAGCCTTTGACCCCGGTAAGATCCCAGGCTGGTCTCAGCGCCGGGAAGCTCCGGGCAGGCATACCCTGCAGCGCAGCCTTTACGCGAAGATCAGGAATCCCCGCTCGATCTGCGGACACTCACCCTTTGAGGTCAGGGAATCCCAGACGCAGACCAGATCCTCGCTGATGACGGACAGTCTTCTTCCCGCGGGGATCTGAGGCAGCCCGCTGAGAGCGTTATCGAACCTGAAGACCGCGTCCCTGGCGCCCTGCTCTCCAAAGCCCTCGCCCTTGTATTCGGGCAGGGTATCCACGTCCCTGAAGGTGTACGAGAAGCAGGTGCAGAACTCGGCGTCCGGGCCGTCAAAGAAAAGATCCGCGTGATCCCTGCCGGGATTGGTGGGAGTCCTGAGGAACCCCGCCGCCCTGAAGTCGTCGATAGGCCTTACGGGCGCTTCGGTGACGCCCATCATGCCGTGTCCCTTTCCAGGCACCTTGACGAACATAGTCCCGGGCAGATCGGGGATCTCCCTGAGAACGAACCCGCCGAACATGACCGGAGCCAGCAGGTCTCTCGTGCCCGCGTCGCAGACGACGTATCTCTTTCCGATGCGGGACTTCCATGCTCCTGAGACCTCCTTCTGAGGGAATGCCTTCTGGGCCATGGGGTTCAGCAGGCCGTCGACGGTGTTCAGGGAGAACAGGTCGCCGCCGTTCTTTTCAAAGTCGAGGACCATGCCGTCAAGCCCTATGAACTTCTCTCCGTCATAGCGGAAGGCTCCGAATATGGGCCGGGACGTGCCGTCGGCGTCCTCAAGGGTGACGGTGCAGTTGGCGCCGTAGGCGGTAAAGCGCATGATGTTGAGGGGAGTGAGATAGACCCCCGAGATATCCTCGGCCATATCCTTGGGAACGGGCACGGCGCCTTTGTAGATGCTGACGCCCTCATGCTCCAGCATCGCCAGGGCGAAGAGCCTCAGCAGAGTCTCCAGCACGTCGACGCCGGTGTCGTCGGTGGCGGACATGGCGATGACCGCGTCATATTTGGGGATGATGAAGAATTTGGTGCCGAACTGAAGGGTCCTGCCGCTCTTGTAGAGGACGCCGCTCCCCAGATCGTAATAGGGATGGTGGAAGGCCACGTTGTCCCAGCCGAGGCCGTAGTCGTTGCCCCTGCCGTCCTTTTTAAGGAAGCTCACGCCCTGGTGCTTTGCCATCTCGGCCCTGGAGGCGTCCGAGAGCATGGCCCCTCCGTGGAGGAACTGTTCGCCGAAGAGGCAGAGGTCGGGCATGGTCGAGGTGTAGCCTCCGCAGCCTCTGATGAACATGACCTCAGGCGAAAAGCCCTTCTTTACGACCATGGGGTGGTCCGGCTCGTAATTGGGGACGACCCGGGTGGAATGCGCGCCCAGGGGCTCGGTGATGTAGTTTAGACTATAGTCCTCGAACTTTTCTCCGGTGACCTCCGAGACGACCATCTCCGCCAGGGTGAAGCCGTCGTTGCAGTAGACCGAGAATTCTCCGGGTTCCGCCTTGAGGACGGACCTGGAAAGATAGTCGTATACGGCGCCGTAGTAGTCATATCCTTTGGTCCCGGCCAGAGTGAAGGCCTTCCACATGGTGCCGGGAAGGCCGCTGCTGTGGGAAAGGCAGTGCCTCAGGGTGATCTTCTTATATCTTTCGTCGGGCATCCACAGCCTGGGAAGGTACTCGCAGACCGGTCTGTCCAGGTCGACCAGCCCCCTGTCCACCAGCTGCATGACCGCCGTGGTGCAGTATATCTTGGATACCGAGCCGATGTTGAAGGTGGCGGAAGGCCCCGCGGGAGCGTCCGCCATACCGTTCAGGGTCCCGAGGGTGTCTGAGGCGATGATCTTTCCTCCGACAGCCATCGCGTAGGAGACTGCGGTGCCGCCCGACCTGATCCCCAGAGCAAGCACCTTAGAGAGCTTTGATGTAAGTCCGTCCATGATGATCCCCGCTTTCCGTACTGCTGATAAAGATATGGATTATTGTTTTTTATAAGTATATCATATCGCTTTCTTGCCTGTCACGGTTTCTGTACCGCGGCGGCGGTATGCAGCCCGATGGAAGGCTCTGGGAGCACGATCCGGGCTTTGACCTTTTCACGGTATGTGTGATATATTTATTAAGTTGCGGAGGTCTTTCAAATGGAAAGCGAAAAGAAAAAAGAACTGATGAGGGCCGTCAAATTCACCCTCTTTTCAATAAGCGCGGGGCTCATCGAGATCGTCAGCTTCTCCCTTTTAAACGAGTTGACAAACTGGTCCTACTGGCCCTGCTACCTGATCGCCCTGGTCCTTTCGGTCCTCTGGAACTTCACGCTGAACCGGAAGTTCACCTTCCGCTCTGCGGCCAACGTTCCCGTCGCCATGATGAAGGTCGCGGCATATTACGCCGTCTTCACCCCCCTGAGCACCATGCTGGGCAGCTACCTTGCCGACAGCCTCGGCTGGAACGAATACCTGGTCACAGGCCTCAACATGGTCCTGAACTTCGTCACCGAATTCCTCTACCAGCGCTACTTCGTGTTCGGAGATTCCATCGATACCGCGGCAAAGGAGAAATGATATGAGAAGATACGCATATTTCGCGGGGGGATGCTTCTGGTGCATCACGCCCATATTCAAGCTCTATGACGGAGTGATCTCCGTGACCAGCGGCTACAGCGGCGGAGACGAGGATCATCCCAGGTACGAGGACGTAAAGGCCCAGAAGACCGGCCACAGAGAGACCATCCGGGTCGAGTACGAGGAAGGGATCGAGATCGACTTCCCAACCCTGATGGACATCTATCTTGTCAACATCGACCCCTACGACGCCGAGGGCCAGTTTATCGACAAGGGATTCTCATACACCCTCGCCGTCTACTACACCGACGAGGAGCAGGAGCGGATCGCCAGGGAAAAGATCGACGCCCTTGAAAAAGCCCGGGGGAAACGCGCCGAGATAGCCCTGGAGCCCTTCAAGAGCTTCTGGGAAGCCGAGGAATACCACCAGGATTACCATGAAAAGAACCCCGAGGCCTTCGAGAAGGAACTGGAGGAGTCGGGGCGCAAAGAGTATTTTTCCGAAAAACAGGGCGTTAAGTGATCTTCCTGTGGAAGATGCAGTTTATCCCCCTGGCCTTGAGCAGGCCGCTGATCTCATCGTAGAACTGAGGCCTGGTCGCCACCACGACGATCCCGTCCCGGGGTACGTCGGCTTCTTCAAGGCAGACTACCGGGCGTCCCATGAGGACCCTTCCGCCCTCGCCGGGATCGGTCACGATGAACCCGCCTATGAGGATGCCGTCCAGCCTTTCAAGCTTTCTGCAGACCTTCTGACCGGTCAGCCCGGCCCCGTAGATGTATACGATCCTGAAGCGGCTGATCTCTTCCCGGACCTGCGGATCCAGGGCGTATATGTAGTCTCTGGCCTGCACCGATGATACATAAAGGCGAAAGAGGGTCCTGTCCGGCTCCTTCGTAAAGGGATCCCCTAGATCCTCCCTGTCCTTCAGCATGGCATACAGGGTCTCGACCCTTTCCGCCATCTTTGAGATGCATATCTGAGCCCCGTAGGACCGGACGCCCCGTTCAAGGGCAAACCGGTTCATATGATAATAATTCAAAAGATAGCCATGGAGGTTCTTCGGAGAATATCCGCTGGTCATTACCGAGCCCGGTCTCACCCTGAGGATGAAATACTGCGCCCGGACGTATCTCGCCCGCCTTGCTGCCAGCAGGCCGGCAAAGGCGAAGTACTCGTCCTCGTGGACGCATCCCTCGGGGAAGCGGATCCCCTCGTCCATGAGCATGCCGCGCCGCCAGAAGGTCCTCTGGGGGTAGCAGGTCCACTCGCCCTGCCTGATGAAGGCGTCCATCAGGTCCTTTCCTTCATAGACCCCGTCCCGGTAGGTCCCGGTCCTCGTGGAGAAGGCTGGAGCGTAGACGGACCTGAGCTCCTCGCTCTCGTAAAGGGTCTTCGAGTCGAAGAACACCGCATCAAGTCCGTCCCTGTCGCAGATCTCCGCCAGATCTTCAAGAGCTTCGGCCTCGATCAGATCGTCGGAATCCAGGAAATAAACGTATTCCCCCGACGCGGCCTCAAGGCCTCTGTTGCGTCCGTAGCCCTGGCGGTGGTTCTCTGGAAGGTGGATGACCTTTATCCTCCCATCCCGTGCCGCGTATTCGTCAAGGATCCTGCCGCACCCGTCCGGGGAATGATCGTCGATGCAGATGATCTCGATATCCCTCAGGGTCTGGGACAGAACGCTGTCAAGGCACGCGGGAAGATATGCCTCGACGTTATATACCGGTATGATCACCGAGACTTTGGCCATTTTACGTCTCCTGTTTATCGCTCGTGGGGAAATGATGATCTTTTATTTTGGTCACTTTTCTTTCCGGATATCAAGCAATAATCCCTCTAAAGATCATTCAGTTCCTTCTCAAGTCGCTCCGTCACGAAGAGGATCTTCTTCCAGGTGATATGCGCCTTTTCCTCTTCCATCTCCTTCAGGTACTTTTCATTATCGTCGTGTATCCTGGCAAGGACGTAGGCGCGGTAGTACCTTCCGAAGGCCTCGTACTGGGAGACGTCGGCGAAAAGCTCGTCGTCCGCGTACTCGTTGGCCACGGCGCTCCGGTATAGGTGGTTATAATCCCCGGAATCGAAATAGTCGTTCATGGCGCTGAGGCCGACTGCCCTTGAACCGTAGGACATATCCCTTTTGATGCCGGTAAAGAGCGCCAGGCAGTTGATGAAGAGCACCATGGCGGATAATACGATGGCGACCCTTGCCGCTCCGATCCATCTATTCTTCATATGACAGCCTCTCATTCACCAAAACCACCAGGGCGGAATCACTCATGTCCTTCAGTCCCTCTATGTCTTCATCCGTTAGATTGTAGTATTCCTTGAGGAAGAGATCCATCTCTTCGTTCATCTTTTCGATGTGGGGAGCCGCAAAGCCCAGATCGTCCCTCTTTTTCAGACTTTCGTACTCCGCCTTGAATTCCAGGATCTCGGAGCAGGCCTTCACGAGAGGGTCCGTGTAATAGTCGCGGGAATAAAGGTGCAGGGTCGTGTAGTCCACCAGCCTTCCGTAATAGCCGGCGAGAACGGCGATCATGCTGTACTCCCTGTACTCGCTGTACGGAAGGAAGAACCGGTCCATATAAAGCTCCATCGCCAGATATTCCCCGTCGGCAAGATATTCGTCCAGCCGGGCCTTTATCTCCTCTTCGGGGTTCTGGGACGCGATGAGCTTCTCCGCGATCTCATAGGAGGCTCCGTGGAGGGCGAACACCACCAGATTGGCGAGCAGGAGCATGGCCAGGATCACCAGAAGGCCGTAGCCCTTCCTGCTCTTTCTGACCTCCTCCTTTACTTCCTGCCTGGCGTCGTCCATCTTTACGTCCAGCTCCCGGAGCTTTCGGAGGTGCTCCTGGGCTTCGGGATTGGGAGTTCCGCAGTTGGGGCATACCGCGTCCTCAAGGCTCAGGGGGGCGCCGCAGTTTTTACAGTTTACCATCGCCGTCCTCCTTCAGATATTCCCTGAGCTTCTCAAGATCGATATAGTTGAACTCCCCCGAGGTATGGGCAAAGATGTCCTCGAGCTCCTCTTCGGTGTAGCCAGCTTCCCCGGCCTTCTCAAGAAGGTCGCCGCGCATCTCCTGATAAAAATCCGGATCCACCTTGTTCATGTCTCCCCTGCCCGCGTATACGGCGGGAGCGCAGCAAAAGTAGATGATGTCCCTGAGAAGGAACTCATCCATTGCGTCGTCTTTTTTGATGCGCTCGTATTCCTTCTTAAGGCAGAAGGAGGGATACAGAGGCCAGTTCATCACGGCGTGGGCGTTGTCTATGTAGAGCTTTCCGATGGTCTCGAGGTCATCGCTCTCATAGGCCTGATCGAGGGCGTCCAGATTCTCGTCCAGCCAGACTATCTCCTCGTAGGCTTTCCGGTCGTATTCCTTGTCATTGTAGTAATTGACGTTGGCGAACCGGGCGAATACGAAGGCGAGGCCGGTGATCAGGACGATGATGACGACCGACCTGAAGAGGGCTATCCTGATCGTCTGGCTCACGGACCTTTGGATATCGTCCTTAAGGCCCAGGACCTGATCGATCATGGACGCAGCCTTCAGCCTGAAGGCTCTGTATGCCCCCTTCCTGTTCATGGTCCCGCAGTAGGGACACTTCTCCAGATCCTCGTCAAAGACCGCCCCGCAGTTTTTGCATCTGACAGTTTTCATATCATCTTACGGGGCCTTCATTTTGGACCGCCTCCTGCTGAGGCCTGGGCAGGAGCCCGTCCCTGATCATGGCGTCCCGAAGCTGGGTAACGTTCTGCCTGTGAGGCCTGAGGAATTTCGCGTTGGCCTCCGGATCCTTCTGAGACGAAGGCACCACGGCCTCCATAGCCTGATAGGCCAGATCAAGGCTCTGCTTTCCGCCGTCGGTCCTGGGGACGACGCGCTTCTTTCCCGCGTAGTTCTCAACGGCGTTTATGACCTTGAGCTTGTCCTCTCCGGTCAGCTCCTTCTTGCGGGTGACCTGCTGAAGGGTCTTCACCATCTTCTGGTATTCGGCGGAGCGATTCTTCAGATCGGGCACGTTCATACTGTTGTACAAAGCCTTCAGCTTGTTCATGGACTCTCTGTTATCTACGGCATTGCTCTTCAGCATGTTGTTCATGCGCTCGGTCTCCCTGAAGATATCCTCCACAGATCCGGTCTTCGCATTTTCGATGATGCTGTCCCTGTTGTGCCTGAACTGATAGGCCACAGAGGGGATCTTCGCGATCTTTCCGGGATCGATGCCCGCCGTGTCTATCTCCTTGTCGTAGCCGCCGCCGGCCAGATGGACCGCGGAGATCATGGAGCGCACTATCTTGTCCTGGACCTCGGGCTTTTCTGCCCTGGCCAGGCGCTGGGAAGCGGAGGTGAGGTAGTCCGCCAGGGTGATGCCGGTGTTGAGATCTCCCTTTTGCTGGGCCTCAGGCTTCCAACCGTGCATCTCTTCGCCGTCAAAGAAGTCGGCGGACAGGTCGAAGGACTGGTCGCCCGGGACCTCCGCTTCAGGCTCCTCCTCCGCCTTCTCGAAAAGCTCGCCCTTGTAGAGCTTGTCCTCCAGGGTGTTCCTGAACGCGGCTTCTTCCTCGGCCTTTTCGACCTCGATCTGCCTCTTGCTCTTTCCCGCGTTGGGATCCTCCAGGGGCGGGATGTCCACCCACATATCGTCCTCCATGGCGACGCTCTCGTCCATGCGCATCTGGTCGTAGAGCGCGTTTGCCTTGGGACCCGATACGCCCAGCTTGTTCTTCATGAAGCCGGTGAAGGCTTCCTTAGTCATCTGCTTTCCGGAGAGGAGCTTGTTTACCTCCTCCAGCTCTTTTTCCTTCTCCGGATCGTCCATTGCGTCTTTTTGGAGCTTGGAATAGTAGCTGTCGAAGCGGCCCATCAGGTTGGTGAAGCTCCGGTCCTTGATCCTGTAGAGGTTGATCTCTCTGCCGTTGAGCTCGTCGCCTATGGGCTTTCTCTCCGATCCGAAGGCGGAGATCTTGGCGCTCCCTCTCTTCGTTATATTGAAGAGCATGGCGCCGCAGTCGTTCTCGCCGCCCTTTTCCATCTTTATAAAGGCATATTTGGAGCGGTCTTTATTGGTCACCACTTCGCCGTTCTGATTTTTATTTCCGAGGCCTTCGACGGGCATATCCATAACGTAGTTATTGAAAAAGCTGTAGCTGCCGCTCTCGTCGGAAAGGTACTGGATCTGGCCCCGATGGTTTATCCTCTGGTTGGTGAGGCTGCGGTTGGTGAACATGGCATGGGTCATGCCGCTGGCTTTTCCGTTGCTTTCTCCGATTATGGAGTTTTTGACCTCCTGCTGGTGAGTACCCGCGGGAAGGTTGAATTTTAAGGGCTTGGAATGACCGATGAGGTCAGCCATGGAACCGTCGTACTTGGTGAGTTCTCTGGTCTCATCCTCCAGCTCGTGGACGATATTCACGCTTCCCATCTGGGCCATGAAGAGCATCTTCGCAGTGATCTTCTGCTTGCCCATGTTCTCCTTGACCACGGCGGAGAGCTTGTCCACGTCCCCTTCGAATTTGCCCGCCTGGTTCAGGTCCTTGACCTGACGGGCGTTCATGGGACGGAGCATGTTCACCATGATGCCTTCGTTGATCCCGGCTTCGACCTCTTCAGCCTTGCTCGCTATATGGCTGTTTACATTCTTCTCGTCTATCTGGGCTCCCAGTATCTTTATGCCGCGAAGGCCCATCCTGAAAGCAGGGTCGTTGGCGTGATCCTGGCAGATCTTCCGGAACTCGGGGGTATCGGCGACCTTCATGAAGGTATCGCAGATGGTATTGTTGTTCTTTATCCCGTAGAACTTGAGGTCCATCTCGTTCTGAAGGACCTGGGCCACGTGGTCCATGCCGATCAGATAGCCCTCTTTGGGATTGCTGCTGGCCACCCAGTCGAATTCCTTGTAGTCGCCGTCAAGGCAGTCGGCCATGGCGATGCCCATCTCCGAGGACCTGTTGGCGACCTCGGCGGTGATCCTCAGGTTCTCCTTGTGGTGGTGGAGCTCCGAGGGCTGAAGGTCTATGCCCGCGTTTTCATAATCGGCTTCTCCGAAATGCAGGGCGAACTCTACGGAGGTAGGATACTGGAGTACGTCCCGATAGGACACCAGATCGTCTCCGACGAACTGGTTCGCGGTATGGTTGGAGTGTTCCTTCATATAGCGGAACACGTCCTGAAGCTCGTTCTTTTCCCTGGGTATGGTGTTCTGATCCAGCAGCTGCTGACGGAGAGGCTTGGTCACCTCCCTGCCGTTCTCCTGAACGGTGACGTTGAGATCCAGGAGCTTGTCTATCTTTCTGCCTCCGTGGATCTGGGCCCATGCAGCCTCCTTGCTGGAGGTGTAGACGTTTATAGGAGTGCCGACAGTGCTCTGGGCATGTCTGGCGTCCTGGAACACGTCGTTACCCAGGACGTACAGGGCGGACATGGTCCTGTGATACTCGATCTCGTCGTCGATGTTCTGGAAAACGGGCTTGGCCTTTTCCAGCTGCTGATAGAGGGTCCTGTATTTGTTCTGATCAAAGAGGGGAGGCGCCCCCGCCGTGCCCAGCGGGTCCAGTTCCTCCTGGGGAGGGATCTTTTCCGACAGTTCGTTATAGAACTGGTCGATATTCCGGAACATGTAGGGATCTCTGGCCTGTTCCCTTTCCACTTCTCCGTTGTGGCCCATCTTTCTGTAAAGGGAGGACTCTCTGTCGTCGAGGGTCACCAGATTTTTCCGCCTTTGAGGGACTGCCATCTGCTGCCTGAGGTTCTCCTCGCTGCCGAATTCATCATACTTAGCCAGCGGTTCATTCGGATGGAGCTTGTAATAGCGCAGCCAGGCGCTGTCCTTAAGACTTTTCTGATTGTGACGCTCTTCGAAGCCCAGGAGGACGAATTTCATGGTATCGATCCTGAGCCTGTGCTGAGCGAGGATCTCCATATCAGCGTCGTCGGGATGCTCATCGATGTACTTGCTCAGAGCATCCATCTCCTTCATCTGATAGTCGATCATATCCGACATAAAGGCCTTTATGCCGTCGTGGGAGAGCTCACCGTTCTCATCTCTTATATCGAAGGCGTCCTCAAAACAAAAATCTGCTATCGCTTTTTGCGTTTCTTCATTTTCTCCGAAGGGACCTTTGTCGTGGGCAAGCTGATAAGTCCTTGTAAGGAACTCGGCTTTCTCGGCATTGGTCTTGAGTTTATCGTATTCGGTCCTCAGGACGTAGCGGATTTGAGCGGGGGTCAGGTCCTTGAGCTGCCTCCGAGGCTGGGAAGCATCGACTATGTTTTCATTATGCGGCATGGTACACCTCGTAAATGACTGTTATTGATATGCTGATCATTTTTTATTATAGCTCCGCTGTCCAACAGATGTCCAACATTCGGCCTCATGTTTCGATCTTTCCGTCGCATCAGATCATTTTTGCCGCGTTTTTTGAATATGAAGGGGGCGAAATGCAATGAAAAACAGCCCCTGGGTCTTTCTTCCCCGGGGCTGTCATCGTGTATCATCGTTATGTTTTGGCGAGCCGGCTCATGGCTGACTTTCCCGGCTCACTCCGGCCGTTTTAGTAGAGCTTTGCGCCGGCGGGGATGTGATCGTCTACCATCAGCAGGTGGAGCTTCTCTTCGCCCTCTTCGGAATGGATGGCGGAAAGGAGCATGCCGCAGGAATCGATGCCCATCATGGATCTGGGGGGCAGATTGGTGATGGCGATCAGGGTCTTTCCGACCAGCTCTTCAGGCTCATAGAAGGCGTGGATGCCGGAAAGGATGGTGCGGTCGGTGCCGGTACCGTCGTCCAGGGTGAACTGAAGGAGCTTCTTGCTCTTCTTGACCGCTTCGCAGGCCTTGACCTTCACTGCCCTGAAGTCGCACTTGGCGAAGTCGTCGAAGGCGACGTAGTCCGCGAAGAGAGGCTCGATCTCGACCTTGGAGAAGTCGATGGGCTCTGCCTTGACCGCTGCGGGAGCCTCCTTGGCGTCTTCCTTCTTTACCGCGTTCTGCCCTCTGGGCTTCATGGTCGGGAAGAGGAGGACGTCCTGGATGCTCTGGCTATTGGTGAAAAGCATGACGGTCCTGTCGATGCCTATGCCCAGGCCGCCCGTGGGAGGCATGCCGTATTCAAGGGCGTTGATGAAGTCGTAGTCCACCTGGCAGCGGGCGTCGGGCTCGATGGAGAGGCGCTCCGCGACCTGACGCTCGAAGCGTCCCTTCTGGTCGATGGGGTCGTTGAGCTCGCTGAAGGCGTTGCCGAACTCGGTGCAGTTGATGAAGAACTCGAACCTTTCGGTGAAGTCCGGATTGCCCGGGCATCTCTTGGCCAGGGGCGAATTGTCTACGGGATACTCGTAGATGAAGGTCGGCTGGATCAGGTTGCCCTCGACGAAGGCGTCGAAGAACTCTGCCAGGATGTTGCCCTTAGTGGGGACCTCGGGAAGCTCCACGTTGTTCGCCTTTGCGGCGGCGACGGCGTCCTCGTCGGTCTTCCAGTCGTTGTAGTCGACGCCGGAGTACTTCTTCACCGCATCGCGCATGGTCATGCGGGTCCAGTTGTTGAAGTCGATGGTCTTATCGCCGTAGGGGATGACTCTGGTGCCGCAGACCTTGTCGGCCAGGCGCTTGAAGAGCTCCTCTACCAGATCCATCATGCCCTGGAAGTCGGTGTAGGCCTGATAGAGCTCGATGGAGGTGAACTCGGGGTTGTGCTTGGGGTCCATGCCTTCATTCCTGAAGATGCGGCCGATCTCGTAGACTCTGTCGATGCCGCCGACGATGAGGCGCTTCAGATAGAGCTCGGTCTCGATGCGCAGGACCATGTCGATGTCCAGTGTGTTGTGGTGGGTGTAGAAGGGACGGGCTGAGGCTCCGATCTCGAAGGGAGTGAGTATGGGGGTCTCGACCTCCAGATATCCCTTGCCGTCAAGGTAGTTCCTGATCTCGCTGAGGATCATGGAGCGCTTCTTGAAGGTCTCCTTGACCTCGGGGTTGACGATCAGGTCAACGTAGCGCTGGCGGTAGCGCAGCTCGGTATCGGTGAGGCCGTGGAACTTCTCGGGCAGGGGCCTCAGGCTCTTGGAGAGCAGGGTCAGCTGCTCGACTCTCAAGGAAACTTCACCGGTCTTGGTGCAGAAGACCTCTCCCATGACGCCGATGATGTCGCCGATGTCCAGCTTCTTGAAGGCTGTGTATTCCTCTTCTCCGATGTTGTCTCTGGTGACATAGAGCTGGATGTCTCCCTTGTCGTCCCTGAGATGGGCGAAGCTGGCCTTGCCCATGATCCTCTTGGACATGAGCCTGCCTGCCACGTTCTCCATCTTGCCGGAATTGGTCTCGGGGGCGAGATCCTTGAATTCCTCCTTGATGTCCGCCGAATAATCGGTCTGGAAGAACTTGGTGATGGTATAGGGGTCCTTTCCGGCCGCCTGCAGGTTCTGCAGCTTCTCCTTTCTGATGAGGAACTGCTCGCTCTCGCTCTGCTGATTCTTCTGAATGTTCTTTTCTTCGCTCATTTCGCACTCTCCCGGGGGTGAAGGACTGTGATTATTCCTTTGAGATCTCGAGGATCTTGTAGGTCAGGACGCCGTCCTCGATCTCGACCTCGACCTTGTCTCCGACCTTCTTGCCGACCAGCTCCTTGCCCAGGGGGGATTCGTTGGAGATCCTGTCGTTGAGGGGATCGGCGTCGGTGATGCCGACGATCTGATACTTGAACTCTTCCTTGGTCTTCATATCCTTGATCTTTACGAAGAGGCCCAGGTTGACGTGCTCGCCGGTGAGCTCCTCTTCGGTGACGATCTTCGCGTTCCTGATCATGGCCTCGAGCTTGAGTATGCGCTCTTCGACCTCGACCTGCTCGTCCTTTGCTGCGTCGTATTCCGCGTTCTCGGAAAGGTCGCCGTAGGACTTTGCTTCCTTAAGATGCTCAGCTACCTCTACGCGGCGGACCGATACCAGGTATTCGTGCTCCTGGACCAGGGCGTCATAACCGGATTGTGTAAGTAAGATCTCTTCGTTCATTGCTGTTCTCCTTTATCATTAAGCTCGCTCAATATCGCTAAAAACTGTTCCGTTGTTTCTGCCGTGTTCAGGCGGGACCTGACAGCGGCGCCGCCCTTAAGGCCTTTAGTATAGAAGCTGCTGTGCTGGCGCATCTGCCTCAGGCCGGTGTATTCGCCCTTTGCCTCGATGAGAAGCCTGAGGTGAAGCTCCACCGCTTCGCGGATCCGCTCCGCGTCGGGTCTTGCGGGAAGAGGACGTCCCCTGCGCAGGGCCTCGGCCTCTTCGAATATCCAGGGGTTGCCTCTGGCTCCCCTGGCTATCATGACGCCTTCGCAGCCGGTCTCATCCAGCATCCTCACCGCGTCTTCCGCGGAGAATACATCGCCGCTCCCGATCACGGGAACACTCACCGCCTCTTTGACGGCCTTGATGCAGCTCCAGTCGGCAGTTCCGGAGTAATACTGCTCTCTCGTCCTGCCGTGGACCGCTATGGCGGAGGCTCCGGCCTTCTCCATGGCGAGGGCGAACTCCGCGCAGCTTTCCGCCGTCGCGCCCAGGCTCTCGGAAAAGCCCTTCCGGATCTTCACGCTGACCGGCTTTTTACCGCCCTCGATGACCGCGGCCACGCACTCCGCGGCCAGGACCGGATCCTTCATCAGGGCGGAGCCTTCCCCGTTCTTTACCACCTTGGGGACGGGGCATCCCATGTTTATGTCAAAGAATACCGCCGGGGCGTCCTTCAGCTTGTCCGCCGCGAACCTGAACATCTCGGGCTCGCACCCGAACAGCTGGATGGCCACCGGGCCCTCCCTCTCTTCGATCCTTGAGATCTCCGCGCCGCCCGGACTGTTGTAATAGAGCCCCTTGGCGCTGAGCATCTCGGTGTAGGACAGGGACGCGCCGTGGATCCTGCAGATATATCTGAACACGCCGTCGGAAAAGCCCGCCATCGGCGCCAGGAAGAAAGGCGTCTCAAGTCCGTCAAACAGGGTCCTCAGTTCATTCGTCATAGGTGCCCGAGCCCTGGGAGACCAGCTTCTGGGTCCTCAGAGCCTTGTTCTTTTCGTATATAATCTCAAGGCCGTTGAGGGTCAGCATCTTGTCTACCACGTCGATGCAGGCAGTCTCCGCAGCCATCATGGTGGACATGCCTCCGGTGGCGATGACGGTGACGGACTTGTCGGAACCGGTCATGGCGGCCATCTCCTTCTTCATCCTGCCGACGATGAATTCGGTGACTCCCATGTTGCCGTAGACCACGCCGGCCTGGATGCCTTCGATGGTGTTCCTGCAGATCACCTGGCCGGGAGCCTCCAGCTCGACCTTGGGCAGCTTCGCGGTCTTTTCGAACAGAGCGTCCGAGGAGACCTTGATGCCCGGGATGATGGCGCCGCCCAGGAACTCGCCCTTCTCGCTGACCGCGTCTATGGTGGTCGCGGTGCCGTAATCGATGATGATCAGGGGGCCGGGATACGCCGCAAGGGCAGCGACGGCGTTGACGATCCTGTCGCTTCCCAGGGCCTTGGGGTTGTCGTATTTGACCACCAGGCCGGTCTTGATCCCCGGCGCCACCACCAGAGCCCTGATGCCGAAGTATTTGGCGGACAGGTGCTGCATGGTGTAGGTGAGTGACGGGACTACCGTGGAGATGATTATATCGCCGACCTCGTCCTTGTCCATATGCTCGTAGGCGAAGAGCTGGGTGAGGAGCATCCCGTACTCGTCAGCGCTCTTGTTCTTGTCGGTCTCCAGCCTCCAGTTGGTCAGGAGCTTCCTTTCCCTGAAGACTCCGACCACGATGTTGGTGTTGCCTATGTCAAAGGCCAGAAGGATGTCTTTGCTCATATGGTGTGGACCTCCTTTTCGATCCTGCGGATGGCGAGAGCCATGGTGAGTCCGGGGATGACGGTGGTGTCGCCGATGTCGATGCCCAGGATGTCCCTGATGTGCTTGAGCCTGTACTGGACCGTGTTGGCGTGGATGTTCATGATCTTCGCCGTGTTGGTGGTCGAGGTGCCTGCGTCCAGGATGAAGGTCTCAAGGGTGTCCATCAGCTGCCTGGACTTGGACTCGGAGCCCTCGGAAAGGGGCCTGATGAGCTGCTGATAGCTGGATTTCACCCCGCCGCCGTCCATGCAGATGCTGACGCAGTTGAAGGCCAGGGCCATCTCGTACTTGGTGAAGCAGCGCTTCAGGGGGAAGATCCTGGGGACGAAGTCCTCGGTCTCGCTGATGGTCTTAAATCCCTGGCAGATGCTCTCGATGCCGCTGACCCCAGCGGAGCAGAAGCTCATTCTGGCTCCCGCGGCGCAGAGGCTGCCAGTGAGCTCTCCCCATTTCTCCATATCGATGCAGGAGGATGCTCCCTTTACGAAGACTCCCGCGACCTCGTCCCTTTCGGGCTGCTTGAGGCTCTTGATACCGTTCTTTTCCTCAAAGGAGAGGAGCTGCTTTACCGCCTCCTCGCCGTTGATCCCGGGGATGTAATAGACTCCGATCATGTCGGATTCCTTTACGCCGACTTCATCCAGCAGGGTCTGGGCCAGGCTCCTGTTTCCGCGCCTTAAGGCGCCGATCAGTTCGGAGACCACGTCCCGCTCGGGGGAGTAGTTCCACATGCCCATGGCCAGCTCGATGATCTCGGAGAGCTTGCTCAGATCGTCCTGGGAGAAGCTGCCCTCGTTGTCGACGAGAAGGATATAGTACTTGCCGCTCTTCATGCTGACAGGTCTCCAGAACGTGGTGACGCCCGCCTGTCCTACCAGCACCTTCTGAAGATCGGAGGCGTCCATGCCTACCTTCGCCCTGACGGCGTCCTCGACGGTGATGTTGTGCCTGGTCTCTACAGTGAAGACCCTGTTGAACTCCTCGGTAAAGATGACTACCTGAAAGTTATTGTTGATCGCAGCTTCCTTCAGGGCTACCTGAAAGCTGGGATAACGTTCAAAATTGAGGAGATGGAATATCGTGTTGCTGATCAGACTGTTGGAAAAGCTTTCAGCCATGGTGATCTCCTTTCCGGTCTACACCTGTTCGTTATCGTTCTTATCTTCGGAAGCGTCCGCGGCCCCGGTCTTGGGCTCATCGGAGGCCTCAGCGTTGTCCGCGTTCTGCTTTTCGAAGACCTGAAGTATCTCGTCCTCGTGGGGCTGCTGGATTACACTTTCTTTGGCGGGCTCTTCAGCCTCTCCGCCTTCCTTTGCCTTCTGCTCTTCGACGTAGGTCTTGAGGTCCATGATGAGAGGGTTGCCGCCCTTGTCGAAGACCGCTATGCGCTTGCCGTCGCCGGTGAAGGGCTGCTCTGCCTCGCGCTTTTTGCGCTCTTCGTCCTCGCGCTTTGCTCTCTCCTCAGCTTCCTTCTTCTCCTTTTCGCTGCGGACCTTGCTCATGGCAGCGTTCTCTTCCTTGAGCTGGTCCAGAGTTTTGGAACCGGTGTAGATCGCTTCGAACTCTTCACCGTCCAGGGTCTCGACATCGAGAAGGGCCTCAGCCACGGCGTCCAGCTGGGCGCGGTGGTCGTTCAGGATCTTCTCGGCCTCTTCGTAGGCCTTGTCGATGATGGTGCGGACCTCGCGGTCGATCTTGGCGGCCAGCTCCTCGGAGAAGTTCTGCTTGGAGGTGAAGTCCCTGCCGAGGAAGACCTCGTCGTTGTCGCTGTAGTTGATGGGTCCGATGGTCTTGCTCATGCCGTACTTGGTGACCATGTCGTGGGCCAGCTTGGTCGCTCTCTCAAGGTCGTTGGACGCTCCGGTGGAGATGTCGCCCATGACGATGGATTCGGCTATGCGGCCGCCCAGGAGGATCTTGATCTCGTCCTCCATGTCGCCCTTGGTCATGTAGTACTTGTCCTCGGTGGGAAGGCTCAGGGTGAAGCCGCCGGCCCTTCCTCTGGGCATGATGGTGACTTGATGGACCGGGTCGCTGCCGGGGATCGCTCTGGTGACCACGGCGTGGCCGGCCTCGTGGAAGGCGGTGAGCTTCTTCTCCTTGCTGCTCATGACCCTGCTCTTCTTCTTGGGGCCCGCGATGACGCGGGTGATGGCCTCTTCCAGGTCGTCCATGTGGATGATAGTGCCGTTGCGCCTTGCGGTGAGCAGAGCGGCCTCGTTCATCATGTTCTCGATGTCCGCAGGGGTGAAGCCCGGGGTCATCTTGGCCAGGGTCTCGATGCTGACAGCCTCGTCGATGGGCTTGTTCTTGGTATAGAGCTTGAATATGGCCTCTCTGCCCTTGACGTCGGGAGTGTTGATGGTGATCTCCCTGTCAAAGCGGCCGGGCCTTAGGATGGCGGGGTCCAGGACGTCCGGTCTGTTGGTCGCCGCGAGGATGATTATTCCCTCGTTGGCTCCGAAGCCGTCCATCTCGACCAGCAGCTGGTTCAGGGTCTGCTCGCGCTCATCGTTGCCGCCGCCGATTCCTGCGCCTCTTCTGCGGCCTACGGCGTCGATCTCGTCGATGAAGACCAGGCAGGGAGCGTTCTTCTTTGCGGTGTCGAAGAGGTCTCTGACACGGGAGGCGCCGACGCCGACGAACATCTCGACGAAGTCGGAGCCGCTGATGGAGAAGAAGGGCACGCCTGCCTCTCCCGCTACAGCCTTGGAGACGTAGGTCTTACCGGTGCCCGGAGGGCCTACCAGAAGCACGCCCTTGGGGATGCGGGCGCCCAGCTCCATGTATTTCTTCGGGTTCTTGAGGAAATCGACGATCTCCTCCAGCTCCGCCTTTTCCTCGTCCATGCCTGCCACGTCGGCGAAGGTGACCTTCTTGTCGTCGCTCTTGAACATGCGGGCGTGGCTCTTGCCGAAGTTCATGGCGTTCTTGCCGTCGCCTCCTCCGGTCATCCTCATGAAGAAGAAGATCATGAAGCCGAAGAGCAGCAGATAGGGGACCCACGAGATCAGTCCCGTCCAGATGGAGTGACTGCTCTTGACGGTCAGGATGCCCTCCGCGGTCTGGGGGATGATGTAGGTCTCGCTGACGATGGCCATGTCATAGGCATTGGGAGCGGTGGTGGTTATATAGTTGCCGTCGGAAAGGAGGGCCCTGTATGACAGGCCGCCTTCCGAGACGGTGACCTCAGTGATCTGCTTGTCCTCGAGGTAGCGGATGAACTGAGAGAAATCGACCTTGGTTGTCGTGGCAGAGGCTGAGGCGCTGCTGAAGGCGCTGTTGCTGCTGTAGGCGGCGACTATGGCAACTACCAGACCGAATATCAGCAGGTACATGAAGAGCGTGCTGAGAGGTCTCGGATTTTTATTGTTGTTCACTTACAGAATTCCTCCGTGATTTATCTTAAATATTGTTGCGAAAACAATCATTTGTGTGCAAAGAACATATTATTACACTGTGAATCCTATTTCAAGCAATAATGAATTATTGGTGACGGGCGTCTTCTCACTTTCCGCCCGGTGAGGCGAGGGTAAGCTTTCCTTTTGATATCAAAGCCCGAAAGCCCCTGGGAAGCTCGATGGTGAGGCCTCCCCTTCCGCTCTTTGAGGCCGAGAGCACTGCCGCGATCCTCTCCGCGGAAAGATCCTCGGAAAGTCCCAGCTCTGCCAGGGCAAGAGCGATGATCCTCTTTGAGACTGCGGGGGAAAGATCGTTTATAAGCGATGTACGAAGAACGGCGCTGCCTGAGGCAAAGACGCACTCCCTTTCAAGGATCTCTTCCGCTTCTTTTCTGAGCCGGGCGTCGTCCTCTCTTGCGAAGGCGGCCAGCCTTACTAGGGAATCCTTCACCCTCGGGCTGCACTCCTCAAGGGCGGGGAGCACTCTGAGCCTTATGTCGTTTCTGGTGTATTCTCCGGTCCCGTTGGTCCTGTCTATGCGGGGGGAAAGGCCTTTTCTTTGGCAGTATTCCTCTACCGCCTCTCTTGAGGTATCCAGCAGGGGGCGGATCACGCCGTCTTTTCTCTTGTATTCCATGGCGCCAAGGCCGTGGACCCCGGTGCCTCTGATGATCCGCATCAGTACGGTCTCCGCCTGATCATCCTTGTTGTGAGCCAGTGCGATGAGGACGGTCCTTCCGCCCTCTTCAAGCTCTCTTTTATATTCGAACAGAGCCTGGTATCGGACCCGTCTTCCGGCGTCCTCTTCGGAGAGGCCCTGCTCCTTCGCCACGGCGGGGACGTCCTTTTTTACTATTTTGACGGGGATGCCCAGCTCTTTGCAGGTCTCTGCTACGAAGGCCTCGTCCTCGTCCGCCTCTCTTCCCCTGATCATGTGGTTCACATGGAGGGCGTGAAGGTCAAATCCGGATCTTTCCCGAAGGCCGAGAAGTATATGCAGAAGGCAGAGGGAATCGGGGCCTCCGGAAAGGGCCAGGATGACGGTGCTCCCGGCAGGGATCAGTCCGTTCGCCTCTATGGTCTTTTTTACCGTTTCTTCTGCCTTCATCGTTTATGTGTGATCTTTTTATATGATGCCGCGGGGATATCGGTGTTTTGTTCTGCGGTGATGCATATGCCCGCGGAGGGGCATGTGGATCCCGTACCCTCTCCTATCCTTTTATCCCGTAGAACCTCATGCCGTTCTCCAAAGTCGCCATGGCGGCCTCCTCGTAGGAGATCCCCTTGATCTCGGCGATCTTTCGGACCGTATGCTCCACGTAGACCGGCAGGTTCCTTCTGCCCCTCATGGGGACCGGCGTAAGGTACGGAGCGTCGGTCTCCGCCGTGAGCCTTGAGAGATCGACGGTCTCAACGACCTCCACGGTCTTTCTGGCATTCTTGTAGGTGACCGGCCCCGCGATGCTTATATCCGCCCCCAGCTTTATGTACTGGCGGGCAAGCTCCGCGCTGCCCGAAAAGCAGTGGAGCAGCACCCTGGCGTCTGGAGTCCCGTCCGCCCTGGGCGGAAAGCTGGCAAGGCGTTCCTTTGAAAAGGCACCGTTCTCCTTGAGGATCCTCATGGTATCGTCGTCGGCGTCCCTGCTGTGGATGCAGATGGGAAGGGTCAGCTCGCATGCCAGCTTTATCTGCCTTGCGAACCAGAGCTGCTGGCTCTCTTTATCGGTATCCTCGTAGTGATAGTCGAGGCCGATCTCTCCGACAGCGGCGACTCTGGGCAACGCAAGGATCCTGCGCAGACCGGCGAGATCGCCGTCCCCGAGACCTTTGGTATTTCCCGGCCAAAAGCCCGCGGCGGCGTAGCAGAACGGGTACCTGGCCGCGTTTTCGGCGGCCTTTTCCGAGGACTCAAGGTCGGTCCCTATGTCGACAAGGTATCTTATCTGCGACCGCTCTATTTCATTTATCAGATCCTCCCTGCCATCGTCGTAACCTTCGTCAGTCAGATGGCAGTGAGTATCGAAAAGTATCTTTTCCATCGTTAACCTACGATAGAGCCCGGCTCGGCGTCGGCGGACACGAAGCGGAACTTTCCGTCGTCTCCGGTGGCGAACAGCAGCATGCCGTTGGACTCAAGGCCTCTGAGCATGCGGGGCTTGAGGTTCATCACAGCGACGACCTGCTTTCCTACGCAGTCCTCGGGCTTGAAGGTGCCGGCGACTCCGCTGATGATCTGGCGCTTCTCGCAGCCGAAGTCGATCTGGAACACCAGCAGCTTGTCGGCCTTGGGATGCTTCTCCGCTGAGATTATGGTACCGGTGCGAAGATCGATCTTCTCAAAGTCGGAGAATTCGATGGCCTCCTTGTAGGGCTCGTACTCCTTCTCGGGCTTCTCGGGCTCCTGCTCAGCTCCCGCGGCCTTCATGGCCTGCTGCTTGAGCTCCTCCAGGGCCTTCAGCTCAGCCTGGACGTCGAGCCTGGGGAAGAGGACCGGTCCTCTGCAGACCTTCTGGCCGTCCAGCATATCGAACACCGCGGCGTCCTCCCAGCGGACCTCTTGCTCAAGGCCCAGCTGCTCGCGGATCTTACCGGAGGTGGTGTGCATGAAGGGATAGATCATGATGGAGACGATCCTGATGGACTCGGCCAGGTTGTGCATGACGGTGTCCAGCCTGCCCTTGCTTTCGGGGCTCTTTGCCAGCACCCAGGGCGCGGTCTCGTCGATGTACTTGTTGGTGCGCCTTACCAGGGTCCAGATGTCGTCCAGAGCCAGGTTGAACTCGAACTTGTCCATCCGGGCGGAGGCCTTGTCGCGGACGGAGACAGCCAGCTCCTTGAGCTCGGCGTCAGGGCCCTCATCGGGGCCTGCCGCGGGGATCACGCCGCCGCAGTACTTTTCGATCATGGTGACGGTCCTAGAGACCAGGTTGCCCAGATCGTTGGCGAGGTCGTAGTTCATGCGGTTGAGCATGACCTCGTTGGTGAAGTTGCCGTCCTGACCGAAGGTATATTCGCGCAGGAGGAAGTATTTGAGAGCGTCGATGCCGTAGCGGTCGATGAGGACCACGGGATCCACCACGTTGCCCTTGGATTTGCTCATCTTGTCCCCGTCAAAGAGCAGCCAGCCGTGGCCGAGGACGTGCTTGGGCAGAGGTTCGTCCATGCTCATGAGCATGGCGGGCCAGATCAGCGAGTGGAAGCGGACGATCTCCTTTCCGACCAGGTGATAGTCGGCGGGCCAGTATTTGGCGTACTTGCTGCTGTCCTCGCCGTCCACCTCGGGATAGCCCAGGGCGGTGATGTAGTTGGAGAGGGCGTCCAGCCAGACGTAGATGACGTGCTTCTCGTCGATGGGCACGGGGATGCCCCAGTCGAAGCTGGTCCTGGAGATGCACAGATCCTCGAGGCCCTGATCGATGAAGGAGAGCATCTCGTTGACCCTGCTCTGGGGACGCAGGAAATCGGTGGTGGTCAGCATCTCCCTGAGCCTGTCGGAATACTTGGAGAGCCTGAAGAAATATGCCTCTTCCTTGGCCTTCTCCACGGGACGTCCGCAGTCGGGGCACTTGCCGTCGACCAGCTGGCTCTCGGTCCAGAAGGACTCGCAGGGGGTGCAGTACCAGCCCTCATACTCGGATTTATATATATCGCCTTTTTTGTACATCCTCATGAAGATGTCCTGGACCCTCTTGACGTGTCTGGGCTGGGTGGTCCTGATGAAATCATCGTAGGAGATCTCCATGGTGTCCCAGAGCTTGAGGATGCCGTCGACCACTCCGTCGACGTACTGCTGGGGAGTCACGCCCTTGGCCTCGGCCTTCTTCTGGATCTTCTGGCCGTGCTCGTCGGTGCCGGTGAGGAACATGACGTCGTATCCCTCCAGCCTCTTGAACCTGGCCATTGCGTCGGCCATGACGGTGCAGTAGGTATGGCCTATGTGCAGGTTGTCGCTGGGGTAATAGATGGGTGTGGTGATGTAGTAGGTCTTCTTTTCGTTCATTTGATCTATTCTCCTTTCGCCCGGCCGAATGAGGACGGGTCAAAATCATTGATTATATCGGTTATATCGGTTCGGCGGCGTCTTCTATTCTTCCGCGCGGCGCATTCGCCTGCCCGGCTGTCCTACCGGGATCTGGACCGCGACGATGGCGGCGAACATGATGATGCAGCCCAGGAGCTCCCTGGCCGAGAGGGCTTCGTTAAGGAGCATCCAGCCGAAGAGCACCGAGAATACCGATTCAAGGCACATTATCAGGGACGCTTCTGTCGGCTCCGCGTACTTCTGGCCGATGATCTGGCAGGTATATCCCACTCCGCCGGAAAAGACGCCGCAGTAGACGATGCCGACGGCTGCCGGCCTGATCTGCTCCCAGGTCGGATGCTCGAGGATCACCGCGATGACCGTGAGCACCGCAGCCGACACGGCGAACTGGATGAAGGATATCCTGATGACGTCGGCCTTGTTGGCGTAATAGTCGCAGCACAGTATATACAGCGCGAAGACGAAGGCGCAGAACAGCAGGTATATATCACCGGTCTCGAGCCTGAATCCGCCGCTCATGCACAGAAGGTACAGGCCGAAGGTGCCGACGCAGACCGCCGCGATCTCGATGGGGCGGGGCTTCTTCCTGAAGATCAGGTACCCCAGGAAGGGCACCAGCAGCACGTAAAGGGCGGTTATGAAGCCGGCCTTGCCCGCGGAGGTGGAGATCAGTCCGATCTGCTGGGCGGCGTTGGCGAACACGATGAGGAGCCCGCAGATGACTCCACCGGTCAAGGTGTCCTTCTTGTATCTTGCGAAGGCCTGAGGCTCCATGGTCCTGGAGGCCAGCCTTCCCTGCTTCTTCGCGATGGCGTCCGCTCCCATGACCGTGGGAAGGAGCACCATGGCGGAGAGGATCATCCTGCCCGCCGTGAAGGTGAAGGGGCCGATATGGTCCATGCCTTCTCTCTGGAAGACGAAGGCGAGGCCCCAGATCATGGCGGTCACGAAGAGTATGAGGTTTCCGAATAGTCTTTTTTTATCCATAAACTGCTGCCCCAGGGGCCGCGCTCCCTGTCGTTGATCTCTGCGTCATTTTTATGCGGAGTACGGCCGGAGGAATGGTCTCAGGCTCCGTCCGAGGACGTCTGCCCGCCTGCGCCGGATGCGCTTTGGTGGCAGCCCACATAAATAGACATTATATTATACACTAAAAAACGAAAAAAGCCCGCTTTTATTTAAAAAACAGGCATTTGTCGGAAATTTGTTCTTTTGTTCGGGCTCTTTTACGCTCCCGCCGGCCGGACAGGCGCAGGGATCGGGGCCCAAGACCCTCTGTCCCGGGTCTAAGCCGCACCGAAGACCGTCAGCACCGCCTGCCAGACGATGGGGACGAACATTGCAGGAAGGAAGTTGGCGACCTTGATCTTGGTGATCCCCAGCATGTTGAAGGCGATGGCAATCAGCGAGAGGCTTCCGATCTGGGTGGAGAGAGAGACGATCTCGTCGGTGAGGATCCCGGACAGCAGGCTGGCTCCCGCCGTGAGGAGCCCCTGATAGACCAGGACCGAAAGGGCGGCGAAGGCGACTCCGACTCCGGATCCCATGGCAAAGCCTGCCGCGGATACCGCGTCGATGAGGCCCTTGGTGTAGTAGATGCTGTGCTGGTCCTCAAGCCCCCCCTGGAGAGCGCCCATTATGGTCATGGAACCGATGCAGAACAGCAGGGACGCCGAGACGAAGGCTTCGGCAAAGCTCCCCCCTTCCGCGCCCTTGGCGAACCTCCTCTGAAGAGAATTGCCCAGCCTGTTGAACTTATCGTCGATGTCGCAGAGCTCGCCTATGGATATCCCGATGACCAGCGAGATCAGGGTGAAGACCGGGCGGAGCAGCTGGGAGGCTCCCGAGACCCCGAGCACCAGAACGAAGCAGGCGAAGGCCTGGAACACCCTGTCCCCTATCCTTTTGAGCTTCTCGGTCTTGAAGATGCAGCCGATGAGCGTTCCCGCTATGACCAGCGCCGCGTTCACGACGGTCCCTGTGAATATCCCGAACATATATCCTCCTGGCCCCCTTCGGGGCCGCGTCCTGCGAAACTGCCGCATATTATATCATTGTTTCTCGCTGTATAGACAGGATTTTTCAGTAAATGTCCGTCTAAAAAGTATTTTGTGTTTCCAAAACCGCCGATTTGCGGTATGATAATTTATCAGACTATGCATAATATGGACGCAGAAAGGATACGCCATGTTTTTCAATAAGAAAAAGACCGAAGAACCAGTCCAGCCCCAGTCGCCGGTCGTCAAGGCCGAGGAGCCGGTAAAGGAAGAAGAAAAAAAGCCCGAACCCATGAGGCTCACCCCCGCCGATACCACCATCATCGGCAAGGGCATCGTTTTCTACGGTGATTTCACCGGAGACGATCCCATCGTTATCAACGGATCCATCAAGGGAGATATCGCCACCACCAGCAGCCTGACCATCAGCGAGGACGGCACCTACACCGGCAACGCCCAGGTCGCGGATCTTGAGAGCAACGGCCGGATCAAGGGCAACATCAACTGCGAGAACCTGTCTGTCCTCGGCGAGAAGTCCGCGATGAAGGGCCATCTGGTGACCAGCTACCTGACCTCCAAGACCGGGAGCACCTTCATCGGCCAGCTGGACATGACCAATCCCCAGACCCCCGAGGACAGCGAAGAAGAGGACGCCGAGCCCGCTCCGGTGTTCGTATCCGCTCCCGCAGCCTCGAAAAAGTACGAGCCGGTGGAATTTGACTGGAATCCGGAAGCGACCGCAAGAAGGAACGCCCAGAAGGCCGAGGAAGAGGCCAGGGAAGCCGCAAGAAAAGCAGCCGAAGAGGCTGAGAACGCCGCAAAGGAGGCTGCCGAAGACCTTGAAGAGGACCTGATCACCGTAGACGGCCTGCTGAACGAGAAGGCCGAAAACGCCGAAGAGCTGGCTGAGGGCGTGATGGAAAACGCCGCCGACGCCGCGGAAGACCTCGAAGGCGCGGTCAAAGAAGCTGCCGAAGGCCTCGAAGAAGACGCCGAAGGCTCCTACAAGGCCATGAAGGCCGAGTTTGACGCAGCCCTCGAAAAGCACGGCGCCAGGAACACCGCTCCCTCCGGTCCCAACCCCTTCGCGGATCTCGACAAGAACCTGACCGGCGACATCAAGATCCCCGACATCTTCGCGATGCCCGAGGACCACAAGGAGTAGCATCCCTAAGAAACTGCATCCCGCCCGGTACCGCTCCTTCCGGCATGCCCCGCATACCGGAATCCAGCTGTCCGCCGCGGATCCGAAAACCGATCAAGACATCAAAACATCCTGCCCCATACGGAGCAGGATGTTTTTTCCTGATATCAGAGCGCCGTCCGGACATGTGCCGGAACAGACGCCTTCCCTCTCCTATGCCACCAGGAAGAACTTGATGACGAAGATCAGGGAGATGATGTAGGTCAGGGTGGAGACTTCCTTTGCCTTGCCGGTGAAGACCTTGATCACGGTGTAGGCGATGAGGCCGAGGCCGATGCCGTGGCCGATGGAGCCGGAGATGGGCATCGCGATGAGCATCAGGAAGACGGGGACGATCTCTTCGATCTTGTCCCAGCTGGTGTTGCGCAGACCGATCAGCATCAGGACTCCGACGTAGATCAGAGCGGAGGAGGTCGCTGCTGCGGGGATGATCGCGGCGATGGGTGCGATGAACATGCAGGCGAGGAAGATGATGCCTGTGGTCAGCGCGGTGAGGCCGGTGCGGCCGCCCTCTTCGACGCCGGATGCGGACTCGATGAAGGTGGTGACGGTGGAGGTTCCGGTGCAGGCGCCCGCTACGGTGCCAATAGCGTCGGAGAGCAGAGCTTCCTTCATCTGAGGCATCTCGCCGTTCTCGTCGAGCATATTCGCGCGGGAGGCGGTGCCTACCAGGGTCCCGATGGTGTCGAACATGTCGATGATGCAGAAGGTGATGACCAGGATCACGATGGTGAACCAGCCGATCTCCATAAAGCCAGCGAAGTTGAACTTAAACAGGGTGGTATCGACCATGTCAGCGAAGGGAGGAACGAAGCTCGCCCCGGAGAGGCTGGCGAAGGGGTTGGTCCCAAGGAAGGCGGACTGGCCGATCCAGTTGACGACAGAGGCGATCAGCATCCCGAGAAGGACGGATCCCTTGACGTTGTAGTGTGCCAGGATGATGATGGCAAAGAAGCCGATGAACATGGTGATGACCGAAAGGACCATGGTGCTGTAGCCGCTGCCCATTGCGTCCTTGGCGCTTCCTGCGGTGAGTGCTCCGAAGAAGTCCCTCATGGCATAGAACGGACCGCCGGTCTCGGAGTAGACGCCTGCGTTGGAGCCCAGTCCGATGTTCATGAGCATGAGTCCGATAGCCGGGGAGATCCCGTGACGGACGCCCAGGGGGATGGCTTCGACGATCTTCTCTCTGATGTTGAAGATGGAGAGAAGGACGAAGATGATGCCCTCGATCAGGATGATGATCAAGCAGGCCTGGTAGGCGGAAAGATAGGGATCAGCCGCTGCGGCAAAGGCGGGAAGAGCCGCCACATTGCCTACGACCACAGCGAAGAAGCTGTTGAGACCCATTCCGGGAGCCAGGGCGAAGGGCTTGTTGGCCAGGAATGCCATGCAGAACATTCCGATGGCGGAGGCGATGCATGTTGCCATGAACACGCCGTTCCAAAGAGGTGTGCCGACGGCAAAGCCGGTCAGCAGGTTCGGGTTCAGAGCGATGATGTAGGCCATCGTCATGAACGTGGTGAGTCCGGCGACGATCTCGGTGTGGACCGTGGTGCCGTTCTCTTTCAGCTTAAAACGTTTTTCCATAATGATTCCTTTTCTGTTTTTATAATTAACGCTTGAGCTATAAAAACCTGAAGCGGGTCCGGCTGCGGCGCCTTGCGGGACCGGCCGGAGGCTCTGCCGTTAGAGCAGCGCGAGGAGCTGATCGACCTGTTCCTTCGTGGTCGCCCAGCTGGTCGCGAAACGAACAGCGGTGTGGGTCTCGTCCACCGGTTCCCAGGTGCTGTAGAGGACCTTCCCCTCCAGTTCCTTGAGCTTTTCGTTGGTCATGACCGGGAACTGCTGGTTGGTCGGGGAGTCGAGCAGGAAGGGATATCCCTTGGCCGCGATGCCTTCCTTCATATATTCCGCCATGTCGATGGCGTTCTTTCCCAGGCGCAGGTAGAGGCCGTCGGTAAAGAGCTCGTCGAACTGGATGCCCAGGAGCCATCCCTTGGCGAGAAGACCGCCATGCTGCTTTCTTCTGGTGAAGAAGCGGGACGGGGTGTTGTTCTTGGTGAATACGATGGCTTCTCCGAAGAGGGATCCGCACTTGGTGCCGCCGATGTAGAAGACGTCGACGATGCGGGCAAGATCTTCAAGGGTCACGTCGGTATGCCTGCTGGCAAGTCCGTAGGCGAGCCTTGCGCCATCCACGTAAAGGGGCAGGCTGTACTCGTGGCAGACCGCTGCGAGAGCCTCAAGCTCCGCCTTGGAGTAGAGGGTGCCGTATTCGGTGGGATGGGAGATATATACCATGCCGGGGAAGACCTGATGTTCAAAGGTCTCGTCGGCGTAGAACCTCTTCATGAGCTCCCTGAGCTCGTCCGCGCACATCTTGCCGTCGTGGGCGGGAAGAGTAATGACCTTGTGTCCGGTAGACTCGATGGCGCCCGACTCATGGACGTTGACATGTCCGGTGGTGACCGAGACCACACCTTCGTAGGGCTGAAGCATCGAATCGATGACCAGCTGGTTGGTCGGAGTCCCTCCGATCATGAACCAGACGTCGGCATCGGGGATCCCGACAGCCTTCTGGATCTTCTTGACCGCAGAAGCACAGATATCGTCCGCCAGATAACCGGGGAACTGATCGTTGTTGGTATCGCTGAGCCTTTTGAGGATCTCGGGCGTGCAGCCCTGGATATAATCGCACTGGAACTGAAGCATCATTACCTCCGGATGACGTCTGCATGAGCCGCAGACCTGCTCTGAAAATGTATGTTTCGATCAAGGGAAATACATAGACAGGATAACACAAAAGCGCTCCGAATTACATCCCGAAAGACAAAATCGCACTAAAAAATACGCCGATAAAAAATGATCCCCCGAGGTCTGCCCCGGGGGATCGTTGGATCTGTGTTAAGTTCGCCTGTCTGTCGGTCTTAGTCGGCCAGCTGCCTGTAGAGCATGGTCACGACTTCGGCTCTGAAGGAGTCTCTGTCGGGACTGAAGGTGGTCTTGCTGGTGCCTTCGGTGATGCCCTTCTTTACGGCCCACAGGATGGCGTTGTAGTAGTAATCGGTCTCTGCGACGTCTTCAAACGGGTTGACTTCGCCGATCTTGGGCTCGCCTGCGTACCTGTAGAGGAAGGTTACAGCCTGGCCTCTGGTAACGGTCCAGTCGGGTCTGAAGGTGGTCGGAGTGGTTCCGTCGGTGATACCGTTCTTGTATGCCCAGAGGACGGCCTGATAGTAGTAGGCATCCTCTTCGATGTCCTCGAACGGGCAGTCGATCTCAACGACGGGCTTTCCTGCCGCTCTCCAGAGGAAGGTTACGAACTGGCCTCTGGTGGTGGCGCCCATGGGGCTGAAGGTGGTCTTGGAGGTCCCTTCGGTGATGCCCTTCTTCACTGCCCAGTATACGGGATCGTGATAGTAGGTGCCCTTGGGAACGTCCTTGAACTGTTCGCTGTCGGAAGAGGAACCGGAGGAGGAGCCGCCGCTGGGGCCCTTCTTGAAGGTCGCTTCGATAGCGACTGCTTCAGCGGGCATGGTGAAGGTGGTGGACTTGGAGGTCTCCTTGGCGACAACGGCGGAACCGCTGGTCACAGTCCACTTTTCGAATTTGTATCCGCTCTTGGGAGTGGCGGTGATGGTCACGGTCTCGCCTTCTGCGGCTTCTTCCTTATCGGCCTTCACGCTGCCGCCCTCGCCGGCGGAAAGGGTGATGGTGTACTTTACGGGCTCTTCGACGGTGACCTTTACGGTGACGGTCTTGTCCTTGTAGGTGACGGTGACTTCGACCTCGCCGGCCTCGGTGAAGGTCTCGGGCTCGAAGGTCAGCTCACTGGTATCGACTTCGTCGATGACGTCGCCGTTGGCGAAGGTCGCCTTGATGATCATGCCTTCGGGATCGAAGGAATCGCCTACGGTGTAGACGGTGAGAGCAGGTCCGGTGACCAGCTCTACCTCTTCGAGAGTATTCTCGAGGACGTCGATCATGACGGTACCGGTGGCGTTCCTGTAGTTATCGGTGTCTACGGGGATGTAGGTCCACTTGTACTCTTTGCTGCCCTGCTTGAGGGTCTGGCCGGCGTCGAGGCTCAGCTCGCCGCCTTCGGGAGCGATGTACTCTGCTTCGATCACGACGTCGCTCATCTTGGTGGATTCGAAGATCTCTTCGGGAGCGGTGACCTTTACGTTCTCTACGATGGAGTCAGCCTGCTCGATGGTGAAGCTGACTTCGTTGGTGCCGGTGAAGTTGCCCTTGCCGGTAAGGGTGACGGTCGCTTCGCCTGCGTTGGTGTTGTCCTTGTACTCTACGGTGTAATCGGTGTCTTCCAGCAGGGCCTTGCCGCCGAAGGTCGCTTCGACTGCGGGCTCATAAGGCTTTCCGCTGTAGATCTGGGACTCGAGCTCTGCGATCTCGGCGCCGGCGATATCGGCAGGCTTTACGGTCAGCTTGACGCTGGCTTCCGCTGCGGCATAGGTATCGTCCTCTGCTGCAGTCGCGGTGATGGTCGCTTCGCCGACGGCAGTGATGGTGACCTTTCCGGTCTCGTCGACAGTAGCTACACTGTCATCGCTGCTCTTGTAGGTGACGGCTGTCTTGGCGCCTTCAGCGGTGAGGGCGAAGGCTTCGTCGCCGTAGGTCTTCTCCAGATCGTCGCCCAGGCTCAGTTCCTGAGGAGTCTTGGCGGTGACGGTGACGGTGATGTCCTTGGTCGCTTCGTTATAGTTTTCGGTAGCGGCGGCGGTGACGGTGATGGTCACGGTGCCTTCGGTCTCACCGGCGGTGAGAGTGGCGTCGCTGAGGGTGGTCCCTTCGGGAGCCTCACCCTTGAGAACGAAGCTCAGTTCGCCTTCGGCCTTGAAGCCCTTCTTGCTCAGGTCGGTAACGCTCCCAAAGACCACGCTGAAATCATCAGCTTCGATGGTCTGCTCGGCTTTTTCGACCGTCACGGTGATCATGGCAGTCTTTTCACCGCAGCTTACGGTGACGGGGATCACATCTCCGACCTCCTCAAAGACCTCGGGCTCCACTGTATAATCAGTGACTGGCGCGGTATCACCGTTGGCATAGGTCGCGGTAACGACCATGCCTTCGGAGTCGAAGGCCTCGCCGTATACGTAGGTCATTGTATCCGGATCTTCAGTGACGGCGATCGACACGATACTGTTCTCCTCGGCTGTGATCTCAACAGTACAGATGTCGCTCTCCTCATAGTTAGGATCGTCTTCCGGCGGGATCACGATATAACCCACAGTATTCGATCCCGCACTAAGAGGCGCCTGACCCTCAGGGATCTTGATCGTCGATCCCTCAGGGGTAGTATCGCCGGTAAGAGTGAGATCCTCAGGACGCATGCCCTCATAGGCGGTCTCCAAGGCCCGGACGTTTTTGGCAGAGGCTTTGGCCCTGTTGATCGTGAAGGATGCTTCGACTGTTCCGATGTAGTTGCCCTTCCCTGTTATGGTCACGGTCGCTTCGCCAACGTTGGTGTAGTCCTTATACTCTACGGTGTAATCAGTGTCCTTTACCAAGGTCTTATCGCCAAGCTTCACTACAGGCTCGGGAGTCTGAGCGGAACCGGTGTACTCGACGTCAGCGATGGGATCGATCTCGGCTTCGGATATGTCTGCCGCGCTTACAGTGAGCGTCGCGGTCTTTTCAGCAGCTTTATAGTTGCTGCCCTCAGCCGCAGCCGCGGTGACGGTGACTTCGCCTACGCCGTTGATAGTGACCGAGCCGTCTTCCGCGACGGTGGCCACATTATCGTTATTGCCGCTGTAGGTGACCGAGGTCTTGGCTCCGGCAGCCTCGAACTTGACTCCGGTCTCGCCGTAGACAGCGGTCTTGTCTTCCATGGTCAGGGTCTGATCAGCCTTCATGATCGAGAATGTCGGACTGATCGCAGAACCGGCATATGCGCCGAGCCCCTCGAGATTTACTTTACCGGTACCGACGTTGATATTGTTCTCATATCCGGCTATCTGGTAATCTTTGCCCTCGGTGAGCATCTCAGTGCCTTCAAGGTCGAGATATACTTCTACCTTAGGCTTGAAGGCTTCTCCGGTATAGGTGAAGGGAGCGCCAACAACAACGACATAATTGGCATCTTCAAGTTTCTTAGGGACATACAGATTGAACGTGTTGGCCTCATTGCGTTCAGAGGGATTCTCCTTAGGATCATACGTAATAGATTCTGTTTCGCTAAGATCACAATCCTCATACAGGTATATGGTAGTATCCTTTACCTGTAAGACTTCTAAAGTGACCTTATAGATGTAATCGCCATCGTTTTTATATCTTCTGACGACACCATCTGTGACATATTCCCAGCCAACAGTACCGGAATTATTTGCCTCTTCAACATTGGAAATAACTACTTTTTCTGTTGACCATTCTGCATCTTCTTCATTGTAAACTGCAATCCTTACAGTAGTCTTTCCAGAAGCAGACTCTATTTTCGTTGCTTTCAGAACGGTAGGATCAAAGTGAAAGCCTCCTGTCAGAGCACTGGCTGAAACCTCATCAGCAGCCAATCCTATCGTGACTTCCACGGTGCTGCCGACCTCAAATGAATCATAACTAACATTCATTTTTAGTACGGGATCCGCATCAGCCGCATGTACGGGCACGTACATGGTCATGAGAAGAGCAAGGGTAAGGATCAGTGAGAGGATCCTGCGTTTCTTATTCGCTCCCATAAGCATTTCCTCCTAAAAAAACATGAATTATAACGGATGTCACGGATGCACCGTGCATCCGCCGGATATCGAGCCCCGAAGGGTCCCGGGCTCATTCCCCGTTCTGCCCATAGCAAAATCCGGGGACACTTGCCCACTATGGTCAGTATAATACATCAGTCCCGGAATTTCTACATCAAACTAAAGATATACAACAAATTACGGACAGCATGCATGCAAGCCGCGGGCTCCGCTAATACTTCGCGATCTTAGTCATGACGGTCCTGCCGGCCTTATACAGCGGACCCTCGAACTGTTTCACGACCTTTGCCAGCTCGTCCCTCACCTTGATCCCCTGAGGGCAGTGGCTCTCGCACTTGCCGCACTTGATGCACAGCGAGGCGGCCGAAGTGTTCTTCCTCAGTCCGGTGCACATGAAATAGTCCTTGAAGGCCCAGAACTTCCCCTCCACCGGGACCATGTTGAAGGCCGCAAAGGATCCGGGGATGTCCACCCCTGCGGGACAGGGCATGCAGTACCGGCAGCCGGTGCAGGGCACCATCATGTTCCTGTTGATCTCGGCAGCGATCGCCCTGGACAGGGCGTGCTCCTCGTCGCTGACCGTCCCGGCGCCGGCGGCGCAGGCGGTCTTTACGTTCTCCTCGAGCATCTCAAGGGAATTCATCCCCGAAAGGACGCAGGTCACCTCGGGCTGGTCCCACAGCCACCTGAAGCTGAGGGCCGCGGGAGTGAGGTCCGGATCGAACTTCTTCAGCATCTCCGACGCCTTCGGCGGAAGGGCGACCAGCTTGCCTCCCCTGAGAGGCTCCATGATGACCACCGGGATCCCCTTGGAGCCCGCGTATTCCAGGCCGGTCCTGCCCGCCTGGGAGTTCTCGTCGTAATAATTGTACTGGATCTGGCAGAAATCCCAGTCGCGGGCGTCGATGAGCTTCATGAACATATCCGAATTGCCGTGATAGGAGAATCCGACCTGCCCTATGGCGCCAGAAGCCTTCTTTTTTTCGATCCACTCCTCTATGCCCAGACCCTTGAGCCTATCCCACGTGGCGGTATCGGTCAGCATATGCATCAGATAATAATCAACATGGTCTGTGCGCAGCCTGGCCAGCTCCTCATCGAAATACCGGTCCATATCCGCCGGCTTTTTCAGAAGATAGTGAGGGAGCTTGGTCGCGATCCGGACCCTGTCCCTCGCCCCGTTCCTTTCGAGGATCTTCCCCAGCGCGTCCTCGCTGCCGGGATAGATGTAAGCGGTGTCGAAATAGTTGATGCCCAGCTCTATCGCCCGCATGATCTCCTTTTCGGTCTTTTCCAGATCCACCGAAGCGAGCTTTCTTGAGAACCTCATGCATCCGTAGCCCAGGATCGAGATGTCCTTTCCGTATTTATCTTTGCGGTAGTTCATGCGCTCCTCCTTTTTCACAGTGCGCGGACGGGTCTTTTTATCCTTTTCTTAGCCTTGCTGTAGAACGTGCTCTTTTTCATGCTGCACATACGGGCAGCCTCGGAGAGGGAGACCTCCCGGCACAGCCAGCTCCGGCACGCGTCCTCGAAGCCGTCGGTGACCGGAAGAGGAGGCCTGCCGAAGACCACTCCTCTCGCCTTTGCCGCGGCGATCCCCTCAGCCTGCCGCTTCCTTATGCTGGACCTTTCGTTCTCCGCCACGAAGGACAGTATCTGCAGCACCAGATCGCTGACGAAGGTCCCCATCAGGTCCTTCCCGCTGCGGGTGTCCAGAAGAGGCATATCGATGACGAAGATATCCGCCCTCTTCTCCTTGGTGATCAGCCTCCACTGCTCCTGGATCTCTTCGTAATCCCTGCCCAGCCGGTCGATGCTCTTGACCACCATAAGATCGCCGGGCTTCAGGACCCTGACCAGCTTCTTGTAGCTTGGCCGCTCGAAATCCTTTCCGCTCAGCTTGTCTATGAAGATCCGCTCCTTCGGGACGCCCCACTGCTCAAGGGCTATCATCTGCCGGTCTTCGTTCTGTTCCCGGGTGCTGACCCTTACATAACCGTAAGTGTTCATCGTCTTTCTCCTTTTTCATTGGAGGAACGGCGGCGCTGACGAAGACGTCAGAGTCCGCTGCGTCCTATGCCGATGACGTGGACGATGATCCTGCTCCCGGTTATCTCCGCGATGATGCGAAAGCCTCCGCACCTGAACCTGCGCAGCTCCTTTTCAGGGTCCGGGATAAGTCTGCCGTATATCCCCGGCTCCCTGCAGCCCTCCAGATTTCTGCGGATCCAGCCCAGCACCAGCAGGGCCGCTCCTTTGTCGGCCGCTTTCAGCTGCTCTATGGCGTTTTTCGTGAATTCGACCTTGAACATCAGCGGCTGAGGATCTCCTTCTCAACTTCGTCGAGAGGCTTCGCGGCGGGGTCTGCCTTATACCCGTCCGCGGCCATCTGATATACCTTGAGATCGTACTCGTCCTCGATCTTCTCGAGCACGGCCTGCCGGACCAGCTCGGAGACCGAGATGTTATGGAGCTCGGAATATCTTTTTATGAGATCGGCGTCTTCGTCGCTAAGACGCAGCGATATAGTCATGCTGTCGTCCTCTCTTTCTGTATTACATTGTATTACCCGTTCCGCGCCGTGTCAACAAAAAAGCGCAGCCGTCGGGCTGCGCACAGGTATCGAAAAATCGCGGGATCAGGCTTTTTTCTGCTCCGCGATTGTCTTAAGACCGCTGCGTATCATATACAGGGAGACCAGCAGCGATCCGATGACGTCGAACCAGTGGGAAAAGCCGGTCCCGGGGAAGAGCAGCACCGAAGCCAGGGCGGAGGTGACGCACAGATCAACCACCGATTTCGCGCCGTAGAGCCTGGCCTGCACTCCGATGATGGCGTTGCCCTGCTTTTTGAACAGGCCGGTGTACCTGCGCCAGAAGAAGATGTTCGCGGCGGCTCCCAGAAGAGCCAGGGCGAAGGCGGGGATCACGTTGCCCTTGTCGCCGCCCCCCGCAAGGAGAGTGACCAGTATCATGCTGACGCCGCTCACGCACATGATGACGCCGGTGAAGATGTTGCCCCGGCGCTCCAGCTGCCTCTTCCTTTCGCCATCCATGTCCTGCCTTCTGTTGGTGTAGACGTACAGGATGAAGGCGACTATGATCGCGGTGAGCTCCGAGGTCCTTCTCACGAAATCCGAGATCTGGGTGGAGCTGTGGCCGAACCTCAGCCCGAAGCCCAGAAGAAGAGGCGCGGGAAGGCTCACCAGCATGGACATCAGCAGGGTCCTGAGGCCGCTTTTATTATCATTATTCATTAACAATCTCCGTATCTTAAGGATGCTGCTCCGAATCGCCCTTAAAGGACGCAGGTAATTTATTATTATATCATGACATAGCATCTGATGCACCGGAAAGGGCGGGATCCGCCATCCGGCTTTGACCTCTCCCGCCGTTGGTGTATACTATTACCGTATCCATCATCCCATCCCGATCCGCACTAAAACATATGAAGACCGCTTTTCTTATCCTTTGCCACAGGGATCCCGGACAGATCAACGCTCTGGCGGAAAAACTGTCCCAGATCCGGGGCTCCGACATATATATCCACGTAGACCTGAACCACCCCGAAGTCCGGAAGGGCATACTGCCCCGCGAAAACCTGCGGCTGATCCCCGAGGAGCGGTCCTTTCACATCCGCTGGGGCGGCGTTGATATGGTCAGGGCGACCCTGCAGCTGATAAGAGAGGCGAGGGACAGCGGAACGGACTACGATTATCTCTGGCTCATGAGCGGCCAGGACTATCTCATATGCCCCGCCGAAGAGATCGAAAGAAGGCTCGCCTCCTCTCCCGGGACGAGCTACATCGACGTCATCCCCGCAGGGGATCAGCGCTGCCGCAGGTACATGAAGCGCTGCCAGCTGCCCTATCCCGCATGGATCAACGGCAGGAGCCCCGCCGTAAAGCTCGTAAAGTATTTATACATGTTTATAACGGGGGGCAGGGAACGCACCTTCGCTCCTCTGATAAGAAAGAGCCCCGTCGGTCAGGACTTCTCCTTCGGGAGCCAGTGGTGGACCATCACCTCCCGGGCTGCATACGACATCCTGGACCGCAGCGACAGGGACCCGCAGATCCTGAGATTCTTCGAAAAGACCATAATCCCCGATGAATGCTTCTTTCAGACCCTCTTCATGCAGGGGCCTTACAAGGACAAAAGGATGCCCCATCTCACCTTCGTGAGCTGGGAGCCCGACGCCAGAAGCCCAAGGATCCTCACCGAAAAGGATCTTGACCTGCTGCGGGAAAAGTCTGAGCATTACTGCGCCGCGAGAAAGTTCGATATCTCACAGAGCAGGAGCCTCATGGACCTTCTGGACAGGCAGGACCTCAGGGCATGATATCGTACTCGAAGAGCTGGTCCGCGCGCCCCGTGACCGGGACGAAATCCGCGATCTTCCGGAATCCGTACTTCTCGTAAAGGCCGCGGTGCTCGCTCTTGAGATATACCCTCTCAAAGCCCAGCTCCTTCGCCCGGCCTATGGCCGCGTTCACCAGAGCCTGAGATACCCGCTGGCCTCTAAAGTCCTCGTCCACGAAGACCTGATTGATGAAGGGATGAAGGACGGCAAGATCCGGCGGCACCGTCCCGTTCTCCTCGAAGACGCAAAAACCTATGACCTTCCCGCCCCGGACCGCGGCGAAGACCTGCTCCCATTCCTTGTAATCGCCGGCCGTCATCCTCTCCGCAAGGCGCCTTCCGGGGGGCCAGGGGCATATCTTCGCGAATTCGATGGTCTCGTCCCACCAGGGCCGTCCTTTTTTGACCGCAATGATCTCCATTATGCGCACCTCTCCTTGATCCTGACTACTTCATCTGCTCTTCGGCCCATTTGTAGACCGATTCGAGGGCCGGGATCAGCGTCCTGCCCCCTCTCGGCAAGGGAGTATTCCACGGTGGGCGGGATGGTATTGTACTGGGTCCTGGTGATGAAACCGTCCTGCTCCAGCTCTCTCAGGCACTTCGTCAGCATCGTGGCGGTGATCCCAACCACCTTTTTCTCCAATTCTCTGTAGCGAAGGGTCTGGCCTTCCGCGTCCGCGATATACCAGAGGATCGGGAGCTTCCACTTCTGCCCGATCAGTTCCATCGCGTAAAAGATGGGACATTTGGTGTCATAGATGTTCTCGCTGCTGGGCAGCGGTCTTTTATTCATTTGGGCCTCCATTACAATAAATTATATAGCTGCGCAGGGATCCACTCCTGCTCGTTATTCCTTCGCATCTGATGATAATATAGCCGGGATAAAAAATAAAGCCCCGGGCCAGGCAGGGAAAGGACCGAAGATAATAAAAGGCCGCCAAAAGTGCCCCTTTTGAGGGCTTGGTGTGCTTCCCGTCAAGCGGACAGTAAAATATCATAAGGTTTTTTGTGCAAGAGCATCCTTCGCGGGTGCTCTTGCTTCGTTAAGCGGCGAGTTTCCTCGCACGCACTTCCATCGGCGTCAGAAT